>ENA-ORBV01008790-ORBV01008790.1-microbial-mat-metagenome-genome-assembly--contig:-NODE-8790-length-16834-cov-4.749896_pt1 | contig 16834 bp, 6 predicted proteins | sample MGYA00237777_ERZ505514 | MGnify/ENA primary metagenome ERZ505514 (study PRJEB26160, sample SAMN06269048) | microbial mat metagenome | isolation source: Oligotrophic lake microbial mat | place... | reverse complement strand
CCCCCTCCCCACCATGTCCCGGCTGGAAACCACCGATGCCGATTACCGCCTAACGGGGCTCTCACTCAACGGACATCCCATGCGCCACCTGCGCGCGCTCCTCGACCCAAATGGGGTCCGCACCGCCCGCGAGTTGCAGCTGCAGGGACGCGATGGCGAACGGGTGGCACATGCCGGTCTCGTCATCTGCCGCCAACGCCCCGGCACGGCCAAGGGATTCGTCTTTCTCTCGTTGGAGGATGAAACGGGCATCCTCAACGTCGTCGTCACGCCCAAACGCTTCGAGCGCCAGGCACTCATGATCTCGACGACCCCACTGCTCCTGATCCGCGGCACGCTGCAGGTCGAGCAAGGGGTGGTGAACCTGCGCGCCGAGCACTTCCGGCCTTTGCGGGCCGACGCCGGTGAGACCTGGGCCCGGGGACACGACTTCCACTAGATACCCCGGGTAGATGCCGCTGGCACCCCCCGCTTCATCCGACGCGGTCGGCTGATGTATGATTCAACCTTCCTTCGCCCGGACGAACGCACCGATGTCACGCTCCTCCGTTCGCGCATTGCGACGTGCCTGCCTTGCCCTGCTCATCGTCGCGCTCCCCCTGCATTCGCAGGCGCGCGATGAACGCCATCTCGATCTCGACCGGATCTTCGCCTCGCGCGAATTCTCTGCCGAGGCTCCCCCACAAACAGCCTGGCTCCGCGACGGTACATCATACACAATGCTCGAGCCTAACGCGGCGAACGGGGCGGGGAAGGACATCGTGCGGCATGACGCGCGCACCGGCGCGCACGCGGTGCTCGTTCCCGCGTCTGCTCTCGTCCCGGCCGGTGCCCGCGAGCCGCTGGACATCGAAGACTACTCCTGGTCCACCGACGAGCGACGACTCCTCATCTTCACCAACTCGGCGCGCGTCTGGCGTGATAACACGAGGGGCGACTACTGGGTCTTCGATCGCGCCACCACGACGCTGCGAAAGCTCGGAGGAGACGCGCCCCCCAGCACCCTCATGTTCGCCAAGTTCTCCCCCGACGGCGAGCGTGTGGCATATGTGCGGCAGAATGACCTGTATGTCGAACGCGTGGCCAACCACGTGGCTGGACAAGTCGCCGAACAGGTGACCGAACAGGTGACAGACGGACGCATTACCCGCCTCACGAGTGACGGATCGCGGACGATCATCAATGGCACCACCGACTGGGTCTACGAGGAAGAACTCGCCCTGCGAGACGCCTTTCGCTGGAGCCCCGATGGCACCCGAATCGCGTACTGGCAACTCGACGCCAGCGGTGTGCGTGATTTCCTCATGATCAACAACACCGACTCCCTCTACTCCTTCACGATCCCCATACAGTATCCCAAAGCCGGCACGACCAACTCTGCGGTGCGGGTCGGGGTCGTAGCGGCTGACGGAGGCGTCACGCGTTGGTTCAACGTGGACGGAGATCCGCGGAGCATCTATCTGGCCCGCATGGAGTGGGCGGCCAACTCGGATGAAGTGGTCATTCAACGACTCAACCGGCTGCAGAACACGCTCGATCTCTTGTTAGGCGACGCGCGCACGGGCAGCGTGAAGACGCTGCTCACCGATCGCGACTCGGCGTGGGTCGACGTGGTGGACGACATGCGCTGGTTCGACCGGGGAACACGCTTCACCTGGGTCAGTGAACGAGACGGATGGCGCCACCTCTTTGTCGTCTCGCGCAACGGCGGCACTCAGCAGTTGGTAACGCCCGGAACGTACGACGTGATCAGCGTCGCGCGCATTGACACGGTAGGGCGCGCGATCTATTTCACCGCCTCGCCGGAGAACCGGGGACAACGCTACCTGTACCGCGTCGGGATCGACGGGAAAACTCCGGCACAGCGACTGACGCCGCTCTCCGCCACCGGTTGGCACAGTTACGACGTCTCACCCAGCGGACGCTTCGCCATTCACGCCGTCTCGACCTTCGGCGACCCGCCCGTGACCGACCTCGTGTCACTCCCGTCGCACAAGCGGCAGCGCACCTTTGCGGCGAATGACACACTGCGCTCGCGCTTGGCGGTCCTCTCCAAAGGAACCACGGAATTTTTCAGGATCGAGACCGCCGACGGCGTGGAGTTGGATGGCTACCTGATGAAGCCGGCCGACTTCGACCCACAAAAGAAGTATCCGGTCCTCTTCACCGTGTACGGAGAACCCGCCGGGCAGACGGTGACCGATCGCTTCGGTGGGCGCGGCTACCTGTGGCACCTCATGCTCACGCAGCACGGATACATCGTGGCGTCACTCGACAACCGCGGAACGCCAGCGCCGCGCGGACGCGCGTGGCGGAAATCGGTGTATCGGCAGATCGGACGCCTAACGAGCTCCGACCAGGCGGCGGGGGTGACGGCCTTGCTGGCCACACGCCCCTATCTCGACGCGTCGCGCGTGGGCGTATGGGGATGGAGCGGTGGCGGCTCGTCCACACTCAATCTCATGTTCCGCTATCCCGATCTGTATCGGGTGGGCCTGGCCGTGGCACCCGTTCCCGATATGCGCAACTACGATACGATCTACCAAGAACGCTACATGGGATTGCCGCAGGACAACGCCGAAGACTATCGCCTGGGCTCGCCCATCACCTTCGCATCACAACTCAAGGGAAAGCTCCTGCTCGTCCACGGCTCAGGCGACGACAACGTGCACTATCAGGGCTCCGAGCAGCTCGTCAACGCACTCGTCGCCGCCCGCCGTCCCTTCTCGTTGATGGTCTACCCCAATCGCTCGCACGGCATCTTCGAGGGAGCGGGCACCACCACGCACCTCTATGATTTGCTCACACGCTATCTCATGGAGAATCTTCCCGCCGGGCCACGGAGATCACCCTGATTCCATAGCCGCAGCGCCAACCACTCGGCGTGCGTAGACCATCTGAACTTCAACATCACGGACTGCGCACGCTATGATGCTGCTCTCTTCGCGCGCACCACGTCGCGCGCTCTTGTTGCTGTCGATTGCCGGAACGCTCAACCCACTCGGTGCGCAGCACGCACTTGGAACGCCAGTGGCGCCGCCTGCCCGCTCACCCACGGGACGCTCCCGCGCGGACGCACGAGGCACACCTCGAACGCGTGATGAGCGCCGAGAATTGCTCGCCGTGCCCGCAGGTGGAGCGATCACACTGGACGGAGTCCTCGACGAGCGCGTGTGGACATCGTCCGAGTCCTCGTCGGGCTTCGTACAGAGCGAACCGCTCACGGGGCAACCGGCCACGGAGCAGACGGACGTGTGGGTCGCGTTCGACGATGACAATCTCTACGTCGCCGCGCATATGCACGACCGCGACGCGCAGCACCTCATCGTGAACGACATCAAGAAGGATTTCAAGGAAGAAGATCAGGACACCTTCGAACTCCTGCTCGACACCTTTGGCGATCGGCGCAATGGCTACGTATTCAGCACCAACGTCGAAGGGGCACGCCACGATCGTCAGGTGTCGCTCGAGGGTCGAGAGATCAACCAGAGCTGGGACGCGGTCTGGGAAGTGAAGACAAGACGTGTTGCCAATGGTTGGACCGCAGAGATACGCATTCCCTTTCGCGCCCTCCGCTTCGATGCGTCGTCGAACCGCGCCTGGGGGGTGAATTTCTCGCGGCGCATGCGCCACAAAAACGAAGTCGACTTCTGGTCACCCGTGCCGCGCTCCTTCAATCTCAATCGCGTCTCGCTGGCCGGTGATCTCACCGGGCTCCGAACCGGACGTGCCGGCCGTGACCTGCGCATCAAGCCCTATATCGCCGAGAATACCGTGCGCGCGTTAGGCACCACTGCACGGCCCTCGCCCGGTTACAAGAACTCGCTCGATGTTGGAGTTGACCTCCGCGCCGCCATCACCACGGGGCTTACGCTCGACGCCACGGTGCATCCCGACTTCGGCCAGGCCGAGGCCGACGAACAGCAGGTGAATCTCACCCAGTTCTCCCTCTTTCTGCCTGAGAAGCGCGACTTTTTTCTCGAGAACTCCGGCATTTTCTACGTCGGCGATGCGGCACGCAACAACCGGGTGAATCCCACCCCGACGCCCGACGAGGACAACCTGCTGTTCTTTTCGCGCCGGGTCGGGCTCAACGCGGCGGGGCAGGCGACGTCGATCGATGGCGGGTTGCGCCTTACGGGGAAGCTCACCGAGTCCATGCGGGTGGGACTGCTCAGCGTGCAGGAACGTGGCACCGCCACCTCGCCGGCGGTCAACTCCACGGTCGTTCGGCTGAGGCAGAACCTGGGACGAGTGGGCAACGACCTCGGCATCTTCTTCATGCAGCGCACTCACACCAGCGGCGACAGCTACCAGAATCGCGTCTTCGGTGTGGACAAGAACCTGCGACTCCCCGGCAACCTTGACTGGAACTCGTACCTGGTGCGCACAGAGACGCCCGGCAAATCCCAGGGCGACTATGCGTGGCGCACCACCCTCAATCACGAGGGGAACTTCTTCCACATAAAGACTGGCGCCATGCAACTCGGCCCAGGCTTCCAGAACGACCTCGGATACTATCGCCGTACAAACAACCGAAAGTATCTGCTCGAATCCGGGGTGCGCCCGCGCTCGCCATGGTTGCGTGACCACGGCATACGCGAACTGCACCCACACGTGGGGTGGGACTACCAGGTTGGACTCGATGGTCGGCTGAGTTCGAAGAACCTGCACACGGGCAACTCCTGGTTCTTCAACAACGGCGCGGTGTTCGAGATCTCGTTCAACCCGATGTACAACCGTCTCCGCCAGCCGTTTCGCCCAAACCCGAGAATGCCGCTACCCATTCCAGCCGGCGGCTACGGCTGGTCCACATGGCAACTTTTCATCACCAGCGATCAGAGCCGCACACTCGCCACCTCAACACGCGTCAGTTGGGGCGGGCTCTACACCGGAACGCAACGCACGGTAAACGGCACCGTGACGCTGCGCCCCAGCTATCGATTCCAGGCAGAGATGGGTGTGCAACGCACCGAAGCGAAGCTCGACCTGCCGCGCGTCAACTTCACCAACAGCCTCTACACACTGCGGGCCAACTACTCGTTCACGACGAACATGTTCATCAACGCGCTCTCACAGTTCGACCCCACCACGAAAGCATTCAACGCCAACGTCAGGTTCAATATCATCCATCACCCGTTGAGCGATCTGTTTATTGTCTACAACGATCAACGCATTCTCACACCCGACAGCCCCGTCGCCGGCCGAGCCATCATCCTGAAGTTCACACAGATGATGGCCTTCTAGTTGCGCCCGCGCGGCACTCACTTCAGTTGGCCCAGATCTTCAAAGCGTTGGTTGCCGATGCGGTACTTTCGCCAGTCGCCGTAGTCGAAGTGCCACCACTCGGCTTCGTAGACCGTGAAGCCTTGGGCTTCCATCGCAGCGCGTAGCATCTCGCGCAACGCGCGCTGCCGCGAAGATCCGCCCGGATACTCGGGGTACGATCGATCCGACATCTCGTCGTAGCCCCCCGTCATCACCACCGGCTCACCCGTGCGGAGGTCGTACATCGTGAGGTCGACCGCGCATCCGCGATTGTGTCGTGACCCCTGGGTGGGGTCGGCCACAAACTGGTGCTTGTCCACGGGGGTGCCGTCCCAGAACATCTTCGTCACATACCACGGCCGGTAGCCATCGTGAACGAGGAGCCCATAGCCTAACGCGGCCAATCCGCGGTGGGCGCGGACCAGTGCCTCGGCTGCCGGTCGTTGCAAGAACGCCCGTGCCTGCGTGTAGACCGGAACACTCAGGAAGTTTCGATCGGTGGCATAACGAATGTCGAGTCGGATGGTCGAGTCCAGCGTTGCCAGTTCGGCCAAGTCGGACGGCCGAAAGTCGCCCGACTCGTCCGGAGGGCGAGCCGCCAGCGCGTCGGCGCGTAGCTGCTCCACCGGCTGTACGGGAGTGATGCGAAAAACCCCCCCGTCCTCGCCCACCCAATTGCGCCGCTTGAACACGACGCTCGCCGCTTCGACCTGTGTCGCGCGCCCCGCCGCATCGCGGCTGAATATCAGCTTCTCTCCCGCGTACAGCCCGGTGCTAGGAAACGCGTACTCGTTCTCCGAGATGCGGGTGAGAGGATACTCGAAGAACCACTCGATGAGCGCGGAGAGTCGACCGCGCCGCTCCAGAATATAGAGCACGTTGTGGTCCCACCCGTACTCGCCAACCAAACCGCGCCATGCCGTTGGCAGAGGCGGGGGAAGCTGCGTGGCGGGCGCGTTGCGACGAAAACGCGTTCCATCGACTACCAGGGTCTGGCCGTCCAGCCACACACGCACACCGTACGACATGCCATCGTCGGCAATGAGGGTGTCGCCCCGCAGGTGCCGCAGCCCAAGCTGATGGTCGACACGTCCTGATGAGAGCACGGGCAACGAGTCGCGTACGATAATTTCCACCAGCGAGCCCCCACGGCCGTACGTACCGCCGAAACGCGTGGCAAGCGTTCGCGACGGAAGGGAGGTCGTGTCGATGGCTGTGATTCGCGTTCCTTCTCGTACCGCCAGCATCAAGCGCAACGCTTCGTCGGCGATTCGCTCGGTGAGGGCGTTCATGCCATCGCGCGCCGCGCTCACGGCTACACCGAGTTTGGCGTCGGGCATGGCGGTCAACTGCGTGGCGAACCCGTAAATCGCGCCTCCGTGACTCACGGTGCGCCGCCCGTTCCGCCGACCGACCGCGAACCCGAGCCCTGCGCCCTGACGCGCTCGCTCCGGTGCGTACTGCGGGCGCCACATCGACTCAAGCGTCGAGCGCCGCAACACCCGCCCCCTCGACCCCTGTCCTCCGGCAAAGAGCGCACTCATGAAGCGCGCGAGATCTGGCATGGTACTGTACATGCTGCCTGCCGGAGACATGCCGAGCTGGAAGCGTGGCGCGTCGAAGGTGCGCCCGTGTTGCGTCGACATGAGTCCGTGGGCCAGCCGCCTAACGATCGCCGCATCGGGCTCGAACGCGCTCGATGTCACTCCCAGCGGTACCAGCACAGCCTTGGTGAGATAGGCCGCGAACGGTGTCCCGCTTCGCCGCTCCAACACGTACCCCACCGTGCCGATGGCCGCGTTGGAGTATTTGTGCGTGGTTGCTGGTGAATAGACCAGGGCCGTCGTGTTGAGCGAGGCCACCATGTCTCGCAACGATGTCCCGCTGTCGTCGAAGTAGTGACCGGCGGGTGGCTCGCGCACCAACCCTGAGAAGTGAGACATCATCTGGCGCAGCGTGATGGCCCTTCCGGACGCATTCGTCGGCGTGAAGTCAGGGAGGTAACGCTGCACGGGAACGTCGAGGCTCAGTTCCCCGCGCTCCACAAGCTGCATCACCCCGATGTCGGTAAACAATTTCGAGACCGATCCGACGCGATACACCGTCTGCGCCGTGGCCGGTCGCCTAGCCCCGGGATCCTCGAAACCGAAGCCACGCGCCCAAACGATGCGCTGATCATCTACCAGCGCAATGGAGAGCGCGGGAATCCCCTTGTCTCGCATTTCGCGCTCGATGAAGCGGGTCAGCGCCTCGGACACCGGCGCATAGCGCGCAGTGGCTACGATAACCGCTGGCTCCTGCGCTCTGGCAACCGATCCGTAGAAGGCCGCCGCCGCGCCTACCAGGAGCGCGGCGGTTCGCATGCTTCCCTCCCTCACGGACGCCGTACCCGCACGGGAAACGATGGTTCGCGCATAACCGGACGCGGGTGCGCCTGCAGCAGCCGCAACGCCTCCTGCACCGAGCGCTCAAGCTGCGGATCGCGCCCCGCGCTCACTTCCTTCGGCGTCATCTCAACCTCGATGTCAGGTGCAACGCCAACGTTCTCCACGTCCCACTCTCCCGCCGCATTGATGAAACCACCGCGCGGGTTGGTGATGGCTCCACCGTCGACCAACACCTGTGTATCCCAAATGCCCACCAGACCGCCCCACGTCTTCGTTCCCACCAGCGGCCCCAGCTTCGCCTCCCGAAACATGTAGGGCATGAGGTCGCCCCCCGAACCGGCCATCTCATTCACGATCATCACCTTCGGCCCCCACATTCCCGCCTGCGGCGTTGTGAACAGCTTTCGCTCTCCCACCGGATTGTTGAAGTAGCCGAAGAGCTGGCGACGGAGCACATCGATGATGTAGTCGGCCGCCGAGCCGCCGCCGTTGTAGCGCTCATCGAGCACGACCCCCGACTTCTGTTGCTGGGCGAAGAAGTATCGGTTGAAGTAGGAGTATCCGTCCCCCGCTGTGTTAGGCAGCCAGACGTACGCCAGTTTGCCGTCCGACAGTCGGTCCACGGTCCGGCGGTTGTTCTCCACCCACGCGCGCGAGCGCAATCCATCCTCACTCGCCACGGGAACAACGGTGACCTGTCGCGCACCGTTTGTCGTCGGTTGCTGATTGACTGTGAGCACGACCTGCTTTCCGGCCAGCCCTTCGAAGTACGCGTACGGTTCCATGCCGGTGCGCACGTCGACCCCGTTCACGGCCAGCAGGTAGTCGCCCTCGCGCACGTCTACCCCAGGTGCACTGAGCGGCGCCTTGAGATCCGGATTCCAGTTCTCTCCACTCAGGATCTGCGTGATGCGATATCGGCCATTCCGCACCTCATAGTCCGCCCCGAGCAGTCCGATGGTCGGACGATCGATGGTGGGCATGTCGCCGCCGAAGACGAAGGAGTGACCCACCGACGTTTCACCGCCGAGTATGTCGAGGAGATAGCTGAGATCGCCCCGATGTCCCACCTGCTCCACCCAGGGCGCGTACTTGGTCCATACTTCCTGCCAGTTGGCCCCATGCACGTTGGGCACATAGAAGAAATCGCGCTGCAACCGCCACGCCTCACGAAACATCTGCTTCCATTCGGCGCGCGGATCGAGACGCATGTTCAGCACCACGTTGACACGACCAGCACCAGCTACAGCCGGCTTGTCCGCGTCCACCGCATGCCAGTTTGTCCCCAACCGATAGAGCAACTTCTTGCCGTCCGCCGAGAGGGCATACCCCGCTGCGCCGGCCACTAGCAGCTGCGCCTTGCGCGGCTTCAGGTCGTAGCGCGTGAGCGTCAGGGTGGCCGGTGGTCCACTGGCCGCAATGATGAACGGTGTGGACGACTCGACGAAGACAACACTTCCCGCGGGTCCTGCGATGACGTCCACGTAGTTCTTGGGCGGCACATCGATGGCGAGAATGCGCTGGGAGAATCCGGCGAAGTCGATCGTAACGTTAGGCGGCGGCGCCGGTACCGCTGCAGCCGCTGCAGCCGCTGCAGCCCCTTCCACGGACTTTGGAGACGCCGGCGATGCCTTCGACGTGTCGGACGCTGCCTTCTCCTCGTCGCTCTCCGGCAGGAACGGCGACGGGTCGCTCTTCCTGAGCACCGCGACGTAGAGTGAGCGCGAAACCGGGCGATCGTATGCCCCCATCTCCAGCCACCCGGAGTTGAGTCCGAAGTCGGTGGACGAAAGCCAGTAGAGATATTTTCCGCCAGCGTCCCACGCGGGCGACACCACATCGGAGAGTCCGTCGGTGAGTTGCGTGATCTTCTTCCCCTCGATGTTGTAGACGAAGATGGCGTGCAGCTGCGAATCGAGCCGCTTAGCGTAGGCAATCCACTTGCTGTCGGGCGACCACCTCGGCTCCATGGTGCGCGCTGGCACCATCCACTGCTCGGCGTCGATCCGCGTTTGTGCGCCGGTCGCCACATCGACCTTCCACAGGTTGAGTCCGACATCGGTGAAGGCGATGGACTTGGAGTCGGGCGACCAGCGCGGCGTGAAGTACATCGTAGGCTTCTCAAGCGCGATCTCTCGCGGCGCGCCAATGCCCGACTGCGGCATGATCATCAAGCGGTACTCGCCACTCGCATCGGAGAACCAGGCGATCGACTTGCCGTCCGGCGACCAGGCGGGTGAACGGTCGGCTGCTCCCGGCGTGTTGGTAAGGTTGCGGACGTCACCCTTGTCGGTGGGAACGGTCCAGATCTCTCCGCGTGCCTCGAAGAGGGCGCGAATCCCGGTGGGCGACAGGGTCACGTTCTGCACGAAGGTACTCACGTCTTTCCATTGCGGCCTCGCCCATGGAAGATCGCCGCGCACGGTAATCGTGAGTTGGCTGTCCTGGTTGCGAACCGGGTCGAAGAGATGGATGTATCCACCAACTTCGTATGCCAGAACGCCGCCCCCTGCACTCAACTGTTTGGCATCGAAGTCGCGGTAATTCGTCAGCTGCACCACCGCCTTCGACGCCGGATCGTAGCGATAGAGGTTGACCGCGAAGTCGCGGTCGGACAGAAAGTACACCTGTCCTCCCAGCCACACCGGATCGGTATCGCCGCTGCCATTCCACGGAACCTTGACCTCGTCCAGCGACTTGAGGTCGAGCAGGCGAATCGGCTGGTTCTGGCCGCCCCGATAATTGCGCCACTCGACATCCCATGGCGACACCAGTTGGTACGCCACCGTGCCGCCGTCTGCGGAGAGCGCTCCTTTGTTTCCCCGCGGCAGCGGGAGCGCTTCCGGCATTCCGCCATCAGGAGAAACGGTCCACAGCCGTGGCTGCGGCACTGGTGCCGTCGCGCGCTCCGATGCGAAAAGAATTCGCTTCCCATCGGCCGACCAGCCGCGAACGACGTCCGAATGCGGATGCCACGTAATCCGACGAGGTTCTCCGCCATCGGCCGCGACCACATAGACGTCGGCATTGCCACCATACTCACCCGTGAAGGCGATCCACTGCCCGTCCGGTGAAAAATGAGCACTCGACTCCATTCCTGGATGACTCGTCAGGCGTCTGGCATCACCGCCGGCGCGTGGAGCAACCCAAAGGTCGCTCGCATACTCGAAGACGACCCCCGAAGCGCTCGCGTGAGGTTGTCTCAGCAATCGCGTGCCCTGCGCGCCAAGGGGCGAAAGGGCAACCAGCCCTGCCACACCGACGCCGACCACGCGGCGAGGCAGCCGGCAAAGGAGGTGTTGTGGGCGCCGAGCGGTCTGCGTACCAACGGAATGCAAGCAAAGGGTCTTCGTCATGGGTGGTCCGCTACGCCTCGTCTGGTGGGTCTCGTGAAACGGCAACAATCGAACAACTAGAGCATGCCCCGGCGCGTTCCTGCACGCGCCGGGGCACCAGTCTTCGCACACAGCCAGCAACGCGTTCCGCCGCGCCTATCCCTTTGTGATGCCGGGATTGTTCAGGCGCTCGACATCCGGAAGCGGAAGGCACTTGTTGGCTCCATACGTGCCTCCTCCATTCGGGAACGGAGCGCCCACGGCTGGATTGAGCGGAATGTTGAATCGAATTGTGTCGAACAAGCGATGTCCTTCCACGAACAGTTCTCGGCGACGTTCCTCTTGCACCTGCGCCTGAATCACCGTCTCCACCGTGCTCTGGAACGACGGCAGACCAACTCGCGCGTGCAGCACATTGATGATGCCAACGGCCGTCTGCCCGCCTGCAACTTCGGCCTGTATCAGCAGCGCCTCGCGCCAGGTGGCGATGGGAATGGGGTCGGTCAGTGCTCTGTACTTCTGCTGCGTCCACAGCCGGACGGTTGGAAGCGAACCTCCTCGGCCCGCATCGATCACGGCAACCCTCGAATCGACAACGCCATTGAACGTGACGTTGCGAAAGGTGGAGTCTACGGTGATCGTTCCGTTGGTATTATTGAACCGGACCAGCCGGTTCTCGGCCCGTCCTGCGGCCGCCGTGGTGCGGGCGTTGTAGACGAAGTTGGCCGGAACGCGTGCGGCGTCCGCTGCCGCTTCCGCTCTTTTCCCCATGTCGAGACGCGCGCGTGCGCGCCCGATCAGGGAGAGATTCAGGATGTCACTCGGCACACCGGCCGCGTCAATCGCTCGCGTGAAGCGGGTCTCGGCCAGCGCGAACATCGCCGCCGGCTGCAACTCCGGACCCAGGTCGAACGCCGCCGAGCAGAACATCTCTCCCATGAGCAGGTAGGAGTAGCCGGCAAAGGCCGCCGCGCGGGCGATAAGCGTCGCACGTCCCGGAACCTCCAGGTCGGTCCACTTGTCGAGCAGGCGAATGGCCTGATCGGCCTGGAACCGTGCCGTTGACAGGGGTGTGTACACGCCGAACCCGCCGCATCCGCCAGTTGAATACAGCGCCGTGGCCGGCACATTCGTGCGGCGATCGATATCCCACGTCGCCGCGTTGGCCTGGGAATCGGAGAACTCGTCGGCCAGCGTACCGCCGGTGAGAATGAAGTTGCCTAACGCACATTCAAAGTCGGCAACGGCACCGGCCACCAGCACCGGCGCGTTCGACGACTGCAGAAGGGTGGATTCGAGAATGCGGCTGGGCGCATCGGCTTCAAGCAAGGTGCTGCAGGCGGTAAGGGCCCCACTGCCGAGCGTCGCGACGGCTGCCGCCACACCGGCACGGGCAATCCGCCACGCGCTGGAACGAGAGTGATGATTCGTCATACAGTCTCTCCTATCGAGTCAGAGACGGAGGGTGATCAGAAGTTGAGTGAGAGCGAGAACATTACCTGCGCCAGAGGCGGCACCTGCGCCTGCTCGAGCCGCACGAACTGCTGCACGGTGAAGAAGTTTTCCGGATCGGTTCCACCGTACGACGTCCAGAGCGCGAGGTTGCGCCCCGACAACGTGAGCGATCCACCCCGCGCGCCCAGCCTCTGCGCCACACGCGGCGACAACTGGTACGCCACCGACACTTCGCGCAAGCGGGTAAAACTCGCGTCCTGGTAAACCCAGTGCCGCAGCACGTTGGCCGACTGAATCTGCGATACGAACACAGGGTCGTACTTTTCCGGTTCAAGATTTGCCAAGCACTGCGCAAACACCTGGCAGCGTGCACGGTCGTTGTTGTTCAACGTCCTGCTGCCGGCCTTGAAGTCAAACTGCGTGTACAGCCGCCATGCGCTGAAGAGCGTCACAGTAGTGTTGAACGATCCCTCGACACTGGGATCGGGGCGTCCAATAAAAACGCGCGGCGCGATGGGCTGGCCGAGGGCGTTGAGGCACGGGGTGAGTCCGCCCTTTCCGTTATCGCACTGCTGGTTGAATGCGCGCTTGGTGGTCGGATTGAAGTCCGCCTTGAGGACCTTGTAGTCGTACCACGACGCGACCGGCTTCCCGATGATGTGCCGCTGCGCACCGATCTGGATGAACTTGTTCCCGTTTTCATCCCTGGCCAGCGGGAGGTCGCCCAGGTCGGTGACCTTGTTGTCGTTCCTCGAAATGTTGAATCCGAAGTCGAGGTTGAGCGACCGGCGAGCGAGCGCGCTCCACCGGCTCGCCAGCTCGACACCCGAACTGCGAATGCCGCCGATGTTCACAAAGCGCTGGCCTGCGAAGCCGGACGAGGGCGCCACATCCTGCGACAGGATACCGTCCTTGGTGTCGCGTCGATAGAACGTCAGATCGGCGCTGAGCCGCTCGTTGATGAAGGCACCATCGAAGCCGAACTCGATCTCCTTGCCGCGTTCCGGCTTGAGGTTCGGATTACCTAACGACGACGGGGACACGGCCGAGGTGCCATCGCCACCGGTCGTGGCAACGTAGGTGCGCAGCGCCGAGTTCACGGCGGGCTGCTGTCCGGTCTCGCCGTAGGCGGCACGCAGCTTGAGCTGGTTGATGAAACCCAGCTTGAACCACGGCTCTTCGTTGATGACCCAGGTGCCGGCGATTTTGGGATACGTGGTCCAGGAAAAATCCTCGCCGAAGGCGCTGTTATTGTCTACTCGCAGCGCCGCCGTGAAATACATCCGATCGTTCAGGTTGAGCTGCTCCTGGCCGTAGAAGCCTAACGTGGAGTTCTCGAAGAAATCCTCGCCGCCAAAGGTCGCCGCCGCCGCGTCCACCAGCGTCAATCCACCCGCCGGGAAACCTTCGCCGCGCGCCGCCAGCGTGTAGGTGGATCGCTTGAAGTACTGCGCGCCAAACGACGTCGAACTCTGCAGGCCGAACACCATCTGCTTCACGGTGGCCGCGTAGTCCACCGACGTCACCGCCAGCTCCCGCCGACGGGTTAACTTCGTGCCATTCTGATCCGTCGGATTGCCGAAGAACTGCCGGAAGAAGGGACCCATGCGTTGGGTCTGGTTCACGTTGTCTTCGCCGGTGAGATCGTTGCCGATCACTAAGCGCTGGTTGAGCCAGGTGCCGCCCCGATGGTTGAACTGGAGCGAACCCGTGGTACGCTTGAGGGCCTGGTACTGCTTGAACGCCCCCCAGAACGCCTCTGGGGGCGCCGAGAAGTAGCCACGGCGAAGTTTTTCGGCGTCGGTGACGGGGGCCTGGCCGAAGTAGGCGGAGAACCACATGCCCCCACCCGCCTCCTGCGGAACGTTGATGTTTTGCTGCGTCGTGTTGAACGTCGCCTGTATGTCGAGCGACTTGTAAGGCGAAATGGAAATGTTGCCGCCGCCCGTCCAGCGCCAGAGAGAGTTGGTCGGCTCGATGCCTTTGTCGTTGTCGTAGCTCGCGTTGAAGTTGTAACGCGTTGCTTCGTTGCCGCCATTCAACGTCATGTTGTAGGACTGCGAGAGGCCGTTCCGGAACAGCTCCTTGCCTGCCTCGCGATCGATGGCCACGGGATTCCATGACTTGATGCTTCCGTCGGGCATGCGGCGATAGGTTTGGCCGATGCGCTCCTCCGCTCCCTGGAACCAGTTGTTGCCGAGGCGAGAGGTGAGCGCGTACACCGGACGTCCAGTTTTTCCTCGTTTGGTGACGATCTGGATGACACCGTTGTTGGCCTCGGTGCCGTACAGCGTCGCCGCTGCAGGGCCCTTGATGATTTCGATACTCTCGATGTTCTCCGGATCGATGTCGTTCAGGCGCGAGATAATGCCAGATCCGAAAAACTGCGACTGCGGCCCCGACGACACGTCATTGGCGATCCGAATGCCATCGAGGTAGATGAGGGGCTGGTCGTTGAGCGAAAGCGATGCGGCCCCGCGTATCCTGATGCGCGGCCCTGAACCAACGGCACCCGAACCTCCGGTAATGACAACACCGGGGGCGCGACCGTTCAGCAGACTGGAGACGTCGGCGGCCGGCGCCAGACTCTGCACCGACGCGGCATCGATCTTGGTGACCGAATTCCCGATGGAGCGCTTCTCGACCGGCTCCGCGGTTCCGGTGATCACCAGTTCACTGAGCGTGGCCACCTGCTCGGTGAGCGAGACGCGCACGTCGGTGCGTCCGACGCGCACCACCTCGTTGCTCGGCTTGTAGCCGATCCGACGGACCTGGAGGGTCACCTGCGTTCCCTGAACGTTGGCGATGCGGAAACCGCCGCTTCCGTCGCTGAGCGAGCCGAGGACGGTCCCCTCGACGGCGACCTGCGCCCCGGCCACCCCTCGCAGGGTTCGGGCGTCGATCACCGTTCCCGCCACGACGCCGCCCGATTGCGCGTGCAGCTCGGCCGACCATGCGCCGACAGTAAGCACGCTCACGGCAAGCGCGCCCACAACTTCGCCCACAAGAACGCCGAGCGCGACGAGCCAGCCACCGAGCAGCAATCGGCGGTGCCTCGAATCGTTTCGGCGGGTCTGACGATCAGTCGTCATGAGCTTCCTCCCAAAGGTGGTGAACGAGACCCGGCGCACCCTGATGCTGGTCTGTGCCGGGGAGAATACAGCCAGTACGCGAAATTGTATACATTTGTTGCGATCAAAACGTTGAGCAAAGGCGCCGGCAAGTCTCCCTAGCAACCATGTCGTCAGGCGCATCGATCGGCAAGAGCGAGGGCGTTCGCGACGGAATGCGCAAGCGACAGCGTTCGTACTCAGCCGCCGCGCGAGCGTCTACGGGCGCTCGGCGCTCAGCCGCCGACTTCCCTTTCGCCATACCAGATACGCGGGCGCGCCGAGCAGCACCACCCCAATACCGATTGCCGACTGCCTGGGCTGCGAGATCATCGTATTCAGTACGATGGCCGCAGCGGCCAGGACGAACAGAATCGGGGTGAGCGGATAGCCCGGCACCTTGAATGGGCGCTCGGCGTCGGGTCGCTTGATCCGCAGCGCGATGACCGCCGCCGCGCCTAACGCGTAGAATATCCATCCCACGAACACCACGTACGTGAGCAACTGCTCGAAGGTTCCCGTGAGCGCGAGTACCATGGCCCACACGCAACTGGCGATGATTGCCACGGCCGGCGTGCCGAACGCCGGATGCACCTCGCCTAGCTTGGCGAAGAAGAGTCCGTCGCGAGCCATGGAGTAGTAGACGCGGGGCGCGGTAATCACCGTGGCGTGGGCCGCGCTGTACATGGAAATGATGATCGCCAGCGCAATGATTCCCCCAGCTGCGGGTCCCAGCACCTGCGCCACCGCCTCGCCGGCGACTCGATCCGACGCCGCCACTCGGGCCGGCCCCAGCGCCGCCAGGTACGCGAAGTTGGCCGTGAGGTAGATGACGATCAACGCACCCGTCCCTATGGCGATGGCGCGCGGTAGCGACTTCTGCGGTGACGTCGCCTCGCCCGCCGCGAAGGTGACGTATTGCCATCCCTCGTAGGCCCACAACACGGAGATGATCGACAGCCCCACCCCGGTCAGGGATGCCGGAGTCGCGATCTGGGCGAGAGGGGTCACCGGCCCACCCTCGCCTAACGTGAAGAGGATCGCGCTCATGCCGAGAATCGCCACCACCTTGATCACCGTCGCCAGATTCTGCACCGACGCGCTCCCTCGTGTCCCCCGCACGTTGATCACCATCATGATGAGAATCAGCGTGCCGGCAATGATCTTCTTCTGCATCGGGTTGATGTCGGCGAACTGACCCATGTAGTTCGAAGCCGCTACGGCCAGCGTGGCGATGGTCCCGGCCCCGATCACGAAAAAGAGTGTCCACCCATACAAG
>ENA-ORBV01008786-ORBV01008786.1-microbial-mat-metagenome-genome-assembly--contig:-NODE-8786-length-16837-cov-9.790394_pt1 | contig 16837 bp, 7 predicted proteins | sample MGYA00237777_ERZ505514 | MGnify/ENA primary metagenome ERZ505514 (study PRJEB26160, sample SAMN06269048) | microbial mat metagenome | isolation source: Oligotrophic lake microbial mat | place... | reverse complement strand
GTCTTTGCTCAACCGGCGCCAACGATTGAACCAGCCAAAGGTTCGTTCCACGATCCAACGGTGGGGGAGTCGCTGAAATCCCTTGCCCTGCGCCGAGCGGTTCACCAGTTCCAGCCGTACCTTGCCCCATTTACGCAGGGAGCCGACCCAGCCCACCAACGCTCCCGCGTAACCGCCATCGGCCCAAATCACCCGCAGCCTTTTCATCCGGGTGGCCAGAACTGGCAACAACGTTCTGGCGCCATCCCGGTCCTGCACACAGGCCGCCGTCACCACCAACAACCAAACCAGCCCCAGGGTGTCCACCAGCACATGCCGTTTGCGTCCATTGACCTTCTTGCCGGCGTCGTAGCCATGGACGCCTCCCCGCTCGGTTGTTTTCACCGATTGGCTATCCAAACACCCCGCGCTCGGCGTGCGCCCCCGGCCGGCCGCTTCCCTCACGTCTCCTCGCAGTTGATCGTGAATTCGCTCCCAACTCCCGTCCTTTCGCCAGACGCGGAAATAGTGATAGGTGATTCGCCAAGGGGGCAGATCGTGCGGCAACATCCGCCAGGCGGCGCCGCCCCGTATCTGATAGAAGATCGCACTCACGATTTCGCGCCGTTCATAGCGGGCGGGCCGACCGCCTGTCTTCACTGGCGGAATCAGAGGCGCGACGCGGTTCCATTGTTCCTCGGTCAAATCGGTAGGATAAGGTTGACGTTTCTCCATTCCTTTTCATAACATTTCCCGAAACATTTGTTCAACTCTTTGTCTTAGGCTTTTGGACACGCTCTTAGAGATGACGATGCTAGAACAGCACTTTCATTCCCAGTTGGATGATCCTAGCGTCGAGCGCCGAACTGATGACCCCGAAGTTCGCGTTGCCGAACGCATTGCCCGGAGAACCGAAGTTGGGATGGTTCAAGGCATTGAAGAATTCGGCCCGGAACTGGTGGGTAATCCGCTCGGTGATGTGCGTGTTCTTGGTGATCGAAAAATCGACATTGGTGAGTCCTGGCGTCCGAACATCGGGAAGCGTGCGCGAGGTATTGCCGAAAGTGAAGGGCGGGGGCTGCGAGAAAACGGAGGTGTTGAACCAGCGGTCGAGACGCGATCGGGGGGAGCCGCTCAAAGCGGCGCTCTGACCGTTGTTATTCGGTCGCGAACCGCCCCCAAACGAGTTCGTCTGGTTCGCCGCTGTGGTGACGCCCAGCGGGAAGCCGCTCTGCATGCTGAAGATGCCATTCACTTGCCATCCGCCGGCAATCAAGCCCAGAGGCCCTTTAGCCGCGCTCAGCAACGATTTGCCTTTCCCGATGGGAAGCTCCCATGTGCCGCTTAGCACAATCCGGCGCGATACATCGAATCCCACCAAAGAGCGGTCCAGGAAGCGCTGGTTGTTGTTCTGAAAGCCCGGGTCGGAAACCACGGTGTGCGACATCGGCGTGCCAATCTGCTTGGCGCCGGTAAACGCTCCCAGGAAACTGAACCCATGGCTGAAGCGGTGCTCAAGCTTCAACTGCAAGGAGTGATAGATGGAGGATCCGGTTCGCACATCCCGGTGCAGCGCGCTCGTGAACTGGGGGAACGGCCGCAACAGTTGGCCGCGCGCCACCGTCGCCTGGCTCAATCCGCCCACCGAGACGAATGGACGGAACGGATTCGGCACCTGCGCCAGCAGTTGCGTGCCGAGCGATAGATACTCATCCGGCAACTGATTGAATTCGAGGTTTACCGGCAAACTCGTTCCCTTGTTGGCGGCGTAGGCGATGTCGAAAAGAAAATTGCCGGGTAGTTCCCGCTGGATATTGAAGTTGTAGGCCTGCGAGTAAGCGCTGCGATCGGCGAAACGGACCGTGGTGAGATTCTGGCCGAGCTGCGTGAGCAGTCCCCGGCTGGCGCCCGGACCGCGCAAAACGCCGCCGGGGAAAGGGTTGCTCAGCTTGTCCGCCGGCGTAATGCCTCCATCGAGAGAACTGACAAACTGCGTCACTGCCGTGAAGCCTTCATTGGCATTCGCCGGCCCCGCGCCGTCACCGGTATTCGGCAGGAAGAAAAGACCATAGCCTCCGCGAATTACGGTCCGGGCGTTGACCTGGTAAGCAAAACCGAAGCGCGGCCCCCAGTTATTGCGGTTAGTTTGCTTCTGGCGGCCGCTGTTGCCGTCAACGCCCACGAAGCGCAGCCCGCCGCGGAGATCCGGGATGCCGACGCGCGGCCCGAGCGGGTTGACGGCGAACGGATCGAAATAGCTCAGCCTGTCGTACCGCTCGCCTCGCCCTGTCTCCACTTCGTAACGGACACCGAGATTGAGCGTAAGATTCCGATTAACCTTGAAATCGTCCTGCACATATCCGCCGAAGTAGCGGTAGTTCACCGAAATAGGAGGCTGGATGTCGATATTACCGGCGTTCGGAACCCCGAGCAGGAACGACGCCATGCTGTGACCCGAGTTGCCTAGAAGTCGCAGAGGATCGGAACTCGTGAACCGCCCGTCGAAGAAGAATTGGCCTTGCGAGATGACCGGTTCGAACTCGTTCAGCAGGATGACGCGGTAGTCGGCGCCGGTCTTGAGATTGTGGCGCGAGGTGACCTTGGTTATATTACCCTGGACGGAGTGTGTCAGGTCGCCGCGGCGTATGTTATCCGTGCCACGTTGTTGGATTGCCCGGAAGCCGGTCGGCATGAACGAGGGGAGGGCGCGCGCGCCCACTTGGTTGTTGAACTCGGACGGAAAGCCGAGCGTGGTAAGGTCGAGGCCGGCAAGCGGTGGATCGCGCGCCACCCACTGCCTGACGAATCCGTAGCGCAGGTTCAGCAGCAAGGTTGGCGAAAAGCTGTACGTATCATCCAACGAGAGGTTGCGCGCGTTGACGTCAATCGGCATTCCGCTGCCGCCTGGATTTACCCAGCCGGCGCCATTGCCGAAAAAGTCGTAGCCACCCCGGTTGATATTGCTCCAGGAGAATCGACCGAAGATCTTGTGGCTGTCGCTCAGCGAGTGATCGAGGCGCACCGAGAACTGATCCTGCATGTTGGGCGCGACGCCCGCACCGGTCCAGTTGTTGACCTTTGCCGGTCCGGTCCCTTCCTCGGTCGGGCGCGGCCAGAAACTCCGCACCCGCGCCGCAACGGGATCGACGCGGTTGGCCGGAATTCTATTGCCGGGGAAGAGGTCGCGCAGAAAGTTCCCGGGGCGCGCGGGGTCGGGGCGAGTACTCGCCGGATCGGCGACGGTGATCGCCTGCCCCTGCGGATTGAGGGTAGTGGTGTAGTCGCCCTGCAACTGTTCCGGCGTGGGGATCGTGTACGTTTGCGAGAGCGCGCGGCGGTCGCGGAGACCCTCATAGTTGAGGAACCAGAACGTGCGGTCGCGAACGACCGGTCCGCCTGCGCTCGCGCCGAACTGATTGAGCGCGTTTTGCGCTTTGCGGCGTCCGGCCCGATTGTTGAAAAAGTTGTTGGCATCGAGCGCGCTATTGCGAAGAAACTCGTACACGGTGCCGTGTAATTGGTTGCTGCCTGACTTGAAGACCAGGTTCACAACGCCGCCGCCGGTACGGCCGAACTCCGCGGTAAAGTTCCCGCTTTGAACCTTGAATTCTTGGATCGCATCCACTGACGGCGTAAGACCGGGCGCATTGGTGGTGCCGGCGTTCGCCGGAACACCGTCAATCAACGTCTCGTTGCTGAGCGGCTGGCTGCCGTTCATGCTGAAATATCCAGCCGCATAAGCGTTGGCGCGCGCGGGCAGGTTCCCGAACTCGCCAAGCGGCTGCGCACCCGCGGTAAGCGAGATGAGCGCAAACGCATTCCGTCCCGCCAGCGGAAACTCGGCGATTTTGCGGTTGTCCACGACTTGACCAAGCGACGACGTGTTCGGCTGCAGGAGCGGGGTTTCGGCGGTAACTTGTACCGATTCGGTGGCGGTCCCCACTTCAAGCGCGACGTCGATCCGCAGGCTCTGGTTCACCTCGACCACGAGGTTCGAGCGAATGGACTTCTTGAAGCCGGCCGCGTCGCTCTCGAGCCGGTAGCTACCGGGCGGCACGAGCGCAAATAGATAAGAACCGTCGGCGTTGCTCCGCTGCGCCCGGCGTTCATTCGTATTGGCGTTGATGAGCGCGAGAGTCGCGCCAGGAACGGAGGCGCCGGAGGCGTCCTGGACAGTTCCGCCGATTGTTCCCGTGAACGACTGCGACCACAGCAGTGCGGGAGTCAGGATTAGTAGAGCAATGCGCATGACGAAACCCCCTTAAGCGTTCTTCTTCTTCTTCCAATACTCCATCGTCGGGCCCGAGTACACGCCTTGGCCGACGATGGCTCTTTTCTGCATAGCCACCATCTCCTCCTTCGTAAGAGGTTTGAAATTCTGGACCGTGCGAATGTTGTCTTCCATCTGGCCCTGCGTGCCCGCGCCGCAGATAGCAACGTGGACCGGATGGCTCAGTGTGTAGCGCAGGCATTCGGTGGGGCTGAGCGACCGCAGCAGGAACGCCTTGCAGAACACCTTGATCGCCTGGATACCGATACCCATTTCCACCGCGATTGGCAGCGGCGTCTTTTCGAAGCTCAGGTAGGCGTGATCGGCGGCGTGAACCGGCATGAGCACGGAATCCCACTTGCCGTACGCCCTCAGCATGACCGCGTGGATGGCGGGGTCGTAATGTCCGGTGAAGCCCACGAAGCGACACTTGCCCGCTTTCTTGGCGGCTTCGAACGCTTCCATCGCGCCGCCCGGGGCCAGGATTCGGTCGATGTCTTCCTGCGTCTGCAGGCTGTGCATCTGCCAGAGATCGACATGGTCGGTCTTGAGGCGCTGGAGCGAGAGGTGTAACTCCGCTTCGGCTTCCACACGCGTTCGCTTTGTAGATTTGGTAGTAAGGAAGACGTTCTTGCGCACGCCACTAAGCCCGAGGCCATACGCCTGCTCGGCCTTGCCATCCCAGTAGCTGTGGGCGCAGTCGAAAAAGTTAAGGCCCATCTCGTACATCCGCCGGACATGCGCGCCGGCGGCTTCGATGGTGGGATGAAGATCCATGCGCGCGCCACCCTGGGCGATGACGGTCACCTTGACGCCAGTCTTGCCGAACTCCTTTAAGGGAATGTCGCCGGACTTCAACTTGGCCGGCCGGGCATATGCTCCGGTGAGGCCGGCGCCGGACACCGCGCCTCCGACAAAGACTCGACGCTTCATGTTGTGCTCCTTCCGGTCCGGGAATCTGACCGGCGTTGTAAGTCCATTGCGGTCGTTAGTATACATCAGGCGGCGAGCGCTCGTCGTTTCACAAACAGCGGACGCGGCGCGATCGGCGGCAAGGCCCGTGGTCTGGGAGAGCAGCACAAAGTCGGGGGTGAGTATCGCACGCGCATGATTCCACTGGACATAACGTGTCCCATTCGAGTTTTTGCCCAATCGAAACATTGGTGTTTTTGGCGATCACACCGGTTTGGCGACTGGAGGTCGCTGTTGATTCCAAAGGCAATTCCTTGGTGGGCAGACTCCAGGAGTAGCGGGCAAGGTCTTTCAGGCTTGTGGTGTGGCACTCCCGCCTACGCTGCGCGCCTGCTGAATTTATCTCCAGTCATCCCAGGATGAGCGCAGAGCCGTGTCACTACATTTTTCTTGACGCCGTAAACCATTGATAATACATAGGTTCTGTGAAACATGGTATCGAAGATGAGCTTGGCAGACCCCCGGCTTTGTGCTGCTCTCCTACGCCTCCACGAACGCCACCAGGAGCCCCGCATCCGCATCGCTTAGCGTATAGTTTTTGCCAACCTGTCCTGCCTGGCCAATCTCCAAGCTCACCGAGACGGTCCGCTGGCAGGTTCGGTCGGACATGTTCAACGTTCTGAATCACCTCAACCCCGCCAATATCAACACCGGTATCAACAGTGGCACGTTTGGGCAAATCCGAGGCACTACCGGACAGCGCGTGGTTCAATTAAACGCCCGGCTGAACTGGTGAGGCAATCCTAACGCTGCGCCCCGATGGCATCCAGGGCTGCTTGCCGCACGACCGGATCAGTGCCGCTCGCGGCCCTCTCAAAGTGCGGGATCGCCGCGGCTCGCTTCCCCAGCGCGGCCAATGTCGACCCCAGCCCAAGATGCGCCGCCGCCAGATCCGGCTTCGCCGCAATGGCCCGCTGGTAGTGCCGGATCGCTTGTGACGGATTCCCCAGCAGGGCCGCCATATCACCCAGACTGTTGTGCGCTTCAGCGTGCGCCGCATCCAGCCGAACGGCGGTCTCGAACTGCTCCGCCGCGTCCCGGAATCGCTCCCGTTTCGCCAGCGCCACGCCGAAATCATAGTACGCCGCAACATATGCCGGGTCGCTCCGGATTGCTCGCCGGTAGAAGTATTCGGACTCCGCGAAATCATCCCGGGCCGCCAGCAAATCCGCCAGATTCTTATGTGCGCCGGCGAGATCGGGTTGCACCCGAATCGCATTCCGGTACGCCTCCTCCGCCGCGCTCCGGTCGCCAATCGTTGACAACGCTCCGCCAAGATTGTTGTACGCATCGGCCAGGTCGGGATCGATCCGAAGTGCCTTTCTAAGGGTGTCCACAGCATCGCGATCTCGTCCCTGCCTGATATAAACCAGCGCCAAGTCATTGAGCCCGGCCGGATCGCCGGGGATCCGGGTTAGGGCCTGTTGCATGATCGCGGCTGCCCGCTCGAGCCGTCCGAGTTTTGCTAACGCCGTCCCCAGGCCGCGCATGGCGGGCCAAAAGTCCGGCGAGCGTTGTAAGGCGGCTTCATAAGTGGCGATCGATTTTTCAACCTCCCGATTCTTCCAGTACGCCTCCGCCAATTCAAAGTAAAATTCACCCTCCTTCGGGCGGTTTTTCTCAATCGCCTTCTCCAACCGCGCAATGCCCTCCGTCAGGTTTGCGCCTTGTCTCACCTGAGCGACAGCTACATACATCTCGCTCCCGGCATCCGGCGGCTTCGAACCGGGATACAGGACCACTTCTCCCTTGTATGCTGTTGCCTCTGTTTCATGCCTTTCCTTCATTGGCGCCAGCAGGTCGCGAGCGGGCTTCCTTCGTTGGATGAAGTGGTCCGTCATCACAACGCGCACGACGTCATCGGTACGCCGCTTAGGCATGTGGCATCCCACGCAGTCATCTGAAGCTGTATGACCCGGGACGGACGCGACCCGATGCAAATCGCCCGTATGGCAATTGAGGCACACCGCCGTGTAATGCCGCTTCGCTTCGCCCCCACGAGGTATGTCGTGCGGGTTGTGGCACGTTGTACACCGCAAGGACCCGCCGCTCTGACGAAAGCAGGCCGATTTCCGCAGCTGGTAGGCCGCGCCGGCGATTTCAAACTTGTCGTCATAGCCGGTCCCCGCAGCCTGGTCGAAATGCAAAATATAGTCGGCAAGGGGTTCGCCCGGCCGGAAAGAAAATATTCCGCGAGAGTAGCGGACGATGCTGGGCGGAAGCCGAAAGCTGGTGGTTTCCAGATGGCATTGCATACAAACATCCATTTGCCGTTCGGGGTTCAATTTGCCTGGGTTTATGATTGCCTTTCCGATAGCTTCTAATGACGCACTTCTCGCCTCCGCTGCGGCGATATGGGCCTGCCCTGGCCCGTGGCACCGCTGGCAGTCAATGCCCTCGGGAATCGCTCCGGCGAATACGGGAGCCGTACCAATCCGATCAAAGCCCTTTTTGATCGCAGGATAGCCCGTATGGCAAAACAGGCATTTAGCGGTAATTTGACGGCGAAAATTGTCATGGCCAGGCCGGTCGTACCCCGGGTTCATCGCCGCAAACCCGCCGTTTTCGGCATACCACCCAACCGGCAATTCGAAGATTCGACCGTCCGGCGTCTGGTGCAGATAGGTGCGGACGTGGTTGCCGGAACCAATGACGAAGTGAATTTCTTTTTCGACTACGTTTGTCTCTTTCCCTCCATAGCCGATCTGGTGCCGCCGCTGGTAGTGTCTGCCATCTTTTTCGTGCGTGCGGTAATGCTGGTCTGAAGGCTCGTGATAGTAGCTGCCGCTCTGCGGGACTTGCGGCCCCTTGTCCCCCGGCCGAACTCGCGCGAAAGAGCGGCCCATGCCTGTACGCCGGTACGTATCCCAGATCTTCCGGTGGCAGGCTGCGCATCGTTGCGCATCCACATAACCCGTCTCCGATTCCGCCATCGCCAGGGACTTCGGCGTGCCACCGGATGAGGCGTCCGGCGTCCCAAAATAGAAGATGAATCCGGCCATCAGCAAGGCGACCGATGCCAAGCCCGCCACAACCAGCCGCCGGGGCATTTTTCGAAAAGGATGGCGCGCCACGCCTTCCGTGGGCGGCTTTGTCGATTGGTTTCGAAGATCGGATCGCCCGGATCTTCGCTCTGGCTCACTCATCACCGACTCCTGACCATACCGTTCGTTCCCTAGCATAACGATTGGTTAAAGGCCGCATTAAAGCATTGCGGCCACGCCAGCGTCGCGGAAGGAAGCCAAAGAGCCGCAAGGATAAAGGGAACTTGTGATGTCGTGCGCTGATGGCAAATCGAACCGTAAACTTGCATTTGGAATCCCCTTGAGTGCGTCGCAGCAACGACAATATATCATTTAGGGCGTCAACAAATTCTTGAAGCCGTCCTTGCTACCAGCCAGTGCGGGCGGACCCAAACCCGGTTTCAGCTTCGCCGCCCTACCAGCTTAGCCGCGCGTTAAGCTGAATCACTCTGACCCCGGCAGTGCCGGTATAACGGCCGAAGTTACCCGAGGTGATATCCGTCGTCACTGCCGAGAAATTCGTGTGATTGAATAAGTTGAACATGTCCCCGCGAAACTGGAGGCGCACCCTCTCGCTGAACGCGAAATTTTTACCCACCGAGAAATTCAGGTTCCAACGGCCAGGGAGGCGCAGCGCTCCCGCACCTATGTTTCCAGGACGAGGCGTGGCGCCCGAGGCGGCGATAATGGGTAAGCGAACAAACGCGGAACGATTCAGATATTGCAACGTTTTTCGACTATCCGCCAGAATGGGTTCTCCTCCCACATAGTCAGGCCGGCTATTCGCATACGAAGAGGGTTGCGAAATAGTGAGCGGCTGGCCTGTGCTTGCCTGGAAGATTCCAGTCACTTGCCAACCTCCCAAAACGTGGCGCGGGACGGCGGAAAGACTTTTTAAACCGGGTAGATCGTAGACATAGTCGGCGATTAGAAAATGAGTCATGTCGCCGGCCGAGGGGCCGCGATTCGCACGGATGTCAAAAAAGTCCTGTACAGAGTTCGTACTGTCGCCGCTAAAGCCCGCTCCGGTATCGCCGCCGGCATAGGAGAGCGCTTTACTCCAGGTGTAATGTACGCTACCCGTAAAGTTCCGCGAATACCGCTTCCGCAGAGATGACTGCCAGGAATAGTAAACGGTGTTCTGTACGTTGTTATAGTAACGGCCTTCGCCGATGTTCGGATTAGGGCGCACGCCGGTGACGCGGTCCACCAGATTGGAAGCTCTGTTCAGCCGGAATTTTACTCCCCGGTTTCCAACAAATGCGCTTTCCACCATCATCGTGGAAGTGAGGGCGCGTTGAACGCCAAGGTAGAGATTCATGCTGTAGGGATTCTGTGCGTTTGGTTCGAAAACTTCTGTGATTTGCACTTTGTTTTCGGCTTCGAGCCGTGGCCGGATGTCGTCGTTAAACACCGGGAAGCGAACCCCGCGCCGGGCTGCTTCGAGCTTGCTGAAGACAGCGCGAATCGGAGTGATCGCCGAAGTGCCGACGGAGTTTACGTAATCGTCCCAAGGCTGCGGCGCGAACATGACGCTTAATCCGCCGCGGATTACGGTGTCTCCCTTGCCGCCCAGGCTATAGCTGAATCCGATACGCGGACCAAGATTCACCCCGGCATCGTTTTCAAACGGGTTGAGCGGATCTCGAACCGGACCGAAGTTGAAGTTAGAGTCGAGCAGTCCGTCCAGGTTAAAAAGGCCGGCGGGCGCACTGGGATCGACAGCCTTTGCGATCAGCTTGGAAAAGAAGTCGTAGCGGATGCCCAGATTGATAACGAGTTTAGGCGTGACGCGCCAATCGTCTTGTGCGAAGAAGCCGGTTTCAAAACTGTGGGAGGTGAAATTATTGACGCCAAAAAAGAACTGTGCGCGGCTTGGGACATTGGCCAGCAGATCGGCTTTGTTCTCATACCGCAGCCGCGGATTTTCGATATTGAACCGTCCCGGGTTTCGACTGTTGTAAATTCCGCCAAACTTAAGCGAGTGCTGGCCGGCGCGACGCGCATACTTTTGCTCAATGCTCCAGACGGGGCCGAAGTAAGTGACGATCTCGCTCCCACCGCCGTCGTCGAATCCTGGGGCGCGGATGGAGGGGATGCGCCGCCCGCCTAATGTGGTTTCTTTGTTAGCTGGATCCAAGCCCGCATCCCAGAAACCATCCAGGCGGAAAACATCATTCCAGTTATACCCAAAGCGAGTTTCGGAACTCCAGTTCGCCCGGGCCGTTGTGAAACTGGCGGTCCCTCGTTCCTGAATGCCCTGCCAGAAGCGATTATTAACCGCTGAAACACGCGGCGTGAGGCGATAAGGACGGCCGCGAACGTACGTCATAGCCAGACTGCCGCTTTCGGTTATTCGAACGTCTCCTTTGAGAACTGCATGATTGTCCTGCGCCTGCGAGGAGCCGCCACCGATATAACGGCCACCGTCGGCAACGGGGTCGTGGGGTTGGTTAGGCAGCGGCAGAGTATCCAAAAAAGACTTGTAAGCCGGGACGGCCGCGAGCATTTCCGTGCGGAGCCGGGCAGTGGGAACATCGCCTTGGACGATCTGGGACGTACGTTCCTGATATCCCTCGGAGGCTCCAAAAATGAAGATTCTGTCCCGCTTGATTGGCCCGCCCAGGGAGCCGCCGAATTGATTGAAGGTGAGCGGAAACTTGCGCGCGGCAAATTGTAAGCGCGCGTTGAGATCGTCGGCCTGGAAATTTTCGAAAAGGCTGCCGTGCCAGGTATTGGTGCCCGATTTGGCAATAAGATTTACATTGCCGCTCAACTGGTGTGCATACTCGGCGGCGATCACGCCCTTAGTGGTCTGAACCTCCTGGATTGCCTCGATACTCATGGTATCGATGTAGTTAAAGGACTGGTACATGGAGGTGCCGGGATTCTCCGGGTTGGACGTGGCATCCGTGCCATCCACGGTGATCTTGACCCCGCTGCGGCCGAGCCCGTTCATGCGCACGCCGCCGTTATCGCCGGTGGTGATGCCAGTGCCGAGGCTCAGAATGTTGGAGAAATTTCGCCGGGCGATGGGAAGCTCCATTACTTCTTTTCGCGAGATACTTTCGCGCTGCTCCGCGGCCACGGTATTGAGCAATTCCGCGGAACCTTCCACCGTCACGGTTTCTTTGACGTTGCCGACTTCAAGCACAAAAGTCCTGCGGACATTTTGAGCGGCCGCAAGCTCGACCCCAGTGCTGGCGTACCGCTTGAAGCCCGGCGCTTCAATCTGGAGCGAGTACTTGCCTACTCGAAGAAAATCGAAGGCAAACTCACCGCGCGCATCGCTTGCTTTTGTCGTCACGGTGCCGGTGTCCTCGTGGGTAAGGGTAGCCGTAGCGGCTGGAATCACGGCACCCGAAGAATCCTGCAGAATGCCATACAACGTCGCCGTGGTTACCTGGCTCCACGCCGCCACGGCAAGCAGGAAGAAGGCTAACGGCAGCGAGAGACCGCGGCTGAATATCATCGTTGAAATCTCCTTTGTCGAGCTTGGTTCAATAGATTATCACAGCAACCCCCGTCCCGTAACCGGCCCGTCTATCGTCAGCGCCGCCTCTCATCTCGGCAAATTCTTTCGTACTGGGTTCCGGTAATCATGCGCGAACCGACCTGCGTCGGAATACCGAGGGGCAATTTTTGAATACCGGTAGCGTGGTACGCCGAGAAAGGCGGGTATTGTACCCGGAACTTCCTCAGGAGCGATCGGGTAGGCAGCGAAGCCGGATTTCGCGGCCGCGTCCCGGAGTGAATAAATTGTCAGCGTTGTCATGCGGGCTTTACGGCGTGGATCGCCCACCACAGGTACAGAACAGCATTTTTCGGAACCCGACGAAGCAATTTGGCGAACAAATAGCGAACCGCTCGGTGCGAACTGTCGCGAACGGTGCTCGAACGGCCCGAAACACTTGACGCGAGTTATCGAGTGGCCGCACGCTATCCTAATAGAAGAGAGAGCGAGGGACGAATTCGTGAATTTCAGCAAATGTTCAATATCCCTGATGGGCTTGGGGTTGGCATACGCCGCCTTTTCCGCCGAGTCGGGTGTAAAAGAAATTTTCACGCCGGTCCAGCTACGGCACTGGTCGCTGCAAAAGGTTGCCAAGCGTGCTGTTCCCTCAATACAGATGCAGGAATGGGTCGCTACGCCAGTTGATGCCTTCATTCTTAGCAAGCTGGAAGCGAGGGGGTTGACGCCTTCCAAATCAGGAGATCGAGTCACCCTTCTGCGTCGCGTGAGCCTAGACCTCACTGGGTTGCCGCCAACTCCCGAAGAGGTGGACGTATTTGTATCCGATCAGTCCCCTAAAGCTTGGGAGAAACTGATTGACCGGCTGCTCGCCTCGCCTCATTATGGCGAACGCTGGGGCCGCCACTGGCTGGACGTGGCTCGCTTCGCCGAGAGCCAAGGTTTCAAAGCGGATGAGACTCGGCCCGACGCATGGCGTTATCGCGATTACGTCATCGACAGCTTCAATACCGACAAGCCCTATGATCGATTCATCCGCGAACAGATCGCCGGTGACGAACTCTGGCCGAATGTTGCCGAAGCTAGAATTGCGACGGCGTTCAATCGTCACTATCCCGATGAGTATAACGCCCGCAACTTAATGCAGCGGCGGCAGGAAATTCTGAACGAAGTTACCAACGTCGTGGGCAGCGCCTTTCTCGGCCTCACGGTGGAATGCGCCCAATGCCACAACCATAAGTTCGATCCGATCTCGCATAAGGATTATTACAGCTTACAGGCCTTTTTCGCGAATACCGCCGCCGACGACCGGATCGTCATAGCGCCGCCCCAACAAGTACAAGAGCACGAGCGGAAGCTCGCTCTGTGGGAAGGCAAGACACGGGAGATCCGCGAAGAAATCTCAGCCATTTTAGCTCCCGCGCGAAAGAAGATCTGGGACGACTTTTTTGACAAGTACCCACCCGAAGTTCAGGAAGCCATCACTAAGCCCGATAGCGAACGAACTCCTTACGAGGCGCAGCTCTACCACCAGGCTAAACTCTATCTCGATCCCAGTAAGGATGACGTCGTAAAGTCGCTGCGAGGACCTGACAAGCAGCGTTATCAGACCTTTGCGAAGAAACTTCAGGAATTCGCCAGCCTGCATCCCGGCGACCTACCTCACGGAAGTGGTATGCGCGATATAAGTGCGCAAGCTCCGGTTACCCATGTGTTAGCGGGCGGCACGTACCTGGGCCGCCAGGAGCCTGTCCAACCGGCTTTTCCTTCTGTTCTATCGGCGGAATTGCCCAAGATTCAGCCTGCCGCCAATGGCAGCACCACTGGCCGTCGTACGGCACTTGCCAATTGGCTGGCAAGCCCCGAGAACCCTTTGACGGCTCGGGTGATGGTCAACCGGGTCTGGTCCCACCATTTCGGGCAGGGGTTGGTTGCCTCCCCCAACGATTTCGGAGTAATGGGAAAACGTCCCAGCCACCCCGAGTTGCTCGACTGGCTTACCACCGAATTCGTACAAAATCAGTGGAGCGTCAAGAAGCTCCATAAACTCATCTTGATGTCGAATGTTTACCAACAGGCGTCAACTCACCGGGAAGCCGCGGCTAAGGAAGATTCCACAAACAGGCTCCTGTGGCGCTTCCCGCGAAACCGTTTGGAAGCCGAAGCCATTCGTGATTCCGCTATTCACGTAGCAGGGGTACTCAACTCCAAAGTTGGGGGACCGAGTGTTTTCCCCGTGCTTCCGGAGAATATGCCGTCTCCGCGAGGAGGCTGGTCGAAAAATCCAACCGCCGAGGAGAATTATCGCCGCAGCGTCTACATCTTTGTGCGGCGAAATACACCCTACCCCCTGCTGAAAGCACTCGACTTTCCTGACACGAATATGAGTTGCGGCCGACGTGATCAGACCATTACGTCGCCGCAGGCGCTTACCCTTTTGAATGATCGCGCGGCCATCGACTGGGCGCAGAACTTTGCGGGCCGAGTGCTCGGAAAGGCCGGGCTTGATCCCAAGTTGCAGGTCGAAACAGCTTACTTGTTGGCTTATTCCCGTAAGCCTGATGGCTGGGAGACGGATACGGTCTTAACTTTCCTCGAAAAGCAACGGGGAATTATTCAGAGCCGTATTGCAAAGGGGGAGAGCATTGCCTTACCCACGAACGTTCCCGAGAAGGGTGAACCGGCGCGTCTCGCCGCCCTCGTCGATTTCTGCCATTCCCTTCTAAACTCGAACGAATTCGTCTATCAGGAGTAGGAACAGGACCAGAAATGTCAAAACTTACAGCTCCGCATTTTGTGCGAGCGGCATCCCGAAGGGACTTTTTGGCAAATGCCGGGACTGGTTTCGGCGCCCTCGCTTTAGGATCACTGTTGGCCGGTGACGGAGTTGCCGCCGCCGTAAAGGGTCGCAATGCCATGGCCGCCAAACCGCCGCACTACGCTGCAAAGGCTAAATCGGTGATTTGGCTTTTCATGGAAGGCGGCCCGAGCCACATCGACCTGTTCGATCCCAAACCGGAATTGAAAAGACTTTCGGGTCAACCCTTGCCGCCATCGTTCGGCAAGGTGATTACGGCGATGGGCACGAGCAACAACACCTTAATGCCCTCGCAGCGGACCTTCAAACAGTATGGGAGGAGCGGTCAGTGGGTGTCGGATTGGTATCCTCACATTGCCCAGCACATGGATGACATCGCCGTATTGCGGTCGTGCCAAGCTGACGGCTTGAACCATGTTGGTTCGGTGTGTCAGATGAACACCGGTTCCATTTTGGCGGGACGGCCTTCCTTGGGTTCATGGGTTCAATACGGACTGGGCGCTGCGAATGAGAACCTGCCCGCTTTCGTAGTTCTCACCGATGACAAAGAAGTGATCGGCGGTCCCAATAACTGGAGCAACGGATTCCTTCCCGCAACCTATCAGGGAACTCTCTTCCGCAATGAGGGGCCCCCTATTCTCGATGTACTTCCGCCGAAGACCATTGGAAATGATCAGCAGCGGGGGAAGTTAGATCTGATGGCGTCGCTGAACGAGCACTTCGGTCGCGATAAGCAAACGGATCTCGATCTGGAATCCCGCATACAATCCTACGAGTTGGCTTATCGTATGCAGTCAGCGGCGCCTGAGGCGGTGGATCTCTCGAAGGAATCCGACGCTACCAAGAAGCTCTACGGCATGGACGAAGAAATTACGGAAAAGTTCGGGCGAAATTGTCTGCTGGCCCGCCGGTTAGTGGAGCGCGGCGTCCGGTTTATCGAGCTTTATTGCAGCAGCGGCAGCGGCTGGGACGCGCACGTCGACATGGAGGAAAATCACAGCAAGAATTGCAAGATTTCCGACAAGCCGATTGCGGGATTATTGGCTGACCTGAAAGCGCGAGGTTTGCTGAACGACACGCTTGTAATTTGGGGTGGCGAGTTCGGACGTACCCCTTTTAACGAAAAGGGCAAAGGGCGGGACCACAACCCTTGGGGATTCACGACGTGGTTCGCGGGCGGCGGCGTAAAGCCCGGGCAAACCGTCGGGAGTACCGATGAACTCGGCCTGCGGGCGGTAGAACGCCCGGCGCATGTTCATGATATTCACGCCACCATTCTTCACTTGATGGGCCTGAACCATATCGACCTTACCTACCTCCACAACGGCCGCTTCGAGCGGCCCACGATTGTGGCAGGGACGGTTGTAAAGGAACTTCTGGCCTAAGTTTTCGGTCGTTCGGGTTAGTTCGGCAAAATAGCCTACTTGACCAATTGAAGCTCATTCGCTAAAGCAACCACGCCGATGGCGTCCGTGAATTCATCCAGAGGAAAACGTTCGGTACGAGAGCAGCACAAAGTCGGGGGTGAGTATCGCATGCACATGATTCCAAACGAGATGACTCATCTTATTCGCACTTTTGCCCAATCGAAACATTGGAGTTTTTGGCGATCACACTGGTTCGGCGACTGGAGGTCGCTGTTGATTCCAAAGGCGATTTCTTGGTTGACCCCCGACTTTGTGCTGCTCTCCATGTGCAGAAGCGCGACGGGTTGACCGCGGGCGAGTCCCTGGTGGCCGCCATACTTGACGACGTCGGCGATGGTTTTACGGAACAATCCCAATCGTCTTCGCCTTTTGTTCGTCTGTGCGGGAAAGGAGAAGCCACCGAAATACTAATCATGGACAGCCTGCACATGACGAACGACGGATGGATGGAACTCTTACGAGCGGATCTGGGCGCCTGGGCGAGGGCGAAGACCGCCGAGCAGAAATATCACACGAGTACCCGTGTCCTCCACCGAATCGCACAGATCAATCAGCTTGCCGAGGGAGCGCACATCGCGCGACTCGCCGCGTAAACGCTATATCTCTATCTGGACTGACCCGGCGCGTTAGTGCCCGGGCCTGACGACACCCAGAGCGCTGGGTCAGTTCGGATAGAGACGTTTGAAGGAAGCCGCCCGCGTTTGCGGCGGACGCGGCAGGGCTATGGGTGTTGAATTGACCCGGACTCCTCGGGCATCGCCGTTTGCGCCACGAACCGAGCCTTCGCAACGTCTGTATTTTCTCAATAATTCGGGGAACGTCGAAGGCCGACGGGAAGGGGGCGCTGGAAACCCAACCGGAACTCTGCAACATTTT
>ENA-ORBV01008785-ORBV01008785.1-microbial-mat-metagenome-genome-assembly--contig:-NODE-8785-length-16838-cov-4.828769_pt1 | contig 16838 bp, 13 predicted proteins | sample MGYA00237777_ERZ505514 | MGnify/ENA primary metagenome ERZ505514 (study PRJEB26160, sample SAMN06269048) | microbial mat metagenome | isolation source: Oligotrophic lake microbial mat | place... | reverse complement strand
GTGTGGGTGATGCTGCGGTGATCGCGTGCAGGTGTGAAAACACGTCCACCTGCAGACGTGCGAGGTATCCGATCAGCAGGTGCTTCCACCGCACCACTTCATCGTGATGTTCACTTGGCAGAATGTTGTCGATGTTCTTCACGACGACCAGGTCGCCGCCACACTCCTGGAGGTTCCCAAGGAGCGCACCGTGACCGGAGGGCCGCAGCAGCAGCGAACCGTCGGTCGCGCGAGACGGTGTACCGTCTGCGTCGAGCGCCAGTGTGTCGGTCGCCGGCGACTGCACCGAGAACTGCACGGAGAGGCGGGCATGACGCTGAACGGATTCCACTTCCACCAGAGGACGGACCTCCCGCAGGGCGGCCTCGAATGCCGCCCGGGCGTCGCCAGGTACCGTAAAGTGCAGGCGGGTCACGCCGTGCGCATCACGGGTGTAGCGCGCCCCTTCGTGGAGCTGCTCTTCAAACGCGGTTCGGACACGGTCGCCGCGATGGAACGGCACCAGGGCTTTGGGCAGGGCAGCCAGTCCCATGTCCACGAGCAGTGTTCGCAGAATCATGCGCTCCTCGGATTCGCTCGTGGGGGCACCGGCCACGCCGGCCCGTTGGCGAAGTTGATCGGCAAATGGCAAGTCGTCGAGCTGCTCAAAAAACTCGGCGGCCGCTGGTGAATGTGATGGAAGGCCTGGTGTCTGCAGCGCATCGTGGAGCGGCTTGAACATCCGGGTGGCGGCGCCGGAGGCCGGCACAAACTTCAACACACGACCCGCGTCGGCGGCTGCGACCCCCTCCGCAATGAGGGCGTCCGGCGTCTGCGGGGTCCAGGACGTGAACGGTTCAATGCCGTCGCCAATCGTCGCGGGCCGGACGAGCAGAATTGGGGGCGGTGGATTGCTCAGCTGCGCCAACTGAGCGGCCGCGGCCTCAGGCGAAATGCCGACGGCCGTCAGTTGAGCGATGTCGGCGGGCGTGAACTCGTGCATCGTCCACGAATTGTACTTCCCGCGATTCTCCCCACGAGAACGTTACTTGCGAACCGAATGCGTGGCGAGCATTTCTGGAAATGCGAGCACGCCGGCCGGCGCTTTGGCCTTCGCGTCCTTCAGGACTGCCTTGGCCGTCATTCCGGGGCCGTAGGCGTTCCGCATCTCGTCGTTGTTCGACTCGATGACGGTGCCGTTGAGCGCCACACCGGCAAACAGCCCCTTCGAACGTGAGTACGACAAAATCTGCGCATTCAGCTTCGCGTCCGTTGCGACTCCGGCCTGACGGCCGACGGGCCCTGCCGCCACTGAGGCGCCCGCGCCCAGGGTCACCTTGCTGGACAGGAGGCTGTTCATCCCCTCGTCGTTCATGAAGAGCATCACCATATCGGTGACCTCGACACCGATCTGCCAGCCGAAGCTTCCGCCCCCCAAGGTGAAGTACGCGGGCGCGCTCCACCCCTGCGGTGTACGACAGCTCGCCACGCCACGGCCTCCGCGGCCACCGATCCCGAATGCCGCCTGGACGACCTCGGGAAACACGGCGACACATTCCGCGTCGTCAAGAATCTCCTTCGGTATGGCCTGGTCGGGCGCGCTCATGATTTCGTGAAACACTTTCGCCGCCTTCTGCGATTGCGCCACTTCGTCCTGCATATTGCGAGTGGTTTCCTGCGCTGAGGTCCCCGTCGCCCCGAAGGTGACGATGACGACAACGACGAACGACGCCAGTGTGGTGAACATGGATCTCATCGCTGTGACTCCTATCGCTGCGCCAGCTCAAGCGCCGCTTCCGCCACTCTAGTCGTCCGCCAGTGGGGCGTCCGTACCGAAATGCACACGGTGACGAGGCGAACCGCGCACCACCGTTGTCAGTCGACGACGAAGCTGTAGATCTTCCACCGCCCGCCGCTTTCGATCATCGACCCGAACAGGTGCACGTCGCGGACCCCCGCGTCATCGCGGATGTCCAGTCTCGTTTTGGGGTGAATGGTAAACGCCCCGTAGGTGGTCGGTGGGCCCTCGAAACTCGCGGCGACGAGTGCGTACCGTCGCCCGCCGTGTTCGCCGAGAGTCTGCGACAGGAAGTTGGTGTTTCTCTGCGCCTGGTCCGCCCACGCACGATCGGCGGGCATGCCGACGTCAGGACGGCTTGCGGGCAGTTGCGGCCAGATGTGTTTGAGGAATTCGGTCTCCGTGACCACCTGTGCCGCAAGGGTGTCCCGGTCGCGGTTGGCCAGCGCCTGCAGGAACGCCGTGACCGCGGCGTCCTTGGATTCGTAGATCGGCGTCAGCGGAATGGGCTCGGTCCCACGGGTGCAGGCCGAGACGGTGACCAGCAACAGCAGCACGAAAAAACCCGGGATGGCCTGGTGGCCACCCCGGGTGAGTCGTTCGATCATGACGCTTATTATCGTCCGTAGAAGGTCCAGCCGCGCGTCCAATCAGCCGCCAGATCCGGTCCGAGGGCCCCGATGAAATTGGCCGTCTCGAAGAACCCGTCGTTTGGCGGAACGGCCGGAGTGCGGGTAAGCGCGGGCGAACCGGCCAACGGACGCCAGTCCGGAGCGGTTCGGTTGAACGCGGCCACGAGCATCGGGTCTGCCTCCGTCACGGTAGTCCCTGCGTGCGTGCGCATCGGGACCGTGGTCGCATTGGTGGCCCAGTTCACGGAGGCATTGGTGCCGGCTGGTCCACGGCCGTTCTGCCAGAGAATGCCGTGGGTGACCGAGAAGATGCCACTGGCGATTCCAGGCGTCGTGGACGCGTCACGGATGTCGATCCCCTGCTGCTTGAACCCGGTCACGATCCAGTTCCTGATGATGCCGGCGGTGCCGACGCGCAGGCGCATGCCGTTGGTGCTTTCCGGACCAAATTCCGACGTGGGGTCGCCGACCAACGTCACGTTGTAGAGCGTCGGCGCCGACCGCGGCAGCAGGTTGTGGTTGTTGCCGTTGTTGTCGGCCTCAATACCCTGGTCGGTGTCGTCGGCCCTCTGCTGCACCACCGCAAACTGAACACGGCCGTTCCAGCCAAACGTCCAGTCGATGCTGTCGTCGCCGATGTTGGTGAGCACCACACGTTTGATGTCGACCGACCCGCCGAACATCTCGATCCCGTCGTCTTTGTTCCAGGACACCTGGATGTTTTCGACGATGGTGCCGCGGCCGACGCCCTGGAACGCGATGCCGTTCAGCTCGTTGTCGGGGCTGAACTCGATACCGGCGAACTCGACACGTACGTAGCGCAGAATGCCTGAGTTGTCGTTCGGATCGGTGCCGCCGTAGATCCCGGTCTGGCCTTCGCCGATGCCAAGTCCGCCGGGAAGGTTGAGGGGGGCGCGACCGTTGATGATGAGGCCGCCCCAGTCGCCGCGGAACCGCGAGCCGACCGGCTGATCGGAGGTCATCACGATCGGCGCGGCCGCGGTGCCGTTCGCCAGGATGCGCGCGCCGCGTTCGATCACCAGGGCCGCGCGGGTCGCGGTTTCTCCGATGACCCGTGTGCCGGCCTGAATGGTCAGCGTGGCGGACGAGGTGCCATCGCCCGCGCCGATGAACACCGCGCCGCGCAGGACCCAATACGTGTCGTTGGTCAACGAGACGTTGGAGGTGAACCGGCCGCGGACGACGCGGACCGGCTTGTCGATACCCGGCACGGTCACCGGGTTGCCAATTTGACCGGCACTCTGCGTGTGCACCGGCTGGGGAGCGACGGTGGCCGCCACCACGGCGGCCCCGACTACTACCAGAATTCTGAGTATGTTCGTCATTTTCTTCATCGTGTTCTTCATCGTGAATATCTCCTGCACGTCGTTTGCGTTAAAAAGCCGAGAAGCCGATTTGGAACGCATAGGTGCGGCCCAGCTTGTACTCACGGTGGGTCTGTGGCCCCTGGAGGAAGCGCACGGCGGTGTCAGTCAGGTTCTCCGCCGAGAAGCGCATGTTGAACTTTCCGATCCGGCGCGACACAGCGAGGTCGACCGTCTGGCGGCCTTCTTCGAAGATGTCGGGCAGTCCCAGTGATCCGACTTCCGCAATACGTTCGCTGAAGCTGTTGAGCAGCAGCCGTGCGGTGAAGATCGGCAGCCGGGCTTCGACCATCCCGTTGAGGATGTGTTTGGAGGTGCCCGACAGCGCACGCTCGAGCGAGGTCAACACGTTGGTCTGCGACGCGGCGAGCTCAATCTTCGAATCGACAAACGTGTAGTTGGCTCCAATCAGGAGCATGTCGGTCAGGCGCTTGCGCGCTTCAAGCTCGACGCCGAAGTTGCGGGCCGACTTCGCGTTGGTGAACGACGTGCGCAGCTGGGCCGTCGGCTCGACGAACCGTTCGATCGGACTGTCGAAGCGCTTGAAGAACACGCCGGCCGAGACGACCTCTTCGGCATCACCGAACCACTCGTAACGCGCGTCATAGTTCTGGATGAGCGACCGTTCGAGGTCCGGGTTGCCGATGACCGCACGGCCACCGACGATGTCGGTGAACTCGAAGGGGGCCAGTTCACGGAACTCCGGGCGGTTGACCGTCTGGCTGAAGCTCAGCCGGAGGTTCTGGTTCTGACGCGTCGCGTATACCAGATTCAGTGCCGGGAAGAAGTCTGTGGACTCGATTTCGCCGGTGATGACGTCCTGGCTGCCGAAGACGTCCGCACCAAAGAGGTCAAAGGTGTTGACCGTCTGTTTGTAGTGTTCGACGCGCGCGCCGCCGACCAGCCGGAGCCTCGCGCTGAGCGACAGGTCGAGCATCGCGTAACCCGCGAGCACGGTCTGTTCGGCGTCGTAGGAGTCGGTCGTGCGCGTCTCTTCGCGCAGTTCATACCGCGTGCCGATGTTGGCCGGGCTGAAAATGTCCTCGGGGGACTGCGTCAGATCAAAACGGACGACGTTGAGGGGAATGAAGCGGAAGCGGCGCGAGTCAAAGTCGCGTTCACGCTGGCTGTAGCTTGTGCCGAGCTTGAGCATCGCCGGCAGGCCCTGCCGACCCGCAAACACCGTGCTCCAGTTGCCGGCGACTTCGGTCGCGTTCTCCTCAAGTGCGTTGAACATGCGGAGGCCGCTCTGCGATTCGTCGGCGAGGAACCAGGACGTGCCGATCTGCTGATACAGGGTCTCGCGGATGTCCGGTTCGTTGCGCTGCGACCGCGACACGGTCGCGCGCCAGTCAACGCGGCTGTTGGACACTGACGGGAAGAAGTGTTCACCGGTCACCTGTCCACTGCGAAGTTCCTCTTCGAGCCAGAGCAGACGGGAGTTGCGCAGATTGCGGGCCGCGTCGTCGTTGAAGCCTTCGAACGTGCGGGTGTCGCGCTTGCCGCGGTTGGTGGAGAATCCCTGGAAGGCCAGGCGGTGATTGGCTGACACCTGATAGCCGAGGTTCATCAGGCCCGACAACGCACCGGTCGTCGACCCGGCGCGGTAGTCATAAGTGGAGAACGGGGTCAGCACGCCGCCGTCGGTTGAGTAGTAGACCTGTGCTTCTTCCCGGTAGTCCGAGGAGTAGGACTGATTCAGGCTGGCCGACACGCCGAGTTTGCCCCAGCGGTTGCCAAACGCCATGCTGAAACCCTGATTGGCGCGGCCGTCAACGGATTCGGGCGTCCAGCTGTTGGGCAACGATTCCGCGTAACGCTTGAGGTCGGACGGCAGTTCGCCGACTTCGGGTGTGTAGATGCCGCCGCGGACCAGACGCGTCGCCGGGAATAGAGACGGGAGCGCCCGATTGCTGTTCTTGAGTCCGAGATAGTCGCGGTCGCCCGACTGGTGGTCGAGCACCGTCTGGCCCCACACGAGACTGTTGCCACCCAGCGTGTAGGAGACGTCGAAGGTGGGCCGGCTCGGCAGCTTCGACATGTTGATTTCGATCAACCCGCCGGCAAACTCCGCCGAGCGGTCGGGGGTAAACGACTTCACGACCTGCACGTTGTCCATCAGGCTCGACGGGAACATGTCGAGCGCGACGACTTTGCGGTCCGGCTCGGTGGAGGGCAGGATTGCGCCGCTGAGCGTGGTGTTGCTGTAACGCTCACCGAGGCCGCGCACAAACACGAACTGGTTGTCGACGACCGAGAGGCCGGTCACGCGCTGAAGGGCCGAGGCGGCATTGCCGTCGGCGTTGGCCTTCATTTCCTGACCGCCCATGTTGTCGTTGATCGTCGTGGCCCGGCGGCGCTCGAGCAGCTGGGTCGCGGCGCTGGAGGAGGTCGCTTCGGTGGTGGCCTGGCCGGTGACGGTCACCTGCTCGGAGAATCCCGCCAGCGCGAGCGTGACGTCGAGCGTCCGGGCCGCGGTGGCATTCAGGTCCACCGAGATCACCCGCTCACTGAAGCCCGAGAGGCTCACCTTGACCTGATGTTTGCCCAAAGGCAGGCTCAGCGTGTACCGTCCGTCCATGTCGGTCACAGTCGTTTGTGGTGTGCCCACCACCTCGACCGTGACGCCAGGGAGCGGAGAGGCGTTAATGGCATCTAGTACCCGACCGACAACCCGACCCTGCTGGGCGGCCTGGGCGTTGAGGCCGAGGGCGCTTGCTGCCACCAGGGTCAGCATGAGCGCCACGCGACAGAACATCTTCATATGTGCACCTTTCCAAATCACAACCACCTCTGTGGCCGTGTACTGGAAGGGAGCGTACGAACCACCTGTGATCTGCAGGCAACACGGGTGTTACAACCGCGTTAAGGACTGATGTTTCCTGGATTTAACATTGACGTTGCAGTGCAGAAATACGGCGGTTGCATCATTCACATCGGTGTAACGTTTGAATGACGTTGGAGCAACGGATGCTTCACCAGCTTAGGGGGCGGTCGTGGTGAGAGTCGCAATGTGGGTGGGTGCAGTGATGGTCGCGGGAAGTCCGGCGCTCGCGGCAGGACAAACAACGGGCCAGGGCGCCACGCCTCCGGCATCACCGAGCCCCACCGTCAAGGTGGGTGTGACAATTTTCGCCGACTACACCGTGACCCAGACACCGAAGACGACCGATGCCAACGGCGAGAAGGTCACCGCCAATACTTTCAACGTCGGACGCAGCTACATCAACGTCACCGGCTCGGTGAGTCAGCGCGTGACGTTCCGCATCACCCCCGACATCGCCAGAGTGACCGACGGCAGCCTGTCGGGCTCACAGCTGTTTCGCTTGAAATACGCGTACTTCGATGTCGCGCTGCCACACCGCACGAGTGTCCGGTTCGGCATGCAACAGACGCCGTTTATTGACGGGCAGGAGGGCGTCTATCGGTATCGCTTCCAGGGGACGTCATTTGCCGAACGTGATGGGGGCCTGGCCTCGTCCGACGTCGGCATCACGGCGCGCACCGCGATGGGGGCGTACGGTGACGTGCACGTGGGCATCTACAACGGGGATGGGTACACCCGAGCCGAAGTGAACGACCAGAAGGCGCTCATGGCGCGCGTGACGGTGCGTCCGATGCCGGCACACGAAATTGCCAAAGGCCTGCGCGTGACCGGGTACCTGCACGCGGATGAATACGTGCAGGGCGCGCCGCGCAACCGCATCGTGCTCAGTGCGACGTTTGAACACGCACGATTTAACGCCGGTGCCGACTATGTCCGTCGCGTCGACCAACCGACGCCCGCGGCAGCGGAAATCACAGGCCAGGGCTACTCGTTTTTTGTGACACCCTTTGCCAAACAGAAGGGCGACGGCGTCGAGGGGCTCCTTCGTGTTGACCGCTTCGAGCCCAACACCACCGTGGATGCCGCCTGGACACGTGTGATCGCCGGCGTCGCCTATTGGTTCCCGAAGCAGGGCACCGCATCCGCCGCGTTGCTTTTTAACCTGGAGCAGGTCACCTACGATCGGTTCGTGCCGACTCGTCCGACGGAACGCCGCATTGGGCTGTATTCGCTGATTAATTTCTGAGACTCGTTAATTTAATGAGCCAATGAGCCAATGCAGTGCGTGCAGTCACGCTGCCTCATTGCCTCATTGAGGGCGCTCTTCGATGCCGGGTGGCCTGCTCGTAGGCGTAGGCGAGCCGGATCAGTGTCTCTTCGTCCCACGCTCGGCCGAAGAAGGTGATGCCGGCCGGCAGGCGGTTGTCGCGCGTGTAGCCCATCGGCACCGAGATTGACGGAAAGCCACTGGTCGGCGAAAACACCTGGCTGTTGTCGCCGTGGGGCGTCTGCATGTCGCCGATGAGGCGCGGCGGAAAACTCCACGTCGGATACACATACGCGTGGAGTTTCAGGTCATCCATCCGCGCCGTGATGGCCGTGCCATACGCCGTGCGGTAGCGGCTCTCGGCCTCACACGCCGGTGATCCCGGCTCGCCGCCGGGCGTCGCGTCGGCGGCCGACCGGATGCGCGATTCGACCGACTGGTGATACCGCCGCGACTTCATCACATCCGTCAGTGACGCGACGGGCGTCTTGCCGGGATGGCGCGCAAACCATTGCGCGATGTCGAAAGTAAATCCTCCACACGATCCCGCCCCTTGTTCGCGTCGTACCCCGGACAGATCAATCGCGGCCGGATCAACAATGGTCGCGCCTGCGGCTTCGAGCGACTTCAACGCCGCGGCAAACACGGCCGCGACCTCGGCATCGACGCTGCCCGCACCGTCGCGCTCGTAGGCCTGGCGCAACACACCAATGCGCGCACCCTTCAGGCCATCGGCCCGTAGCGCATCGCGGTAGCGCGGAATCGGGTAGTCGCGCGCCAGCGTCGTCACCGGATCCTCGGGGTCATACCCGACGATCGCCTGAAACACCGCGACGGCATCTTCGACCGTGCGTGCCATCGGGCCGGCGATGTCCGCAAGCAGATTCAGCGGCACCACACCCGCGCGGCTCGTCAGGCCCATCGTGGATCGGATGCCGACCAGCGCCTGATGTGCGGCGGGGCCCCGAATGGAGTTGCCGGTATCGCTGCCTAGTCCCACCGCACCAAAGCTGGCCGCGACCGCCGCGGCCGTGCCCCCCGACGACCCGGCCGTCACCCGTGAGGTGTCGTACGGATTTCTCGTGTAGCCCGGATGGACGGAACTCACCGTCTCATACGGGCTGAACGCCCACTCCGCCATGTTGGACTTGGCCAGGACGATGGCGCCCGCGGCTTTGATGCGGGCGACTTGGTAGGCGTCACGATCGGAGACAAAGCCCTTCAGGGCGAGCGAGCCGGCCGCACTCTGCAGGCCGACCGTCTCAAAGTTGTCCTTCACGATGGTGGGGACGCAGTGAAGCTGCCCGCGCGGGCCATTGGCGGCAAAGTACCGGTCGAGTGCGTCGGCCTCCGTGCGGGCGGCCGCGTTGATTTGGGTCAGCGCGTTCAGAGCCGCGCCCCGCGTGTCGTGCGCCTCGATGCGCGCCAGGTAGGCGTCCACAAGGGCCCGGCACGTCAGCGTCTTGGCCCGGAAGCCCGCTTGGATTTGGGCGATCGACATCTCGACCACATCAGGGGCGGTGGCCGCCTGCCTCGCCAGTGTGTGCGTCCCAAGGGTCGCCACAGCCGCCACCACGACGGCGCAATATGCCAAATGCCTTCGGAACACGGTCACCTCGCGGGCACAGTATGCCGTTTTTTGTTACAATCGTCAGGTTTCACCCGCCTCTCGATGCGTCCCCATCGTCCAGAGGCCTAGGACGTGGCCCTTTCAAGGCCAAGACCCGGGTTCGAATCCCGGTGGGGACGCCAACACGCCGATGGTTCCGATAAGTGAGCGCTTCGAGAATCCCTGCGGGCGGTCCTTGCAAGGTGAACCAGTTGTCAGTGTTTGATGAGCGGGATGTGCTTCCGGCCGCACTCGAGGATCTTGAAGTGTCGTGCGAGCTGCCGCACGTGGCCAAACTCAACCTCAACCCTCCCTGTTTCGCGCGCGCGGCCGTGTTTGCCGAGCGGCACTGAAGGATAGGCCTCATGCCCTGGAGCGCGCACGGTGAAGCTGTGGTCGCCCATGACCGTTGTGTACCCAGGCAAACACCCGTCCAACATGTCCCAGAGCTCTCTTATCGCAATGACATGTGACGGCATTGGACGAGACCGAGCGAAGCCTACGCGGCCTGTTCGATTGGGGTGACGAGTTCTGAACTCGGCGAGTTGTCAGCCGCGTTCAGCTCGTTCATCGTCTTCTTGGAGACGCGCACATCCACGTTGAGGAATGCGGCTCTAACTGGGAGGCCTTCGATGCATTCCTTGTGCGCGCGCACCCGTGAGACGGCTGCGTCCCAGTCCGCCAAGTAATCCGTATTTGTCGTCTTGACGAACCGGTTGACCGACGCTTCGAATGCCTCGAACGTATCGGTCTCGCCGGCGAGCCACGCGAGCACGCCTCTCAGCGACTCCCGCAGGTGGGTGTTCGCTTCGTCGAGGGTCTTGCCGCAATCCGCGATCGCGCTGGGATTGACTCCGTGCAGCCACCAGCTGCCATCCTCGGAATCCTGGATCCCGAGGAACTTCCCGTTGAACTCAACCTTCGCAGCGAAGCCGCTTCCGAACGTCGTTCCGGTGAATCGGAGAAAAAGTGGGTAGTTCATGGTCGCCTCAGGATCTCCTCCGTGTTCGTGCTCATGCCATGACGAAAAGGTCGTCTGCTGTGCGTAAGCGTTCTCAAATCCCGCTCATGTCCGGCCGAAACGCCAACATATGGCGTCGGCCTACCGAGCGGGTCGAAGGGAAGAACTTCCAAAGCAGCGTAACCGGAATACGCGATGGGGCGCAACGGACACCCGTGGGCGCCTACAAACGCCGCGTTAGCGGGATAAACTGTCCCGTCGCCATCGAATCCCGGTGGGGACGCCAACACGCCGATGGTCTTTAACTCGTGGCAGTTCCTCGCGTTTGTTCTGGTGGTCTTCGGGCTGTACTACCGGTTGCCGCGCGTGGGGCAGAACTGGATGTTGCTCATCGCGAGCTACGTCTTCTACGGCGCGTGGGACGTGCGGTTCCTCGCACTGATCGCGGGCTCCACACTCCTCGACTATGTTGTCGGGCTTCGGATGGCGGCCCAGACACGTCCGTCCATCCGGAAGCGCTGGCTGATGGTGAGCCTGACCGGCAACCTCGGCACGCTGGCGTTTTTCAAATACTTCGGATTTTTTGTGGACTCGGCCACCACCGCGCTGGCCGGGCTTGGCCTGCCGGTTGAGCGGTTGCACCTGCACATCGTGTTGCCGGTCGGGATTTCTTTTTACACGTTTCAAACACTCAGTTACACCATCGACGTGTATCGCGGGCACCTGACGCCCACGCGATCTCTGAGGGACTTCGCGTTGTTTGTCGCGTATTTCCCGCAATTGGTCGCCGGTCCCATTGAACGCGCCACCAACCTGCTCCCACAAATTCTGAACACACGCATCGTCACGCTGGCCCATGTGCATCGCGGCCTGTGGCTCATCAGCTGGGGCTTGTTCAAGAAGGTCGTCATCGCCGACAACCTCGCGGTGATCGTTGACCGGACATTTAACGCCGGCGTCGGGCCCTCAGGCTGGGAATACCTCATTGCCACGTACGCGTTCGCCTACCAAATCTACTGCGACTTCTCCGGGTACTCCGACATGGCGCGTGGCCTCGCCGCGCTGATGGGGATCGACCTGATGGTCAACTTCAATCGGCCGTACCTCGCGACCGACCCGCGGGACTTCTGGCGACGCTGGCATATCAGCCTCTCCACCTGGCTCCGCGACTATCTGTACATCCCGCTGGGCGGCAGCCGCGGCGGCCCCAGGCGCACCGCGCTCGCGTTGTTTGCGACGATGGTGCTCGGCGGGCTGTGGCACGGCGCCGCGTGGACCTTTGTCGCGTGGGGCGCGTTTCATGGCGCGTTGCTGGTCGGACATCGATTCCTGATTCAGACACGTGAAGTGCGGATGCCCGAGACCTGGCTGGGACGCTGGACTGCACGCATCGTGATGTTCCATCTGGTCGCCTTCGGCTGGTTGTTGTTCCGTGCACAGGACCTCGCACAAGTCGGCCAGGTGTTGGCCTCATTTGCCACACCGATGACGCTGACCCTTGTGGCAACGCAGGGCATCGTGGCCGTCGCCGGTGTCACCACGTTGCTCGCCTGGATGGAGCGCACGCCCGACGATGACGTGCGCCTGAGTCCGATGCGGTTGGTGGTGGTCGCGATGTTGTGGGCGGCCATCATGGTGGCGCCGCCCATCGGCGGACAGCCGTTCTTGTATTTCCAGTTCTGAGCGAATGGTGATGAGGCCCACATCCACGAGACCCACGACGTTACCCCCAGGCGCGGGACGCCTGTTTCTGGCCGTGTGTGGCAGCATCCTGGCAGCCGGTCTGTGCCTGGAGGGTGCGGTGCGCATCGCCGGATACACGCTGCCCCGGTGGTATCCACAGGTCGCGCAGAATCAGACGTGGCGCTCGACGTCTGAACGCGCGGTGTTTGTGGGTACGTCACGGACGTTTGCCGCGGTGGATCATCGACGCATCGCGGACGCGCGTGCGGTCGGGGCCGTCAACATGGGGCAGGGGTTCTCCACGATCGCGACCCATGCGCTGGGCGCCCGCTACTTGGCCGAGCGCGGCGCGCTGGCCGGGACCACGGTATTTGTCGAGGCCCCGGGAGGACTGCCCGATGCCTCCACCTGGGACGACCCGTGGTATTTCATCGAACGACCGCAGTGGCTGCTGTCGGTGATGACGCTCGGTGACATCCCCGCGCTCTGGCGATCGGCCACACCCGCGGAAGACACGTTTGCCGCGACGTTTCGCGGGCTGCCTGTCGGGTCCCGCTTCTTCGCGTATCGGGAAGACGTGCGCGTGAAGTCGCTCGGATGGATCTATGACCGCGCGCGCGGGCGCACGCCAGTCTCAGACGAAGACCTGCTCGAGGGCGGCGACGAAAACATTGTGTTGCCCGCACGCCGAAACCCCGCCGACCGCGAACGGATTCGTCAGGCGGCCGTGCTCGACGGCGAGCGCTGGATCGTCGGCACGCGCGAGGTGGAGTGGGACGACACCGTCGTGGCGACGCTCGTGGAGACGGTCCACGCCGGCGGTGGTCGGGTGATCTTCCTCTCGATGCCGTTGAGCGGGCCGATGTCGGTCGGGCTCCGGACGCCGACGGCCCTGGCCAATCGACAGCGGTTTGACAACGCACTCGCGCGATGGGGCGCCACACGTCTTGAGGTCCCGGTCGTGTTCCCCGACGAGGATTTTCCCGATCTGTGGCACCTCTCGAGGCAGGGGCGCGATCGTTTCACCGCGGCCGTACTCGACGTCTGGAATCCCGCCGGGCGTCGGTAACCTCCCGCGATGTACCATCGTCGACAATGGTTGACCTGCACGCCTCAGTTCTCACCTGTGTTGAACGCGACCTCGTCAGCCTCAAGCCTGGCGACACGGTTGGTGATGCCCTCGCGTCGCTGCGCGCGCGCGGGACCTCCTCGGAGGTCCTGTACCTCTACGTGGTCGACGACGAGGGCCGCCTGGCCGGCGTAGTGCCGACGCGCGCCCTGCTCTCGTCAGCGCCCGACGTCGCGCTGGGCGACATCATGCTCCACGATGTCATCGCCATTCCGGAGTGGGCAACGGTCCTAATCGCGGCGGAATATTTTGTGAGCAAGAAGTTCCTCGCGTTTCCCGTGGTCTCGGCAGATGGCGCATTGCTGGGGCAGGTGGACGTCTCGATTTTCACCGATGAGGTGATCTCGCACGCGCGACGGTCGTTTGACGACATCTTCCAGATCATCGGTGTCCGGGCGACCGAGGGCCGTACGGCATGGACCGGATTCCTCGACCGGTTTCCGTGGCTCCTCACCAACGTCGTCGGGGGGATGATCTGCGCGTGGATCGCGAGCCGGTATGAGGGACTCCTCGAGGTGGTGGTCGTGCTCGCGCTGTTTATCCCCGTGGTGCTGGCGCTGGCCGAAAGTGTGAGCATTCAGGCCGTCACGCTCACGCTGCAGGGACTGCACTCGACCGGCGCCAGTTGGCGATTGGTGGGACCGGCGATGCGCCGTGAATTTTCGACAGCCGCGTTATTGGGTCTTGCCTGCGGCTCCATCGTCGGCGGTGTGGCGGGCCTGTGGAAGGGGAGTGCGATGTTGGCGCTGGCCGTGGGCGGCGCCATTGCGGCCTCGATGGTGACGGCGGCGCTTCTGGGATTGTTGTTGCCGACGATGCTGCATGCGGCGCGCCGCGACCCGAAGATTGCGGCTGGGCCCATCGTACTGGCGAGCGCGGACTTGTGTACGCTGCTGATCTATTTCAACCTGGCGACGATGCTGCTGTAGAGGATGTGGGGCAGGCGATGAAGATTGAACCGTTTGTGCTGGAACGTTGGATGACGCGTCACGAGACGCATGTGAAGTACGACATTGCCGAAAGCGGAATTTTGCCGCTCTCGACCCAGGACCTGTTGAATTTTGAGCCGGCCGATGTGCGTGCCGCCACGTTGGAGTCGCTCCTGCAGTTGCCGCTGGGGTACAGCGAGGCACGCGGGACCGAAGAGTTGCGACAGATGCTGGCGGACACCTATGTCGGTGTGTCGGCGGAGCAAATCCTGGTCACGACCGGGGCCATTGAAGCGAACTTCCTGCTCTTCCACGAATTGCTCGAACCCGGTGACCATGTCATCGCCCCGTACCCGGCCTATCAGCAGCTCTACAGTGTGCCGCGAGCCATCGGCTGTGATGTGTCCTTGTGGCCGGTCGGCCCCGAGACCAACTACGAGTACGACCTCGATCGTCTCGAACAACTGATCACGCCCAAGACCAGACTCATCGTCGTGAACACCCCGCACAATCCGACGGGGGCCATGTTGTCGCCCGAGGCGGCCGCGCGTGTGTATGCGATGGCTGAGGCGGTGGGGGCGTGGGTGCTTGGTGATGAGGCGTATCGGTGGCTGGCGGTGCCCGGCGGGGCGGCCTTTGCGAAGCCGATGGTGGAACAGGGGCCACGCGGCATCAGTGTCGGCACGTTGTCGAAACCCTATGGGCTGCCGGGATTGCGGATTGGCTGGATGGTGGCGCCTCAGGAAATTGTGCAGCGGTGCTGGGGCCTGCGCGACTACATCACGCTCAGTCCGGGCAAGTTGAACGATGCGCTCGCGCGTCTCGGCCTGCGACATCACGATCGCATCATGGCGCGCAACCACGACATCATTCAGGCCAACCTCACCGCCGCGACGCTCTGGATCGACGCCCGGCGTGACCACCTGTCGTGGACGCCGCCGCGTGGGGGGCTGCTCGCGCTGCTCAAATACGATCTGCCGATCACGTCGCTTGAACTGGCCGATCGTCTGGCGATCGATCACTCGGTGATGCTGGCGCCGGGATCGGCGTTTGGCTACGAACACCACCTGCGACTGGGGATCGGGCAACGTCCTGATATTTTCGCGGCCGGGTTGGTGGAAGCCGGGCGCTGCCTGGACGCGCTACGCGCGCGTTAGTCGCCGCGCTGAAGCAGTGACTGGGTGAGCATCGCAATGGCGACGCCGCCGGCGAGGATGTACCCGTCGTAGTCGGTGACCACCTGATTGCGATCGAAGATGCCCGTCATCACCAGTGACGTCACGCCGCCGGTCAGGCCCGCCAGGGCCAGGTCAAGCGTCTGTTGTCCCTTGGTCCGGCGGCACCGGTGCCCCGTCGTGAGGTGACCGCGACACTTAGGGCAGGTAGCCATGCGTATGAAGATTGGTGGGCCGCGGTGGGATTGAACCACCGACCCTCTGGTTAAAAGCCAGGTGCTCTACCACTGAGCTAGCGGCCCACACGAAGACTGCGATTGTAACATCACCCGATCGCCAGATGGTCTCAGAGGATTTCCATCCCGAGCGCCGACAGGGCGAGTTCAGTGCCGAGCACGGCCGTCTGATTCTGGTGATCGAGAATCGGATTGATCTCCACCAGGTCGAGCGCCGTGAGTTTGCCCGAGTCCGCAATCATCTCCATCACCATGTGCGCCTCGCGATAATCGAGTCCGCCCTTGACCGGCGTGCCGACGCCGGGTGCGATCACGGGATCACACACGTCGAGATCAAACGACACGTGCAGACCGGTGGTGCCGGTGGTCGCAATGGCCAGCGCACGCTGCATGACCACCGCGATGCCGTCGCGGTCAATGTCCTTCATGGTGAAGACATGGACGCCGGACTCGCGAATGCGTCGTTTTTCGCCTTCGTCGAGATTCCGGATGCCGATGAGGACGGTTTTGTCGGCTTGGACTTTCGGCGAGCGGGTGGTGCCCAGGCGCGCCAGCTCGGTCGGCTCTGTCCCGACCAGCGCGGCGAGCGGCATCCCGTGCACGTTGCCGCTGGAGGTGGTGGTCGGCGTGTTCATGTCGCCGTGCGCGTCGATCCACAACACGCCAAGCGAGCCGCCCGTCGCATGGGCAAAGTCCCCAGAGGCGCCCACCGACCCTGCGGCGATCGAGTGGTCCCCGCCAATCACGATGGGCAGGGCCCCGTCAGCCAGCGACTGGTAGGTGTGCTGATACACGCGCAGACAGACACGCGCGATCTCTTTGATGTAGCGCTTGCTCGGATCACGGGCCACCTGCGTTTCGGGAATGGGCGCGGGCAGATCGCCCTTGTCGACCACCACACACCCCATGGCCGCGAGACGTTCGCCCAGGCCGGCGATGCGCACGGCCGACGGCCCCATGTCGACGCCGCGACGACCACCACCGAGATCCAGGGGCGCGCCGAGGATGTGAACGATGAGAACCTGCTGATCATCGACCACCCCGGCATCGCGCAGGCTTACCTGGAGGAGTTCGAGCGGGTGTATGATCAGGCGCAGAGTCCGACGCGCTGCGAAAACTAGGGTGAGGGTAGAGAGTGCAGACCACGTAAAAAGCAGTACGTGCGTGCGTATTTTTCTGGCAATTAAGGGCCGGATGTGGTATAATACAGAGGCTGTGAGGAGGCCCC
>ENA-ORBV01008784-ORBV01008784.1-microbial-mat-metagenome-genome-assembly--contig:-NODE-8784-length-16838-cov-5.188354_pt1 | contig 16838 bp, 11 predicted proteins | sample MGYA00237777_ERZ505514 | MGnify/ENA primary metagenome ERZ505514 (study PRJEB26160, sample SAMN06269048) | microbial mat metagenome | isolation source: Oligotrophic lake microbial mat | place... | reverse complement strand
GCGACCACCGAGATCTACACCTCTCTATTCGTCGGCAGCGTCAGATGTGTATAAGAGACAGGAGCCTTGATGGGATCAAACATGCAGCGCCAAGCGGTACCGTTGCTGCACCCTGAGCGACCCTTGGTAGGTACAGGCTTAGAAGCCCAAGCGGCAAGAGATTCGGGGATGGTGATCGTGAACCGGGTAGCCGGTGAGGTGTCCTATGTAGACGCCAGCCGGATTCGGGTTCGTGATGAAAATGGCAAGGAGATCGAGTATGTCCTACAGAAATATCAGCGCTCAAACCAAGATACCTGTTTGAACCAGCGCCCAATTGTATCGGTGGGCGATCGCGTTTCGGCTGGGCAAATTTTGGCAGATGGGTCTGCTACCGAAGGGGGTGAGATCGCCCTCGGCCAAAACGTTCTCATCACTTACATGCCATGGGAAGGCTACAACTACGAAGACGCCATCCTGATTAGCGAACGTCTGGTCTACGACGACGTATATACCTCTATCCACATTGAAAAATATGAGATTGAGGCACGCCAAACCAAGTTGGGACCCGAGGAAATTACGCGGGAAATTCCTAACGTGGGCGAAGATGCGTTGCGCCATCTAGATGAAACGGGGATCATTCGCATTGGAGCCTGGGTAGACGCCAGCGACATTCTGGTGGGCAAAGTCACACCTAAGGGTGAATCAGATCAGCCCCCTGAAGAAAAGTTGCTGCGAGCTATCTTCGGGGAGAAGGCTCGTGATGTCCGAGACAACTCTCTGCGGGTACCCAACGGTGAAAAAGGGCGCGTAGTCGATGTCCGGGTGTTTACTCGTGAACAGGGTGACGAGCTTCCTCCCGGTGCCAACATGGTAGTTCGGGTTTACGTCGCTCAAAAGCGCAAAATTCAAGTGGGCGACAAGATGGCAGGTCGTCACGGCAACAAGGGAATTATTTCCCGAATTCTGCCTATAGAAGACATGCCCTATCTGCCCGATGGGAAACCCGTAGACATTGTATTGAACCCGCTCGGAGTTCCTTCGCGGATGAACGTCGGTCAGGTATTTGAATGCCTGCTGGGCTGGGCTGCCGAAAATTTGGGCGTCCGATTCAAAATGACCCCATTTGATGAAATGTATGGGCAGGAGGCGTCGCGTCTCACCACCCACGGCAAACTGCAAGAAGCGCGTGAAAAAACTGGCAAGGATTGGGTGTTCAACCCCGCTAACCCTGGCAAAATCCAGGTTTATGATGGGCGCACGGGTGAACCGTTCGATCGCCCGGTCACGGTAGGTAAAGCCTACATGCTGAAACTAGTGCACCTGGTAGACGACAAAATCCATGCCCGCTCTACCGGTCCCTACTCGTTGGTTACCCAGCAGCCACTGGGAGGCAAAGCGCAGCAAGGGGGTCAGCGGTTTGGAGAGATGGAAGTATGGGCACTGGAGGCGTTTGGTGCGGCATACATTCTACAGGAGCTGTTAACTGTGAAGTCCGATGACATGCAGGGTCGTAACGAAGCCCTGAATGCGATCGTCAAGGGTAAAGCGATTCCTCGTCCGGGCACGCCTGAATCCTTTAAGGTACTGATGCGTGAGCTGCAATCTCTTTGTTTAGACATTGCGGCCCATAAGCTGCAAACCCAGGAAGATGGTACCAGTCGTGATATCGAAATTGACTTGATGGCAGATGTCAGCAGTCGTCGCGCCCCATCGCGCCCGACCTACGAATCCATGTCTCGAGACGAAATGGAAGAGGTAGAAGACTAGATCAAAAACCAGGGGAGAGAGCAGCCAGCCCGTTAAGGATATTAATCGCTACATATCTCCTTAACGATTCTGGGTGCTTCGCTCCCTCAATTTCATCTCTTTTTACCGGCTCCCAACAGCTGATCTACAGTCGCTAGAACACAAGAAGGAAGGATTAACGATGGCCAAGCTCGAACAGCGATTTGACTACGTCAAAATTGGTCTGGCATCTCCGGAACGAATTCGTCAGTGGGGTGAGCGCACGCTGCCTAACGGCATGGTGGTGGGTGAAGTCACCAAGCCTGAAACGATTAACTACCGCACATTAAAGCCTGAAATGGATGGGCTGTTTTGTGAGCGCATTTTTGGACCTGCCAAAGATTGGGAATGTCATTGCGGCAAGTACAAACGGGTGCGCCATCGTGGCATTGTGTGCGAGCGCTGTGGTGTAGAGGTCACAGAATCGCGGGTGCGTCGTCACCGCATGGGCTATATCAAACTAGCGGCTCCTGTTGCCCATGTTTGGTATCTCAAGGGCATTCCGAGCTATATGGCCATTTTGCTGGATATGCCCCTTCGCGACGTAGAGCAAATTGTTTATTTCAATGCCTACGTAGTGCTAGATCCAGGCAACGCCGACAACCTGAGCTACAAGCAACTGCTAACTGAAGATCAGTGGATTGAGATTGAGGATCAGCTTTACAGCGAAGATTCTCAACTGTCCGGGATTGAAGTTGGAATTGGGGCCGAGGCATTGCAGCGGCTACTTCAAGACCTAGAATTGGAAAAAGAGGCAGAGCAACTGCGGGAAGAAATTGCTACTGCTAAGGGTCAAAAGCGCGCCAAGCTGATTAAGCGGCTGCGGGTGATTGATAACTTTGTGGCCACGCAGTCGAAACCCGATTGGATGGTGCTGTCTGTGATTCCGGTGATTCCGCCAGACTTGCGTCCTATGGTGCAGTTGGATGGGGGACGGTTTGCTACCTCTGACTTAAATGACTTGTATCGCCGGGTCATCAACCGGAACAACCGCCTAGCGCGTCTCCAGGAAATTTTGGCTCCTGAGATTATCGTCCGTAACGAAAAGCGGATGCTGCAAGAAGCGGTAGACGCCCTGATTGACAACGGTCGTCGCGGTCGCACGGTGGTGGGTGCCAACAATCGTCCATTAAAGTCTCTGTCAGACATTATTGAAGGGAAACAGGGACGCTTCCGCCAAAACTTGCTGGGTAAGCGGGTCGATTACTCCGGTCGTTCTGTGATTGTGGTGGGTCCCAAGCTCAAGATTCACCAGTGCGGTCTACCCAAAGAAATGGCGATTGAGCTGTTCCAGCCGTTCGTCATCCACCGCCTGATCCGACAAGGATTGGTAAACAACATCAAAGCGGCCAAAAAGCTAATTCAACGCAATGATCCCCAAGTTTGGGATGTGTTGGAAGAGGTGATTGACGGGCACCCTGTGATGCTAAACCGGGCACCTACGCTGCACCGCCTAGGTATTCAGGCGTTTGAACCAATGCTAGTAGAAGGTCGCGCCATTCAACTGCATCCACTGGTTTGTCCAGCGTTTAACGCTGACTTTGACGGAGACCAAATGGCGGTGCATGTGCCGCTGTCGCTGGAAGCCCAGGCAGAGGCTCGCCTGCTGATGCTGGCTTCAAATAACGTCCTCTCGCCTGCTACGGGTAAACCGATCATCACCCCTAGCCAAGACATGGTATTGGGCTGCTATTATCTAACCGCTGAAAACCCAGATGCAAAGAAGGGTATAGGAAATTATTTCTCCAACCTGGAGGATGTGATCATTGCTTACGACCAAAAGCAGGTTGATCTGCATTCCTATATTTGGGTGCGGTATGAAGGCCCGATGGAGACGTCGGAGCCAGATCATGAACCAGTCAAGGTAGATACGGCGGAGGATGGCACGGTGGTGAAGCACTACAAGTTCCGTCGGATGCGCCAAGATGCGGACGGCAACCACATCTCTCAATACATTCGCACGACTCCAGGGCGGATCATTTACCACAAGACCGTGCAAGATACGCTAGCCCGGTAAGACGACGTCGGCGATCGCCTCTTTCGCTCGACGAATCCGGGCAAGGGCGATCGCTGACCCAATGACGTCAGGCGACACGACAACAAACAGATTGCTAACTACTCTGAAGGGCGAGAACTCATAATGCCAGAGCATATTTCAATTGAGAATACCGAACAGCCAGTCGTTTTTCATAACGGAGTGGTGAACAAGGCGCAGCTGCGGAACCTAATTGCTTGGTCTTTTACCAACTATGGCACGGCACGGACTGCTCGGGTAGCCGATGAACTCAAGGAACTCGGCTTCAAGTTTGCCACTCGGGCGGGCGTGTCGATTAGCGTAGACGACCTGCAAATTCCTCCTAGCAAGAAGAAGTTGTTGGAAGAAGCGGAAGAAGAAATTCGTCGCACCGAGACTCGCTACAGCCGGGGCGACATTACCGAAGTGGAGCGGTTTCAAAAAGTAATTGACACCTGGAATAGCACCAGTGAAGAACTAAAAGACGAAGTGGTGCGGAACTTTAAAGAAAGCAACCCGCTCAACTCGGTCTACATGATGGCATTCTCTGGCGCACGGGGAAATGTTTCTCAAGTGCGACAGTTGGTCGGGATGCGGGGTCTGATGGCAAACCCACAGGGGGAAATTATTGACTTACCGATTAAGACCAACTTCCGGGAAGGTCTAACGGTGACCGAGTACATTATTTCTTCCTATGGTGCCCGCAAAGGTTTAGTAGACACCGCCTTGCGGACAGCAGACTCAGGGTATCTAACCCGTCGTCTCGTGGATGTTTCTCAAGATGTAATCATCCGGGAGATTGACTGTGGTACAGATCGGGGAATTCCAGTTCGAAATATGACCGATGGAGAACGGATTCTGATTCCTCTAGAAAACCGCTTGCTGGGTCGGGTAGCCGCTAGAGACGTGGTGCATCCCGAAACGGGTGAAATCATTGTTAGCCGTAACCAGCCTATTTCAAATGAAGTAGCGCGTGAAATCGGCAAAGGCAAATTGGAAGAGGTGATAGTGCGATCGCCCCTGACCTGTGAAGCCACTCGTTCGGTCTGCCAGCATTGCTATGGATGGAGTTTGGCGCATGCCTACATGGTAGACATGGGCGAAGCGGTAGGAATTATTGCGGCTCAATCGATTGGAGAGCCGGGTACACAGCTCACCATGCGTACCTTCCACACGGGTGGGACTGTTACAGGGGAACAGGTGCCCCAAGTGCGCGCTCACTTCAACGGCACGGTTCGGCTCAAACCGAAGCAAATCCGTGCTCGTGCTTTCCGGACTCGCCATGGCGAAGATGCACAAATCATTGAAGCCAATGTGGATGTGATTCTAGAGCATGGCAGCCGTAAAGAGTCATCGACGTTGCCACCTGGCTCCATTTTGTTTGTGCATGAGGGGCAATCGGTCACCTCTGGTACTATGCTGGCCGAAATGCCTGCACCGGGGCGGATGGGCAAAGTTACAGAAAAAGCGACAAAAGACGTGGCGTCTGACCTGGCTGGCGAAGTCAAATTTGCCGATGTAGTGCCCGAAGAAAAGCGCGATCGCCAAGGTAATACGACTCGAATTGCCCAGCGTGGTGGCTTAATTTGGGTGCTTTCAGGCGATGTGTATAACCTGCTGCCCGGAGCCGAGCCGAGCGTGAAGAATGGCGATCGCGTCGAAAGCGGCAGCACCCTCGCCGAAACCAAACTTGTTACCGAGAATGGTGGCACTGTCCGGATTCCTCAAGAAACAGAAGGAAAAGGCGGGCGTGAAGTAGAAATCATCACCGCATCGGTATTGCTGAACCAAGCCCAGGTTATTGTTGAAAGCTTCCAGGGGCGCGAACATTATCTGATTGAAAGCCAGCACAATCAGCGTTTCTCTCTAATTGCTACCCCCGGCACCAAAGTCACCAATAACCAGGTTGTAGCAGAACTAATTGACAATCGCTACCATACCCAAACGGGTGGCATTATCAAATTCTCGGGTGTAGAAGCCGCAAAACGCGGTAAAGCCAAACAAGGCTATGAAGTCACCAAAGGCGGCACTATCCTTTGGATTCCCGAAGAATCGCACGAGGTGAATAAAGACATCTCCCTGTTACTCGTGGAAGATGGCCAATATGTTGAAGCAGGCACAGAAGTTGTCAAAGACATCTTCTGCCAAAGCAACGGCGTCGTCGAAGTGACCCAAAAGAACGACATTTTACGAGAAGTCGTGATTAAGCCCGGTGAGCTACATTTAGTCGATAACCCAGAAGCCGTCATGGGCAAGAATGACACCATTGCTAGCCCCGGACAAGAAGTCATGCCGGGACTCGCGGTCTCAGACTTGCGCTATATCGAATATGTAGAATCACCGGAAGGTCCTGCCCTGCTGTTACGGCCTGTCACCGAATATACAGTGTCCGACGAGCCCTCCGTTCCTAGTCAATCGTCCACCAGCGAAGAATTGGGTCGTTCCATTCAGCTGCGAGCCGTGCAGCGCATCCTTTACAAAGACGGAGAGCGCGTCAAATCAGTAGAAGGGCTGGAACTGCTGCGAACCCAACTGGTACTAGAAGTTGACAAAGATGCCCCACAGCTAGCCGCCGATATCGAACTGATAGCCGACGAATCCAACCCAGATGTGCTGCGATTGCAGTTAGTCATTCTCGAATCCTTGGTGATTCGGCGAGATGTTGCCGCTGACCCAACCCAAGGTAGCACCCATACCAGTCTGCTGGTAAAAGACGGTGACCAGATTGCACCGGGTGCAGTGATTGCCCGAACAGAAATTCGCTGTAAAGAAGCGGGTGAAGTACGCGGCATCGGTACCGGGGAAACTGTCCGCCGGATTTTAGTGGTTCGCGAAGCCGACAAGATCTCGGTGGATACGGGGAGCAATGCTCCGCATGGAAAGCCCGGTGACCTAGTGGTAGCAGGAACCGAAATTGCCCCTTCTATTGTTGCCCAAGAATCAGGTCAGATCGTCGAGGTACATGACTCACAGATCACACTGCGCCTAGCTCGCCCCTACCGCGTATCGGCTGGTGCCGTGTTGCACATCGACGACAGCGACCTCGTGCAACGGGGAGACAACCTAGTGCTGCTAGTATTTGAGCGAGCCAAAACAGGAGACATCATTCAGGGGTTACCCCGAATTGAAGAACTGCTCGAAGCCCGTAAGCCCAAAGAAGCCTGTGTGTTGTCGGCACGACCAGGAACAGCACAGGTAATTTACAGCGATGATGAAACCGTCGAGGTCAAGGTCGTTGAATCAGAAGGCGTTATTGCCGAATATCTGGTCGGGCCGGGACAAAACATGCTGATCATTGACGGCCAGGAAGTAAACACGGCAGAACCACTGACCGATGGGCCTCCTAACCCTCACGAAATTCTGGAAATCTTTTTCCGGTATCATCGTGAGAGTCTGGGTGTTCATGAGGCCGCACTGCTCAGTTTAGAGCAAGTTCAGACCTTCCTGGTTAACGGGGTACAGTCGGTATATCAATCGCAGGGGATTGAAATTTCTGACAAGCACATCGAAGTGATTGTCCGGCAGATGACCTCTAAGGTGCGGGTAGATGACGGGGGCGACACCACCATGCTGCCCGGTGAACTTGTAGAACTGCGCCAAATTCAGCAGGTCAACGAGGCCATGTCGATTACAGGCGGTGCCCCAGCAGAATATACTCCGGTACTGTTGGGGATCACCAAGGCATCATTAAACACCGATAGCTTTATCTCAGCCGCCAGCTTCCAGGAAACCACACGAGTGTTAACAGAAGCGGCAATTGAGGGCAAGTCAGACTGGTTGCGCGGTCTGAAGGAAAACGTGATCATTGGTCGTTTGATTCCAGCGGGTACAGGCTTCAACGCCTACGAAGAACCCGGTAGCATGGATGTCGATCTGAGCTATGACGGCAGTGTTTTTGAGGACGACTTAGGGCTAACCGACGTTGTGCTCGACGATCGCACTGCTCGCACCTACGAGCTAGAGGGCGGTTTCGACGTCTTCCCAGCAGAAGTTCTCCGCGATCGCAACGCTACTACCGACTTTGCGCGACCCACCTACGGGTTTGGCACCTCAGCCATCATTGATGACGAGGAGGCGGTGGAAGACGATTTTCTCGGTGACGATGAAGAGGTAGCCGTGGAAGAAGACGAGGTTTAGGGACTCTGCTCAGAGTTCTATACCCTGAATTCTGTCACCCAGGTGCCCAATCTGCCGCTTCATCAGTAAAGCCCTGATCCCTTCCTAACCAACCGAAGGCATCAGGGCTTTACTGTAAGGGGCTGTCCAGTACTTTACCGGATGGCAGAACTGCCAAAGCTCCTAAGAATTGTAGGGATAGCTCATGTATTTTGCGAAACCTTTTCTAAAGTAAGCCTCTTATCTTATGCAACCCTCTGTTCAGCCTCCAGACGTTTACCCCGTACTCCCAGTTATTCTCCAGTCTCGTGATCAGTACCGTCTTTGCCATATTTACCTGCCTGATTCAGGCGATCGCATAGCGGCAATTACGATCAACAACCTGTATTACAGCTTTTTTCGGGTTGAAAAGACTGAAAAACGGGCTAGAGAGGTTTGCACTAAGCTAAGCCAGAGAGGATATAGCCCCGTCCTGACTAAAATTCCCAAAGGTCTTGCCATCTGGACATTAGAGCCTAATGCTCAGCTGGTTTCGGCAGACATTATTACGAGTTCAGCATCCGTATCCACCGATCAAGCATTGCCCTATAAGCTTTTGGCCCCTGGTAGCCAGTACAGCTTTTGCAATATTCGAGTCCCAGACCTAAAGAAACAGTTGACTGCGATCGCCTTTGAAAATCGCTACTACAGCCTGTTCAAAACAGTCGATGATATCCAACAGGCAGTACAAATCGTCAAAAAATTCAGTCACCGGGGGAGCGAGACGGTCATTACCCAAAACGCTAAAGAGTATGGGCTGTGGGTGCTGGAGCCAGATGCTTATCTAGATTGAAATGTCGCCCAATCATTTAAACAGTTCCAACAAGCGCAGTCCCGACAAACGCAGTTCGAACAAGCAAAACCCCAGCAATCATGAAGGCGTGTAACCAGGCTATACACCTTGATAATTGCTGGGGCTAGGATAATTGCTGGGGCTAGGATAATTGCTGGGGCTAGCCCCCAATAGTCTGAGAACTTGAATGTCTAGGGAAATTAGATGTCGCGTTCGCTCAATTCACGCGTTAGGTAGTCGAAAGGCTGATCGAGCAGACTCGAGCTTTCAACCCCCGCTGCCGCTACCTGCTCTTTAACAATATCCTTCATAATCTGGATGCCGCGAACGGTAGGGCCGACTGGAACTCCTAGCGAATTATAAGTTTCCCGTAGCCCTTGGAGCACACGCTCGTCCAGCACATCCATGTTGCCTGCCACAAGAGCGTAGGTAGCATAGCGCAAATAGTAGTCCATGTCTCGCAGACAGGCGGCATAGCGACGTGTGGTGTACGCATTGCCGCCAGGACGAATCAGTTCTGGGATATCTTCAAATAATTGAACACTTGCCTGTCTGACAATGGCGGCGGCATTACCATTGATCACAGCGGCGGCTTGAACCCGCGCCATCCCCGTCGTGAAGTAGGATTTCAGACTATCCATCGCATCACGGTCTAAGTACCGACCTTTGAGGTCGTAGTTGTCAATCAGGCTTGTGACTGCGTCCCGCATGAATTTAAATCTCCCAACATTAAACCAAAATCCAAAGGTTAATAAACCGAATGCTACACAAACGATCAGAACAAAGCTGACAATTCAAGGCATAACTTGCGTTCAAAACTTGCTTTATATCAAGCATTCAAGGTTTAGTGTATCACGCAGGATTGAACCCAACTTTTATCGATTGACCCGATATCAGCAGTTTTCTGATTAAGTTTTATGTTGACTGTAACAGCTTAGTAGAGTACACATTTTGAGAATTTAAGCGATCTGCGTAACGTTATAGTGATTAAACTTCGTTCCATTTTTCAGAAGCTCACTTTGTATTAATAGATACAAAAATTTGCCTTCGCCTCTTTTTAAGATAAGGCAAGTGCAGTTGAGCCGATCAAACTCAAAAGGAGCAGTTCATGACGACGCCACAAGCAGTCTTGAAAATGATTGATGATCAAGGAATTGAACTAATCGACTTAAAATTTGTCGATTTGTATGGCATTTGGCAACACTGCACATTCCACAAAAGCCTGATTGATGAAGATTCATTTGTGAATACGGGTGGTGTAGCGTTTGACGGTTCCAGCATTCGGGGCTGGAAGGCGATCAATAGCTCAGACATGGCGATGGTGCCAGATCCAACTACAGCTTGGATCGACCCGTTTATGGCTGTGCCGACCCTCAGTATGATCTGCTCCATCGTCGATCCTCGCACTCAGCAAATGTATGAGCGCGATCCACGTTCGATTGCCCAAAAAGCGATCGACTACCTCATTTCTACTGGACTGGGCGATAAAGTCTACTGTGGGCCAGAACCCGAGTTTTTCATCTTCGATTCCATTCAATATGGCCAGTCGGGGCACGAAAGCTACTTCTTCATCGACTCTGATGAAGGCAACTGGAACTCAGGTAAGGACTCTAGTCTAGGACACAAGATCGGCAAAAAGCGCGGCTATTTTCCAGTTGCTCCGTCCGATATGCTGCAAGACATTCGGACTGAGATGCTGCTAACGATGGCCAAGTGCGGCGTGCCAATTGAGAAGCACCACCATGAAGTCGCAGGCGGTGGGCAGTGTGAGCTAGGGATTCGGTACTCTGATCTGGTTTGTGCGGCTGACTACGTATTGACCTATAAATATGTGGTCAAGAACGTTGCTCGCAAATATGGCAAGACGGCTACCTTTATGCCCAAGCCGATCCACGACGACAACGGGACTGGGATGCATAGCCACATGTCAATTTGGAAAGATGGCCAGCCGCTGTTTGCCGGGGACAAGTATGCGGGCTTAAGCCAGATGGCGCTGTGGTTTATTGGAGGTTTGATCAAACATGCCCCTTCAATTCTGGCGTTTACGAACCCCACCGTGAACTCCTACAAGCGTCTAGTTCCCGGCTTTGAGGCTCCCGTCAACCTGGCCTATTCTGCGGGTAACCGTTCGGCTTCGATTCGGATTCCGCTATCGGGCAGCAATCCCAAAGCGAAGCGATTGGAGTTCCGCTGTCCTGATGCCTCCAGCAACCCCTATCTCACCTTCTCTGCCATGCTGTGTGCTGGCCTAGATGGGATTAAGAACCAGATCGATCCAGGGGAACCGCTAGATGTAGACATTTACGAAATGTCTCCTGAGGAGCTAGCCAAGGTGCCCAAGGCTCCGGCTAACTTAGGTGAAGCGTTGGCCAATCTGGAAAAAGACCACGACTTTTTGACCGTGGGCGGAGTCTTCCCAGAGGACTTCATCATGAACTGGATTGCACTGAAGCTAGAGGGGGAAGTGAAGCCACTCAGCAAACTGCCTCACCCCTACGAGTTTGAACTGTATTACGACTGCTAATTTCGCCAGCAGCACTAAAGAAAGCAGAGGCATTTGGCAAAGGCGGTTCGTGAACCGCCTCTGCTGGTGCTGGCTAGCTCTAAACGTACGGCTCAACGGCAGCGGTACAAATCGTAGCTGTAGCCATTAATCCAGACTTTTTTTAGAGCCGCTGTTGGACAGCCCTGTCGCTCGACCAATTGTGGTGATGGTTGCAGCGCCTGCCAGTTGATCAACCAGAGGTCGAAGGGTCGAGGGTAGTGGCGTAGTGCTTCTGTAAGGGTGGCGATCGCCTCCTCTGGGTCAGCCTCGCGATGCGCCAGCAAAAACTGAGGCATCGTGTATGGGCTAGCATCGTTAGCCAGTCGAAACTCCCGCGCGATCCCCATCATTTCACCCGTATGCACATGGGTTTTGTGACTGGTGGCAACTAGCATAGGAGCTTGGCTATGCTGCCGCATTTGAGCCGCAAGCAGTTCAGGGCGGTAGTATTTTTCGTAGCCCAGATTGGTAGCGACAGAGCAGGCGCTCAGCAAGCCTAAAAACAAGACAAACAGCACGGCATGTTTACCAATTTTGGGAAACTGGTTTTGCAGAGAGAACCACGGAAGCAGGGGATGGCGGCGGGTCAAAATCGGCGTTTGCCATAAGACGGCAAGCGCGGCACCCGTTAGCACCACAACTACCGGAAAGTAAACAAAGTTGTAGCGGGCACCCCGCGTTAAATCGCGCCCTGAAACGTAAGTAATGAGAAAGATCAGCGCGATCGCCCCCAGCACAAACGCCCCCAGGAGCTGAACGATCCAGCGGGTCTGCGGATCGCGAAACCATACCTTCAATCCGCGCCCCAGCAATGGCACAATCCAAAACAGGAAAGGCAGCATCACCATGCCCGCCACCACAGCTAGAGGCATAAAATCTGCCTCTAACGGCAGCAGGCACAGCATAACAACCCAAGCGGCTAGCGATTGGAAGAACGGATTGAGCCACATTAATAGATTGCCTCGATCAAAGAAAATCCACTCAGTGAGTTCGCTCCCCTGGCTTTGCCAAAGTTCGGGCAGCCAGATCAAACAGCCAATCACCGAGCCAATCGCCACGATCGCCAGCCGCCACAGGTTAGGCCCAAAGTGACGGATTCGAGCAGCCAGCGGTTGAAATTTTCCTTGTCGGGTTAGATATTTTTCGTGATCCAGCCACAGGTAGCAGAGCGCGATCGCCTCTGCCGCTAGAGTCAGCGCAAAAAAGTAATGAACTGCCACCCCCAAGACATTAATCACAGACCAGGCTAAGCACAGCCATAGCGGTATCACCACCCGCTCCCGCATGGCCCGAGTGGCTACCACTAAACAGGCCAGCGACAGCGTCACCAACAAAATTGCCAGCGTATAGTGGCGGGCATCTTGCGCCAAAAAGACGCCATAGGGTGAAACTGCCATCATCCCCGCTGCCAGCTGCCCCACCAGCCCAGAGCCAAATGCCAGCCATGCTAGCCAAAATACGGCAGGGATCGTCAACACCCCGATTAATGCCGGCAGCGATCGCCCCACCCACAGGCTGACCAACCCACTGGGCAAGGCCGGGAATAGCTGTAGCCACCAATGAGACAGCACAAAGTAGACAGGCGGGTGGGTGCTCTCGCTCATTAGATACTGAACTACATCGCGCACTGTGCCAACCGGAGCCACCCGCAGCGGTTCTAGCAACGTGTCAGTAGAAATAATTTGGTTAAGCGGAACGATGCGGAAACTATGCCCCAAGCTAAATACCAGCGTAGAAAATTCATCTGTCCAGGGGGGTTTGCTATTCAGGTAGCTAAACCGCACAATGGCTCCGATGAGCATCCATCCCAGCAACAGCAGCCCATGTGGCTGGCGATCGCCTAATCGTTTCTCCACACCTATCTCCCCACCAGAACCAGTCCCCATCTAAGGTAGTTTACGTTAGGGCAACTTGGTCGGAAATCTCACCCTAAATACACTGCCTTGCCCCGCTTTTGAATCTACCTCAATGGTGCCGTCATGCGCCTCTACAATTCGCCGCGCCAAGTATAGCCCCAAGCCATTGCCGGAGCGCTTATGGTTGCCCTGACGATAGCGCTCAAACAACACCAACTGATCGTCTAGCTCAATCCCAGGCCCTGTATCTTGCACTTCAATCACCACCCAGGATGGAGGCGTAGATTGTGAAGGCTGCCCTTCCTGCGAGTCTTGCTCTTCACCCAGCGCCGCCATTTCTTTGAGACATACAGTCACCGAGCCAGTATCAGTAAACTTAATTGCATTACCAATTAAATTAACAAACAACCGACGAATTTCTAAACAGTCGCCCATCACCTTAGCAGGTTTTTTGGAGACAGCCATTAATTCATCTATGACATGTAAGCTTAACCCTTTATCATTAGCCAAAGGAGTTAGCGCTTGCATCACTTCCTGCAAAATCTCAGACACATTGCAAACATCAAAGGCCATCATCTTTTCGCCAGCATCGTGACGATAAACTTCTAGCAACGTATTCACCATTTGTAGTAGGTGTTGGTTGCTGCGAACCATCACATCGATCGCCTCTCCCATCTCAGCCGAAACATCACCAAACGCTTCTTCTAGCAACAGCTTCAACATCCGATCAGCCGCCACCAGAGGTGTACGTAAGTCATGCGTGAGCCGCGACACAAAATCTTCCCGCTGGTGCGCCAGCTGCTCCCGTTGGCGATTGGCCACATCCACCTGAAGCTCTGCCTGGTAAATTCGAATGGCATTGCGCAAAATGCGAGCCAATTCTTCGGGCGAGATCCGCGATTTGGGCAGATAGTCAGAGGCTCCGGCTTTCATCATTTCAACCGCGAGCTGTTCATCGCCTTGACCGGTTAATACAATCAGAGGGATTTTTTGCCCTGTAATCCGCAGATCTTGAATTAGCGCTAAGCCATCGCGATCGGGCAAGCGATAGTCTACAAACACACAATCAAACGACTGCCGAGCCAACGCTTCGATCGCCATGGCACAGGTCTCAGCTTCTACCAACTGCATCGTCATTCCCGCTGCTTTCAATGCTCGACGCACCGCCATGCGGTCTACCTCGTCGTCATCTACTACTAAAATTTTTAAGGCATCTTCCATAGGACTTACAGCTCAGTAGATGTTAGCTTCATGATCCTTAAGGCAATTCACACAGCGCCCAGTATTTGTTTAAGGTTGCCATCGCTTCTGCAAAATTTGCAAACGTTACAGGTTTAAGAATGTATCCTGCTACATTGAGGTCGTAAGCTTCAACGCGGTCTTTATCTTGGTTTGATGTGGTCAAGACAATCACTGGAGTATTGCGCAGAGTTGGGTCTGCGCGCAGATGTTTCAAAAACTCAATTCCTCCCATTTTTGGCATATTTAGATCTAACAAAATTAAGCGGCGATCAGCCGGAATCCTGATTGAGTTGTCCTGGGCGCGGAGCTTTGCTAGGGCTTCGAGTCCATTGCTGGCCACATATAGCGGATGAGTAATGCTGTTTTTTGTGAATGCTCGTCTAACATTCATTACATCTACTTCATCATCTTCCACTAATAAGATATTGATCATTCTGCCCTGCATCGGTTCTCGCATTGTATTTAGGTGAATTATTAGGTGAATTAGGTTCTTTTAATCTCTAGATTCTAGGACTAAGGTATGCGGTCATTGATCTATGCGAACCAAATTGTTTTCAATATAAATTAGTCGTCAAGGGAAGACAGCAGCGTGATCCCTACTAACTTTAACTCAAATCTTGCAGCCACTTAAAAAGGCGCATCAAGCAAAGAGGCGCATACAGAACGCTGTATCCGTTCAAACAGACCGCCTACGCGGTTTAGCCCGACCGTTAGCCATTACTATACAGGCGCGATCGCCCTCTAAGCTGGTTCATTGCAGCCGTTTCAGGTTCAACCCTCTGCCTCCTTTCGAGCATTCTTTTAAAAACATCACGGTCAATTAAATTTTACCTATGTAGCGTTAACTACACCTCAGCCGAGAGTAGGAGATCGAAGACGAATCGAACCGCTACCGACATTGGCTCAAGCCTGTAGCTGCCATTTGAGGGCGGGCTTTGGTGGGGGGCATTGCCGCCAATGCCCCCACAATCAAGACCAATCATGCAGCCGATCTAGGCGATCGCAGCCCATACTCTGGCCTTTCCTCTGGCCTTTCCCTAGGGGCGCTGTCGCCGCCGAGTCAGAATGCTGACAAATTCGCCCGGATTGGCACCGGGCAAGAGGCTGCTCCAATCGTTGGGATCGGCAAAACCGCGCGCATGCAGGTCGTGAATGGTTTCGCGTACCCAACTGCGGCTGCTAATCAGCAAGACCCGCAGTTGCTCTTGCTCGGGGGCAAGCGGGGTTATGTGGAGCGGCAAAATTAGCGGTAGAGGGCGAAGTTCACCGCCCTCACTATCCGTCAAAAAGCTGCGCGCCGTGGGCGCATCAAACAGTTCAACCATTGGGGTTCTCCTTATATATAGATAGGCGGAAGAAGGAACCCCAAAAACCTAGCCACCCCGCGTGCAACACAACAGGATGGCTAGAGAGAATGTTAAAATTCCCTGTTAGCCTCCAAACTGGGTACATCAGTTGGGGGTTAGCCGCTCAATGTTGTCTCACCAACATTGGGCGGTGCTAGATTTTTGGAGCAAATCGGGCTGTCTGCGTGGTTTTGTGCAGCAACCTTAACTTGAAAGAATACGGGTATATCAGCTACATCGTCAATACCCTCGGAGCTTTTAGACCTCGGAGGTTTTGAAAACCTCCGAGGTCTTGGGGCGCATCAATCTACTGCGGGGTTGGCTGTTACCGATAAAGAGCGAGTGGGAATTCTGGGCGTGTAACATGACTAGCTCGTTTACCACCATTGGAGGTTTCTACCGTGCCCTATCAAGATATCAATGCAACCTTGGCGGATCAAGATTTACAGGAGGTCAAGCAAGCCATTGCCACCATTCAGAAGAAGCTACCGTTTTTGGTGACGCTAAATGCGATCGAGCGCAAGCGTCTATTCAAAATGGGCGATAAGCGATTGGCGTTTGTGCAAACGAGTCTGAATGCTGCTCAGAGCAATCGCAACATTTTACCTGCTAGCTTCGATCTAGATGGGTTCTCGAATGACTACCGTTTGGCGATATCGTTGATGGATATTGAGATGCAGCTGAACCAGCTCTCGGAACAGGTGGATGATACGCTGTTGGCGGTGGGCAGTGAGGCGATGATCAGCAGCCTGACGGTTTACGACTATGTGAAAACCGCCGCCAAGAAAACCCCCGGTTTGAAAAGCATTGCCGAACAGCTAGGGCATTTGTTCCGCGCCATGAAAAGCAGAACGCCTAAGGCGGCAGCAGCGGAAACATCGGTAGCTAGCTAGATCGGGATGCGGTAAGGCTCAAAGTGTTACCGCTGAATCTTTTTCATTTAGCGCTAAACCTTTTTCATTAGCGGCTGATGTGTGGAGGTTTGGCGCTGAATCTCTGAGGTTCACGGCTGAATGAAATTGGTTAAGCGCTGAATGAAATTGATTCACGGCTGAATGAAATTGGTTAAGCGCTGAATGTTGATCATTCACGGCTGAATGAAAATGATTCGGCGCTGAAT
>ENA-ORBV01008782-ORBV01008782.1-microbial-mat-metagenome-genome-assembly--contig:-NODE-8782-length-16838-cov-11.267287_pt1 | contig 16838 bp, 16 predicted proteins | sample MGYA00237777_ERZ505514 | MGnify/ENA primary metagenome ERZ505514 (study PRJEB26160, sample SAMN06269048) | microbial mat metagenome | isolation source: Oligotrophic lake microbial mat | place... | reverse complement strand
TGCGTACGGGTCCGTACACGGCGATTCGGTTGGTTGAGGTTATGTCGTGAGCACCGGGACTCCGAGGTCATCGTAGTGTAACCGTTCAGGGGCCCGGTTGAGCGCATGATCCAGTGCGTGAGATGCGCCGCTCATGGCGACAAAGACGATCACCGACCTCCAAGAGCGGATTGAGCGACTTGTGCGGGACCACCTCGTGGCGCAGCGGAAAGCCGCGGCAGCGGCGGTGGAGCGCGCGTTCGCATCGGCCATGCCCGCGCAGGCTTCGGCGCGGCGTTCTCCGTCGGGCCGCCGTCGCCCGGCGACTGAGATGTCGTCGCTCGTTGAGCGGCTGTCTCAGGAGGTGCGGGCGCATCCAGGTGAGACAATGGCCGTCATTGCTGCGGCGATGGGGGAAACCCCGAGGGCGCTGAACCGGCCCATGTTCCACCTCAAGCGCGAGGGCAGAGTGCGCAGCACGGGCCAGCGGGGCTTCACGCGGTACTTTCCCATGAACGCCGCCAAGGCGGCGTAACGCAGCGTCAGCCGGCGCCGAACAGCGACGGTGCTGGTGTGCCGTCGCAAGCGGCAGTGCAGCAGGCCGTCAAGAAGCCCAGCACGTTCTTGTCCTGCTTGCGCGCGGTGTGGGCCACTGTCATCAGCCGTTCGGCGAACCGGTTGCCGCGCTCGCTCTGGGTGCCGAAGGACCGCTTGCGCCACAGCACAAACGCCCGAAGCTCGCGCTCGGCGTGGTTGTTGGTCGGGTCGACGTCGTCACGCTCCACGAATGTCCACAATGCGAGGCGGTGCTCGAGGATATCCGCGCATGAGCCCGACAGCGGTGCGAGGCCGAGCTTCACCGCGCGCTCCAGCAACGCTTCCACCTGCTTCTGCACCGGAGCCATACGGGTACGGAACTCGTCCCGACTCGACTTCTGGGTCTTCACATCGTCCCAGTAGGCGAACATGATGCTCAGGTACTCCAGCAGTTCGTGCCCGACGCTACCAACCTTGCCGCCCATCTCCGAGAACGCGATGAACTTCCGCAGCAGATGAGCCCAGCACACCTGGCGGCGCTCCATGGCCCAGAAGGTCAGCGCCGTGGCTCGGTCGCTCACCAGGATGCCGTCGCGCATCTCACCGAACAGACCCTTGAGCGTCTCCATCCGCCCGTTGGCGACGATCTTGAACACCGTGGCCACCGTCGTGGCAACGGTCCACAGTGCACGCAGGGCACCGCCTTCAAACCAACTCGTGCCGTCGGTGTGCTTGACCGGCGAGGCCAGCGCCTTCTCCCAGGCTTCCTGTACGGCGGGGTGCACGGCGGCACTCACGCGCGCTTCGATGGCACTCACCGCGCCCAGCGAAATCTCCACGCCCACGACGTCATTCAGGAGGCCGACCGCACCTCGGCGGCTGAGGTGATACACGCCGGTGAGCAATGCCACGATCGCCGACAGCCGCGGTCCGAATGGCGAGAGCGGAACCTGATCGTGCGCTGCGCAGGTCCGCAACCCGCAGCCTGGGCATGCCACTGTGTGCACGCGGTACTCGGTGATGAACGGCCTGATGGGCGGCGTCTCGATGGTCTGGTAGCGCGTCGCCGACGCGTCCGGCGCCTCAGGGAGGCGAGCGTGGCAGCCCTCGCAGGTGGGCGGAAAGAAGTCGACGACCTCGCTCACCTGCTCCGCGGGCGCCAGCGTCCGGGTAATACCCTTGTGGCCGGGTTGTCCGCCCCGATTGCGCCCGCTCTTGGCCTTCTTCTTATGGCGGTCAGCGCGAGCATTCGGCGGATCACTTGAGGGCGGCTTGTTGGAGTTGCCGGAATTCTGGTTGAGCCGCTCAAGCAGATCCTTCACCTGTTTCTCGAGCTCGGCGATGCGCAGCTCCGCCTGGATGAGGCGCTGCTCGGCCCGGAGCGCGCGCTCCTCGGCCGCTTGGCGGGCGCGCCTCTCGGTCGTCAATTCCTGCTCAAGCTGGGTAATACGCCACTGCGCGTTCACACAGGGCCGAGATCACATCAGCGATCCCGTGTCGACCACTGAAGCCCGCTTATGACGACGGCAACGTTCTCAGACCAGCTGAACGGTTACCATCCAACCGGCTTGCAAGGCCTCACCCTCCCACGGTGCAGAGTGAAGACCCCCTCGGCGGTACACGCCTGAAAGCGTGACGGCCCGCACGGCACATTCCCGTCGTCACGGTGGGTGAATAGCGGCGCAGGGGACACGTCCCACGGCTCAGTCCGTTCAAGGATGGTCCCCATGCTCGTGACACTCTGCACCGTGTTGTTGCTTGGTCCGGTTGCTTCACCGTCGTGGGTGGTGCGGCAGGATGCCATTGTGCTGGATGCAGTGTTTGCTCCGGTGCCGCGTCTTTCGGACGCAGTGGTGGGGCTGGAGCTGGCGCCCTCACGGCTCATTGATGAGGACACACACAGTGCGCTGGAGAAAGGAATCCTCCAGGCTGTGTTGCGTCAGCCTTCGGTGCGGGAAGCGCGCGTGGTGGTGGGGCGCAAGACGGACGAGCTGGACTACGTCCTCACCGCGCGGCTGGTGGCGTCATCCAATGGGCTGGATGTGCCGGTTCTCCTGGTGGAGCTGCTGGAGTTTGATGGAGACCGCGTGGGTGCCGGAAGTATTGTGGATGTGTTTGGTGCGCTGGCCGCCCGTGCTTCGCGGCCCGCTGAGCTGACGGACGAAACGGAGATTTCCGACGACACTGCGGCGCGCACGCAGCAGTTCTACAGCCGCGCATGGCGGCTGGGGACCGCGCAGAGCTTCAACTTCCTCCGGGGAAACCGCACCGAACTGGTGGCGCGGCGCGCAGATGGTGGTCTTGTCTCTGATGATGACCTGGCCAAGGCCACCACCAATCCCGAACTGCTCAGCGCCCTCACCCGCGCACGCCGCGGCCGAGTCCTGACCCTTGGGTACTGGGGAGCGGCATTGCTCACGCCGGTCTTGACCCTTCCATTGATCCTGACAATGGGCGGCATGCTGGTGGCGGCGGCCGGAGCCACCATGCCCGCGGGCCAGGAGGTGAAACGGGACGTGCTGATGGGGGGTGCGCTGGCAGCCTTGATGCTGGCCATGGGGATGTTGGCGGTGGCCGCAGTGGCGGCGGTGGCGGCGGGGTTGATCCAGATGTTCCTGTTCAGCGGGCTGTCCTACGCGGAGTGGGCGGCGCTGGTGCGGACGCACAACCAGGCAGTGGCCCAGGAGCTGGGGGCGGAACCTCGAAGTGTGGCTCCGGAGTATCTGCTGCAGTGACGCAGTGCAGTGGCCTGAAGGCCACCGCACAAAAGCGCGTTGATTGAACGCGCTGGAAGCCGGCGCCGCGGGCGCGGAACATCCAACCGGCTCGCAAGACCTCGCTCGGGCTGTCGTCGTCAAATGATCAGCCGGCCGGGTATGCCGGGAGCCACGCGCCGGCTTCAGAAGTGGGCTGATTCTGGGCCTTTGTGCCGTGGGGTTCCACCCCACGGTCAGTGGCCTGAAGGTCACCGCGCAAAAGCGCATTTTGGTTGGACGCGAACCCCACTGCTTCACGGCTCACTCAACACCGTTGCCGCGCCCGGACGCAGCTGTGCGGCACGCTCCGCCCGCAACCATTCTCCCGTCCCCGCCGAGTCCCGCAGATACCGGTTGAACAACCCCACCGCGTAGTTGTTGATGACGGGATACGCGTCCGCTGCGGCAATGTTGGTGTCACCGCAGCCGTCCGTGAGCACGTTGCTGGCGTCCAGCGCCACCGCGGCGTCAATGGCTTCCACGTCAAGAACGCACAGATCGCTGTAGGTGAAGTGCCCGGCAGTGGGCAGGCGGATGAAGAAGCGCGGTGACACCAGGTGCTCCCAGACGCTGGTGGCGTGCGGGTCTTCCGGGAGCGTGCGGTCCATGCCGGCACTCTGCAGCATCACCGGGATGCCGTAGTCCTCCAGGCGCGTGGGAACGTCCGTCTGCGCAATGACGTAGCCTCCCGGCGTCTGCGCCACCACGGCGTCCACCCGAGCATCCATGCCCGCCACGCGCAGGCTGGTGATGGCACCAAAGGAATGGCCCGTCACACCAATGCGGTCACCGTTGATGATGCGGCCCAGCGCGTCTCCCGCCGGCATGCTGGTGAAGTGGTCCATCAGGAAGATGACGTCCAGCGGGCGGTCCACAAAACTGTCCAGGGTGGTGTTGGCGTTGACCGTGCCTGCACGCAGCAGGTCCACCAGCGTGTCCCCTTCATGGTCCGGTGACACCACCACGTACCCGTGGCTGGCCAGCGCCACGGTGTAATAGTTGGACTGCAGGCGGATGCCGCCCAAGCCGTGGCTGAACACAATGAGCGGGTAGGTGTCTCCGTCGTCACGGGGTTCGGCGTTGCGGTGTGCGGGGGTTGGCAGTTCACCCAGCGCGGCCGGCGTGATCATCCCCTTGAGGTCTTCCGGGAGGTAGTCATGGAGCACGTAGGTTTCCGTGCTGGTGGTGCGTGAGGATTCCCTGGCCGGGTACCAGATCTCCGTGGTCAGCGTGCGTGGCGTGGTCAATCCCGGCGTCATGCGCGTGGGGTCCACCAGGACCACTGTCATCACACCCACCGGGTACGGGCCCAGCAATGCAGGGTCCGGTGCATCCGAAGCGCTGGCGGGCTCAAACGGAAGCGGCTCTTTGACGTGTGCCGCGGTCACTCCCCCGTCAGGCGTCACGCCGTTGGTTGAGGTTCCACAGCCAAGCAGACACAGCAGGAAGAGAGGGCGTTTGCGCACGTGGAGCTTGTACAGCGCGCTTGAGGCTTGTTGAAGGCCGGCCCATCCATGCGTGGTCTGCGTTTCACCATGCCCAAGGTGATTGTGCTTCTGCCCGTCGAGACCATGGTACGGTTGAAGGGGCTGGATACGTTTCGCGGCCCAGAAGGTGGTGCGCGTGGGTGATTCTTCTCCGAAGTCCAAGAACAAGCAGAAACAACAGAATGACGCCAAGAAGAAGAATGACGCGGCAAACGCCAAGTCGAAGCAGGCGCCACCGGCAGCATCGGGGCCTGCACGCAAGGGTGGGAAGTAAGAGTCGGATAGGGGTCGGATTCCGACCGTGGAATCCGACCCGTCCACTGCACCAGACCCACTTTCCTGAGTGCGATGACTGCGGGTCCGCGCAGGCGGACCTTGTGGTGCGCCCGGCATGGGCAGAGAAAGGAGGTGTAAGTCCTCTGGGGGCCTCGTCGACGAGGAACCCCAACCAAAAGCAAGGGGCGGGTGCCGTGAGGTCCGTCCAGTGGAAGCTGTAGGCAAGCGTGGTCCCGAACGAAAGTGAAGCGCCGTAAGGCAGGTCGTCTGTTTCACTGAAAGATGGACAAGCCATCCACTTGTGGCGACGTCCGGCGAGTCGACGGTGGCGATCTGTAGTGGCGACGGGTTTACGCGAAGTTCTCTGCACCTTACCCGGGGAGATCTCCCGGCCTCCGCCATTCCGGCGGTAGTCGCTGAGAACCGAGAGGAACGAGGCGACAATGGGACGGGAGAAGTCGGATGACCGCGTAGTACCGGAAGGCCGCCGAAAGGCGGTCCCAACTGCGGCTGGCGGAGCGCAGGGAGGGAAGGCGGTCACGGCCAGCCAACAACTGGAAATGCAATTGCTGCGGACAGAGCCAGCAGAATTCCCACAAGGGGCCATGCGCCATCCGACGACAGGCTTACCTGTCGTCGTCCGCGAGCGGGCGCCTCTGTCTGAACCGCAGCATGCACGGGACCAGTGGCCCGAGCAGAAGAAGATGGTGATGGAGAGTGTGGTGGAGGAGGAGAACCTCCGGAAGGCATGGCAGCGCGTCTTCGCAAACCGCGGAGCTGCAGGCCCGGACCGTCAGAGTGTTGACGTCGTCAATGAACATGTTGACACCTTGATTCCGGAACTGACCAGGCACCTGCTGAGCGGGACCTATCAACCGGGCATGGTCAGACGGGTGTGGATCTCCAAGGCAGGCGGCGGGCAACGTGGACTGGGCATCCCCAACGTGATCGACCGGTGGGTGCAACAGGCAGTCAATGAGGTGTTGGCTCCGCACTTTGAGCGGTCCTTCCACCCCAGCAGCCACGGATTCCGTCGTGAACGAAGCTGTCAGAGCGCCATCCGGGAAGCCCAGCAATACGTGGTGGCAGGATATGACTGGGTGGTGGACATCGACCTCGAGAAATTTTTCGACACGGTGAACCATCAGCGGCTGATGGAGCTCCTGCGGCGGGAGATTGCGGACACGCGTCTTCTGCAGCTGGTGCAACGGATGCTGCGCGCCAGAACGGTGATGCCTGACGGAGTGGTGGTGAGCACCGAAGAAGGCACACCGCAAGGCGGCCCGTTGTCGCCGTTGCTCAGCAACATCGTGCTCACTGAGCTTGATGAGGAGCTGAGCAAGCGGGGTCTGCGGTTTGTGCGTTACGCAGACGACTGCAACATCTACGTACGCAGCCAACGAGCGGGTGAGCGGGTGATGTCCGGCATCAGCAAGTTCATCGAGCAGCGATTGCGGCTGAAGGTGAACCTGCAGAAGAGTGCCGTGGCACGACCTCGGGACCGCCACTTCGTGGGTTACCGGCTTGTCGATCAAGGAGAAGGCAAAGTTGAAATTGTAATAGCCCTCTCCGCCCGAAGCCGGCAGCGGCTTCGGGCAAAGCTCGTCGAGCTGACCCCGCGCAATGCAGGTCGGCCCCTGAAGGACATCATCAGGGGCATCAACGACTACATGGTTGGCTGGATGGGCTTCTTTGGCATCTGTGAACACTGGACGCGCCACATTCTGCGTGATGCGGATAGCCACCTACGCCGGAGGCTGCGAGCAATTCAGCTGCGGCTATGGAAGCGACGCCGCACGGTGGTGCGCAAGCTCATGAGATTGGGAGCCAGGCAGTTTCCGTCCCACCAGGTGATGGCAAAACGCCGCAAATGGTGGGCAATGAGCAAGCTACCGGTTGTTTCACAGACGCTGGGAGTGAAGTTCTTCCAAGCACTTGGCCTCAAATCACTGCTGGCACTCTGGAAAGAGTCCAAGCACCGTCAACTCACGCTGGGTGGCGACATGATGACGTCGCGGTAACTGCGTGCGGCGCAAGCCGCTCAGCGCGCAATATCGGGATTGAGTTCCTGAAACCGCGCGCTGCCGAAGAGCCGGATGTGCGACCCACAAGTCCGGTTCTGTGAGAGGGGCTCCCCTGCAATGGGGAGCCCCTACTCGACCCGTTGTTGGTGCAGATTGATCTGCCGACCCACCCAGTGCCCGGGGGTAACTCAACCTCACCGGGAACCGCTGTAACAATCACCGGAGACGATCATGGAAAAACCATCTGGTCAGGCTGAAGGACGGACGCGGCACAAGAGCTTCACCTATTCAACCCGGCTGCAGCGCGTGGCGGACCGCGCGGGCACGTTGTCCTCGGAGGGGAAGCCGCCGCTGCGGGTGGCCAGCCCGCCGGAGTTCAAAGGAGAAGCGTCCGTGTGGACGCCGGAGGACCTGCTGGTGGCGGCGCTGGAGGCCTGCACCATGACCACGTTCATCTCCGTGGCGGAGAAGAATGGCACCGCCATCCGGGACTACCAGAGCAGCGCGGAAGGGCAGCTGGAGTATTCGGACGGCGCGTTCCGGTTCACGCGCGTGGTGGTCCGCCCGCGCGTGGAGCTCATGCCACCCGCCACCGAGGAGACTGCGCGCGCACTCTTTGAGAAGACACACGGCACCTGCTTCATCACCAACTCCGTGCGCTGTGAGGTTGTCATTGACCCCACCGTCATCATTGTCCCCACGGTGACGTGACACGCCGCGCAAAAACCCGCACCCAGGCCCCACCCGCATGCAGAAATTGCGCGGTTTTGCGGTCCGTGCGCCTGGGCGCCGTGGCACGCGCCTTGCGGTCTCCAGCGGGTTGGAGAGTGGAACCATGGAGCAACCGCAACTCATCACGGTGGACGGCAATGAAGCGGTGGCCCGCGTGGCGCACCGCCTGAGCGAGGTGGTGGCCATCTATCCCATCACCCCGGCGTCCCCCATGGCGGAATTGTGTGACTCTTGGAGCGCCGCCGGCCAGAAGAACCTCTGGGGTGCGGTTCCTGACGTGGTTGAGATGCAGTCCGAAGCGGGAGCGGCAGGCGCAGTGCACGGCGCGCTGCAGGCGGGCGCGCTGGCCACCACGTTCACCGCGTCCCAGGGTCTGCTGCTGATGCTTCCGGACATGTACAAGATTGCCGGTGAGCTCACGCCTTTCTGCATGCACGTGGCGGCGCGGACGGTGGCCACCCATGCGTTGTCTATTTTTGGGGATCATTCAGACGTCATGGCGGCGCGGCAGACGGGGTTTGCCATGCTCTTTGCGTCCAGTGTGCAGGAGGCCCAGGACCTGGCGCTGGTGGCCCATGCGGCCACGCTGCGCTCCCGCATTCCCATGGTCCACATCATGGACGGGTTCCGCACCAGCCATGAGCTCACGCGGATTGCCGGTCTTGAAGATGCGGATCTCCGTGCCCTGGTGGATGAGCGGGACATCCGCCAGCACCGCGCCCGCGCCCTCTCACCGGACCATCCCGTCATCCGCGGCACGTCCCAGAACCCGGACACCTTCTTCCAGGCCGCCGAGGCCTCCAACCCCTACCACCTGGCCTGTCCGCGCATTGTGCAGGAGGTGATGGACGCGTTTTCCGCACGCACCGGACGGGCGTACCGCCTGTTTGAATACACCGGGCATCCGCGCCCGGAGCGTGTGGTCATCCTGATGGGGTCCGGCGCAGAGACGGCGCGGGAAACGGTGCGCATGATGGCCGCGCGGGATGAGCTGGTGGGCGTCATCACCGTGCACCTGTACCGCCCATTCTCCGTGGAGCATCTGCTCCAGGCCCTTCCCCGCAGCGTGCGCGGCATCAGCGTGCTGGACCGGACGCGTGAGCCCGGTGCACCAGGTGGTCCGCTCTACCTGGACGTGGTGGCAGCGCTGGCGGACGCGGTGCAGCGCAACGCGTGGCCCCAGATGCCGCGGGTGCTGGGCGGGCGCTACGGCCTGGCATCCAAGGAGTTCACGCCGCGGATGGTGCATGCTGCATTGGATGCACTCCGCCGTCCGGCGCAGCGCACCCCGTTCACGGTGGGCATCAATGATGACGTCACCGGCGCCTCGCTGGCCACGGATTCCACGTTTGAGCTGCCGCTGCCGCAGACACGCTCCGCCATCTTCCACGGGCTGGGCTCAGACGGAACGGTGGGCGCAACCCGGCTGCTGGTGAAGCTGCTGGCAGAAGAAGAGGGCATGCACGCGCAGGCGTATTTTGTGTATGACTCACGCAAAAGCGGCCAGCTGACGTCATCCCATCTGCGCTACGGGCCACATCCCATCCGCGCGCCGTACCTGGTGGAGAAGGCCGGCTTTGTGGGCGTGCACCACCGCAGCTTCCTCAACCGCCCGGATGTGCTTGACCGCGCCGCGCCGCACGCCACGCTGCTCCTCAACGTCCCGTGGTCTCCCTCTGAGGTCTGGCGGCACATTCCCGCTGCCCTCCAGGAAACCATCCGCCAGCTGCAGCTCAAGGTGTTCACCGTGGACGCAGACGGCCTTGCCCTGAGCGCTGGATTGCCGGGCCGCGGCGCCACCGCCATGCAGGTGTGTTTCCTGGTGTTGACGGACGTGCTGCCCCGGGACGCCGCCGTGGACGCAGTGAAGCGCTGGGTAGCGGACGCGTTTGAACACAAGGGCGGTGGCGTGGTGACGCGCAACCTGGCCATTGCGCAGAACGCGCTCTCCACGTTGGTGAGGCTGGTGATTCCGCGCGCAGACGGAGAGCACGCGCCGGCCCACCCCATGGTGCCCGCAGCCGCGCCGGACTTTGCGCAACGCGTGACGGCGCTGCTGCTGGCCGGACACACGGTGACAGCCTGCCCGTCAGCGCGTTCCCCGTGGACGGGACCTGGCCCACGGGAACCTCCCGCTATGAAAAGCGCGGCCTGGCGCGCGAGGTCCCGGTGTGGGCCGCGTCCCAGTGCATCCAGTGCAACAAATGCACATTGATGTGTCCGCATGCCGCGTTGCGCGCGCGCGCCTATCCCGCAGAAGCCATGCTGGACGTGCCGCTGGGCTTCCGCGCCGCGCCATTCCGCGCGCAGCCCACCCAGAACACGCGCTACACCATCCAGGTCTCACCGGATGACTGCACGGGATGTGGACTGTGTGTCAGCGCGTGTCCGGTGCAGGACGTGGACACGGGCATCAAACCACTGCAGATGGAACCAACAGACAGCGTGCGCACCACGGAGAACCAGAACTTTGCGTTCTTTGACCAGCTTCCGGAAGGTGACCGCATCCACGCGCACCTGGACGTCAAGGGCAGCCAGTTGCTGGAACCGCTGTTTGAGTTTTCCGGCGCGTGCACCGCGTGCGGTGAGGCGCCATACATCAAGCTGCTCACCCAGCTCTTTGGTGACCGCCTGGTGATTGCCAACGCCACCGGATGTTCCTCCATCTTTGGCGGCAACCTTCCAACCACGCCCTACACCGTCAATGACAACGGGCGCGGGCCTGCCTGGTCCAACTCGCTGTTTGAGGACAATGCAGAATTTGGCATGGGCCTCCGCCTGGGCTCAGACCACCAGCAGCACACCGCGCAGGCGCTGCTGCGGGACCTGGCCCCCCACCTTCCCGCAGCACTGGTGGAGGAATTGCTCACCGCGTCCCAGGCGGATGACGCCGGGATTGCAGCCCAGCGCAACCGCGTGCGGCTGCTGTTGTCCGCGCTGCGCGCCGTCCCGGGTGAGGCAGCACGCAACCTGGAACAACTGTCAGACCTTTTGGTGCAACGCAGCGTCTGGGCCATTGGTGGTGACGGGTGGGCCTATGACATTGGCTTTGGCGGCCTGGACCATGTGCTGGCGCAGGGACGGAAGGTGAACATCCTGGTGCTGGACACCGGCGTCTATTCCAACACCGGCGGGCAACAATCCAAGGCCACGCCGCTGGGCGCGTCCGCGCGGTTTGCAGCGGGTGGCAAACGCAGCGCGCGCAAGGACCTGGCGTTGATGGCCATGACGTATGGCAACGTCTACGTGGCGCAGGTGGCCATGGGCGCCAAGGATTCGCAGACGGTGAAAGCGCTGGTGGAGGCGGAGGCGCACCCCGGACCGTCCCTGGTGATTGCCTACGCCCACTGCATTGCCCACGGCTTTGCCATGTCTGCCGGGCTGGAGCATCAGCATGATGTGGTTGCCTCAGGCGCGTGGCCGCTGTTCCGCTTTGATCCGGCGCGCACGCTGCGCGGCGAGCCTGCCCTCAAGCTGGAATCCGGTGAGCCCACACTGTCCATCACGGACTTCATGCGCTCAGAAGGCCGCTTTGGCTGGCTGGACCAGGCGCCGCCCCACGTGGCGGAACACATTCGCAACGTGGCCGCGGCGGACATCCAGACCCGCCGCGCGCTCTACCACCAGCTTGCAACCCTGCGCCCTCCTGAAGCTCCCAAGCGCGGGACCTGAAAGTTCATCGCTCGGCATCTGCATCAAGGAGGGTGACCCATGACACGTCCAAGTCCGTGGAAACGCCGGCTCCAGCTGGGCGCTGGGGCCGCAGTGGCGGTGCTGGTTGCGGCGCAGCTTGTTCCGTACGGGCGCAACCATACCAACCCGCCGGTGGTGGCAGAGCCGGCGTGGGACCAGCCGGAGACCCGCGCCATGGCGGTGCGCGCCTGCTTTGACTGCCACAGCAACCAGACGGTGTGGCCCTGGTACACCCACGTGGCGCCGGTGTCCTGGCTGGTCCAGCATGACGTGGATGAGGGCCGCCAGATGCTCAATTTCTCGGAGTGGCAACGTCACCATGAGGAAGCCGGTGAAGCTGCAGACGAAGTCCTGGAACAGGAGATGCCCCCGCGCATCTACCTGCTGCCGCACCCTGAAGCGCGCCTCTTGGACAGTGAGCGCCAGGCGCTGGCCAGGGGCCTCAGCGCCACCGTGGAGCGCAGCCCACCAGGCCGGCCCGCGGCGGCGCCCTGACCGCGGCATGGCAGATGGCCCGGTTGTTGAACTCCACCTGCCCCATGGATGACCACTTTGCGCAGCAGCGGTGGGTGATGGTGGAAACCCAGCTTGCCGCCCGCGGCATCCAGGATCCGCGCGTGCTGGACGCCATGGCACGTGTGCCTCGGGAGCGGTTTGTGCCGCCCCTGCTGGTCCACCTGGCATATGCAAACGGGCCGCAGTCCATTGGAAATGGTCAGACCATAAGTCAGCCCTACATTGTTGCGCTCATGGCTCAGGCGCTGCGCCTGACGGGGACGGAACACGTCCTGGAGGTGGGATGCGGCAGTGGTTATGGCGCCGCGGTGCTGGCGCAGCTCTGCGCACGTGTGGTGTCCGTGGAGCGGGACGCGGTGCTCTGCAGCCGCGCGCGCGCACTGTTGATGTCCCTGGGCGTCCACAACGTGCGCGTGGTGCTGGGAGACGTCACCCTGGGTGTGGCGGATGAGGCGCCGTTCTCTGGCATCTGTGTCACCGCGGTGGGCCCGGAGATTCCGGCATCCCTGGTGGCCCAGCTTGCGCCGGGTGGCCGCCTGGTGATGCCGGTAGGCACGCTGCATGACCAGCAGCGGCTGTGGTTGATGACCCGTGACGGCGGAGAAACGCTGAACGCAGAAGACCTTGGTCCCGTGCGCTTTGTTCCGCTGATTGGCGCGGAAGCGTTTGCGGAGGAGGCGCCCGCCCCCACCGACCCGTGAGCAGGGCATGCGCGCAAGAGGTTCGTACGTTGGATGTCTGGCGGCAGAATGGGCGCGGCACATGTAACCCCGGCAAGGAGGCAGACATGGCAGATCACATCAGCGGAGAATGGGTGAACCAGCACGGTTCCGTGGTGACGTTGGAGCTTGCTCCAGATGGCGGCCTCAGCGGGACATTTGCCGCCGGGGCCGGGTTCCCCTCCAAGAAGCCGGTGAAGGTCACCGGGCTGTGCCGCGCAGACCTGGTGTCCTTCTGCGCAGACTTCCATGAGCACGGCTCCCTGACGGCGTGGACCGGCCACATTGTGGACCGGGACGGCGGCCCCACGCTGGAGCTGGGCTGGCAGATGGCGGTGCACGTGGATGAGAGCGGAACCTGGAAGGGCCTGTGGACGGGCCATGACCAGTTCACCCGCACCGCCTCCCGCGGCCCACCGCTGAAGTCCGGCCACCGCCCATCCCATCCCACCGGACGGCGCTGACGCTGCGGACCACGCGTGGCCCCGCGCTTGCACACGGACGGCGTGTTCCCCGGGAGCTCACCCCTGAGCCCCCTGTCATACCATTTCTGACCTCAGCCTGAGGGCCAACACCATGAACCGTTCACGCCTTGCCGCCGCCGCCACATCCATCCTGGTGGGCATCACCGCCACGTTCCTGGTGGGCGCTGCGCCCGTGGTGCCGGAACGTACCCAGGTCAAGCAGCTCTCCCCGGAAGCGCGCGCCGTCCTGCGCCCGCGCATGCAGCGCCACGGCGCCGTGATGGATGTGCTCATCCGGTCCGTGGTCATGCTGGACCGCGCGCGCACTGCAGATGCCGTGGACGCGGTGATTGGTGAAGCGCGCCTGGCGCGGCCGCTGCCCGGTGACACGGAGATGATCAACGCCGCCATTCCGCCGCTGTTCTTTGACCTGCAGGACCACCTGCAGCAGCGCGCCCAGGCACTGCGCACCGCGTCCGCCAAAGGTGATGACGTGGAGGTGGCAGTTGCCTTGGGTCAGGTCATGCAGACGTGTGTGGCGTGCCACTCCGCGTACCTGGAGCCGGCGCGCCGCACCATCACACCCCGGTGAGGCACTCAGCGCGCGCTGGCGGGCGCGTGGCAGTGCAGACAGGACCCGGTGATGCTGCCCGCCGCGTAGTAGTTGGGCGGCGTGCGCTGCGCTGAAGCGCGCGCCAGCTCCACTTCTGCCAGAAACGCATCCAGGTTTTCCGTCAGGCGCGGATGGTTGGACGCACGCTGCGGCGAACGCAGCGCCCGCGCGGCGGCGTCCCCCTCCGTCAGCAGCCGCACCACCTCCTGCTGCTGCGTCTCCGGTGGCGCACCGTCTGTCTTCAGCAACGCGTCAAGCTGGCGGACCGCAACGGACATGCGCTGCATGGCGCCGCGGACTTCCTGCTCGTCGTAATAACGGAACTCACGCGCGTAGGTGAAGTTGCGCACCGTGGCTGCCTGATCACTGTTGCACGCGGCAACCGCCGCCAGCGCCAACAGGCTGCCAGCCAGAACACGTCTCATGGGATTCTCCACGGGCTTCAGCCCGGCCGCTCAAAGTTGGTGCGCCGCCCAGTTCCGGAGCGCGGGTCAGCGTCATTCTTGAGCAGCTCAGACAGTGCGTTCAAGGCGTCCACGGTGGTGAACACACCTTTGATCTGCGTGCCTTCCGCCACCACCGCGCAGCCAAATTTGTGCTCGGCCATCACGCGCGCCACCGTGCGCAGCGGCTCATTGGGCGCCGCCACATACGGGTCTGGCATCATGGCGTCCTCCACGGTGAGCGCCTTCTCCTTGGTGCCAAAGCGCCGGCTCAGCTCTGCATCCCGGTCACTCAGGATTCCTACAATCTTGCCGCCGTTCAGGACGGGCAAGTGGCGGATGTGGTGCTCTTTCATCATCCGTTCCGCAACAGCCAGCGGCTGCGCCACGCCAATGCTGTGCGGATGTGACGTCATGAATTCTGAGATGGAGACGGTCATGGTTGCCTCGCGTGAAGTTCACCACTGCCCGTTGCTCACCCCGTGCCATCACATGGCAGGCGCAACCACGCACAGGGCCACCACGCCGTGGAAAGTCCTGCGTTCACCGGGTCCCGGGGCGCAACACTTGCGCGCTTCTGCGTGGCGGCGTGCCCACAGCTTCAGCATGTGGTGTGCGCGGGTGTTTCTTCCCGGCGCTTGCCAGTCAGCGTGTGGTGGGCGCCAGCACCTGGGATTGGGCCAGCTTCTCCGCGCGGTCCTGGATACCCAGCATCATCCTCCGCATCATCACAAACCCAATGGGGTCCGTGAGCACGTGCCAGATGAGGAAGTTCATGGCGGATGGCGGGTTGTAGTCCAGCCGCCCGCGCATCAGCAGCCGGGTCTGGTTGGGGCCCCCATCCGTCAGCACAAAAGACCAGGTGCTGGCGGTGTACGGCGCACCCCCCGGCGTGGGAAGACCCATTTGCTTCGTCTTTGGATCTGCCCCAAGCAGCACCAGGCTGCGTTCTGCTTCCACGTCCGCAACCACAAACACGGGATATCCTTCCGGGCCCAGGCGGACCAGATCTCCCTTCCTGATGGACTGCCATTGGGGCACCACAGCATCAGCGTTGTGGATGTCACAACCCGCCAGGTTTTCCAGCAGCGCATAGCTGTAGAGCCCGCCGCGGCCCTGGCCCAGCTGCGCCAGCCATGGCCAGACCTGGGCGGGCGGGGCGTTGATGATGATAGCGCGCGTATACTCACTGCGCGGGGATGGGATGTAGCCATCTCCCGGTAACAGCAGCGTCCTCTCCAAAGGGCTGGCCCCCCAGCCAGACTGCCAATGACGCAGCAGCGGCTGGAAGACCACCATCACCGCAATCAGCACGGCGCCCACCAGGTTGTCTGCAACCTCAAGGAGCCACCGCATGGTTCACGCCAGCAGCGTTTCCAGGTGCTCACGCAACCTGGCGGGCGCTTCACCCACCACGTCCCGCGGATGTTCCTGCGTCACCGTCTTGCGCAGCGGCGCGCCCATGCCGTTGCGCAGCGAGCCCAGCATCTTGGGCGGCGCCACCACAATCAGCTTCTGGAAGAGACCGTTGTTGCGGCCCTGCTCCAGGTGGGCCACCAGCTTGCTGGCAAAACGCTCCAGCACGTTCTCCTTGTGCGTGGTGTGCGGCGCCAGGGCGTGTCCGCCGTTGCCATGGCCCATATGGCCCATGCGGTCATTGTGAGCCTCAGGCGTCAGCGCCTCAGGGTTTTCTTCACGGTGCACTTCCCGCGCGTGTTGCACCGTGCCGGTTGTTGCCAGCACCACCGCGCGGCTTGCGTCTGCCACCAGAATCCACGTTGTTGTCATGTCTTCCTCCAGATCCAGGGAAGTCACGCCGTCAGGCGCGCTTCCAGCCATGTGAGAATGTCCACCGTTGTCAGGATGCCCACCAGCGTCCCGTCTTCAGCGACAACGGGGAGCGCGCCCACTTTCAGCGTCAGGAGCGTGCGCAATGCATCCAGCAGCGGCGCATCCGGACGGCACGTCTGCGGCTGACGGCTCATGGCCGCATCCAGCGTGACGTCCACCGGTGAGCGCAGCGGGTTGAGCGGTCCGTCCCCCGCCAGCGGCGGCAGCGGGAATCCCAGCAGGTCACGGTCACTCACCATCCCCACCAGCTTGCCGCGCTCATCCAGCACCGGCACGTGCCGGATGTTCTCATGGCGCAGCAACATCATGGCGTCATTGACGGACGCCCGTGCGGGCAGCGTCCGGGGATCCGGCGTCATCACTTCATCCACGCGCGGAACGGGTCTGGTGGTGGCCACGGCAAGGATGGCGGTTTCTTGGATCAGCATGGCGTCCTCCAGGGTTCAGGTGAGCAGCATTCCGCCGTCAACAACCACGTGTGCGCCCGTCATGTACGCAGCCGCAGACGAGGCGAGGAACACCGCAACCGTCGCAATATCGTCAGGGTCACCCATGCGGCGCATGGGAATTTTGGCCTTGATGAAGCCGTCCATCATGGCCTTCTGCTGCTCCGCCGTCATGCCGCTGCCCTCCAGCGGCTTGGACGCACCTTCCGTTGTCACGCCGCCGGGAAGAATGGCGTTCACGCGCACGCCGTACTGCGCCATCTCCAGTGCAAAGTTGCTGTCTCTTATACACATCTGACGCT
>ENA-ORBV01008781-ORBV01008781.1-microbial-mat-metagenome-genome-assembly--contig:-NODE-8781-length-16840-cov-5.492155_pt1 | contig 16840 bp, 13 predicted proteins | sample MGYA00237777_ERZ505514 | MGnify/ENA primary metagenome ERZ505514 (study PRJEB26160, sample SAMN06269048) | microbial mat metagenome | isolation source: Oligotrophic lake microbial mat | place... | reverse complement strand
TTTTTTTTTTAATGATACGGCGACCACCGAGATCTACACCTCTCTATTCGTCGGCACAGCGTCAGATGTGTATAAGAGACAGGCTTGGACGCCTGAGCGTTCAAGGCATGCTTCATTGCTGAGATGCCTGCTTTGCGCGTATCCAACTCTTTATTCTCTGACGAAAAGTTGTGTTCATCCACCCATCTGCCCACGCGATGGCGGTGTTAACAGAAGTGTTCGCAGCCAGTTCGACGCGTCCAACGGTAACCGCCGCCAGCATTTTCCAACCACAGCAGTTTGCGACGTGGAGTGTGGAAAACACAGCGTAAATATTGACTCAACGCGGTTGATTTTCAGGGAAACAGGTGATATTTTTGTTGAAAACGGAGGCTAGTATGCGAATTCTAAATTGGAAGCTCGGTCTTGTCTTTCTGCTCGGGAGCCAGCCAGGTCTTGCTGCCGAGGACGCTCGACGTGCCACAGAAGGTCTCGTCGCCACTGACGCAACAGCGCCTACCAAGTGTTGCACATCTGATGGCATTTGCTGGGACGCAATCAGAGATGATTGTCGCTGGCCGGTTGTGTCCTCTGGGGTGGCTCCAGAGCTACTCGTGGTTGATCAGTTCTCTCTGACAGAATCACGCAGGCCCGGACGGCGGGACCTGACGGGTCCAAGGAACCCCACGGTTGCTGACGTGTTGGCCGCGGCATACGACTATGAGCCCACTGTTCTTGCTGCCCGTGTGTTGATCGTGTCTGCCGCCCCAACGCGATCCACGTTCCCGGGTGTCGCATCACAAACCATTGTGACTGATTGCCAGTTTGTTGCGTTGGACATCTACAAACAGACTACCCCAGATCGCCCCTCGTCGTTCCGAGTTTTGGGCGGCACTTTGGATGGCGTGACAGTCAACTCGAGTCTCACTCGCGTTTGCGAAGTCGGGAGCGAAATGAATGTCATCTTGGAAGCATCAGGACAAACCCATTTTCAAGTTACCCCTCTCGGGGCAGTGGTGCTGAAATCACCAGCCGGAATTTACCGAAGCGACGAGACACTCATCCGTATTTTCATGGAATTTCTGTCTGGGAGAGATCAATGAAGCGCGCACCTGTTCTGGTTCTCCCCTTTCTAGGCGCAGTGCTTCTCGTTGCTGGTTGGGACAGTCAGGGTACAATTTCCGTGTTTAACCAAACGCACACGTTCGAGATTGTGAGCGGTACGGTTGATCACATTCGATGGGAATCGGCAGATGCACGCTTGTCGGAGAACCATTTCGCCCGTCTAATGTCCCGAATCACGCAGATGTGGAACAGGAGTGCCCATACCAATGTGGCGCTTCAGGTCAATCAAACCCCTTCTAGTGAACCAGCAGCATTCGACTCGGATGGGAAGAACGTAATCTTTGCCGCTGTTTGCGTGGGGCCTGAGTGTGGCCTCGGCACAGTTGCACACACAATTGTAACACAATCCGCATTCTTTACGGACTGTGACATCAAAGTGATCGATCAGACGGCCCTGAGTGAGGGCGCAGGTCCGACGAACTGGCGAGCCAACCATGGAGATACCCCGATTGCCTGGCCTACGCGCGGCGGCACTATGTCTTCGATCATTAGCCGGACCATGGCACACGAGTTTAGTCATTGCTTTGGTGCTGCCGACCCTACATTTCCCGCTTCTCCGTGCATAACGTCTTCAACTACCGACGAAGGACCGTTGAATTGTCAGAACTCGGGCCGCGCGACGTCATGGCCAACAGAGGACGACATCGAAGGCGTCCGAAGTGAGTACACGACCGCCAACGCGGTAGCGGTTAACTTTTCTGCCGGCGTGATGAACAGTACTGGCACCGCTGTAACGGTGACGCCTCATCGCGCATTTACAACGACGGGAACGGTCCCCACCACGCCGACATCGGTCGCGGAGCCGCGAATCGCTTGCGCCTCGGACACCAACGCTCCCGATTGTGTCATGACAACGACTGCAACAGACGGAGCAATTAGCATCTATGCGTTGACCTCGCCGGGCAGTTTCAGCACAGGTACACTCCCAGCGATGGTGCTCGGACAAAAAAAGACGGTGTCCACGGGGCAAGCACGTTCCCTGCTACCGGCGGATGTCGCTTTCTCCCGTTCTGGTAACAGTGCAAACGGCTCCGCTGTCGTTGCTGTGAGTGACCCGGATACGCTTAAGCTCAAGCTAATTTCCTGGGATATTGGGAGCAACAGCATCACCAGCGTGTATCACGCTTCCTCACTCTCTGAGTCTGATGGCAATGCGTTCTCAAAGCAGCCCCCCCGTGTCACCTTCGATCAAGGATCGCAGCGCTTTGTTGCGGCTTTCATTGATGCGCGTGAGCGCTTCTGGATCCTTGTCTCGAGCGGCGCGAACGCGGCGGCCGTTGGGTTTTCGTGGACTGCCCGAAGAATCGGGCCGTTCCCGAACGCTCCCGCGGCGGATGTGACGTTCACGGGCTTGGAGTACATCGCACCGACTGGGCAATTTGGTCTGGGATGCGCTCACCACAGGGACACAAATGGGGGCGCGTCGGGTTGCAAACTGGTGTTCTCAAATCACACTGTTTCTCACCTGGATGATGAGGAGCGCCTGGCAGTGTGTCAATTTACTATCGGTGGCACGGGAACGGTTACGCCAAGTACCAGTATTACCTACGGGACGAGTTGCTGGCGATCTGCTTCCTATGCTGAGTCTTCTGTGACGGCCGTGCACGATTTCAAAAGCATGACCGGAACGACGTATACTGGGCTTGGCACGTGGCTTGCTTCGGCAAGTAGAATCTTTCCGCACTCAGAGCTCAACACTTTGATGCTTCACGATTCTGTGGAGGGCGATTTTTCCCCAGCGAGCCTGATGGTTAAGACGTTTGACTATCCGGGCGTCGCTGACGGTGGCGTGTCAGTGCCGTCTCGCAAGCATGCGTGGGGCGGCGTCAGTCAAGATATGTGTGAATACTGCGACACAATCGTGTTCCCAGTGTTAGCCTGTCGTTCTGGCTCAGGAGATTGTCGATGAAAAGGTCCGCCGTGATTCTCGCCGTTGGTTTGCTGAGCTTGGTCGGCGCGTGTGGCGCATCCTTGCCATCCAATCCGGCCTTGCTCGCCGAGCCATCGACCGACGGAGGAACTGGGGCTGAGCAATCTGATGCAGGAGGATCAGAAGGAGGCTTCTATCCCCTGGGACGGTCATGCACCGGAGACGGAGATGGCCTGAGCGATTGTCCTCAGCCAGGAATCTGTGTTGCTCACGACTATCAGGTTTCTCCGTATGGCCACCTCGCGGCAGCGGGCGAGACTGGCTCTTGCGGCGTGGTGTGCAGTGAGCCGCAAGACTGTCCGGGGTACGAAGAGGGAAGTTCCCGCAATGATACGTGCCCAGAACCCGTTCAACCGCTCGCGGAAAGCCAAGGCGGACGCAACTTTTGCCAAAGCGGCATCAGAGGCGAGGACTGAAGAGTTGGCTTCGTAGGAAGCCTGCCCGCTGATTGAACAGCGTGGGCAGAATTCATCCATGTCAAAGCGGATGGGCTCTGCGCCGCCCCCAGTTGCCCAGAAAGCCTCAGGGCTCCTTGGGGGCGCCTTTGACCCGCACCCAGTTCAGGAGGTCCATCTGCTTCGTCCAGGGCCGTTTCCCGTGGCGGGCTGCGTGGCAGGTGGCGCAAAACCATTCCACGGTCTTGGGAGCGCCCTCACTTTCGTAGTCAGGGTGGTGGGCCTGGACGTTGGGTGTTCCGCAGTCCTCGCACGGTTGGGGGGCCAGCTCGCCGCGTTCCACCAGTGACCTGGTCTTGCGGCGCACGCGTTCCTTGGCCGGCTCAGCGGGTTTGAAACCAGCCTCCTTGGCGGTCTTGGCAGTGCACTCCTTGCACGCGGCCCGCACGCCTTTCCGGACGTAGTGACGCCGCCGGTGAAAAGCGTCCACGGGAAGGACGCGCTTGCACTGGCTGCATTGCTTGGTCCGTGGCTCAACGGATTTGGGCGCTGTCATGACAACCGCTCCGGAACTTGACGATGCATCATGAACGCTTGGATGTCTAGACGTTCGAGTGTTTGGATGCCTGGGTGTTCAGCATTTTCTTCAACACCGCGACGCCCGCCTTACGGGCCGTCTCGGCGGAGTAGGACTTTCCCATGGGGGAGTCATTGCCCGGATGGGGCTCAGACTCACGGAACACGGCCCATCCCCAGCGCTTTCCGGATGACCTCCGGTAGAGTGGCACCCGCCAGCCGCCTTCAAACTTTTCGAGGGACTCGCTCCCTTCTTCACCGCGCTTGGAGAAGCCCAGCGCTAAGCTGTGAAGGCGTTGACGCGTTGTAGAAGTTGTCGACGCCGTGATGGCGGCTGACACGCCACCAGGCTTGCGAAAAAAGCATCAGCGAGGACGGGGGGTGAAACGCGACCCTCCGCGGTGCTTTGGTTTTGGAAGCATCCAGATGTCTAGATGTCTGAGCGTTTAGATGCTTTCATTCGACCAGGGCTTTGAAAACCGCATCAGCAGCGTAGCTCCGGTTCCCCATACGAACACGCGAGCGCCCAAACGCTTGAATGTTTGAACCCGATTGTCAGTGGCTCTTGAGCCAGGCGTCAATGGCCTGGGTCATTGCGGTGCTCAGCTCCATGTCCAGCTCAGCGCACTTCACCGCCAGCTTCTTCGCTGTGGCTGGCGGCAGATACACCGTGGTGCGCTTCAACTGGCGCCCATCCTGCCGGGTGATGACAATCGGAGCCGAATGTCCGGACGCCTGGATGTCTGAGCGTTTTGGTGCCGGAGCGCCTGCAACAAAGTTGGCGGCGTCACCAGGATCAACACCTGCAGGAGGCTTCCGGGGGCTGATGGTTGGTTTCTTCTTAGCCATGGGCGCTCCGCTTCTTCTTGGGTTGGGCAAAGGGCCATCAGCTCATCCACCAGTGCACGCACCTCCCCAGCCGCGGGGTCCTTGTGCGCGTATTGAGCGATTCCAAGGCCGGCGGCCGGCGCCTCTTGGTGCGAGCCCAGCTCCGTGCTCAGGAGGGGCAATCCGGCCCCCTGGAGGGGCCTCCCGGGCGATAGTGTGCTCGTACCCACTCGCAAGGGCGGGGAGAAGCGAACTTCTAGACGTCTGAATGTTTGGATGTCTGGACGTTGTTGGCACTGTTATGGGCGACCGCACTTCGGCCCGCTTCTCACGGGACCTTCGGCACATGCAGCGCCAGCGTGGGAACGGCGGCCTCAGGCGGCGCCGGTGTGTCCCCGGTCTCGCCGGACGGTGAGCCAGCGGACGCTTCGGGCGGAGTGATGATGCTTTCATCCAAGCTGGGGGTGCTGGTGGCGGAAGTGGCCACCGCCGGGGCAGTGGCCGCACGCCTGCGCAGGATTGTCTTGACCATCTTGCCCGGGGACAAAGCTGGCGCTGGACGCGGTGCCGCGCTGGTCATCTGCGGGACGTCTGTGAACGCAGCCTTGCCGGCAGGGGTGAGCGTCCAGGTCTTGTCCTTGTTCTTCTTCAGCCAACCCCGCTTCGCCGCGTGCGACATGGCCATGGTCACGTTGGTGAAGGCCGGGCGGCCCGCTTTCGCATTTACCGCGGAAATGTCCCGAGGCCGGAATGCACTGGCGTGACCCTCCGGAAGCTGCCCTGCCAATGCAGTAACCCACTCCGCATTGCTCACCGGCTTTCCGCGCGGCTGCACTGGCTCGCCCGGCCGGGACTTCCTGCGCGAGCGCCCAGGCGGCACGGCAGGCCCCTTTCCCAACTGATTGACCAGCGCGTGCCCCGCGGGCCGCAGTGACCAGGTGTTGTCCGCGTTGTGGCCTACCCAGCCCTCCTTCCGCGCGGCGGCAAGGGGCACGCTTGGATTGCGCAGAGCCGTCAATCCGGCGGCCCGGCTCGCCTGGACCAGGTGGCGGGGCCTGAACGAGGGCCCATGGTGCGCCGTCAGATACGCAGCGAGCACCAGCACCAGCTCCCGCTGCGTTCCCGGCTTTTTCTCAGCGAGAAGTGCCTTCACCGCAGTCACTGAAACAGCGTGGTGCGCCTCGGTCGGTCGTGGTGGCTGGGGGCTGCTCGGTGCGGATTTTTTACGCTTGATGGTGTCATTTCTGTTGGATTTGGGACGCCCGGGTTCATCACCCGGCAGAAACCGGTCACGCGCGTCGTCGCTGCCAAGGAATTCACGCACGGCGACGCCGAGGTCCAGGTGTCTGTCAGGCATCCCGCGCACCGCGGGCACGTCTACCGTCCGCCGGAGCCACTCCACTACGCGGCGCCGTGCGGCAACTGGAAGCGCCATCAGCACTTCACGGCATGCCACCATGGCAATGAGCTCGATTGGGGGGCGGGGATCAGGACGCTTGGGCAAACGGAGACTCCCTGAGGCAGTGCGACCTGTGGATGAGCGTCTGGATGCCTGAATGTTTAGGCCGGCATCAGTGGGTCTTGAGCCAAGCGTCAATGGCCTGGGTCATCGCGGTGCTCAGCTCCATGTCCAGCTCAGCGCATTTCACCGCTAGCTTCTTCGCGGTGCCTGGCGGGAGATAGACCGTGGTGCGCTTCAGCTGACGTCCGTCCAGGCGGGTGATGACATTTGACGTTGAATGTCCGGACGCCTGAACGTCTGAGCGCTTAGGCGCTGAGGCTCCCGCGACAAAATTGGCGGCGTCACCAGGGTCAACTCCAGGTCCTGCAGGAGGCTTCCTGGGGCTGATGGTGGGTTTCTTCTTAGCCATGGGCGCTCCTCTTCTTCTTGGGGTTGGCAAAGGCCATCAGTTCATCCACCAGAGCGCGGACCTCCCCTGCTGCGGGGTCCTTGGGCGCGTATTGGGCGATTCCAAGGCCTGCTGCGGGCGCCTCCTGGTAGGGGACCCGGAAACCCAGCTCCGTGCTCAGGAGGGGCAATCCGGCCTCCTGGAGGGCCTCCCGGGCCTGCTTGCCAATGGTCGTCCGGGCCACCTTCTTGGTGATGAGCACAACGGCCAGCAGGGAGGGTTTCACCTTCCGGGCCTCATTGATGATGTCCACGGACTCTGCCACGGCCCAGGCGTCCATGGCGGACGGTCCGCAGGGGACAACCACCAGGTCCGCCACCATCATGGCAGCGCGTTGGATGTCTCCATGGCGCGGCGGGCAGTCCACGATGGTGTGCTCATACCCACCGGCAAGAGCGGGGAGCTGGCCGGGCTGCCAGAGGTTGGCGCCCATGGCCACAATCGTGGGGGTCTCCTTGCCGGCTTCCGCGGCGACCGCACCCCAGGTTCGCACGGAGCCTTGGGGGTCCGCGTCCACCAGCAACGTTTTCTTCTTACGGGCGTACAGCTCGGCGGACACCGCAATGGCGACGGTGGTCTTGCCGGAGCCGCCTTTTTGGCCTGCGAGGGCAATGATCATGGTGGCGGACGCCTAGCAGCCTAGGCGCCCGAATGTCCAGATGCTCAGACATGCCGCGTGGCCGCTTTGGGTGACGCCCAGAAGCTCCAAGGCCGCGCCTCCAACCACGACGGCATCCAGCTTCAGGCCGCGGTGAGCGAGGAAGCTGTCAAAGCGGTGAGGGTATCCCTGAGGCGCATGGTTTCATTGTATGTGAAACCGAAGACCCCAAAGGCCAGTGTTACCCGCACGCCGGCCACGGTTAAAGATGTCTGGATAGCTGGACGTCTAGATGTTTGGATGCTTATGGCAGCGGACTGTTACCCAACACCAGGATCAACGCCTGCGGGCAGCAACGGTGTTGATCATGATGACGGACCCCCGCCAAGCAGGCTTAGATGCTTGAATGTCCAGATGTTCATGGCTCCAATCAAGAGGCGAGTCCCAAAGGATTCTCCGCACGCAGCTGCGTAGACGACAAGTCCGCTCTTTTTGAGAAGTCACTGCGGAAGGCTGCCTTTGCAAAAGCAGCCGATGCTCCGGGACGCTTAGAACTCTAGATGCTTGAATGTCCGAATGTTTGACGGCCGACGTGGCCGCCGCATGTCTCGTCGCTGCCATCTGGGCAGGTGCGCCGGACCAGCAACGCGCCTTGCGTTGACCCAGTGATCCGGTTCCAGGCTAATGGCCGCTGGGGAGGTTGGCCATGGAGCTTCAGCCGGGGGACGTCGTCCGGGTCAGAACGAGACTCCACGTCGTGGAGGCGGTGGAGAAGCCAAGCACTGTCGGCCCCGGGACGTGGGTGCGACTGGCCTGCATCGATGATGACGCCCAAGGATTTCAGTCCCAAGTTCTGTGGGACTCCGAGCTGGACGCTGAGGTCATCCGCGCGGATGACTGGACCCATGTTGCTCAACGCGGCTTTGATGACCCGCGCCGCTTTGCGGCCTTCCTCCATGCTCAGCGCTGGAATTGCGTCACCGCCACGGACCCGCGGTTGTTCCAAGCACCTTTCCGCGCGGGCATTGACATCAAGACCTTCCAGCTGGAGCCGCTTAGGAAAGCGCTGGCACTTCCCAGGGTCAGCCTCTTCATTGCTGACGACGTGGGCCTTGGGAAGACCATTGAGGCCGGCCTCATCCTCCGTGAATTGCTCATTCGCCAGAAGGTGCAAAAGGTGGTTGTCGCCTGTCCACCGTCGGTGGTTCTTCAATGGCGCGACGAGCTGGACCAACGCTTTGGTCTGGCGTTTGAGGTCTACAACCGCGATTTTGTGACGAGGCGCCGTCGGGAGCGTGGCTACCAGGTCAACCCGTGGACCACGCACAGCCGGTTCATCATCTCGCATGCGCTGCTGCGGGATGAGGACTACGCGGGCTCCATGCGAGACTGGCTGGGGGACTTCTCCGCGGGCTCCATGCTCATCCTGGATGAGGCACACAACGCAGCCCCGGCGTCAGGGTCCATGTACGCGGTGGACAGCAATCTCACGCGCCAGGTTCGCGGCTTGGTTGAACGGTTTGAACACCGCCTCTTCTTGTCCGCCACACCACACAACGGCCACTCCAACAGCTTCACCGCGCTTCTGGAGCTGTTGGACCCGCAGCGCTTCACGCGCGGCGTTCCCATCAGCAGCACGAAAGAGTTGGAGCCGGTCATGGTCCGGCGCCTTCGCTCTGAACTACGCGCGGTGAAGGGCTTGGAGCAGGACTTTCCCAGACGGGAAGTCATTGCCGTGTCCGTGGACGGCTTGCCCCCAGACGCACCAGAACTGGTTCTGTTTGACTTGCTGGAGGAATACCGGGGTTTGCGGGAGGAAAAGCTCCAGGCCGGCGCCAAGAGCGCGCTGAACGCTTCAATGCTGGTGATGACCTCTCTGCAGAAACGGCTGCTGTCCTCAGCAAAGGCATTTGCCCGCACCCTCAAGGTGCACCGCAACACCGTGAAGAAGGAGAACGCGCGGGCTGTTCAAGGTGCACCATTGAGTGCTGCTCAGACCCGCCTACTTCTGCGGACGCCCGGCCCAGATGACGGCGACGTGGAGACCGACGGTGTCGACGCGGAGCAGGCTCATGAACGCGCCACAGAAGCCGCGTCTGCGCAGGGGGCTGCCCCGCTGGACAAGCGTGAGAAAGAACTTTTGGACAAGATGGAAGAGATTGCTGTGGGCGCCAGCTTCCGGTCAGACGCGCGCGTTCAAAAGTTGGTTGCTTGGGTGAGAGAGAACCTGCTCACCGACGGAAAATGGAATGGCCGCCGCGTTCTCATCTTCACGGAATACCTGGACACTCAGGGATACCTCCAGGACCGTCTGCGTGAGGACCTGGCGGACACGGACCGCATTGATGACAGGATTGCCAGCTACACCGGCGGGCCTCCAGAAGGCGGGAGAGACGGTGGAAGGGAAGCAATCAAGGCTGCGTTCAACACGGACCCTGACAAGCACCCACTGCGAATCCTCATCGCCACGGATGCGGCACGTGAGGGCGTGAACCTGCAGAACCATTGCGCAGACCTGTTCCACGCCGACATCCCATGGAACCCTGGACGCATGGAGCAGCGCAACGGCCGCATTGATCGCACGCTTCAGCGGTCACCCGTAGTTCGCTGCCACTACTTCGTTCACCCGCAGCGTCCCGCAGATCGCGTGCTGCAGGTGTTGGTGGAGAAAGTCAGAATCATCCGTGACGAGCTGGGCAGTCTTTCCTCTGTGCTGGACGGGCGTGTGGAGCGCGCGTTGGAGAGTGGCCTCTGGCGTCGCAATCTGGACGCGCACCAAGCATTTCTGATCCAAGAGGCTATCCCGCACGAGAAGAGGGATTTGGTGCTTAAGGAGCTGGAGGAGCGCACGGAGAAGCTGGAGGGTCAGATTCAACGGCTGCGTGAGATTCAGCAGGTCTCTGCGGATGCGGTGGGCTTCAAGGTGCCGCCGTTTCAAGATGCCATCAACGTTGCTCTGGAGATGGCAGGTGCCACTCCGCTCAAGGAAGCCAAGCAGGCCGCCGCGTTGGAGCACGGCACGTGGGAGTTCCCCCGTTTGGACAGCTCAGATTCCAACTGGGTGACCTCCATGGATGCGCTCCGCGCGCCGCGTCCGCCAGACAAGAAGCTGTGGGAATGGCGCAAAGAGTCCCCGATCAGGCCCGTGGTGTTTCGAGACCCGGGCCACATAGACAACACAACAGTCCATCTTCATCTGGAGCACCGCCTGGTGCGGCGTCTCCTCGGCAGGCTGCTGGCGCAAGGTTTTGTTCGTCATGACATGGCGCGCGCCTGCGTGGTGCGCGCGGAGTCCAACATCCAGCGCGTGGTGCTGTTGGGGCGCCTCTCGCTCTACGGGCGTGGCGCGTCGAGGCTCCATGAAGAGGTCATTCCCGTCACAGCCAGGTGGTTGGAACCATCCCAGCGTAAGGGTGGCTTGAAGGCGTTTGCCGCGGACGGACAGCGTGACTTGGAGACGTTGAACCTACTTGAAGACGCCCTCATCCACGCGGCGTCAAGGCCGGTGAAATCGGCCGTACGGGAGATGCTGCGCATCGAGGCTGCCCCCGACGTTCAGCAGTTGCTTCCCGTGCTGAAAGCGCGCGCACAAGAAGCCGCGGCTGAGGCGGAGAAAAAGCTGGCGACACGCGCCGACAAGGAAGCGCAGGACATGGCCAAGCTGCTTGAGACGCGCAAGACACGGCTGGAGCAGGCGGTTCGGGAACATGACGGGGATAGGGGACAACAGCTCCGCCTGAAGTTGTCCACAGATGAGCAGCGCCAGCAGACCGCGGACAGGACCGCATGGGGAGAGCGCCTCAAGCGCCTTGCGGATGAGATTCCGCGGGAACCCAAGCGCGTGAAGGCCACCTATGACGTGACGCTCACCAGGGTGGAGCCACTGGGCCTCATTTACCTCTGGCCGGAGAGCTGACCATGGCGACAAGTCCAGAACTCCGAGCGCACCAAGATTGGATTGGCCTCACGCAGCCTGTGGGCTTGGTTGTGGCGCCCACCGCGCTGTTGCAGGCGGGCGTGGTTCTGCCAGAACGTTTGGTTGAGCAGCAGGATGCATTCAAGCGTCTGGTCAGTTTTGATGAGGACACCGGCCACGCTCAGATCGGTTCCGTGAGGAACCTGCTGCATTTTTTGGACTGGCCAGAGAGCTACGTTGTCCAGATGCCCGCAGACGGGTGGGGCGCGCTGCAGGCGGCGGTGCCCGAATACAGCGACACGCTGACACCGTCCTTTGCGGTGACGGACCCGGACAACCCTGCACAGCACATCATGCTCCTCAAGGAGGTCCCAGATGGCGCTGACCTGGACGCGACGGGACGTGATGAAGGCAATGGGCGCTGGCACGCCAGCCACCAGGCGCGGTTGGAGCGCCTGCTCAAAGCCACCAACGTGCCCATTGGCATCCTGTTCAACGGGCTGTGCGTGCGGCTGGTCTACGCGCCGCAAGGTGAGTCCTCCGGGTACCTGACTTTCCCGTTCAAGGCGCTCTGTGACACGCAGAACCGGCCCATGCTGGCCGCGTTGGTCATGCTGCTGGGTTCGGACCGCCTCTTCACCCTGGGGACTGAGCAGCGCCTGCCCGCGCTGCTCAGGGAAAGCCGCAGGTACCAGAACACCGTCACAGAGAAGCTGGCGGACCAGGTGTTGGCCGCGCTGAATCACCTGCTGGCCGGGCTCCAAATTGCGGACAAGAACCGGGACGGCGCGCTGTTGCGTGACGCCCTCCAAGAGCAACCGCAGCTCATCTATGAGGGCCTGGTCTCCGTGATGATGCGGCTGGTGTTCCTCCTCTATTCCGAGGAGCGGGGCGTGCTGCCGCGGGACCCGTACTATTTGGACAACTACAGCATCCTGCGCCTGTTTGAGCGGCTCCGGGATGACGACGCGCTCCACACGGACACCATGGAGCAGCGGTACGGAGCGTGGGCGCAGCTCATGACGCTGTTCCGCATGGTCTTTGAGGGCATTGAGTATGAGGCCGGCGGAAAGAAGGTCCATGTCCCGCCCCGGCAGGGAGAACTTTTCAGTCCAGACCGTTTTCCGTTCTTGGAGGGAAGGCCTCTTCACGTTGGGCACAGCAAGGGCGCGAAGGAACGGCTCCCCCTGGTCCCAGACTCCACCGTGCTCAAAGTGCTGCGCAATCTTCTCATCTTGGATGGAGAGCGCCTCTCCTACCGCGCCCTGGACGTTGAGCAGATTGGCTCCGTCTATGAGGCGCTCATGGGCTTTGAGTTGTCCAGAGCCAAAGGGCCGTCACTGGCGCTCAAGCCGGACCATGTGGTGGTGAACCTCAAGGAGCTTCTGGACGCATCATCCGCCAACCGGGAAAAGCTCCTCAATGACCAAGCCGGCGTGAAGCTCACGGGGGACGCGCAGCGCGCGGTGAAGACGGCTTCAACCGTGGAGGAGCTGACCGCGCTTCTGGACCGGCGCAGGTCACACCTCACACCGGACGTCATTCCACTGCATGGCCTCTTCTTCCAGGTCACCAAGGAGCGGCGCCGCACTGGGTCCCACTAGGGGGTGTCCCCAATTACCGCCATCCCCTTGCGCGCAGCGAGGATATTTGATCTACCGTCCCGATGCGACGTCATGAGCTGAGCGATCCCCAGTGGCAGCAGATCCAAGGGTTGGTGCCTGTTACGCCAGGCCCACGCTCCAAGCGTGGAGACAGAGACTTCCTCAACGCGGTGATGTGGCGACTGAAGACAGGGTCTCCGTGGCGAGACATCCCAGAGCGGTTCGGTCCGTGGAAGACCATCTACAACCGCTTCGCGAGGTGGGCCGAGCGAGGAGTCTGGGAGGACATCTTCAAGAGGCTGCAAATAGAGGTCGACGAAGTCGGCACCCTCATCGACGGAACAGTGGTTCGCGCGCATCAGGATGCCGCGGGTGGAAAAGGGGGATCCAACGAAATGCTCTGGGCCGTTCTCGAGGAGGTTTTACTTCAAAAATTCACGCAGCCACCACGACAACCGGCAAGCCGCTCCACGTCACGCTCACAGAAGGTCAGCGGCACGACTCAATGGAAGCAGAAAACCTCATCGAGCACGCCGAGGGTCGCGCGCTAATTGCTGATGCCGGATATGACGCTGACCGGATTGTGGAGTTCATCCGCGAGCTGGGAATGAAACCCGTGATCGCGATGAATCCGACTCGCAAGAACGGCCGTCGCAGGAAAAATCGAGCGCTCTATCGCCTGCGGGCGTCCGTCGAGCGGTTTTTCCACGACATAAAGCGATTCCGGGCGGTGGCGTCACGTTACGAGAAGACCGCGCGGAACTTCCTTGCCGTCGTGCACATCGCATGCATCTATGTCTGGGTGAAATAATTGGGGACACCCCCTACACGCCGCGCTCTCTCACAGAACCCATTGTGGACACCACGTTGAGGCCGGTGGTGGACGCGCTTGGACCCAACCCCACGCCTGCGCAAATTCTGGAATTGAAAGTGTGTGACCCCGCCATGGGATCCGGCGCGTTCTTGGTTGCCGTGTGCCGGTGGCTTGGAGACCGCCTCCTGGCCGCGTGGCAGACCCACGGGATGCCGCGCATTCCACCGGATGAAGACCCGGTCCTCCATGCGCGCCGCATTGTTTCCCTGAACTGCCTCTACGGCGTCGACAAGAACCCGTTTGCGGTGAACCTGGCCAAGCTGTCCCTTTGGTTGGCCACGCTGGCCAAGGACCACCCGTTTACGTTCCTGGACCACGCGCTCAAGGGTGGAGATTCCCTGGTGGGGTTGGACCTGGAGCAAATCTCCTGCCTTAGCTGGGACACCACCTCCAAGGAGAAGCAGGTTCCGCTGGCGGGAAAGACCGCGCGTGACGCGGTGAAAGAAGCGGAGGCCCGCCGTGCGGAACTGCGCGCGCTGGGAGACACCGCGGACACGGAGAAGGTCAAGTATCTCCACCGCCTGGCTGAAGAAGCCGCGGAAGAAGCGGAGCTAATTGGTGACCACATGGTGGCCGCGTTCTTTGGCGGGGAGAACACCAAGGCGCGCAACAGGAGGCTGGATGAGCTGGCCGCGTTGTTGAACGCGAGCAAGAAGCTGCCGCCGGCTGAGCTGAATGGTCTCAAGCCGTTCCACTGGCAGCTTGAGTTCCCCGAGGTGTTTGACCGGGCCAACGGCGGGTTTGATGCGTTCGTGGGGAACCCGCCGTTTGCTGGAAAGAACAGCTTTGCCGATGCTGGCTACCCCGACGGCTATGTGCCGTGGCTCCAAGCAATCCACTCGGGCGCTCATGGCAACGCGGACCTCTCAGCGCACTTTTTCCGGCGCTGCTTCACGTTGAGCGGTGCATCAGCCTGCGCTGGCCTTGTGGCCACGAACACCATTTCGCAGGGCGACACCCGCGCCAGCGGATTGCAGCCCATCATTCTGGCTGGAGGGCTCATCTACGACGCCACGCGCTCAATGCCTTGGCCGGGGCTGGCCAATGTGGCGGTGAGCGTGGTGCATATTGCCAAGGGTGTTAAGACCAGTTCGTCCAGGCTGGACGGCCAGCGCGCCCCTGTTATCAACACCCGCCTGCGCGCCAAGCCGGAGCGCCAAGATCCGGTGGTCCTCAAGGCCAATGAGAACCTGAGCTTCCAAGGGAGCATTGTGCTGGGGATGGGCTTCACGCTCACGCCGGAAGAGCGGGACGCGCTTTTGAAAAAGGACAAGCGCAACGGCGAACGTATCTTCCCCTACGTTGGCGGGGAGGACGTCAACACCAGCCCCACCCAGACCTTTGACCGCTACGTTATAGACTTCTTTGACCGAAGCCTGGAGGAAGCATCTGAGTGGCCCGACCTTATTGACCGAGTGCGCCGCTTGGTGAAGCCCGAGAGGGACACGCAGAAGCGGGAGGCCCTGCGTTTGCGTTGGTGGCAGTACGCGGAAAAGCGGCCGAGCTTGGTAGCAGCCCTCAAGCCATTGAAGCGCTGTCTCTTAGTGCCCCAGGTCACGAAGTACCTCGTTCCCGCCTTCATTCCATCAACTTGGATAGCGGCGGGGCCTGCGTTTGCAATCGCAATTGAAGACCACGCCCGCTTTGCGGTCCTCCAGTCCCGCGTCCATGAACCGTGGGCCCGTCTGTTGTCCTCTTCGCTGGAGGACCGGCTCCGCTACAGTCCAACTGATTGCTTTGAAACTTTCCCATTCCCGCCCGCGCGCGCGCTCACGTCAGACGGCGCGCTGGAGGCCATTGGCACCAAGCTCTACGACGCGCGCGCTAAATACATGGCAGAGAGGGACCGGGGGCTCACTGCGACGTACAACCAGCTCAAGGACGCCACCTGCACGGACGCGCCCATTGCGGAGTTGCGCGCGTTGCATGAGGAGATGGACCGCGCGGTGCTTGCCGCCTACGGGTGGAGTGACATCAAGGTGCCGCCGTTTGCCTCGCCCACCACGGATGCGTGGAAGAAGGAACTGGAGGCGTTTGAGGATGAGGTCATTGACCGACTCTTTGCGTTGAACGCGGAGCGCGCAGAGGACGAGAAGCTGGCGGCTGGCGCAGCGCCAGTGACAAGCAAAGCGCCACAAAAGAAGCGCGCGTCAAAGGGCGCCAAGGAACCTGAGCTAAATCTCAAGTAGTGGCATCCCCGCATGCTGCGGGGGCTCTTGTTGACGATGTAGAGCTGGAAGAGGAGTTGACGCGCAATGGCAACCGCAGACCAGGTCAAAGCTCTGTTGCACAGCCACGCGGAGGGCAACGAGGAGCGCTTCTACGCCATCGCCCTGCAGGTCGCTGCACAGGCGGCCCGTACCGGCCAGGTGAAGAAGGCCCAGGAGCTTCGAGACTTGGTGGACAGCCTGCGCTCCCGGTCTAAGGGGAAGGCGCCTGAGTCTCGCCCTTTGCCCATGGCACAGCCAAAGGGCGAGCTGGCTGGCCTCTTCACTGCGTCCTATCCAGCGACCAAGCTTGCCGACATGGTGTTGGATGCACGGACGCGCAAGCGCCTTTTGCGTGTCCTCACTGAGCAGAGGAACCGCGCGCGGCTCGGCGACCACGGTCTCCGGCCGCAGCGGAGGTTATTGCTTGTCGGACCTCCCGGCACAGGAAAGACGTTCACCGCGGCCGCCCTGGCCGGCGAGCTGGCGTGGCCGCTGTTTACCATTCAGCTTCACGTGCTCATCACCAAGTTTTTAGGAGAGACCGCCGCAAAGCTGCGTGTGGTTTTTGACGCCATGCAGGAGGCCCGAGGTGTGTACTTCTTTGACGAGGTCGACGCGCTTGCGGGAGAGCGCTCGTATGGCCACGACGTTGGGGAGATACGGCGTGTCCTGAACTCCTTCCTCATGTTCCTGGAGCAGGATGATTCAGAGAGCGTCCTAATCGCCGCCACCAACCACCGCACCATGCTGGACCGGGCTCTATTCCGCCGGTTCGACGCCGTGGTGGAGTACGCGCTTCCGACGGCAGAAGGCGCGGAAGAAGTCATGCGTGCCCGCTTGGCGGTTGTGGAGACCTCGGAAATGGACTGGCGCCGCGCGGGCAAGGCAGCGGCAG
>ENA-ORBV01008778-ORBV01008778.1-microbial-mat-metagenome-genome-assembly--contig:-NODE-8778-length-16843-cov-5.096803_pt1 | contig 16843 bp, 10 predicted proteins | sample MGYA00237777_ERZ505514 | MGnify/ENA primary metagenome ERZ505514 (study PRJEB26160, sample SAMN06269048) | microbial mat metagenome | isolation source: Oligotrophic lake microbial mat | place... | reverse complement strand
CCTCAGCACCGCCTCCTCAAGCGTCGCAAAATCACCCCGTACCACATCCGGCGTAATCAACTGCGAGGTCTCAAACACAGACCGGATCTCTGCATCCAAAGCATCCAGCGTCTCCCCAGTCACCACCTCCGGCGTCACCATAAACTCAGGCCGAGGGTTACCCGTCTTCGTCTCCACCAACACATAAATCGGCAAATGCCGCGAATGCTTCTTCGACCAATCTCGCAGTATCGTCAAACACTCCACAAACGGCTGACAGGAACTCCGGTAATCGAGATCCTGCACATGGATCACCTTAAACCCCGGCTTCCCCATCACCCCCAGCTTCGAGTAAGTTTCACCCGCCGGCAGCCCCGCCTTCGCCGCCAATCCCACAATCGCGGGCTTCCCAAACAACCCACCCTTCGTGTCACTAAACACATCAAACTCAAACTTCCGAACCCCCATCGAGAGCTGCTCTTCAAGAGAAGGATGCGAATAATCGAGCGACTCCGCCAGCTTCGGATTCACCTTCGCAAGATACGCCATCTCACTCTTCCCCAAGCCAGCGTGATAGCTGTTATGACTCCCCAAAATCTGCACATCGGTCATCAGTTGACCCAAACTCACACCCACAAAAACCAATCCGCTAAAAAGAGAAAACTTCACCCCTCCAGCCTACCCGCAAAAGCATTGCAATCTAGTGAACGGGCAGCACAACCGAGTCATCCGCAATCTCGATCGCATTCAGCAGCGCATTGTTCACCCGGGGCTCAAAGTCAAAAATCAGCTTCGAATCCAGGTTCGGTTCCAGCCCATGATAAGTCTCCACAATAACCCGGTCCTTCGGATTCCGTTTGAAGATATCAAGGCCTTGAATTAATGGCTTGAAATTACAGAAAACATCAAACACACGGCTCCCGGAACCACCAAGGCCCGGCCGGTCCGGCCCCCACCAATACTCCACAAAAAACAATCGCGCCTGATACTTTCCAGGAGGCACCGGGATCGAATAGGAGAACTTTCCATAGCGCTCCCCACGCAACAAATCAGGATCTTTTACGGCTCCACCCGTGGGTCGGGTAATCTGCATTCCACCGCGATAATAGTGGTCCGCTTCCCACGTTTCACTATGCAGATCGCGATAAGGATGCGGCCGGCAAACGATTCGTATCGGCCGAATCTTCCCTTCAGTTCCAGGTCGAATCTGGATTGCATTCACAAACGCTTTCCCCACCGGGCTAGACTCAAACCGCAAATGCAGCTTCCCGTCTTTGGCTGGCCTCACATCCTTAAACATTCTGGCCGTCGCCGTATTCGGATCGTGTGCATCGCCCAATACATCGAAGTTTGTCAGTTCTGCCCGGCCATTGATATGCAAATGGAACTGCCTGGTAGACTCCCCGCCACCAAACACATTCCCCTCTCCATAAGCAGTCTCGGCAAACAAAAACGTAACTTCGTAAACACCAGGATTTAGAGGAATATCATAAGTGAAATCCCCCTCGCGCTTATTGGCAAACAAGTTTGTATCAAATCCCCGGGCACGAATCTCAGACTCGATGGACTCCGCTTTGCCCCCCGTAAAGAAGTCGTCTCCCTGCCAAACCACTCCGTAACGGTCGGGATACCTACCCTTTGGCCTGCCTGCAAGAATTCGGTATTCCATCCCATTGCGTGTCCCCGCTTGCATCCGCACTTCACCCGCGCTAATCAATTCAGCGCTAGGATTCGAACTGGTCCGCGCAACTTCGTCCACACCAGCGGCAGGCGTTTTGTTAACGCTCCACCAAAGAACACCCGCAACCATCGATATTACAATCATAATTGCAACCAGCATCGAGTTAAACCCCGCTTGCCGCTTCTTCACGCGAATCCAGACCGAATCCGCCACTACCGCTTTCTCCACCGAAACCAGCGCACCCACATCCGCCCCGACCGCAATAAATTCCGGCACATACGACTTATCCGGTAACGTAATCCGGATTGGGTCACCAACTCCGCGTCCCGCATAGTACTCTTTCAATCGGCGACGCAATCGATGCATCTCCACTCTCACAATCGAGTCCCGCTTCGGATCAAAGTCCTCGCGACGGTCCAACGCCTCTGTTGCGATGGAATATTCCTTAACTAAATTCCCTTTCCCCAAAAAATACTGGTGGCAAAGGTAATTTAGAATTTTCTCAAGATTGGGGCTCCGATGAAATTCACCTGAAGCGATCAGCCGATCAAGAGACTGGCGCTCATTGGCAAAGCCAGCGAGCCCAAGCGCCGTTTCTCGTTTCGAATTTGGATCACTCGGCGGCAGGGCCGAGTGCGGTGAGAGTCCCATGATTTCCTCGTGGATCTTATCACGACTCTAATGCAGCGTAAAGGGGTACGTTAACATCACGTTAACGCACCAAAGCCAGGTTAACGATTCAGACAGGCGAATCGAATCAAGTACTTGGCTCCCCAATCACGTGGTATTTGCCCATTTCCAGCCCACTCAGCCGCTGCACCTTGCCCGATGGCTTCGGCCACTGTATCTCCACCCACTCCAGCTTTCCACTCGCTCCAAGCCCCAAAACCTCTCTCGGGTCATGGCTCGAAAGATAACTCCCACCGCTATTCTTAAGCCGCGTATACCGCGTGCCACCCACCATCCAACTGATCTTCGCCCCAATGCCCTCGCGATTGCAGGTCTTCCCTTCCAGCTTCAAACCAACCCAGCGATTGCCAACCGCCGCATTATTCTTGAGCAAAATTGGTGCCTCCCCGTTGTTAGCCACCAGCACATCCAGCCGCCCATCATTGTTGAAATCCCCAACCGCAAGTCCACGAGAAGGATACGATTTCTTGAAAACCGGTCCCGCAGTACTGCTAATGTTTTTCAGCACCCCAGCCGTATTCTGAAACAACAATAACGGCTCCTTATATTTCACCTGCTGCGAGTACTGCTCAATCATGTCGTCCGGATGACCATTGGACAAAATCGCATCCACCCATCCATCGTTATTGAAATCAAAAAACTTCAAACCCCAACCCGACAACAGCCGTGTCGATTGCGCAACAGAATGCTTGTGCGCCGTATCCACAAAGCTCTCGGCCTTATTGTTCTGATAAAGCGAAAACATCTCCTGGTCCACATTGGCGACAAACAAATCCTGCCATCCGTCATTGTTCACATCAAAGGCATCCACACCCATCCCAGACCGTGGCTGCCCGCTCCCGCTAAATGCAACCTCGGCCGACAAACCAACTTCTTCCCACTTGCCCTTCCCACGATTCATGAATAGAAAATTCTGCACTGTATCGTTAGCCACAAACAGGTCCATGTTACCGTCGTTGTTCACATCGGTCGCCACAACACCCAGCGACTTCCCCAGGCTCGTTTCAATATCGGTCCCCTTGCTCACCAGCTTGAAGGTCCCATCCCCGTTGTTGTGAAACAGAAAGCTGCTCGTCGGCTTAAACACACGAGGCACGCAATAATACTTGTGCCCGAGAGTATTGTCTCCACACGAAAACCGGTCCTTCGCACTGTACTGTACGAAGCTGCACAAGAACAAATCAAGTCGCCCGTCATTGTCGTAATCAAACCAGACTGCCGAAGTCGTCCATCCATTCATCAACTCCGGAATCGCCAGCCCGGACTTCTCGGTGATGTCTGTAAACGTCCCATTGCCATTGTTCTTCAGCAACGTCGGCGCTCCATAAGCCGTAATCAGAATCTCCGGAAAACCATCGTTATCGAAATCGGCGCAAGCAACCCCCTGCCCAAACGAATTCGACACCGGAATCCCGGCCTGCTTGGTCACATCGGTAAACGTGCCATCCCGGTTGTTCTTGTACAGCGCATGGGACAGCGGCTGTGCGGGCTTGAAGAAGTTCGACGGCCCCGTGTTCACCAGAAAGATATCCATCCAGCCGTCGTTGTCGTAGTCAAGAAACGCGCAGCCGGGAGGCATCGTCTCAGGCAGATAACGTGCCGCCGACATCGCATTGGTATGCACCCATTTGATACCGCTTACAGATGCCGGAATCTCTTCAAACAAAGGCACATCCGCAGCCTTCACCGCAGCCGCGCCGAGCAGTGCAAACAGGTTTCGTCGAGTGATGCTCATGCTACTCCATCGTAACGAAAATGCTCTGCTGCACTGCCTGTTGGCCCTGCAACGCACGCACCTTCACTTCATAAAGTCCCGGCTGAAACGATGCCAGCGGGATCGTCGCAATATAGGGAATCCGTCCATCGGGCTGCACAGCCGGCAACTCCACCTTCCCTCCACCCACTAGCTTGTCCTCAAGAAAGAACTCAACTATGGCATCCGTCTTTTCGCCCCCAGCCAGGGGATACAAAGTAAAGAAGAAACTCAATGCATTCTTCCCGCCCACCGGCACACGGTCAACCAGAGTCGGCACCGCCCGCTTCGTACCCATGACAAATGGATCCTCGCCCTGCGCATCTTCCAGCCGCCTCACCAGCGTGATCGAACTCAAGCCCAGCTTCGTCGCATCCGGCACAGGAATGACCAGCGCCGTTTTCCGCGCCGCAACCTTGGTCGCCTCAAGATCGGCCGCAGACGATTCAATCGTGTATCTCCCAGGCCTCAGGCTCAACTGCCGCGTAAAGAACACGCTGCCAGACCGAAACCCCTCCAGCTTTTCCTTCGGCAGGTTCACCGGCAAGTCATTGCTGATCTTGCCCACCACTTGCCCCTCAGCATCCTTAACAAGAGCAAGAAACGAAACATGCGCACGATAAGAAGGCTCCGGGTCCAGTGCCCTAAAGGTCATATCTTTCATCGGCATCTCAAAGATAATCGTGCTCTCAAAGGATTCCGCCGTTGGCCGTCCACGCCAAACCGAGGCCCGGAATTCAAGCCCCTTCGGCAAAGGCGCACTACTCAAAGCCTTCAGCAGCGGTACCTCAAACGGCAACACATTCGCACCCTTCAGCGTCGGCAACGCAAAGTACCCATTGCGAGATTGAATCGTCACATCGCTCCGGTTCAGCTTGGTCGTGATCGTACGAAAGCTTCCATCGAGACTGGTATTTTGCGAGCGATAAATGATCTCGTAATAAGATCCGAGGTCCTCGACAAGCCGCTGAATCGGCTTGCGAAAATCATTCATGTTCGCAATCAAAACACCACCCGTACCCTCGGCCAACTCCGCCAGATTCACCTGCGGATTGGCACGAATCGAATCCATCGCCCGGTCAAACTGATTCGCCTCAACCCGCGTCACGGCCGATGCCGATTCCGTGCTCTTATACTGACGCTGACTCACCGCAAGACTCGCATTCAGCGCAGCCGCGGCGGCAGCACTATCTTCGGCGGTTGAAAGCCCGCGAGCGTCAATCGCATAAACACTCACATTGGCCCGATTCGCGCTCGAGATCATGCTCCGAAAATTCCCGAGCACGCTCGTCGGCACCTGCAAGCCTTCAGAGAAGAACAACACCGTCTTGCGTCCGGGCAAGCGTGTCTGTTCCTTCACAACGCCCCATAGCGCATAGATAGAAGACCGCCCCTGCTGCTCCTGCAAACTCGTCTCGGCAAACTCGAGCATGTCCGCCACCATCCGGTTCATCGACTCCTGCGCCATCCCGCCGCCATCGACACTTGTATTCCCAGGCCCACCGGTAGCCGCCGCAGCGGCCCCTTCAGAACCCTGCGATGAATTGATCGCTGCCTTCAGCGAAGAGTTCACATCGGCGTAGTTCGTCATCGCACTGCCACCAGCCACGCGTTCAATCGCCGCCTTCAATTTCGCCCGGTCATTGGTAAATGGCTGAATCACCTTCAGGTGCAGATCGCTCGCAAACACGGCGATATAGACATCGGTCGACAACTCGGCCTTGAGCAAATCGTTAGCCGCCTGTCGCGCCAGTCGCCGGCTATCAATGCCTAGCCGGTCGAACACAAGTGACATCAGCTTCACGGGCCGGGTAGCGTCAGCCGGCCCATTCCCGCCACCAGCCTTCGCCTCAGCCCCTCCGCTCAGGCTTCCCTTGATCTCCCGAATCGAAGTTACCGTCTGCGGAACTCCGTCTTCAAGAATCGTGAAGTCACCGGAACCAAGCCCACTGACAAGCTTGCCCTTCTTATCGCGCACCACTACATCGACGATTACTTCATTCGTCGTCGTTCGAATCACATCCTGCTGTGCCAGCAGTGTCGCGCAAATAAAAAAGAGTGCCCTCATGTCAGGACCCAATCGTCAGAAATGCAGATTCGGTAACCGCAACACTCCCCTGCTGAATTACAATTTTCACTTCATAGTTGCCAGGTGGCATCGCATCGAGCGAAGAGCTCAACACATAGGGGATCCGCCCTTGCGTATCCGCCGCTGGCAACTGCAACTTCGCGCTCCCGGCCACTTCGCCATCCTTCAGATACTGAACAATCGCCTGCGGTGCAGCCGCCGAAGCATCCGGATAAACGATAAAGAACAACGCCATCTGCGCACCCTTCACCGCCATCAGCGAAGTATTGAGCGTAGGCGATATCCGCCCGCCCTGAAACTGAAACGGCTCCTCCGGGCTTAGGTCCTTCACCCCAGGTTGATAGTTGCGAACCACCGTCACGCTGCTGATCGCCAGCGGTGTACTCGCACCCACTGCAACAAACGAGGACTTCCGCGCTCCAATCTTTTTCGACAACTGATCGATCACCGCTGTCTCCACCACATAGCGGCCGGGAGGCACTGAGAACCTTTCGCGGAAATTGAAGTTCGATGTCTTGAGTGCCTCAAGCTGCTCCAGCTTTCCCTTCAGTGGAAGGTCGCGAGTGAACTTCTCAATCACATTGCCTTGCGGGTCCCTCACTTGTGTCACCAAGCTGATGCGCGCCGCATAAATCCCCTTCGCCGCATCTTGCGCAAAAGCAAGAGACGCAAACGGCACCTCCACTGCAACCATACCCTGCACAATTTCCTTGCTGGATTTCAGCTTCCAGGTACCAGACCGGAAATCGACATCGCGCACGAGCGGAGCGGCATTCAGCGCCTTCATCAGCGGCAACTCGTAAGGCAGAAGATTCTCCTGTCCCGCAGGCATTGCGAGATACCCATCGCGTCCGCGAACCCGGTAGTCCCCTGCCTTGAGCTTTAGCGCCGTCTTGCGAAATGCCCCGTTGTAGTCGTCAATCTTAGGGTCGTAATTCAACTCGTAATAGGTTTGAGAATCCGTAATCAGCTCCCGCAACTGCTTCTTCGGGTCATTCGATTCCACAGCCATGACTCCACCCGTCACTTCGGCAATGATCAACAGCTTGCTTTGGACATTGTTGCGAAGCCCTTCCACTACAGCGTCAATCCGGTTGGTGTTGTCGCCCCTCTCGCGATTCTCAGTCCCATCAGCCAGTACGGCACCGTTGTCAGTTGTGGCCGCAACTACCCCAGCCCCCTGCGCCACAGTCGTGATCCCTCGGCAGTCAAAAGGATAAATTGAAACCCCGGCATCGTTGGCCCTTGCCAGCATTGCCTCAAACGGCACATCCAGATTCGTTGACAGCGTAATCCCCGCATTCAGATACGCCAGCGCCTTCCGCCCTGGGAAGCTCTTCATACCCATCGACATCGTGTTCAAAAACGCAATCGTCCGCCGCGTCCCTTCCGCGTCGTCGATGATCGTATCGGTCATCATCCCCAGTTGCAGCCTCGCAAGCAATCCCTGCAAAGCCACACTCGAACTGATCTTGTCGGGTGCCACATCTGCATCCGTTAGTGCCTGCCGGTTCGCAGCCAGCCCCTTCAGCTTCTCTTTCACCTCTTTGTGAATCTCGGCATAGCGCACGTTCGCAACTCCACTCGTCGCCACATCGATCGCCTTGCGCAACTCCTCGCGATTGGTCGTAAACGGCTGCAGCAAGCTCATCTGATTGGAAAACTTGAACACCGCAAACAGATGCGTCGGGTCCTTGTCTTCTTTGAGCAAGTCATTGGCAATCTGCTTCGCCAACCTCCGCTGCTCGTTGTTTAGTCCCTCGAACGCAATCGGAATCAGCCGGATCTTCCGGATCGGTTCTGCCGGCTTGCGTTGCCCACCCTCCACCACATCGCCACCATCGAAAAGCCGAACCGTTGGCGCAACAAGCTTGCCTGCATCGGTCACCTCAAAGGAGTCGGCCGTCAGCGTTTTCACCGCTACGCCCTTCTTGTCTTTCACGATAAAGTTCTGCACAACTTCGTTCGTCTGCGCCAACCCCGCCGGACACAACAAACAAAGCAAAAGACTAATTCGGATATGATTCATTTTTCCTCACGATACGGATCATGTGATCCGTGAATTGATGGTTCGACCCAGGAATTTCATAACGCGGCATGTGGCAAGAAGCGCAATTCGATTCGCCCTTAGGGCAAACCTTCTTCACCTTGGCTCCGCTAGCGTGGCAAGCCTGGCACTTGCCGTCATAGCTCGCCAGATTCTTCTCCAGCGGCGCATGTGCATCATGACAACCGGCACAACCGATGCGCCGGTCATCGGAGTCATAGCACTTCGAATTCGCCAGCCGGTAAGGCTGAAAGCGAACATTGTTAATTCCTCGCGGTCCATTCGCCGCGATATCTGCCCACGTCCGGTGGCACCGCCCGCAAGCTTCACTCTGCTCTTCAGCACTCAGCTTCGATAACTTCTTCATCGGGGCCATCGCCTTCAAATGCGCGGTCGCACTCCCGTGACAACTCACGCAACCAACACCAGCCTGCAAGCCGCCAAAGTTCACATAACCCTTCACAATCGAATCCGTCGTGTGACAAGCAAAACATGCTGTGACGTCTTTAGGCGACATCTCGCGTCCGGCCGCCTCCACCAGATTTCGAGGCTCCCCGGGAGGCGCACCCATCGTCAAATCCAGCCGGCCCAGTTCTTTAAAAAAGCTCACCCGGCTCTCATGCAACTGTCCCTGATGTTCAAACACATAAGTCTGCCCGGCCGCTCCCTGCCCAAAAGCAAATCGCAAAGCCAGCTCAATCTTGTCTTTACCGTCACTCACACGATAGAAAGACTCCTTGCCCCGTCGCTCGATCAGATACGAATACTTCCCCAACCGAAACTCCAGCTTCGGATACTTCTCCAGGATCTCCGCCTCAGCCGCCGTATACAACGCCCGCGACATCGCATTCCCGTGCTGCCCGTCGTGCCCGTAATACTTCTCCGACTGCGTCTTGTGACAAGCGGCACAAGCTGCATCCTGAGGCACGGCATAGGCAACAGCCCCCAGCGAAAGCAGAAGCAGCAACTTCATTTCCCCTGCTCCTCAAGCAACTTCTTCAAACGTTGAAACTCGTTCCGCTGCGCCGTAGCCTCTTCCTTCCGCCCTGCCTTCGCATAAGCAGAAGCCAGCGCAATCCGCACCTGTGGGCTGGTCGGCTCAAGCTTCATCGCCGCCTCAAGCTCACGAATCCCACGCTCCAGATCCACCCCACTCTCCACCAGCGCCCGCCCCAACATCACATGCCCGGTAAAGTTCACGGGCGCAAGCCTGGCCGCCTGCTCGCCATACGGAATCGCCTTATCCGGCTCACCCCGCTTCAAAAACTCCATCGCCAAAAGCACCCGCGACGCCAAATGATCCGGCTGAATCTCAAGCTCCTTCTGCAACACCCCAATGCCCTTGTCCGGATCCGTACTCACCAGCAAAGACCCATAGACATAATGCACATTCGGAGTCGTCGGAAAGTCCTTCGCAATCGAGTCCAGCATCCGCGTAGCCTCAGCCGTCCGCCGGTTCCCAGCGGTCAGTATAGCCCTCCCCGTCCGGTACACCAGCTCACGGTCCTCGATCTTCAACTCCTGCGGAAAGATCGGCATCCGCAACGCCGTAATCCCCGCAGCCTCAATCACCTTCGGGTCCAGTGGCTCCCGATTAGAAAAAAAGTTCAGGATATCTAGCGCCTTCTCAAAGTTCCCATCCTTGGTAAACAACTGCGCCGCGTGATAGCTCGCCACATCTGTCAAAGGCTCCCCGCGAGGCAACCCCAACCGCTCAGCCCGATTCAGACTCCGCAAAGAATCTGCATAATCCCTACTCTGAAACTGGCACAACCCAAGAAACGCATACCCACTCGACACCTCAGGTGCCAGCTTCACAAACCGCCTCATGGCATCGGCACATTCGCGCGCCTGATCCCGCTCATAATGCATCGCCCCCAGAAAATACCAGCCCTCGGCCCAACCAGGATGCGTGCGCAAGCCCTGCTTATAAAGCGGAATCGCTTCTTCTAATTTCCCCGCAAGCCGCAACTCGGTCGCCTTCGCCGCAACAACCGGCTTCTTTACCTGAGCCATCAATCCTGAAGCGAGAGCCAACCAAAATAACAACAGCTTCATGGCAGCGGCTGCCCCTTTGGCTGCTTGGCCTGCGCCTCAGCGTTCAAACGCTGCACAATCGCCCGCTCCCGGTCCCCATCCGCCTTCCGCTTCAACCGGTAATAAACCGTCGCCAGCGACACATGCGCCTCGGTAAAATTATCGGCTTCCTTAACGATCCCTTCCAACTCCGTGAGCGCCGGCTCTATCTTGTTCTGCGCAATCATAACTGCCGCAATCTGATACCGCACCCCAATATCACCCGGCCTCACCCGCAGCGCCCGCTGAAAATGCTTGCTCGCCTGATCGAACAACTCATCCTGCTTCAGGATCACGCCCATCTGCAAATTCGAACCAAAATCATTTGGGTTCTGCGCCAGCTCTCGCTCAAACGCCTTCGTCGCCGCCCCCGTATCACCGGTCGCCATCAAAGCCTGCCCCAAACTCGCATTCACCGTCGGCAACTGCGGATTCAGATCGTAAGCCTTTTGAAAATCCTTGAGCGCATTCGGAAAATCCCCTACTGAAAACTTGCTCGTCCCCATCAGAAAAAGTGCTTCCGCACTCTCACCCTTACCCAGAATCTGGTTCAGATACTTCTGCCCCTCATCCACCTGCTTGTCGCGAAGTAGCGCCATCCCCATCACATAAGCGATGCCCAAATCTTCCGGCTTGCTCGCCGACGCCGGTTCCAGCAACTCAATCGCCTTCTTGTTCTGACCCAACTGCAAATAACTGTCAGCCAGCAACAACGTCACCTGCGGCTGCTCACCCACCAGTGCCCGCAAAGCCGAAAGCTCCTTCACTGCCAATGTCAGATCGCCAGTCTTGTAATAAGCCAGCGCCAGGTTATAAGAAATCCCCGGATTGCTCGGAGCCGACTTCAGCGCCGTCTTATACTCCCCAATCGCCTCTTCAAAAAATCCCTGCCGGGCCAGAGCCGCGCCAAGATTCGCCCTGCTCTCATAAGCCCCGGGCTTCTTCTTTAAATAAATCCGGTACTGCACAATCGCAGCATCCATCTCACCCGCCTGATGGGCCTTCAAGGCCTTATCAAGATCGGGATCCATTTGCTGCGCCATCATCACGCACACGCCGAAAAACAGGCCAAAACACTTCATCATTCGCTTTAATTCTATCCCCACCTGAGACGTAAAGAAGGAGGCGCTTTCACGCCTCCTTTCACTTCTACAGCTACTTCTCAATTTAACCTAGAAGTAGAACTTCAAGGTCAACATCACGATACGCCGGCCCTGCTTTTCGGTAGCGATACCAAAAATCGGGTTGTTGATCCTGCCCGTTGCCGGGTCGAAGATCAGGCGCGTGTTTTGTCCGTCGTTACGGAAGGAGAACAGCGGATGGTTGAGGAAGTTGAAAGCGTTAAACCGGAACTGAACGCGCTTCGATTCGCTGATTTGGATGTTCTTATAAAGACCCAAATCGCTATTGAAGAACGCCGGCCCGAAGACCTCAGGCAGTACCGAACCACCAAACTCTCCGCGCTGTTTCGGAATGGCAAAGCAGGAAGCGTTAATGAACTGATTCTCCTTTGTAAGTCCCTTACGAGGATCGCAGGTGAGTACCGGCGTGACCGCAATCGAAGGAGTTCCAAACACCGAATTCGGGCTGACAGGCTGGCCATTGGCTAGCGTCGCACCGTTGAAGTTGGTGTTGAAATTTCCACCCGTATTCGCGGTCAAATTGACGCCGCTTTGTACCTGAGTGATACCGCTAAACTGCCAACCGTTCACCAAACCCTTGGCCAGTTTAGGCCCAGAGTTGATCAGGTTCGGCAATTCCAGCGAGTAAGCTGCATTGAAAACCTGGCGGCGGTCGTTTGCCGTAGGTCCGTAGTTATTGCGCAAATTGAATTCATCGTAGTTGCCCACGATTCCCATGCTCTTGCCGTAGGAGTAATTCATATTCACGTTCTGCTTGCCGCGGGTGCGGATAAAGGTAATCTGCAACGCGTTGTAGTTTTGATACAACGAGTGCTGCGCAATCGCCAAATCCTGATACCCCTGAAACCGGCGAGTGGAATCGATCTGGCTCTGTTCTAGATTCGTAGGATCCGCAAACCGGAACAACGCGCCAGGAGGAACCGCATTCGGGTTGATACCCTGCGTAATCGCACCTGGGCCGTTGCGGTTCAAGAGATTCGAACTGCTATTGCCCACATATGCGATTTCCATGATGCTCGAACCCGGCAGACGCTGGCTCAGCGTCATGCTGTAGCTGCGCGTCAGGCCGCGCTTGTCGTCATTCGGATTCACGCCGGCCGCAAGCGTCGGCAGATCACCGGTAACGGTTGTCCGTGCAATGTCGTTAAACGTCGTATTATTCAAACCGGCACTGCGAACGCCAGCCGATACATCGAGGCCCACGGTGAACTGGAAGTCCTGGAAGTAGAACTGGCCCCAGCCGCCACGAAGAATCGTTTTGCCCGTTCCGAACACGTCGTACGCGAAACCGACTCGTGGGGCAGGATAAGCTGCACGTGTGCCGAAGCCGCTATTGCGGACATTCTTGTTGGCGGCATTCCACGCAAAGCCGTTGAAATTCGTGCTGCCTTGACCCTGCTTATAAAGTGCCGGGTCAAATACGGCGAAGCCAAATCCTTCACGGTCATACCAGGCGCCCAGACGCGACAGACGCAATCCAAGGTTCAGGGTCAAGCGACGGGTTACCTTCCAGTCGTCCTGAATAAACCCTTCAAAAATGTGACCGCCGATATTATTCAGGCGGTTGAATTTCTGCTCACCGTAGTTCGCGATATTTCCAGTCAGCAAGTCGGCGTAAGCGCTACCTGTGCTGTTACCAGCCCAGTTTGCGAAGGCACCGATACCGTTGGTATTACCGTTTGCCGGCTGGTTGTTGATCACAAATTCATAGAACGCGCCCACCTTGGTAGTGTGCGTGCCCCATACCTTCGTGATGTTGTTCGAGAATGTCGGCAGATACTTGTCGGCAAAGAGGCCGCGGCTGCCACCCACTTCAAATCCACCGGGATTGATGACGGAAGCGAACTCTCCGCCCCAGCCAGTGATCGAAGGAATTTGGGCTACCTTGTTCTTGAACAAGCCCGGGAAGTTCACACCCAACTTCGTGCGATCGACCAACGCCGGATCTTCGAACACGTTCGGGAACTTGATCGACGTAAAGCCAAACACAAACTCGTTAGTCATCGTCGGGCTAAACACGTGGGTCAAACCAACTGAAATACTATCCGAACGGTTCTTGCCCACAATCGGCGTCGGGTACGGAACCTGCTGTGAATTTCTCCACCACAATCCAATCGGGAACAACTGACGCTCATTCTGGAAGTTATAACGCACAAACAGCTTCGTGTTGTCGCTGATGTTAAAGTCAATCTTCGTGTTGAACTGACGGCTGTTTTGATTGAATACCGCCTGCGTCGCAAAGTTAAAACCACCAGTCTGATTCGGATCCGCATTCGGGTTCGGCAGCAGGTTCATCAACGCGCGTCCCACCGGATCGATCTGACTCGCCGGGATTCGGCCATTCGGGAACCGCGCATCGTCGACGCGCTGTGCCGCGCCGCCAGAAGCCGTAACCGGCGATCCACCCACCAAACCTTCGATCTTCCGAAGTTCATTTACAGAGAAGTCGCCACCACGCATTCCGGGCGTCGGCACCGTCGCACGAATCAAACCCGTATCCAGCGTCTGAAAGAAGTTCTCAAAGCCCGCGAAGAAGAAAACCTTGTCGCGGTTCTTATTGAAACTCGTGAAGGGCAACTTCACCGGGCCACTGAAGGTGCCACCGGGGAAGAAGAACTTATTGGCCGGCTTCGGCAACCCAAACCGGTTGTTCAACCAGTCATTCGAGTTCATCGCGTGATGTCGGGCCGACAGGTAAGCGCTACCGTGGTAGTCCTTACCGCCAGAACGGCCAACCGTTGCCACTACCGCAGGGCCTTTGGAATTCTCAGCCGAAAAGTTCGAGGTCAAAACTTTGAACTCTTCGATGAATTCCGTATTCGGATTTACCGGGGTTGCGCAATTGCAACCAGGGTCCGATACGTGGGCGCCATCCGCCGTAATGTCGAGACTGCCGTTAGGCAATCCGTTATTCGAGAATGCACCGTTAAAAGGGCTCTGGCTTCCGCCGTCGCCGTTACCATTGATTCCGGCCGTCTCACCAGTAAAATTCGCCCGGTTCTCGGTGCCTGTTCCGGCAATTGAGAACCCAGGGAGAATCTTAATGAATTCAGCCGCATTGCGACCAACGATCGCATAATTTTCCATTTCCTTGCGCGTAAGGGTGGAAGACTTCTCGCCCGAAACGGTCGGTACCGCGTCCACCGCGCTCACAACGTCTACCGTGTCAGAAGTCGATCCAACACGCAGCGTCACGTTCAGGCTCTTGGTCTCAGCGCCGGAAAAGGTGAAATCAGTCGCCTTGTATGGCGAGAAACCATTGGCCTCGATCGAGAGCTCATAGTTCGGCCCGACAGGAATCGATCCGAAAGTAAAGAATCCGTCCTGGTTCGTTACCGTACGCCGTACACCGCCACTCGATACATTCTTGAGGGCGACTTTCGCGTTCGGTACCGTCGCTTGCGAAGGATCGGACACAGTTCCGAGCAGGGTTCCAAATACACTTTGGGCCACACTCGGTAAGGATGTCATCGCCGCCAGTACAAGCAGCGCGACTATATACCTTAATGATTTAGCTTGCTTCATGAAGTTTCCTTTGCAACTTGGGAATTACAACTCCCACCAGATCGTTCTGGCTCAACGAAGCATATGCCAAGGACCAAGTACTTCCAAGAGGGTTGGGGTTATCCCTCTGTAAGCGAATAGTTAAAATCTACTACCAGGAGTGTTACCTATTCTTTTCAACAACGTACAGGACGTTCGTTAACACAATTCACACAATCGAAGCCTTGCGTTAACACATTTTAAATGATTGATTTAATTCAGCTTCCACTTCCAATTATGGAATTTCTACCAGGAATGGAATTCACTCGCGGCTACTGCCCGCTTGTGAAACCGCGCCAACCGCATCGCACCCTTGAAATAGTCGATTTTGTTGTACCGTACCCCAACCGAGCACTTCCCCTCGGTATGAGGGGCCAGCGCCACTTCCGCACTCAACTCCAGCTTGTGATCCACATAATGCCGAAGCTCCCGCCCGTCATAAACCATCGCCACATGATGCCATGCATCCAACGAATGCAGCTTCCCCCTGTCGATCAGCGCCTTCTGCCCTGTCGAACTCGCCACAAACGAATCCAGACACCACTGCTCCCCAATCAACCGGGTCTCAAACAACATCCGGTGCGTCGACCCGTTCTCTGTCAGATGAAAACACCGCTGCTCCGGCTTCCCCCCACGCGCCGGTCGAAACACAAGCTCCCAGCTAAACTGCTTCGCTCCCGCCAGCGGATGCACATCTAGAAACAGCGCATCGTCCACCCCGTTAAACTCAATCGCCCCATCCACCAGCTTGGGGTTTCCCTCAACTCGGGTCCCATGTCCCCCCAGGCGATCCAGCCTGTCAAACTTCCACTCCTCAACCTCGGCAGCCTGCAAAGCAAGTGGCAATAAACAGAATCCCCGCCGGTCGATCATCTCGTACACCTCAATATGTACGCCGGCGGCAAATTCCGCCACACCCATTTCAGCCTCTCCACTTTCCGGAAACGCTTCTCCACCAATCTTAAAAATCGGCGGCCTGACGGAATACAAAGCCCCACATGGTACCCAAACGTCACCATCTGTCCCCCAGGGCCCAAAACTCCCTCTACCGCTTCCAGCCCTGCCTCCTGCAAACCTTCAGGAAAAGACTGCCAGGGCAGCCCGCTCACGATACAATCGACATCCACCATCTGACGGCGCTGGCAGATTTGCCGCAGGTCCGCCACACTCCCCAATTCCAACTGCCGCTCGGGAAACTGCCGCTGCCACTCCTCGGCAAATGTAGGATTCAACTCCACGGCCAAAAATCTCGCATCCTGACGCAGACGCGGCAACAACTCGTTGGTCAGGGCACCCGTTCCAGGCCCCAATTCCACCACCGTCCGCGCCGTTTCCAGCCTTACTGCACCAGCCATTCCATGAGCCAAATGCCGCGAACTCGGCGCAATAGTTGCCGTTGAGAACGGCGTACGCACAAACTCACGCAAGAGCAACATATGCTCTCTTAGCGATTCTTGTGCGGGCTTGCGTTTAACCATGCTTGCATTTCATCCAACCGAATCGTAGCAGGTCTTTTACCCCTTCGGCATCCCGTCCGATCCAAAACATTTTCCACTCACCATGTACTTTACAAATCGAATCGATTCGCACTATCGATTTGCCGCCTCGAACCCAGCATGCCAAAATCATGTTTCAAGCTCATGGCAATTCGTGTCGCCTTACACCACCGCACCGTATACAACTACGACCGCCTCGTAACTCTCTCCCCGCAAGTGGTTCGCTTGCGTCCCGCCCCACACAGCCGAACCCCCATCCACAGCTACGCCCTCAACATAAAACCTGCCAACCACTTCATCAATTGGCAGCAGGACCCCCAGGGCAACTACCTCGCCCGCCTCGTCTT
>ENA-ORBV01008777-ORBV01008777.1-microbial-mat-metagenome-genome-assembly--contig:-NODE-8777-length-16843-cov-5.387033_pt1 | contig 16843 bp, 20 predicted proteins | sample MGYA00237777_ERZ505514 | MGnify/ENA primary metagenome ERZ505514 (study PRJEB26160, sample SAMN06269048) | microbial mat metagenome | isolation source: Oligotrophic lake microbial mat | place... | reverse complement strand
TAACAAGAGACAACAGCTCTCACTTTAATGACATAACTGAACTTGAAACACCAACTTCTAGATCTCTCATTCCAACAACTGGGAACGTTCCTGATCAATCTTTTCTTTGCTTGCTGTTCTTTCTCCATCATCAGCCATTGTTCAATTGTCCTTCCTTTTTCCAAAGCACAACAGCAGTTTGTCTTAGACTGACTGCAGCACTAGCCAGACTGTTCTGTTCTGTTCTGTTTGTCTGCTTCTGGAATCCTTTCCACCATGGCAACTGAAGAAGCTCCCGCCTCCAAACGCGCGGCTCTAGAAGCTGCGCAACTCTGCAGCAACAGTGTCAAGGACAAGATCTTTCTTGCAACAGGAGCCTGCAGTGGCGCATGCGCTGAAACAACCAATGTGTTCTTGGTGACGGGTGCTGCCAAAGTGACTGTGGGTGGCCGTGATGAGAAAACCATGACATCCGGATGAGTTCAGTCGTTGGATTTTTCATTGATTTGGCAGACATTGAATCCGTCAACACCTTTGCCAAGACGGTGGTGGGAGAGCGCTCTCAGATTGATGCCGTCATCCTGAATGCTGATGTGATGATGTGTCCACCTTCTGTTGCCAAACAAGGTCAGGGCATGAAATGCAAACGAAGACATGGGACATTTGAGGCGACCCGTCAAGATTTGTTGGGACAATCCTCCTTCGCCTTCAAGGGATTGCGACATTGCATGGTTCCAGCCTAGAAGGATCAAATCACTAGTGCCGACAGTCTTCTGAAACTGGCTCTGACATTTTGATCAAATTTCAGCAGTTGAACTCTAGTTGTTTGGCATCTAGAATGTCGCAGCTCAACTACCTGTGGTGGCACAATCATCTGTTCTAATGGCTCAGTTGTTGTCGAATGTCTGACATTAGCGCAAAACTTATGAAACTCACAGCCCTGTGGAAATGTCTGTTGACCTGTTAAGCATCAGTGGCATGCCGATGCTGACTGCCATTGACCATGTCATTAAATTCAGAAGTCTGGTTTCACTCGAATCCCGAAACTCCGACCACTTGTGCTCTGCCCTTGACAAAGTCTTTCGCTTGCACAACAAAGCTTCCATGGCTGTTGACTGTTGGAGAGAGATCTATTTGTCATTGAAAAACATCAGTTTTAAAGCAATTGCAAGCTGCTGTTGCTAGATGTTGTTGTTGTTGATGATTCTTCTAGAAAGATCTCTGCTTGAACCAAAGATGCCCACAGGTGCACACATGCCACTTTGCAAAGCCCGGACATGTTTGCGCTGGCCGAGCAGCGCGTCGCCCAAGCCGCGTGGGGCAATGTCTGGCAAGCCAACACCGCGGCCGAGACCGTTCATCTGCCCGAGCTGGCCGACGCCGTGCTGTTCAACTGCACCCACCACATCTGCCGCACACCGGCGGCGGTCGACAACATCGTGCGCCAGGTGAAACCCGGTGCACGTGTGGCCATGGCCGGCATCAAGTTCTTTCCCTGGTGGACCGGTCCGCTCAACCTGCTGGCCTGGTTGAAAAACCGGCCGCACAACGCCAAGGCGGCCGACCTCTGGACGCCCTGGAGCCTCGTGGCCGCTCAGTGTGAGAACTTTCAGTGGCACAGCACCCAGTGGGGCATGGGCTACATCGCCAGCGCCGTCCGCAAGGAGACATTGCCATGAACGAACCCCGTGGCCCGGCATTGCGCCGAGGTGCGGCTCCATGATTTAATTTTTGAAAAACAGCGTCTTTAAGGGCTAAAATTTTCTGACACTTTGTCCTTCCATGAAAGCAATCAGCCGTGCCACTACTCGTTGGGGGATCTCACAAGGAAGGAAGAATGGAATCCGGTTTCTCTGACCCGCTGACATCAAAATTGATTTGTGTAATCGGGATTGTAGCAGTCTGGCCATTGCCAGCATCGACATGTAACCTCGGCTCTGTTTCTGAAACCGACATCACGACTACCGGGAGCGCTCCCACATCATCCTCGTGGTGAGTGCCTTCTTCTGCATCCGATTCCAGAATTCGAGATGGCGCGAAGGTACTAAATCCTCTAGCCGTACCGGTGCCCTCCTCCTCCGTTATCGCGTAGGTAACATTCGCATTTCTACCCCTTGCAGCGGCTCTGTTATTGGACATGTAGGAATCCATGGTCGCTCGAATGAACTCAGCTCTGTTACTGCTGTGACTGGGCCGGTTGGGGTCCCAATGAACATTGTAAATTAAATTCCCAAAGATGAGGCTCACCACTACAAAGTCGTTCATCCACACAATTGCACTCCGAACAAAAACTGCCGTTTCTGATTCACTCCCCAGAATGACCAAGATGGGCAACCCCACCACAAATATCTGTAGGTTGGAAATCATGGCGATGGACACATATTTGCTCTCCGAAAATTCGGTGGGAATATCACGTGCAGCAAAACACATGTAACATGCCAAGACCAGCAGTGCAAAATGAAGTGCAGCAATGGCGCCCACAAATGGTAACAAAAGCTTTGATGAACAAAACCCTATACTGCTCAGAGGATTGCCGAATTGATCAGCCACTAAAACTGTCCTTTGCCATTGAAGTGCGTCAACCAACGTCCAGGTCGTCAAAATAGCAACATCCACGACCAAGATAGCCCCAATGGTAAGAAATGTTTCTCGCACAGAAATTGTTAGACGTTGCATGTGTGTAGCTGCCTTGAATAGGAGATAAACACGTCTTATTTTTGCAAATAATGTACCTTTGTAACAAAGGAAAATGTATGCAACTTAATGAGGACAAACCGAATGCGTTGTACTATTCATTTGAAGATAGCGCCATCTACTGCTTACCAAATGTAATCGAAAACCCAACTGAACGTCCGATGCAAAATGTTTTTGTAGATAAATGTAAGTCACAATACTTTGATTCAAGGATGCCCGGAGCAAAACACCATGTGGCAACAAAGTTCAACGATATTACTTCTCAAAGACAAAAAAATACTACCTGAATACAGCCACGGAATGGCAGCACAAGCGTGAACTGGACCCTGTCCACCGTCTTCCGCGAGCAACGCAAAAATGGTAGACGTCGAAATCAAACACCCTACTAGCACTAGTCCCAGAAACAACGGCTGCGCCACTTTGATCTGGGCCGTTTTCCGGTGGACAAACATCCAAATGGCGCAAACCGTGACCATGGAAAAGTTAATGCCAATCATAAGGTAGCAGGCAATAGCTAGTGCGGGGGGGATCAGATGTTTATCTTCCATAACTTCAATGGAACAATCATTCCCTGTCCATTTGGTGCTCTCACAGACGCATGTTCCATGTCGATCTGCGAGGCCTTTTGATGGGCTGCATCTTTCTTCACAATTTTCACCAGCCCTTCCTATGGGACAGAAGTTGAGACGAAAGTACTGATTGTAGAGTTGGTCCAAGACACCCGAAACTTTTGCTTGATATATCCATCGAACAATGAGTTGTTGATATAGTGGATCCAACCGGGCGTTGATGGGCCAAACGATATATTGTTCATCAAAGCGTTCTTGCGTGACCTCTAATTGCGCATCCTGAACCATCATGTATCGTAATTGCAATTCATCTTCTACAAACAATGCGCACGATTCGTTCTTTAATTGCTCAATACATTGAGTATGATGATCACACCAGGTCACATTGATCCCAGGAAAGCGCTCGATGGTTTGATCGTCGTAATGAGATTTCTTGAGCAAACAGACGGGTTCTTGTAAGACCCTCGCTTCCTCCAATGTCGAAATGATTCGCTTCTGCCGGAGATGGTACTGAAGTGTGGCTGCCGCAGTCGTCAGGAGTGGAGGCGTCAAGAGTGTGCGAATCGAACGAGAAGGATATCCATAGAAATCTCCTACAATCAAATCATATCGATGGCATTCTTCCTTGGACAATTTGTAGGGGTTTCCAGTAGTGTTACAATCGTTCGCCACGTATTCAAACTGCTCCGTGTATGAAAAGGGTGGCGCTTGTTCCAGTTGAAATGACAGTGTGACATTGTCAGCTTTAGCAATCTGTTGCAGCTGACGCAGAAGATCTAATTGAAAACCGCGATAGTGAGGAAAGCTTTCCAAATTTTGGTCTGGTGGTTGTTGAATGTTATTGATCGATGGCGTGCTCGGAATGTCCGTGTCGTAATAGGCAAGGGGAACCGTATTGGTCAATACAGCAGCTCGTAAAGTCATGTATTTTGGAAAAGTTGCGTTGAAAGGAAGATCAAATGCAGAAGCCGTCCACAAGGAAACGGAAGTGCTGGATATGAAAGAAGACACCAGCAAACTCAATACCGTCGCAGATCTCCACAGCAGCGGCATCCTGGGGCTGAGCACAAAGGAGAGCCCTACGATCGATGATTCATCAAAATTTCAAATGTAATTAGCGTACTAGTGTCGACAAATTGAGTAATAGTTTTGATAACATTGGCAGGGGTATTAATTGGGTGGGATACACTATAGGGTGTCTTCGAAGGCATTCGCTTCCCTTCGATTCATTCTCTTTGACCCATGCATGAGGGCCAGGCTAGCTAGGATGACTGGATGAGAACTTCCAACTTGCGAAATTGTGAGGTGACTGTTGGGGTGTCTGCCCCCCCCGCTCTGAATTCGTCTTTATATCTCCAGGAACGAAAGGGCTAGGGTATATTTTCTTCTCGCTGGACAAAGGCAACTTTTAGGGGATTCAACTGTACATGCATCAACACATCAGCAAAATAATGTCACACATTGATGCTCCAAGCTAGCAAATAGCACATTATTGTTAGACTCCATCCTCAACTGTTACACTTCAATCTCACAGTGTGTTGTCCATTTTGCCATCAAAAAATGAGGTCATTTGATTGGATCACGCAAAGGGATGCATCTCTGTCCATGCCAAGTGACAAGTCAACATGCTTCCAGCTAGAAGTGGTAGTTTTGTACCATCTAGCTAGGAGTGGCAATTTGGCACCATGATGGCACAAATTGATTCAGTGCATGACCTTCAAACTTTTCTGTTGATGCACTGTCAAATGTGAAACAACTGAAAGCCACCATCTTGGAACTCACTGATCAGCTGCAAACCACCAATCATAGCTTACAAAGGTGTTCTGAAGAAAAACAAATCAAAAAGTAATTTTGTTTCATTGGAGAAAATGTAGATAAAAAAACTGATTGAAATCTTCACTGCAAAACTCTGGCTACACTGTAGTTTTCAATGCATTGTTGTAAACTTGCACGCACAGTAGCTTTTTCGCTAGTTGCCAAATACCGAAGGGTCACTCGCCTCAGGTTATTGAAGTTTTCATAGGATCCCACAAAAATGACCGAAGAGACTTGGCTAATAAATATCCGTGTCGGTAGATTGTCCTAACCGGTACTAAGCTTTATAAAGATTGGCCAACATTAATTTATTCGGAATGCCGCGAACGCGAACACAATAGGATTCGGATTTTACACATTATTCCAATCTTAGCTTCGAAGATGGCTATTACTACATATTTAGTATGTATAAAGGCATCATCTGGTTTTGAATGTCTTCTGGGGTAACCCCGGCTATACCGTTAAGTGTTGGCACTCACTGGGAGAGTGGGAGTGTCTGGGACCGCAGTGCCATCCCTTCGTCAACATTCCCCGGTGGTCGGCACTAGTACTTAGCCCGTGTACAAGCATGCATAGTCGTCGTTTTCAAGTTTTGCAAGACAGCCAAGCCATCAACAGTCAACACATCGAAACAAAGCATTCGCTTCTCAGCCGCAACAACAGCCACAACTGCAACAACCAACAGTAAAGCCACTAACAGTTACTAGTACCTACTGCCGTTGATTTGACTACTATCCCCCATTGCCGATCATCTTTATCGTTTGACTACGAACACAACCACAAGACACTATGGACCAGCACCCCTTTAGTCCAGACGAACACATGGCAGCGTCTGCTGTCGTCTCTCTCGCCGGAGGACCCAAAAAGCGAGACCATAATGATGGCAGTGATGTTGACATGCCGGACTGCAAGAAGGCTCGTATGGTGGAACAGCCCAAACCTCATGCGCCACAGAAAAGCGCCCCTGTCCCTCGTATCCTCCGGGCTGCCCCGTTTTTCTTCTACAAAGACTGGAGTACGCACCCTGATGTCGACGCTCTGTCTCCTTTGACGGCGCCAGGGCGCGTGCCTAACTTCCCTGCCAAGATGCACGCCATCTTGCAGCGAGCTGATTTGCGAGGCATCGTTGCGTGGCTACCTCATGGACGCAGTTGGAGGGTCATCAAGCCTCGTGAGTTTGAAATCAAGGTCCTTCCCAAGGTAAGCTAATATATTTGCTTGCTAGCTAGCGAAAATGGTCAAGGCAGAGACGAGAAGATGATTATTTGTTGCGTGTATCGACCTCTTCGACAACCTCATCTTACCCGGCACACCTCTCTTTTTTTTCTTCTCTTGCACCATTCAGTACTTTGAGCACGCCAAATTCTCGTCCTTTGTCCGCCAGGCCAATGGATGGGGCTTTCGTAGAATTACGCAAGGACCTGATCGTAACTCCTATTACCATGAGAAGTTTCTTCGTGGTCTCCCGCACCTTGCGAAGGATATGAAGCGCCCTGGAGTGGCGGAAAAGAAGACGGCTGACCCCGAGCACGAGCCTGACTTTTATGCCATCAGCGACATGTACCCTCTTCCAGAAAAGGTCGAAGAGGACGAGTCCATTCTTTTGCAATGCACTCTTCAGGGAGGCCCACGAGCCCGAGTGCCGATTTATTCCGGTCCCTCGGCTGGTATGGCTGCAATGCAATCGATGAGAAACGATACTGCCACGGCCGGAGCCAACCTTTGGCTGGGCGGAGACTTTAATCAGCGTGCCTTTCTGGACACGAAGCAGCCTCCAGCTCTAGGGACGAATCCAGCACCGGCTCCTGGCCTTTCGTCCTTTTTGAGCACACCAGCTCCCGCCGCTTCGCTCCAGCACTCCTTGGCAGGAGCCCCTGCTGCGGCATCTGCTGCGGCTGCGGTGGCCGCACACCATGCGCGTTTGTCGGCCGCTATTTCGGCTGCCAACCATCATCCTGTCTTGGGTCTTCCTCACTCCACCTCGGCGGCAGCATCCCAGTTTGCAGCAGGCTTTGCGGCGGCCACGGCCTACAGCCAGCAGCAATTCCGAATTATTTTGGACAATTTGGCGCAGCAAAAGGGCGGCGGCGGCGGTGGTCCTCCAGGTTACCCGGGATTTCCCTAATCAAGGGACGCTTTTACGATGCGAGTGGAAAGTCATGCACCCCCTTCGTCGATTCATTCATTTACAGCCATAGCGCTTCATTCATCGATATTGATTCATTTATTTGCATAGCAAATTAAAACAGATAATTATTTAATGTTTTCGTTTACCGTACGTAGGGCTGCAAAACTAGTAGATCCGTCGACAAAAAACTCGCCACAGTGGCGCCGTCTTTGTTGGTGCAACCGCGTCCCATCCTAATTTTATCTACTACCAAAAGTAGATGGGCGTGGCGTATTATAATTGTTTTCAATCTTTTCTGATTCTGGCAGGCGTGTGTGGTCCTGTCTAATCATGAAAGAATAGACTACATGTTCTCAGAGCAGCTCGGGTTTGCCACAGAAGAACAGACATCAAGAAGCACGTCAACTAATGCGGGCAATCCACCTACTCTCAAGTCAAGGCCACGTAAAGCACGTCAAAACGAGAAACGTGCGTCCATGGCAGGAGAATATGAGCAGAGCATCACGACAGCACAATCAAGTCTCTCAACTTTTCCAACGTGTACCAACTTCAGTGCATTTAGTTGTTTTCGGTGAGCCTCAACCTGTCCGTCAGTGCACTGTCTAGGTTCATATCTCAACCAGTCTGATTTCAGTAACCCGTCCCATACAGGTTCAGCTACCAAATCATATTTTAACAAAACCAGGACAGTTGAGAGACTCCACGTGCTACTTCTAGCAAAATAACTCGACGAACCAGTCCAACATGCGGATAGGTTCCTAAATGGTGTTCAAGACGAAATGTTATCTTTCAACTTTCCAATGCGCACCAATGGATTGAAGCGAGCGAGCCCGAAACTGTACCCACATCTTGATCGCAACTGGAAGGGAAAGGAAGGACAAACAAACATAGCCAGCAGCATGCTACCACCCCTTGCCGAGAACCTGTTCCCCAGTATAGAAAAGTTTTGGACCTCCGATATTTCCCGCCCCAAAATAGTTGCTGTGCGAGATGATCGGCGCAACCTAGTGGACAAAGGAGCTCACTCCTGAATGCACCATCCTTCGCCACCTCGTCCGTCAACACATCACTGTTTCAGAACGACAGCCATCTTCAGCCGCGCGATGGTCATGCTGGCTTGGTCCAGCAGCAATGCCAGTGCACTTCTCATCTGCTAGAGCTAGCTAGCTACTATGACTTGGGACATATCCCAAACATGCGGCCAGTACGGGTACCCATCCATACTTACACCACCAATCAAATGCAACAAACAACTCAAATATGAGAGGTCGATGCTCCCAGAACATCATGTTTGTCGCCACCTCAACTACTCTTTGACACCTTGAGTTCACGTCAGCCTACAAGGTTGACACCATTGGAATTCTTGCTTGTAGAGAACCTGTGATTATTGATCGATCGGGCTTCCAACATTGTAACTTCCGGGATTCTGCTTGATGATGCACTTGTTGTGTAATTCCTGAGTAACCGAAAAACATCACACCCAATAACGCCCAATCAAAGAAAGCAACAAGCTGAATTTCCAGAATTTTGATTCGACTTTCATACAGATCATGTTATTATTTTGCAAGTACAGGAAAACTACTATAAAATTATTTGTACAACTCTCGTTCAATTCTTTCACAAGAGCTGTATATCACCGTACGTGGGTGTGTACACTACAACTCGCTTACGTCAGGGAGGTGTCAAAAAAGGAGAAAACTTACTTAACACATTTTCTTACGTCAGGGTTAATTTGAACTTCAAAAGGAATCTGTGGTGAATTTGTAGGTACTGAAAGTACATAGTGACGAACGAGGTCAGCCGCGCCATGTTTTCGGATCGTTTCCATCAGTTTCGTTTAGCACAACATCCGTGAATTTTGCTTACGTTAACTTGCATCCATCAAATGCATACTAGCTAGTAAGTTGAACAATCTTTTTTCTTCCACCCATCACAAGCTCACAGAAAACATCATGCATTCGCCATCATCATAAGTTTTTTTGGGACTAAGATGATGAAATCTGCATCGAATCTTCACCGCTCGATGGGATCGAGAGCGTCGTTGGTGTCCATGTCTACAACATCGTCCATGTCTGCTCTATCATCTACTAGCAATGGAAGTAGTACATTTAGCTCTCCCGCTTTTGGGGATCGCTCTGTTACTAGTAGTAGCATAGGGCTGAGCCGTCGTTGTTCCTCTTCATCGGTGAATCTTGCCTCGTTGTTGCAACAAACAAATGAAGGCCGAAATTTATCAGGCCCAAACTTGTCAGGTAGAGATAAGCACAACCTAGAAGATCAAACCAGTAGCGAGGATCGACCCGAACATGAGAATCATAATTGGTGGTTCAGCCCTGCTGTATTCTTTTCGTTCTTGATCCACTTGATCTTTCCAGAAACTTCGTCTCTTTTGGATTACATCAAAGCCATGATCCTTAACTATCGGGATGAGTACATCTTGAAGCAAGACTTTGCCTTTGTGTTAGCGAGTTCCATCAGCATGTCATCCATGGGACAGGAAATATATGGGAAACATCTTGTTGGAGGAAATGCTACCAGCAGCTCCATGACAGAGACTACTGCCACTAGTCGTGAGATTAGCTCGTCCATGATTTTTAGTCCTTCCAGTGAAGATATTTACCCCAGGGCCAAGCTCATTATGAGGAGTAGCCAGAACGAAGAAGACGGCCACGGCTGCGGCGACTTGTACATTGACGATCCCAGCGACCAATGGGGCCATTTCGCAGATTTTGATTACGTGGACGATAAGGATATCCTCTTGATTTCATCGTCATCGAGATTTAAATTGAATACACTCAATGAGCATGAGGAGGAAGATGAAGAATGAACCCAAGGTTCTTTTTCTGCCAAGAAGGTTTTGCTATTTTGCTACGCTATGTATATAATAAGCTATGATCCCAATAATAAGCTGTATAAATCGCTATTATTTATTTTGCCAAAGTTTGAGGAATTCCTGGTCTCCTCTCGCACGTGGCTTTCAATAGGGATTATTGCGTTCACTTCTCCTTTACAATCGCCGATGTCCGATCTGGAAGCACTGCGACTCCAAACAGAAAAAGTAACCACAGACATTGATGGGTGCCTAGCTCATTGCTGTTTAGTATGATTCTGAATTCACAAAACATGGTACTACGTACTACGGTTTCATGGATTGAAGATGCATCCGTACAGCCATTTGCCGTGATATAGAAGAGGACAACTCTAAGTCCAGAACCAAGCATGAATGGTTATGGCTCATTCACACACTTGCAATCCTTGCAGCTGAAGTGATACCAGCTTAATCCCATTTCTGCAGCAAACGGATGTTTGAATGACAGCAATAAAATTGCGACAACAGTAGTGAAGAAATGAGACAAGGAAATGAATTATATAGCTTCATTGATTCGAATCAAGGTTTATCATCCCAGGCACATGCCAGCAATTAATTATGCACGCATACGCACCGTATGAACATCCCGACCCCACGCAACCATCCTTGTGTTGCCAGTGGCACATGCACTCTTTTTGTGAGCAGCCAAAAACAGAGTATCGTGAGCAAAAATAAATAAGTATTGAAGAACGAAAAAGCTTACATGAGTGGATTGGATTCATACGTACCTCCAGTAGTGGCTGTCGCCGTTCCAGTCTCCTTGGGGCAAAACTAAAAAGCAAGACAAAAAAAAAGGAAGCTGTCCGTCAGAAATTGTCACTCCTATGCCTGCGTACTGTAATAAATGGTGATTATAACCAGAGCCCGCTACGATTTTCAGCAATCAAATCCTTCCTTTTTACCAACAGCACACAATAACAATGAAATGCTGCCAGCCCCTCGGGAATAGTAACATCCGACAGTGCACTGCACCCTTGCCTCATCAACGCATTTACTGCTCGAAAATTTCGACACGTACATCTTTGGGCAACTTTGGGGGTGTATTGGGCGCTCTTCCTGCAGCAGAGAAAGAGGACATCAAGGCTATGATAATCGCTAGTGCCAAAAAGCAAGAACGGAAGTTGATCAGTGTATTGGATATTGGTTATGGATGAAAAGAATCAATGCTGGAGTCCTCCCTCTATCTATTTTGGGTTTAGCTGTCGTTTTTTAATTGTAACTTGATGTTGTTGTTGTGTGCGATAAAATCGCGGACAGGAAGATCTTCCACCGTCTGGTCTTTGTACGGATCGGTATCTATTTAATTACCTTCTTTGAACAACCCTCTGCACGCAACTGAACACCTGACTTCCGCTGACACTCGTGTTATTCATGATAACACAGCATGGTACTGGTAGTGTAATAATCTTAGCTATTTCACAATTCTATTTTATGTCTTTAGAGCAAACGAAGGGAACAACCTCTTGAGAGGATTGACGAGGCAGTCGTTCCCGTCACTACCTTACTCCTAGTAGTACTGGCTTGCTTGCAGGGAAGGGAACGAAAGGACAATGACCAAGTTAGGAGGCATGACGTTTGCCGCCCTGCTGATCTCGATGCATCATCCAACCTTTGGATTCCTTCCAGCATCACTGTGCAGATGTCGTGTTCCTGCAAACAGACGACGGCGGGATTTTTTGGTGCTGTCGTCAAGCACAAGTAGGAATGCAATTCTTACTCGCGGCCATCATCTGTACGTGACCAACAAATTCCTTGGAGCTTCCAACAAGAGTTTTGACGGCAATACCAATACTGGCAGCAGCAAGAGCAAGCTGGACGATTTTCTCGACAACTTGGATGACTTATTGGGAGACAAAGAATCAGAACGAAGCAGCAAGCTCCCCGACAAAAATCAAGCTCAAACCACCAAAAACGGATGGAGAATGATTGATTGGAAATCCCGATTTCTACAGCAGCAGCAGCAGCAGCAGCAGCATTCAAGCGATGGCAGGCAAAACAACAACACGCTACAGCAGCAGCCAAAGCCGTCTCCCGTCCAACGTCATCTCGTGCGAAATAGAATGGTCTATTTCAAGAGAGATGATCAATTGAAATTGTCCTCGGCCATTTCCGGCAACAAGGCACGCAAAATGTTGACCATCAACGAGATGGGTGCCAACACGAGTGAAGAAGAATTTCCGTCGTGTGTGGTAAGCTATGGCGGCCCTCAGTCGAATGCCATGGTAGCACTGGCCGCGGTAGTACACTTTCAAAACCAAAAAGCTATAGAAGCAGCATCATCCAATACTACGACGAATAATGATCCAATCCAAGAGGGGGGAGAAGACGAAGAGGATGAAGACTCGAATGCACTTCCTTCGGCTACACCTCCTCTCAAACGCTTTGTTTATTACACCAAAAAATTACCAAAGTTTCTTCGCAATCAACCCAGTGGCAACTTGTTTCGAGCACAAACGCTCGGCATGGAGTTGATCGAACTATCCCAGGAAGAATATGGAACCTTGTTTGGAGGGGAATATGGTGGGCCCATTGGACCCCCACCTGCGCTGGACCCTCCAGTTCCCGGTGATTCGATATGGGTAAGAGAGATAGTTCTGCAATTGTACGGAGAAACTCACTTGTGCGTACATTGTTGGCTTGGAAACAAACATTTGAAAATTGGTGCACTGACTGTTTTAAGGTTGTTTTGTTTTGTTCTTTCCCTTCTAACCCAATTCATGTATTGAACGGTAAAAGATTCCACAGGGGGGAGCCTGTGGGGTAGCGCTCGAAGGGGCTTGGAGGCTTGCCGAGGAGATTGTTAGCTTTTGGTCGGCACATGGGAACGGTCGACCTTTGACGGTATGTATTCCAGGAGGGACGTGTTCGACAGCTGCCCTCGTTCATAGAGCCATGCGAACGATCCTTGGTGGCGAGGGTGAAAGTACATACGACTGCAACGCTATAGCTAGCAACAACCCACAAAGAAAGCAATGTGCCATGGACATTCGCGTGGCGGTCATCCCATGCGTGGGAGATGAAAGTTATGCTAGGCGACAAATGATGTCACTTACAACTGATATTTTTGGAACAGAAAACGGAACGGAGGAAAGAACAACTCAGAACGAACAAATCCCGGCCAGAAGATTCATACTACTTTGGACAGACCAACGTCGGCGATCAAAAAAGTTACTATCGATTCGGAGAGCCTCATGTTGACATATTAAGAACGTTTCGCCAAATGGAAGAAAACGGCGTTGTACTTGACCTCCTTTACGGGGCTCCTTGTTGGACGGTTCTCTTACGCCACTTTAGGACGGAACCAAGAACTACCCACGGCAATTCGAATGGCAGCATCGATAACGAAGGCGAAACTACCAAAGTGAGCCACAGGTTCGATCCGCGCGCGCCGCTTGCGGGGCGTGAAGTTATGTACGTCCACAGTGGAGGATTGGAGGGAATCAACAGTCAGCTCATGAGATACAAGTACAATGGCCTAGTGAATACCGAAGAGGTGCAGCTTCCAGGACGACGGTAGCCAGAGGAAAGGAGTACAGTGTTGTGACTTGAACTGTGACTGGCCCCAGCATGGAATGGAATTAGAAGTCAACCACATGTAAATGTTGCACGCACGATTCCATGGGATTTATGAAATCTTGCGATTTGAATAGCTGCGAAGGCCAGGTTGGCTCCCTCCATGTCAGGAATTTTTTTACCTGGTGTCAGAGCAGTTCCAAAGAGCGATCTTCTGACTGCCGGTACAAGTGTCCTGCACTTCTTGCCTAATAGTACTGCTCACCCGATAATGTATACAGCAAGCTACAGTACTAGTAGTATCGTAGGCCTAACTATTAGTGCTTTAGATCCAATTTAAAACCTTGATGCTCGCTTTAGTAGTTGAAGTACTACAGTAGCTAGCTAGTAGTACAGCAATTCAAGCGTCCAGCCGCGACGCAAACGGAAACGAACCGACGTCGACGCCTGCCTTGCTTCGCGGCTATTTCTTCTACTAGTTTCTTCGTTTCTTCCATTTTACTTGACCTTGGTAAAACAACGGGGATTGTAGGAAGTAGTACTGAACCTACTGCTTCGCCGGAGAGTACTACAACTTCAATGCTGCGCGTCAACAAGGAACATTTTGTAAATCAAGCACGCATGGAGAACCCTGCGTACAGACTTGTACAATGTACTGACTTGCACTGGATAGACACTTCGCACGTGCATGAACATTTGAGTTCCAAGAACTTCTTGTCAACGTCATTCTTCTTTTTCACAAAGGTCTTTATTGTGTCTCATGTCCCGGTGATTGTATGTGCGTTAGAGCACCAACCATATAGAGTCTATCTTGTTTACTCGTAAAATTAATGAGAGACCGATCGATGGAGCGATGACCAGATAATGTAAAAAAGGCTTGTTTTGTTGACCGACTTAATCTGCCTCGAAAAGGTGAAGTCAAAGGATTCGGGTTCTGTCGTTCGGAGGAACCTTCAATGATGTCATAATCAGCCTTTCCGCGACCTTAGTTTTGTACTATTCGAACTATACAGCTGATAAAGTTTTCGTGTCCTCTTTCGTGCCAGTTATAAGTGCGTGAATTTTCCGGCAAGAGTGGCAAGTACGATTGCCATAACGTATGACCACCGTATCTGAGCGGCCTCCGTTGAAACGGAACGATAGCCTACTGAACCGGTACTCGTAAAAGGGTTGTCGTCGGTAAACTCGGTGAACGCTTATTTTCACGTGGTACAAGAAGCGCCGTTCGCAGTTGCACTTCAAAGGAAAGTCGACTTTCGACTCTTCATCAAGGCAACACCATTTTAAATCGACTGTGTAGATCCCAAGACACTTGAACAAAACTATATTCGTGTAGTATATATTCACAAGGTCGCAAAAGCGCCATCGTTATAAAAGATGAACCCGTCCGAATACGAAAGCTTAGAGTTGCGCTATTCGATCCATGATTATATCACTATACGAACCGAAGATATTCAAAAGTTGAGCTTTGCAACCCAAGCCCGCAACCACCATAATAGCAAACGTATGATGGAAGATGGAGATGGACGAGATAAGGACGAGGAGAGTGCGGAGGACAAGAAAGGAGCGCCCAAGGCAGAGGCGATGACCCCACTTGGTGGGCACTTTCAACCAGGAGAGCACGATGTCATTTGCGGCAGAGGCAGAAGCATCTATAATTCCACTGGCAACAAAAACTTTAGACAGTTGGTGGAGAGCAGAGTCGATGAGTACTCAGCAGCAAAAACCAAACTGGACAAGTCAGCTATCCTATCAGCGATAGTAGCTCATGTGAGGCAACTAGCTCCACAAGGAGGATTCATTCGAAAGGACAACAAAACTGGAGAATGGTTCGAGGTAAGAAGAGTATACTGTGGCTTGAGTTGGGTTCCAGTGTTTCTGTTTTTGAAGCCTTTGTCTCACCAATGCTCATCTAATGTTTTCCGTTGCAGGTGGGCGACTTTTTAGCACGTGAGAAGGTGTCCCAAAGCTTTAGAGATGCACTGAGCGACAGATACAAATCATCAAATAAGACGAAGAGGAAGCGACGCATAGAAGAGCAAGCCAAAACTGCAGAGATAAGCTCGGAGATGCAGCGTGTTGCTCTTGAGCAAATGCAGAGTGGACGTAAGTATTCACATGGACTTGTATCGAGGGGCGTGTTACATCTAAATCTGATTATCGCTACAGCATCTGACATTCTGTCCTCTTTCTCCTCACTTTCTTTAGGGACGGACAAGAACCTTTGGGAAATCATCTGTCAGCAGCAATCTCTTCTGGAGCATTCAAGACGCCAGTCTCCTGATAGTGTTAACGAAGCCAAGAACGAAATGCACAGCGCTTCTTTACTGTCTAGCAGTACCAGACCGGAAACCGCAACGTCACAGGGTGGGCAAACCATTAGCGGAAGCTCTAACACCAACTACGTTGGACAAGAAGCAAGCGGGCTGAACTATGCAGCGCTACCGTACCCTCGGATGGCAACCGCTCCAAGCCCAAATCAAGCCCTTCAAAATGCTTTGAGCTCTCAGCAGTGGGACAGCACAGGGCAGCTTGCCAATCAAAGATTGAGTTTTGTCCCTCAGAATGCTGCAGCAAATGCCGGATCGTTTGCAGCACCTACCCCGCCGGCATGTGCCGCAGCTACCCCTTACACCAGTGCTGCTACCTCGGGAGCAACTAGTGGGGCAGCATTAGGGCACATGGCTTCTCCAAGCAACTTTGCCCAGAGTCTGGCAACTGCATTAAGGCGGACAGCTCAAACAAATCGAACAGACGACCCATTTGAACCCGTTCCTTTGCCCGAAGGGCATAACTTGGACGATCACGACATTGATCGTATTTTTGACTGATGCGGCTTCAATATTGTTTCTATTTATTTGTCCTTTTACTATGAATGTACATATAAGCTTCTATAGGCCATTTGGAAGTTCTCTCCAATCTCCCACCTCTAGCTAGCTAGGTGCAAGACATCCTTGTATAGCATATTCCTTCCAAAGTGCTCTTTTTGCAGGAGCAGAAAGCAAAGATAGTGCATATCCAGACTAGGTCCACGTCATTATTTCAAAAAGACTAGACAAAGTACACCCCCCTCAGAGACCACAACGTTCAATTCAGCGCTGCTATCTAGATATCTCGTTACTTGAGTTGCCGGTGGCCCGTATATTGCATGTGTGTTGTTTTAGACGACGATGCCACCAAACAGCAAAATGACTACCGGGGTCTGACATCACTGCAAAGAGACTTCTAAACAAAATTAGTACAGGATCGTGTATCTGAAAAAGTGATCTATAGTAG
>ENA-ORBV01008775-ORBV01008775.1-microbial-mat-metagenome-genome-assembly--contig:-NODE-8775-length-16846-cov-11.052180_pt1 | contig 16846 bp, 21 predicted proteins | sample MGYA00237777_ERZ505514 | MGnify/ENA primary metagenome ERZ505514 (study PRJEB26160, sample SAMN06269048) | microbial mat metagenome | isolation source: Oligotrophic lake microbial mat | place... | reverse complement strand
CGATAACGTAGCGCCTCTGCCAACGCCGGAAGGCGACGGTAAGCGCAAGCGTCGTTCAGAAGCCCCTGCCTTTAGGCATGGGAGCGTCACGGTTGAATGATGTACATCGAAAGGTCAATCATGCCCATACATATCCACTCACTCGCCCCCGCCGATTATCCGTATCATCGCCCTGTGCTGATCGATCTGCTCATCGATGCGGTCGATGGCGGCGCGTCGGTCAACTTTCTTGCGCCGATGGATCGCGGTTTAGCCGAGCGATTCTGGGATAAAGTCGCTACGCAGGTCGAAGCGGGCGAGCGTATCATCATGCTCGCGCTCGATGGCGACCACCTGGTTGGCAGCGCACAGGTGGCGTTGGCGATGCAGCCCAATGGTGTACACCGTGCCGAAATCCAAAAAGTTTTGGTGCACAGCACGCAGCGCCGACGGGGTATCGGCACACTGTTGATGTCTGCGCTCGAAGCGGTCGCCCGCCAACACCATCGCACCTTGCTCACGCTCGATACCGAGACCATCAGCGCCGCCGTTGACCTTTATACCAAGGCGGGCTATACGCGGGTCGGCGATATCCCCGCTTTCGCGCTCGACACGACGGGCATACCGCAATCCGCGACGATTTTTTACAAGCAGCTCTAGCGAATAAGCAGCTCTAGCGAATGATGAACTTGCCTTGAGTTTTTGCTTCGCGGATCAACTTTTGATTGGCGGTAAACACGGTAATACCCGCAACTTGACCGAAATCGAGGTCATCCGAAATCACTTGGGTAATTCCCGCCGATTGAATGGCATCTACGAAAAATAAATCGTAGCCATCTAAACCGACTTGTTTGATCAAGACTTGCGCTTTATCGATGGCGCTTTGGTCGACAGTGAATGTTATGGTATTGCCGCTTGTGAACGCATCGACTTGTAACCAAGCGAGTTCAATTTCAGCGAGGACTTGCTGCCGTTCAACGGGGTAATCATGACGGAAGGGTTTCGCCTTTACTGCTGTTTGCTTATTGCTCAAACGTACCGCGCTAAAAATTTCGTATTCGGTTCTTTCAATGATATGTGCGAGTTCGCTGTACGAAAGCAAACATTTGTGTAAGCTGGCTTTTGCGCTCAAAACTTGTTGTAGATAAGATGGATATATTTGAATTTGATTGTACGCCGAAGTACTCGATTGACTTGCATGGGTATATACGAGAAAAAACCACACATTGGTATCGACGAAAAATCGATCCGTTGGTTTCGGTTTGTCCTGCGCAATATCGACGACATTTGCCAGAATCTTAATCGTCATTGCTGACGTTCGCTTCTTCTTGCAGCACACTATCGACCGCACGTTGATACGCCGGATTGGTGTAATACGTCTTGGCGTTTTCGATGACATGCTTGAGCGTTGGGCGTACAAACGGCGACAAGTTGGAAAATTTCAGGTAAGTGTTGAGTTCGTCGGATGACAAATCGCGTAAAAGCTGACCAATCGCCGCGTTTAGAAATGGTGAAGCGACAATTTCAACGCTGTCGAAATCGAGATCAACCTTTTCATGCGCTTTGAGCTGTGGATGGATGAGATCGTATATCTTTTGTCCATCTTCCATCGTGATGCAGTACGCGCCAATCGTGTTGAAAATGGGTGTGGGCATAACGTTTCCTGACTGCTAAAAGAGGAGTTCTTCACTGTCGAAATCTTCTTCATTTGCGAGTGTATAGTGTTTCGAGTCACATTTCAACGTGATTTGTACGAAAGTCCCTTGAAAGATGATTGTCCGGTCTGCAAAATAAGGCTGGTCAATACCAATGCGCGCATAACCGGTATCGCTGTAAATTTCAAGTTTGCCGTTGTTCGCTTCAATAAACTTGTTCAAGAGCTTTAGTCCATTGCCGCGTGCCACATTATCAATGATGTCTCGTGTCGTATGACCCGGTGTAAATGCCCACTCTAAAGCATTTTTGCTGGTCATGGTTGGTTTATCCAGATACGCGCGTACTGTTGCAGGAATCCCAACGCCAAAATCGACAAACGCAAGTTTCAATTCTTCAAGGTTTGGAAAACGCTGCCCACAGCTAAATACACCGATAGGTGAACGCGCGTGATTAAATCCGTTCAAATAAATTTCGATCACGCGCGACGAAATATGTGTTTTCAACGCTTCACTAATCAATAGACTATCGCTTTTTGATTAAACTATAGCAAAGGTGAAAACAAGACACGTTGGAAGATAATCAATGACCCGCGCGCATACGACCTTGACGCGCTATACCGTGACAGTCACGATTGTGATTGTGGTAACTTTCATCGCCATTGTTTTTGACCTGTTTACACAGCGAACGCCCATCTCGATTTTTGTACGCTATCTTTTTACCTGTCCTCGCTTTAATTTCGCGCCGATTCCAGACGACATCGGTTTTCTTATTTTACTGTTTACTCTAATCGTCATCATCGCCATCACCATCACCGCCACTACCATCACCGCCACCATCGTCATCACCGCCACCATCATCATCGGGTGGAGGTGGGGGCGGTAAGCTCGTCGGTGGTAAGCTCGTCGGCGCTGGGATAAATACGGTTGGGGAAGGCGGTATAAGCGTCCATGTCGCCGTTGCCGTCGTTGTTGGGGTAGCGGTACGAGTCGCCGTTGCCGCAGCGGTGCGAGTCACTGTTGGGGTATGCGTCATGGTCGCCGTTGCCGCAGCGGTGCGAGTCACTATTGGGGTATGCGTCATGGTCAATGTCGGCGTAGCCGTAGCCGTCGGCGTTGACGTTTGGGTTATGGTCAACGTCACTGTTGGCGTTGGCGTGTTCGTGATCAAGACATCGGCGGTTTGTTCCGTCGCCGGCATGATGTCCTGACCTTCACGATTGAGAAACAAGAGTGCGACAATGACCCCTACCGCGAACACCCCCACGAACAGCGCGACGCGCATGAGCAATGCCACGCCGCTCGCTCGTCGGGTCGGACGTACCGCGTTCACCGAAAACGCCGATTCGAGCGCACCCATGACTATGAATCGGGCGCGGTTTTGCGCGGCGAGCGCGTCCGCCTGTGTATAGCCGATGCGCCGAATCAACAGCGCCGCCGTCAACATCGGACGCAGTTCGTCGGCATACTGCGGGTAACGGCGTAAGCACTCCTCCAGCGCTGCACCCGCTGTCAGCCGATCCATACATGCGTCGAACGCATCTTCAAGACGGAGATTGTTAGGTGCCATAGCCGTCCGCCTCACTTTCTGCCACGCCCAACACAGCGCGCAGCGTATTGATCGCCCGTGATTGCAACGATTTGATCGCACCCACATTTTTGCCCATTACGTCGGCGGTTTCTTCTAAGCTCAAGGCTTGATTGAAGCGCAAGATCAAGACTTCTTGCTGGTCGGCGGTCAACTGCCGCAGCGCGCGCCGCGCCCGGTTGATGTCGATAGTGCGCAGCATTTGCGCTTCGATGTCGTCATCCCCACTTGCTTGCGCGTCCCAATCGTCCAGCGTCGTGACCGGATACCGTTTATCACGTCCCCACTGCCGCGCCAACGTGTTGCGCGCGACTTGAAACAGCCACCCGCGTAAACTGTGTGTCGGCGCGTTGCGTCCGCGTAATGCTTCGATCAGCTTGACGAACACGGTCGCGGTGATGTCTTCTGCAAGTGCCGAGTCATCGGTGCGTAAGCGGATGAACTGATAGATCGGCTGGAAATAGCGCTCGTAAATTTCCATGACTGCGCGCTGATCGCCGCGCCGCGCGCGCGCCAACAGCGCATCTTCTGCTGCAATATCGGGTAAAACAAGGACGATCATCGATGACCTGCTTCTTGATTACGAGATGGTGTAGGGGCAGGTCTTGACCCGCCCCCCAACTCAATCTTATATCCTAGTCGTCGCCTTCTTCATCATCGTCGTCTTCATCATCGTCGTCGCCGTCGTCGTCGTCTTGATCGTCGTCGCCGTCGTCTTGATCGTCGTCACCGTCGTCTTGATCGTCGTCGCTGTCGTCTTGATCGTCAGCGCCGTCGTCTTGATCGTCAGCGCCGTCGTCTTGATCGTCAGCGCCGTCATCCTGATCGTCAGCGCAATCGTCCTGATCGTCAGCGCTATCGTCCTGATCGTCAGCGCTATCGTCCTGATCGTCAGCGCTATCGTCCTGATCGTCAGCGCTGTCGTCCTGATCGTCAGCGACGACGGCGCTGTCAATGACATCGCAGTCGTCTTGATCGTCGGGCGTATCGCGGTCGTCGCCATCGTCGCTGTCATCCGCACCATCATCGAAACCATCGACATCGCCATCGTCGTCGGTATCGGTTTCGATCTCGGAAATGACATACACGCCAATCGAGCTATCATCATTGAGTTCGATTTCGACTGTTTGACCCGGCATCAACACGCCGTCGATTTCGACTTCGGTGGGGTCGATCTCGAACGTGCGTCCGCCGATCACGATGATCAACATGCCGTCTTCGCTTTCCGTCACCGATTGGATTTCACCTTCGATCTCGGTTTCGCCGTCGCGGTCATCGTCATCGAGTTCGACCGCGCGCGCCACCCACTCGCCCGTATCTGTCGCGTCGATAAAAATTTCGACTTCGCTGTCAACTTCGACACCTTCATCGATGCTCGCATCGGTGACATCGACGGTTTGACCCGCGACCGTCATCGTGCTATCGGTATACGTCGTTAGCACGCCTTCCAATTTAATTTCACCGATGCGGCGATCTGCAAAAACCGACGCCGCGCTCACGGATAGCGCGACACTGACCACTGCCAACAAACTTTTGCGGAACATAGAGGACAACATGACTTTCACTCCTGTGAATATTCGATTGACACCTCTACCGAGTCGTTAGGCAGTTAAAAGTTTCGGGCAGTTGACCAGTACGCGAGTCCTACTCGTCGAACCAAATCGGATTTGTCCACGCGCGCCGCCCGTGTCCATCGCGGATCGTGATACGGCAAAAATCGCTGCGCCACTTTTTCAAACTCAATTCGGCTTCGATCAATCCGTTGCCATGCAGATAAATCGATTGTGAGCCTTTTCCCGTGACGAAAACATGATTGACCGCCGAACAGCGGATTTGTACGGAATCGCCTGGCACGATACGAACATCGAAAAAGTCGGGACCTTCGCTGCTGTAATAATGTCCGCGCTTCATCGCATCGAGCAGCGACTCCGGCGTGAGTGCTTCGCTTTTGACTTTAATCCAGCCCAGCAGCAGATCGCCGTGCTTTTCGTGGAAGTGCGTATCGTCGGTTGCCAGCGCGTAATAGCGCCGCCCTTGTCCGAGCATGACATCGAGCATATAGGTACTGTCGATTTTGTCGCTGTGGTCACGCGCGATGCCGTTGATGATTTCGATAGCGTGAACATCTCCCAGTGCGATCACATCAGCCTCTGGCAGCGCATACCATGCTGGATGCGCGCATGTCACAAAAGCGCCCGCTTCAAGCGCGCGCCGCGCGAGTTCGGGTCCGGTTTCGTCAGGCAGCGGCGGCGCGAAATCGAGCGGCAGCCCGTTGGCGAGAATATGCCACATTTCACCCATCGATGTTGTGCCCGTGTGCAGTTCCGCGCCGATGATCGTCGTGAAATGCTCGGTTCGCAGCGCCGTGGTATCGGTGATCGGATACCCGTACCGCGAAAGAAAATGATCGGTCACGCTGATGAAGTCATAACCGGCGCTGCGATAAAACGTACAAACGTATTCAGGCGATTGTCGCCCATCGCTGATATTGGAATGACAGTGCAGGTTGCCTTTGTAGAACTTGCCTGGTTGGTCAAAAGGGAGATGCTGCATGAAGTTGCCTCAATGTGTGGACGAGAACGCCGCGAATTTTGAACGTAAATGAGGTGGCGCGCAAGGTGGTTTTGAATTTCTCGTCAAGCGAACTGATAAAAAGCGACAGGATCGTGTCAGTTTTCAAAAGGAAACAGACTGAATAACTCACCTTACGCAAGCCGCTCGTTTTCAGCCCTCACCCCCTGCCCCTCGCCCTCAGGGCTGAGGGGTGAAAAACCATCGCGGTAGGGAAGTCCTTCTCCCTCAGGGAGAAGGATTTAGGATAAGGGCAATCTGCGTAAGGTGAGTGAATAAGTGTTTGCCTGTTGCTCGCTCCCAAAAAAATATTCTGTCAGAAAATCAGCGATCAGCGATTCGGGGCGGTTACCTACGCAACTGTAAATTCTTCGCTGTTTTTATAATCCTCATAGCCAATCGATTCAATCATCTGTATACTACGCTGCTCGCTCTAATCTGAATCTTGGTGCGTATATTACTCACGTTTTATTTACATTCTTGATAAAAACTCGTCTTTGTGCGTGCGTTCACAAATCGACCTGCCGCTGCTGTAACTTGTAATCGTTTTCGACAAGCGCGATGACTAACATAGGAAGACTCGAAAATGCTACTCTTTGATTCATCGGTCACACGTTTGATCCGACTGATCATTATCGACGACCATCCCATTTCACGACGCGGTTTAGCGCGTGAATTGAGCGAACAGGTCGATCTTGTGATACAAGGCGCATTCGACAATATCCACGATGCCCTGCCACAAATGGGCGCGCTCAAGCCCGATGTGATTGTGCTCGGTCTGTCGCTGCCTATCACGCCGATGCTCGATTGCATCAGACAACTGCTTGTGACAGCGTTAGACGAAGCGATCTCCGTTCGTATCGTGCTGTATTCGCTGTCGTGTGACCCGTTGTTGATCGCACTTGCAATCGAAAGCGGCGTGTTCGGCTATGTAGATCACAGCCAGGATATGCCGATCCTCGTCGAAATGATTCGCAGCACGAGCAGCGATAATGTGTCAATTTCTGGACGGGGGCAGATGGCGCTGCAAGACCCATTGGTCAAAGGCTTTTTACAACTGAGCCGTGCCGAACGGGATGTGCTGCTGCTGCTGCTCATACAGGGGGCAGGTAACAACAAGATCGCAGATGAACGCAGCACCGCCGTGAGCACCGTCAAGAAACACATGAGCAGCATCTTCAGAAAAATCGGCGTCAAGAATCGCGCGGGTGCGATAGCGCTGCTGCTTAAAAATCGTTTCACTGATCCATATTGATGATGCTTTAATCGATTAACCAAAATTTGTAAATTATCTTGAGCAATAGGCAGTCTTTCCCATGACATGCGGTGCGCGTGCGTTAGAATGGAGGTGACACCGTATCCTATTGGTTTTGACGGAGCATCCTTGCATGGATTGGACGACCTTATTGCTGCCGGTTATCACGCAGCCCCACCCTGAACTCAGCCCGGAACAAGTGATCCGCATCCAGCTTGACGCCTTACAAAACAACGATCTGCTTCCCGATAATGGCGGGATTCGTCTCGCTTTTAACTTCGCCTCACCCGCCAACCGTGAATTTACAGGTCCCATCGACCATTTCATCACCATCGTCAATAGTGTCATGTATCGTGATTTAATCGGGTTCGAACGCGCCGAAGTCGGCTTTCCGATCCTCGTCGGGGATGTCGCCCAGATGCGCGTCCGCATCATTCACAAAACACGCCGTGCCGTCTACATCTTTATTTTGTCGCGCCAGCCCGAAGAACCGTACCGCAAGTGCTGGATGATCGATTCGGTCATCCGCGAAAGCTGATGCGGCGCATTTTATTGATCCTGCCATGCTGTATCGGTGATGTCGTCATCGCTACGGCGGTCTTGCGTGCGCTCCGCCGTGCCTATCCCAATGCCCACATCACCTGGGCGATTGGCAGTTGGTCGCGCGCCGCTATTGAGAGTCACCCCGATCTTAACGCGATCCTCAATACGGGGGATGCCAGCAATCCGGTCAAGACCGCGCGCGGCTTTGCATATCTGGTGGATCAGATGCGCGCGGGGCACTTCGATCTCGCCGTCTCGCTCGTGCGTTCACCGCTGATGAGCGCCGCCGTCTGGCTGTCGGGTATTCCGCAGCGTGCCGGACTCGACTCGAACGGACGCGGCTTCGGTTACAACCACCGCGCCCGCATCGACCCGGATGTCGTGCGTCATGAAGGCGATATTTATCTCGATGTCGTGCGTGCGTTGAGACTCGATACGTCCGATTGTTGGGCGAATATTCCTGTAGTGGATTTGCCTCCCGGCGCTGAATTCGGGGAGGGAGTTAAGTCGTGGCGTAAACCCCAAACTTACATCATCCTCAATCCGGCGGGCGGACGTAATCCCGGCATGACGCTCGACCTCAAACGCTATCCGCCGTCGCAGCTCGCCGCACTCGCGGATCGACTGTACACCGATTACGGATTGCCGTATATGCTGATCGGCGCGCCAGCCGACAAGCCGATCATCGACGCCGTGACCAAAAACCTGAGCGCGCCGCATACCGTGCTGCTTGGCACGCTCACCTTTTCGCAAATCGCGACGCTGGCGGCGCGCGCGTTCGCGTATATCGGTAATGACACCGGGCTGACGCATCTGGCGGCAGCGGCAGGTGCGCGCACGATCATGATTTTGGGACCCACCGACCCACGCCGTTACGCGCCGTTCGTCCCGCCCGATCGCGCGCTTACCTTATGGCGTCCATCGCGCGTGAGCACGCGCGGAGTCGCTGCTGGCGTGCCCCCCGATTGGTCATGGGATCAAGATGGGATCACGGTCGATGCCGCTTACGAGGCGATCCGCGCTTTTCTGATCTAGGTCAAACGTCTCATCTAAAGATAGCAGGAACATTCAGCACCTTGTCGTCGTCATACGATACACTGTTCACGGTTTACACAGACAAGGAGCCTTTATCGTGATAAAACGCTGGTTTACCCTCGTGCTGGTCGCGCTCGTGTTGAGCGCGCTGCCCATTCTGGCACAGCAAGCGACGCCTACCACCAATACACTGTCGTTCAACAGCATCAGCTTTAGCTATGATACGGCGCTCGGATTGAACGTCAACATTCAACCCTTTGGCGGCGATGCGGTCGATGTCTTGCAACCCGGCGGCGCGCAGCCCCCTTCAGTGACGTTCTATCTGTATAATGATTTCGCCAATGCGACTGGCACAGCCGCGGCTGATGCGTCGGTCAGCGTCTACCGCGTCGATGACCTCGCGCCGTATACAGGCTATCAGGATCAACTGACCGCGCTGCAAATGTTGCTGACCAATCTTCCCGATTTGACCACCTATGAGAGTGCAGAAGCGACAGCGACGCTGCTGCCCTTCTTACCGGTGTATCCGGCAGGACAAGTGCTGCGCGCCAGCACGAATTATGTACAAAGTGCCGGCTTTAACGGCGTCTCATATATCACCGTATATCGTCAGGATGTATCGCCGTTTCTGGCAGATGAATTCGTGTATACGATTCAGGCATTGAGCAGTGACGGGGCGTATTATGTCAGCGCCATTCAACAGATTACAATCGATGCGTTCCCGGCAGCAGCAGAAGCGTTCGATCCCGCTGCATTCAGCGCGAACTTTGATGCGTATTTGCTCGAAAGTGTGGCGCGCGTCGAAGCCGCCGATACCGTGATCGCTCCGGCGACGACACTGCTCGATGATCTCGTCAGTTCGCTCACGATTGGATTGCCCGGTATGACGCCCGATCTGCGACTGACTCCGCAAATTCAGCCGCCCATAGAAGCGACAGCGACCGCCATCGTCAACACCGACCCGACGTTGGGTGGATTGTTGGGCACCTGGACGTTGGTCTCGTATGGCGACCCCGCCGCGCCGACGCTCGCGCTCAGCGCCGAAGACTCGATGGGTGGAAACGCAGCATTGATTACGTTCAGCGCCGAAGGCGTCAACGGGACTTCGGGCTGCAATGGTTTTGGGGGTGGTTTCACCTACGATAACAGCACGATCACCTTCACGCAGTTGATTGGTACGCTGATGGCGTGCGAAGGCATTATGGAACAGGAACAGGCGTTGTTGGGCGGACTGCCGAGCGCGACGACCTACACGATCATCGATGACACGCTGACGATCAATTACACCACCGCCGACGGTTTACCGGGTGTGTTCACGTTCACAAAAACGGTCTAGTCTTGTTCCGCGACTGGTCCTGTAGCGGCGCAGCATGATGCACCCGCGTACCCACGGTCGCTCTCTCACTAAAAATCGACATTTACGGATTGGCGGCGCGTGCTGCGCCGATCCGTAAATGTCAGGTTGATGTGGCGAGTCTGAAACACGCAGCGCTACTCGCGCGGCATCAGCACGAACGCGACGATCCCCGATGCAATGTGCATCAACGCCAGCGTCAGAATAACGGGCTGAAAGAAATCTGAACCGCAGAGATCGCAGCGTGTTAAATCATTTCTGCGCTCTCTGCGGTTGACTCCTTTTTAGACCTGTCACGCGCCGCCGATACCTTTCAGTGCTGCGCCGATGACATAGGCGACGAATGCCGCGAACCCGCCGACAGTCAGCATTTCGATGCCGCTGCGAATGGGGTTCATGCCTGTGACGAAGACCTTCGCCGCGCCGAGTGTGAACAGCGCGACGCCCGATAAAAAGAGCGAAATCGCGAACGAGACAGATGGTTGAATCGGCGTGACCAGCCCGATCAGATAGATGATCAACGGCAGCAGCCCGGCGACGACGAAGGCGAGAAATGTCGCCAGCGCGTTATAAAATGGATTGCCGTCTTCTTGCAGCATCCCACGATCTTCGATCATAACCGCGTTCACCCAGCGATCCGGGTTGCGCGCTTGAATTTCGACCATACTTGCGGCGTCATCGGTCGTGTAGCCGTTGTGTTCATACAAAGCTTGTAAGCGGATGCGTTCCTCGTCGGGCGATGCGGCGATCCGTTCGGCTTGATGCTGGCGTTCACGCGCATAATATTCGCGTTCGCTTTTGGTCGATAAATAATCGCCTGTCCCCATCGAAAAGCCATCCGCCAACAAATTGGCGATCCCCAAAATCAAGATGATCGATGCGCCCAGTTCCGCGCCCGCCACCCCGCTGACGACGGCAAAAGTCGTGATAATGCCATCCAACCCGCCGTATACGACATCGCCGATGTATTTACCCGCCATCGAGCGGCGCGTTTTCACATCGGTGGGTAAAGCGCGTGCTTCCTCTAAACGCTGGCTCAATCGCATGATGCTCCTTGATAAAAATTAACTGGATTTTAGCGCGGCGGCGATTTTTTGAGCGGCGGCACGTCCATCGTTCACCTGCTGATCAAGCCGCTTGGCGCGGTAATCGCTGCCCGCAATCGCTATCGTCGGCGGCAGCAGTGACTCGGCTTGATCCATGATCGCGGCAAATTCGGGCAGATGACGGGTGAGCGGGTCGGCTTCCGCCCAATATGCGACCGATGACAAAACCGGTTCAGCATGTGTCGGGATCAGCGTGCGCGTCAGCGCGATCAGCGCGTCGGCGTCCAGTGGCGCAGAATTTTCAAGCCGAATGCCAGCACGGATCAAGACGTGTTCGGGTGGGACACGATCCGCGTGGTCATAAGTTTCGATATATTTGAGCGACGGCGGCGAGTCCGCTACCGGAAAAGTCGGGTCAAGGTCGGATGCGCGATAACCGAGATGGACGCGCGCAATCGAGTCATATTGATAATCATCGAAACACAGCGCTGCATTCGGGTTGAGCGCATACAACATGTGCGCCAGATGACGGGCGGGCGCGGTGATGATGACCGCGCGGGCATCGAGCAGCAGCCCATTTTCGAGACAAATGCCGTAGTGTGGCGCGCTGGCAACCGGATCAAGCGTGCCGATACTGGAAACCGCCATGCGCATCATAATCGGGTGTGTCAGGCGTGATACAAGCGCATCAATTAAGGTTTGCGTGCCATTTTTGAACAGCGTGAGGCGACCATCACGATAGCGCCCTATATAACGAAGCGCGTCGGCTAAACCGAGCGGGTCGAGAAAATCCCACGCGCCATATTTTTCGATGATAAATGCGGTGCGGTCTAGAATAAATCCGTCACGGCGCTCGGTGCGGATCGATCCGCCGAGACGCGGTTTGACTTCAATAAGTGTGTAATCGAGGGTGAGCGTTTCGCATTCCCACGCGGCAGCAAGTCCGGTCAAGCCGCCGCCAACGATGATGACATCGGGCATGAGGTTACACGAAATCCGTAATCGGCTTGACGGTCACGCCTTCGGCGGCGGCGCGCGCTTGCTTTTGGTCGGCGGTGATAAGGGGAAGATTGAGCGTTTGCCCCATCACAATATAAACCGAATCATAGCAAAATTCAGGTATGACAAATTGATCGCCGTCTGGTAACCGCTTAAACAAAGCTCGTGCATTTGTCGAATAGGTATCTGGGACAAATCGCTGTGATACAACGCTTGCATCTAAGATACAGGTTGTCATGCACTATCCCTGTCTGCACGAATTAATTCAACGACGGACGGCGTACCGGGCGGTGGAGTCCACATGTCATCATCGATTTCGTCAAAAAGTGCCTGTAGCGTTTCAGGATCTGTCACGTCTAGCGGCGCATCGTCAGCAAGTTCAAATTGATCCGCCTCAAAATTGATGTAACGGCTGATTTCGGTGCGAATAAAGTGACGCAATTCTTCGAGCGTCATATCATTAATGGTGTTCATCCCCTATCATTCCTCCAACTCAACACCGACATCTCGAAAACGGCGATGTATTTCACAGCTTGACATGCCGCTGGGTCGGTCAAATTTTCAAGCGCTTCGCGGGTCATATCGGCAAGCGCAGCTATGCATGTTCTCGCCTCTTGGATATGTCTATTGTAACTCAGAAACGGTGGTTCGTAGGGGCGATCCGGCGGGTTGCCCGTTGGCGGGCATGGCAGCGCCATGCCCCCACAGGTGATTTAATTACGCGCCGTATTTGACCAAACGTTTGGCGTGCGCCAGCGCCATTGGCATCAGGTCGGCGGCGGGGAACTGACCAAGTGCGCCGCCCATACATTCACGCTCACCGTAGGCTTCGGCACGATCGGGCATGTGCGTGCCTGGCGCGAAGAGCAGCGTCGGTACGGGATGCCAGGTATGCGCCTTGAACGTGGCGGGCGTACTGTGATCGCCCGTGACGATCAAGACGGCGGGGTTGAGGTCGGTCAGAATGCTGATCGCGGCGTCCACCTGCTCGATGACGGCGACTTTGCCATCGAAATTGCCGTCCTCGCCGCGACTATCAGTCGGTTTGATGTGGATGAAGAAGAAATCATATTGATCATAGTGGCGGGCGACGTGTTCGAACTGCTGCGCGGGCGTATCTTCGTGGTCGGTCTCGATGATGTCCATGCCGACCAGACGGGCGACGCCTTTGTACATCGGATAAACCGCGACGCACGCGGCTTTGAGCTTGTAAACCTCGCTGTATTTCGGCAGTTTGGGGTCGGTGGCGAAGCCGCGCAGAGTCACGCCGTTGGCGGGTTCGTGTCCTTGCAAACGGCGCGTCGCTTCGGCAACCCATTGGTTGATCAAGCCCGCCGTATACTCGGCGTCGGGAATCGATGCTTTGGCGCTGAGCGGCGGCACGCCCGTGATCTGCGGATCGGTGTCTTCAATCTCAGCGCTCAGGTTCGCGCCGCGCAGCACGACGGCGAAACGATAGCCTTCCGCGATGCGGACTTCAGCCGTCATACCGTCGGGCAGTGGGATATTTTGCAGCACTTCGACCCGCTTCGCGCCTTCTTCGGTGCTGATGCGCCCCGCGCGCCGATCCGTGATTTTGCCGTCGGCACCGAGCGTGCAGAAGTTGCCGCGTACCGCGACATCGCCTTCGTTCACGTCCAAGCCGATGCCGATGCCTTCCAGCACGCCGCGCCCGATGTCGTACACGAGTGGATCGTAGCCGAACAAACCGAGATGCGCAGGACCCGAACCCGGCGAGACGCCGCGTGCGACCGGGATGCTCAAGCCGACGCTGCCTTCGCGCGCGAGTTTATCCATGTGTGGGGTGTGCGCCGTTTCGAGTTCGGTAAAACCACCCACGTCGCGCGGCAAGCCGCCCAAGCCATCCATGACGAGTAAGATAATTTTGCCACCTTCATCGACGGTCAGGCGGCGCATGAGGTCAAAATTTGCCATAGGGTACTGTGCTCCTGTTTCGAGAGTGAATGCTGCAATGATAACGCGAAACAGGAGCGATCACCGATAAGCGTGTGTTTAAGCACTGCGAAAATCCGTTATCGCCTGGCGTATTTATCGAGATAGCCCCCATGCCTGAAGGCAGGGGTTTTACGGCGCTTTTCTGATAAAAAATCCCCTGATCATGGTTGATGAGGGGAGTATGACGCGAAACGAAGTGATTGACGGACTGGTCAATCGTCGTATAAATGATCCAGATCGAAGCGTGTCAGGGGTTGCGGCGATGGTGAGGTGCGGACTTTTACGGACGCTTCTGGTGGAACTGCATCGTCATCAATGGGGAGGGACGCAGTTTCACCCGTCAAAGCCTCATGAAGTGCTTCTCGTATCAAACGCTGTAAATCAGGTGGAGAAATAAATTTACTTTTTAGCTCATCCTGAACGATCACGAGGTTACTTTCACTCTATACGTAAACGAAGCATATTAGCACATGGTAACCTATTAACAAAAATTTGCAATTGTGGGTTCAGAAAATATTGATAAAAGCGCATAAAAATTTTACGTTTTTAAGTCATTGCATGAATAATAACGGAGCGGGTGAAGTGTATCACCCGCCCCGACTCAGGCTTATTTGATTGAGAGGTAATGCGGGTTGACGCGCACAATCAACGCCGCCGCGTTGTCACTGCGTGCATCGCTGATATGGTCGTACAAAATGCCGCGCACGCTAAAGCCGTTGCGGATTTGTACCGACAGCGTCGGGTCATGAATGCGACCCTGCTTTACCTGCAAGGCGTATTGCGCGATGCTCAGGTTTTCGCTGTGCGATTGATAACCGGGCAGCAGCGCACCCGCGATCTCACCGCGCAGGTTCAGCCGCCGTGCAAGCGTGCGGCGCGCGTCGTATAAGCGGCGCGCGAGCTTCATGCCGCGATAATGCGGATGCACGCTGACATCGACTCCATATAAATAGTCGCCGGATGGATCGTGATTGGTCAGCCAGCCACCCGCGATCGCTTCGACATAGGTATGCTCACTGTCGTCGAAATCGAAGTGGGTGCGGAATGTCGTCGTCGCGCCGATCACAATATCATGATGGGCGAGATGGGCGATGGCGATGAACTGCCCTTCGGGGAAAAGTTCGATGTGATTGAGGTATTTCTCAGCCGAGAACAGCTCATCGGGCTGAAGCGTGGGAAACACGATGTGCTGTAGTTTTTCCAGTGCGCGCACATGTTCTGGGCGCGTGTTGATGATGGTGATCGCGCCTTGTTCGCGCTTGTGTACGTGGGAATCAGGTTGTGGGCGAACGTCGCCCGCGCTCGGTGACGAAGCGGATGTTATCAAGGTGTCAGCCCTCCGATATAAACCGTCTTCGAATCCAGAAATTCTGCCAGTCCTTCTTCGCCGCACACGCGACCGACGCCGCTCATTTTCATACCGCCAAATGGCGCTTCTGGTGTCGATGGAAGCCAATCATTGATTGCGATCATGCCAAACTCCAATTCTGTGTACAGTTTTGTACTCAATTTAAGGTTGTTCGTGCTTGCATATGCGACAAGACCGTACTCGGTCTCGTTGGCATGGGCGATGACTTCATCAACATCCGTGAACGGGATCACAGGCATGACAGGTCCAAAAATTTCTTCGCGGTACAGCGGCATCGATGGATCGACGTTGGCGACGACCGTTGGGTTATAAAAGTAGCCGCGTGGATGTGAATCCGGGCGCGTGCCGCCTGTCATCACTTGCGCGCCGCGCGCGGCGGCATCTGTGACGAGATTTTCGACGCGTTCGCGCTGGCGAGCGTTGATCATCGGACCTAAATCGGTGGACGCTTGTAAACCGTTGCCAATCTTAAGGTTGGCGGCGATATGCGTCACACGGTCGATAAACTGCTCTGCGATTGTGCTGTGGACGAAAAAGCGCTGTGGTGAAATACACACTTGTCCGGCGTTGCGGATTTTGAACGAAATTGCCTGCGCGGCGACGGCTTCCACATCGACATCGGAGAAGATCAGCACGGGTGCGTTGCCGCCGAGTTCGAGCGATAAACGGGTGACGGTCTTGCTCGCGCCATCCATTAACAGCTTGCCCACGCGCGTGCTGCCCGTAAAGCTGATATGACGCAAGCGGGGGTCATCGAGCATGACTTGTCCCATCGATTCGGCGTCCCCGCTGATCACATTGATGACGCCATCGGGGATACCCGATTCGACCAGCGCCGCTGCCAGCAGCATCCCCGAACGTGGGGTGAATTCGCTTGGACGCCCGACGACGGTACAGCCCGCCGCCAGCGCCGCCGCCCAACTGCGCGCCAGATTATAAACCGGGAAATTCCACGCGCTGATTGACCCGACCACGCCCAACGGGTGATGCGTGACCATAATGCGGCGATCCGCTTTGCGCGCTGGAATAATGCGTCCGTAGTGACGTTTGATCTCTTCGGCGTACCATTCGTATAAGTTCGCGCCAGTTTGCCATTCGGCGGTACTTTCGCGGAGCGGCTTGCCGCATTCTTCGGTCGTGATCGCGCCCAGATCATCGGCACGCGCGCGAATCCATTCGGCGGCGCGTTTGAGCACATCGGCGCGTTCGTAGGCGGTCTTTTTCGACCACGCCGGAAATGCCGAAGACGCCGCATCGACCGCAGCGCGCGCATCGGCGGCGCCGCCAAACGGAATTTGCGCGATAACTTCTTCGGTGGCGGGGTTGATTAAATCCCACGTGCCGCCGTCGAGCGCGTCCGTCCATTGTCCATTGATCAACTGTTTATAGATGTAGGGCATGTATTACCTTTCCCCCAACGGAGCGTGACGCTCCCATGCCTAAAGGCAGGGGCTTCTGAACGACGCTTGCGCTTACCGTCGCCTTACGGCGTTGGCAGA
>ENA-ORBV01008774-ORBV01008774.1-microbial-mat-metagenome-genome-assembly--contig:-NODE-8774-length-16847-cov-4.326357_pt1 | contig 16847 bp, 10 predicted proteins | sample MGYA00237777_ERZ505514 | MGnify/ENA primary metagenome ERZ505514 (study PRJEB26160, sample SAMN06269048) | microbial mat metagenome | isolation source: Oligotrophic lake microbial mat | place... | reverse complement strand
TCACAACACTCAAAGAATCCAGATCCAACCCACAAATTCTCATCATTTCCAACAATGAAATGTACGGTGCCTGCAGACACAGACAACATTTCCATGGGCATGCAAACCAGACCCCCCCACCGCTGATGGTTCAATCAATGACGAAAAAGGTCAACCCAACACACGAAGTTGCCACAAATCTTGCTAGGCGCAATGTTTGCCTAGCTGATGTCCAACTGGAAGCACTGTGAGGATCAACAAAAAGATTTTGTTTTCTTTTTGATTCCAGAGCACTGGTCTCAGAAACAATTCCAATGACTTGTCATCAATCAGTCATTCTTTGCTGTTTGGCATGAAATTTTGCTTTGTCAAAACACTTTCAGAATGCACAAATGTCTGCTGCCACCAGTTGTCATTGATGCCAATGCTAGTTTGACTATCTTATGTTGTTAACAATGTTGGTGAATCAAGGCCAATCCATCTTCTGTAGCAAAGACTTGCACCTTGCTTTGGGAGTGTGGAATTCTGCAGATCGTTATGAGCACATTTCCTTCATTGAGGATGGGGATAAAACCTCAGTCCCACGAACTATTGCTGGTCAGTTGCACGACTCGCCACACTTTGTCTTTTTGTTTCCTTGTCCTTCTTTCTCGTTTGCTCATTTTTTCAGAACAAACACAATCAACGACACAAAACATCGAATGTCACAAAAAAAAAAACTGACTCTTCAATTTCACACTGTTGGGGTGATATACAATTTCACAACCTAATCAACAACTAAACCACTGAATAACTAGTAGCGACAATTTCCAGCAACGACAACAATGCCATGGCGATGGCACAGTGTGAACACTGTGGCCACTCGATTCCATCCGAAAATTTGACAGTGCACACTGCCGCGTGCCAATCCGGTCGTGTCCGACAACACCACAGGAGAATGCCAACATCCTCGGAATCAGCAACGAGAACCACTAGTAGAAATCCATCATTGGTACTAGAGCAAGCGGACCCTGAGGGTGGAATTGAGACTATCGTTGCAGCAACAACAGCACCACTCCGTACGCCTGTACTTACTAGTACCAGACCGCCTGCAAACGACAACGACAACACAGCAACAACCATGGAAGCAAGTAGTACAACTCCCTTATTGGCAGCTGACAACACACATAGATCTCAACAAGAATGGTCGTGTCCACGATGCACACTGATCAATGAAAATACAATATCCCACTGTGAGGCCTGTGGATTTCACCAGCAGCACCAACAGTCCCACAATACAAACATATCCCCTTCTTCCCAGCACCAAAGAAATCAGTCTCAGAATGATAATACTACTGCTGGTATGCAAGTACAAGTCCGGGAAATTGATCCGTGGGTAGTCAACACGGCCTTGACGACCTCGAATGTCTTGTGGTGGGGCGCCATGGGTGCCCTGGTGGCAGGACCCGTGGGAGCCGCTGTGGGTGGAACGGCAGGTGTCTTGATGTCGTGCTTCCAACTCTCTCAAAGCCGAAATAGCCCCAACCAACGACCTCGTGTGATCACCATGGTCAGCAGTCGCAATGGAATTCCAACTACCACCACCTTTACCAACGCTACGGACGGTGGCCGATGGCGTGCGGTTACCATGCAAGCTCCCGCGAATACTTCGTCTTTGGACGGTGTATATCGGCGTGGGGCCATGATGACCCCGGAAATGATTGACGAACTATTTCGACAAATGCTCATTTCCCAAGCCGTGTCACGAGGGGAAACCATAACTAATCTCGAACAAATGTCGTACGAGGAATTGTTGGAACGCTTTGGCTCTGGCACGGATCGACGCGGTGCGAGTCCCGAAACAATTAACAAGCTTCCTAGCACGGTTTTAAAGGATGAGGCCGACATTGCCGCACTCGCAGAACACCAAAAAGTATGCAACATTTGCCTCGAGGACTTTCAACCCAAGGACGAAATGCGAAAATTGCCGTCGTGTAAGCATGCCTTTCACAAGCAATGCATTGATCAGTGGCTGGCACGAGTGGCATCGTGTCCAATTTGTAAGCACGGCATTTGTCAAGACGTATCGGCGCCGGGACCAGCCACAGATACAGCTGTCGAACAGCAGCAGCAGCATGCCAGTCGTGTGTCGTAACCAAACAATCTCGCACTGTGCGATTCGCATGTACGTATATGTAGTTTTCCCCGAGTACCCTCATAAAATAGAAACGTATGCATTGCAATGTTTATTGCTATTTCTACCAGATCGGTTGGAGGTGTTTGTGCCTTCATCCTCCCTCACTATTTTTTTTAACATCTCCTGGCACTACTAGCTGCTAGCTAGTTAGTAGTAATGTTAGGGTTATTATAGTACTGAAAAAAATGTTAGGGAGGGGGGTGGAACGATACCTACCATCTGCCTACAGCAGGGAGTTAATTGTGTTTGTGTGCGATGTTGTTCGCTATGTGATCTGATTCGTGACACGATGCGATCTCATTCCCGGCACGCCGGAATAATTTTGAAAAGCAGGAATAATTTTGAAAAGCAGGAATAATTTTGAAAAGCAGGAATAATTTTGAAAACCGTGTTAGCGTTTAGTTAGGGTTAGAAAAAATGAAGATGCTGATGACACAGCTAACCTCTAGCCTACCAAGAGGCACAATTCTAGAAGAGATGGTCGAAAGGAAGGGCTGGTCACAATGCAAACTTTGTTCCTGAGGAGTGGGGGCGCTTGGGGCGTCGTTCTTTGTTGAGTGGATTCGCTGTCTTGATTCGCTGTTTCATTCTCGTACCACCCAAAGACGCACCGATCCGACAACCAAATGTGCTGTTTACGATGGAGTATTCCCAACCCATGAGCGAATCGATGGGGCGAAGCCGACTAAGAGCAGCGAATTCTGGTACTTCTGCATCGCGGTTCATTCGTTTTGCCGCATAGCAAGGTCAGCTTGTACCCGATACAGCGTAAAATTCCTTTCAACTTTTGAAACTCAGCCCAGAAAATCTATGCTTATCAAGAAAGCTGGACGGGAAGTAAATGTGCTGGCTTCCTCATCAGTCCAGTGTTCCGGCCTCCACGCTTCAACATAATTCATTAATTCAAAAGAGAAAACAAATAATACATGCGAATACTCGTTTGGTAAATCCCCTCAAAATCTTACGTTTCGCCTGTTGGATTCGAAAAGAGGCGAAGACGAAGATCCCCAGGTAAGAATGGGGGCATAGAAGTAGCTAATTCCATGTTTGATCGAATTGGATGAAGCATGGGTACTTAAAAATATCTAGAAATACGCCGGTTCCGAGCCTATCTTTTTTGCTAAAGTAATTTGCATTATTGGATTGCTTTTCGTCAGCTTTTTCCGCTAAGACGGTTCGGGTAATGCGCCTCAGTAGGGCATACCTTTGTACGTGAACTTTTCAACTCCAAGCTCGCCATTTCTCGCAAAAAAAATCCAGCAATGCTGGTACGGCTAAAAGTAGACCCGGCCTGAGCCATGCAAACGAGGCGTAATCTCCGATCGCTTGTATACATGCTTTTTTTTTATTTTTTTTATTTTCGCAATCTCGCAGTGCAGAGCTTCTCGTCATCTTGTTTCTGTCAAGTTTTCCGATGCGTTGTCGCTACAGTAGTACTGGGTGGCCGCTGTATATTGTCCTAGAATTCGTTCGACCAACCGAGGACTGTTGGAAAAGCCCCAAAGTGGAATGTCTTCACGTATATCTGGTTGTGTACTACTTTGGACCTGTTCTTCGCCCATTCCGACCGACACAAGACTTGATCTACCAATTGGAAACCCTGATTTTGACCTCTGGGCGACCGTCGTGCAGAGAAAGATGGTATACGCATTGCCTTCCTCGGTACCCTATGCGGCATCGGCGTGCTGAATAGGATGGGCTGATGCAGGTAGTAATTTTCCCTGCGCTGGCAACGCAATATGGGACAACGGGATACCTAGTAAACACATCAGTTCCAAGCTCGACACAACTCGTATACCATTGTTGACCTCGTTGGTGTTGTCGTCGAAAAAAGGACGCCCGAGCTGTGGTTTGCGAATTTAGAGGCACGAACGTATTCTCACTTTCGATGCGCACAGTTTCAGAGCCTTTTGTCGTCCTATGTGCTTCCGATGGTTGGAAGAACAAAAAACATACATGCGACCGTTTTCGTTGATGACGTACTACCGGAACGGGTCCGCATCCAATTCCGACGAACAACGGAAGCCTCTGTCCAAGTTGCAGCCGGCGGGAATAGGACCAACAGACTTTTTTTTTCAGTTCAACACTCGACTTGGTGCACCAAAACCTGGAAGCCGTACGGGAAACGACTGCAGCTATTGCGCCTCCTGCGTGACGTCCCGTGAAGGCGAGTCACCGGATATAGGGTATGGGAAGGACTTTTGTTAAATTCTGGGCGTAGGTAGATTGCTAGTATTCTTTTACAGGTATTGTGATGGATGAGTGAATCACCTGCGAGAAAGCTCCAGCGGAATTTCCAACACTCGTCCCAAGACAAGACCTGTCGATGCTTGTCGTGGTAATGATGTTGGTCCAGTCTTGTCATGAGTTGCGTCCAAACCAACGAGAAACTCCCACCGACGGAAAGAGGTCTTCGTCGGAACCGCGTAGCAATTGTTCGAGTCGTTCCGTGACTTGTTGGGAGGTGGGTCGTTGGGTAGGATCGGCATGCCACATTTCCGTCAACAGTTGCCTCACGGCCGGCGGCCAATACGCCGACTCGACGTCGGGTCGTTCCTTTCCTTGAAAGACCTGAGTAATAAACATTTCCTCGCCCTTGATGTGAACAAAGGGCATCCACAGCGATAAAACTTCATAACAAATCATACTCAAGGAGTAAACATCGGATCCCAAACCACATTGATTTCCCATGTACACTTCGGGGGCCATATATCGCATGGTACCGGTATTGCCGGTCAATTCAAAGACTTCGTACTCGTCCTTGTTGTCGTTGTCCGATGCCGTTGCTGTTTCAGTTGTTTCAGTTGTGGACGCTACTTCTCTTTGTGTAGTTTCATCGTCACTATCATCCTCCGTATCCTTGTTGTTGGTTTTGTCCTTGACGTTCCGAACGTCTCGTAAAAATCGCGCCAATCCAAAATCAAAGACCTTGACGGTCCCATCACTATCATAACCAATATTGTTGGGACTGAGGTCGCGATGAATAATTCCGGAAGCGTGTAAAAAGGCGACGGCCGAGGCCACTTGACTCAAAACAACGATACGTTCGAGCCAGGATGTCTGAAGGGACCGGGGCGACAATCCCACCGACTCTAAGACTCCGGCCCCTCGCATGTTCCTCCATTTGGTCAATTTCTCGCGCAGCGTGTACCGCAAATGATCCACAATCAAAAAGGTCATTTGCGGCGAAAATCGTCGAATGGGTTTCAACTCGTCATAGCCGTGCGCATAAATCTGGATCAGGTTGCGGTGTCCTCCGCACTCGAGCTGCAAATGCTTCAGGACGTGAAATTCCTTGTTCAAATCTTGAATGGCCGATTGGACGCCCCCCTGATCCATGCCTCCAAAGTACAAATCAATTTGTTTTCTCAGGCGTTTGACGGCCAATCGCGGAGGCCGCAGGGGATCCGGTAAAGGCAACGTTTGATCGGTCGTTTCATACAAGAATTTGTACTCTTCCATGTCTTTGAATCTCAGCTGCAATTGATCACGAAGGAGGGGTTGATGGTTTCCGGTACAGGGTTGGGGGTGTTCATCTGACGTAACATTGCTCGTAGCGGGAGGTGGTGTGCTGGTAAATTTGTGATGATCCGGATTAATTTTGACACTTTGAACATTGTACACTTGACAAAAGCCTCCTCCTCCTAATAATTTGCCCATGGTAATTTCGTCTTGAAATAAAATGGGAATCTTGTGAGAAGACTCAGTAGTAGTAGCAGCAGCAGTAGTAGTCAAGTCGTCAGTGTTACTGGTTATGGATGTTTCCTCCACAGTGCCTTCTTGGGAGTCATCCTTTTCGTCGCCGGCAGTCATCATGGTGGTATTTAGATGGATGAGTCTAGTTTCGATCTTCTTTGGAATCTTCGTTTCCCCGTTTGCTACTGATAGTACCGTTTGAGTGAGTACCTGGCTTCGAGGAGTAGCTAGCTACTATAATGGAAGTAGGGATTCCTTGTAGGTTTGTGTTCCTGCAGCACGTATTGGAACCGACCCTTGGTGGTGCGATGGACAAAGGATACCCGATTTTCGGTACTAGTAGTAGTACGCCAATAGCTTTTGGATAGCCGAGAGAAAAGTCTACTTCAAATCCTACCGGAAAACGCACGTAAGCAGAGCCAAACTGAGTCGAACTGAGCCGATGGTGTGAAGGCTATCTTTAACAGCTAGAAATCCTCGCAATCTAGCTAGTAGTTTATGTGTTTTTATACTTTTTTAATGGTCACCTCAGCAACATGTTTGTTGTTGTTGTTTCTTTGCTTCGGTCATAGTGTCTCTACTGTACTAGCTAGTAGTAGGACATTTTAGATAACCAATGAATGAATCCTCTCGCACGTTGGGGACGAAAATTGGGGACGAAAATTGGGGACGAATATTGGGGACGAATATTGGGGACGAATATTGGGGACGAATATTGGGGACGAATATTGGGGACGAAATGGTTGTGCGAATCCTGATCACGTGCGCGTCAATGACAATAATGATGATTGTCATCATTGATTCCGAATTCCCTGTTCCCCACCGAACTCCGTCATTGCCCGATCGCAAACAAGATGCTACTACTACTAGCTAGCTATAGTAGCAAGCTATCTATTATCCCAACTACTTTTCAAGCAACCACCAACAAAGTAGTTGGACGTAGAAAAAGTCTTGCAAGTAGCTAAGCTAAAAGGTCGATCCAATCCATTCGATACAGGGTCACCCCGTGTGATCGTTTCGTAGCATGTCATGAACTTGATGCTCGCTAGCGCAAAAGTAGATCGAGCAGTTCCATTCTGGCAAAACGACCAGTCTCTTGTCGCCGCCATCGGCGTCGTCAAGGCAAGTACATGCATTGCAAATCTTTTCAACTGCACTCGACCTATCAAGCTAGTTAGTACATGGGGCATTGAAGCAAGGGGAAGGAACTCGAAGGGATTATTTTGCAAAAAACGACTGAAAAATAATGGACGATTCTTTTTTCGTAGGTGGTTAGAAACGATCTCTTGGCAATGCATGAGCTTGCCAGATAGTATAGAGGCATACCGTTCATTACCCAATAGTAGTCAGCCATCCAACACGAATCGTAAATACAATGAAAGTCTGAATGGGCGCTCGATAGTGAGCCATCTCATCGAAAAATAAGTTTTCGGATCAGGAGTGGAAACGACAGCGGCCGTATGTCGTGCTTCGCGTGGGCCTTGTAACTAAAATATATAATAAAGCCCAGAATCATTAGGGTGGCCCTTGCGAAAGGATCGACATATCGGAAGGACACCATTACTTACAACCAGACGATGACTTATTACAAAGCAAAGCTGTACTAGCTAGTAGAGCAGTAGTAGTATTCGTAGGGCGAGGGAAATACTAAATCCGAGCACCGGCGATCGGTCGAAATGAAAACAAAATGGTACATTGCCTCCGTTCCAAAAGAAAGCTACCAGAGAACATACTTTTGTTTCTATGGCAGCCATCTTTGGGGTGAGACAATCTACCATTATACGTCATGTCGAACAAACATGAGCGCTGGATACGATTCCTCCGTCCGTCGGTACGATCCGCCGCAAGACCACGGCTTCCTTAGAGTCCGCTCCAATGGTGACCAAGGGGAGAACACAAACCCACTGGCCGAGTAAAGAAAGAGGATTGCTATCATGCAAACATACGTCTGTTGGCATGGCAGCCATCCTGGATGCCTTACGCGACAAGCAGAGTGATGATCTGCCCTCGGAGACCATAGGAACGAACACAGAGACAGGACAGAACCAGGGAGAGACATGCTTGTAGAGAAAGACTAGGAGAACCAATCCTTGGCCGGTGGGCATGGGTTTCTTCTTTGTACAACTAGTGTCGCCAATGAGACTCCTTCGTACACATCCAAGACGCACCGCGATGAGAACAAATATGCGCAAATGTAGCCGTTGTTGTCATTGCGGCGGCGACTTTAAGGTGTACGAAGAGGCAAAATAGCAACACTAGGATATACAAAGAATGGAAAATCAACCGTCCATAAGAATGGACCCCTTGGTCGTGAGGAGTCGTGCCGCCGAGAGACTTGAGGAATACCCGGGCATGCTGTTCCAACAGCAAGGTGTCAAGGAGGTGTTGACAACCACCGAAGACATCCAGGAAGGCGATGGGAAGCCGTGATCTACCACGTGGAGAAACTAGTAAGGGTTGTGTTTTGCCAGGTGGTAGATCAGTTTTCCAATTGCCATCTTGGAAGTCGACAGTGACAGTCACGACTCCGTGGCACCTTGAATAGAACAGGGCTATGGGGGGCCGAGAGTCTTCGGGGGTCTTGGAAAGAACATCTTGGAAACAACGGAGTCGGGCCGAGCCAAGAGGCATAAAAAGGACGACCCGCCCACCGCCCGTCGATAACGACGCGTTGGTCGTGAGTCGTATCGTGAAAGCTAGAAGAGAGGAAGAAGCAGGAGAAGAGCGACGCTGGGTGAGTCGAATACATTCAAGAGTCGTCGGAGAGTATAATTATGCTCATGTACCGTACCGGTAGATGTGGCGATACCACAATGCGCGGCAAATGTAAACCAATCGTGGAAGGAATTTACAGCGGTCCGAGGACCACAACAACATACATGCAACGACAATGCTGGCATGAGAAGAATAATGACAGCAATGTTGGTGCATGCTTGCTTTGGTCGTCGGACGCTGAAGATTCTACTTCCATTGGCATACATGTACCACCAAAACAAACGGCAAACGGATGTAGAGGTGGCACAATTACCAAACAATTCCGAGAGCGCGACAACAATGCAGATGTTGCTAAAGCAGAGCAAGGATTTTCAAGTTTCCTTCGCGGCACTTGTTTTGTGGACCTATGACAATGTACTGACAGGTTAGAGTTCAGACCTCTTGTGATGTAAGCGCCCCCACACTCCCACCCCCGGGAGGATTTATGGGGCTGACCTTATCATAGCACAAGAGGAACTGAGACTCCGTCGTGTTGTAGATGCCACCAAGGTTCCAAAAAAGAAGTGACTGGAAAGAAACTGTTGTCCTTGCCTGCTGTGGCAAACATCGCTGTTGCTGTAGTTGCTGTTCGATGAATCAATAGCCGCGGAGGGTAGGGGAAAATGACGTCGATGCGGTAGTAAAGGTGGCAGAAGCGGGAACCGGGAATTGAAACAATGTCGATACGGATGGGTGGACGATGGTGGTGACGATGGCGGCGGATGCGGTTGTAGGCAAATGTGGGAATAAGTGATTTATATACGTTGAGGTTTGAGTAGAGTAACGGTGGGCCGCACCATGGTCGACTTGACCATGGCGAGACCCAATCTTTTTTTGTTTATTTTTTTGTATTTGTGTTTTACGTACTTTTGACGAAGTTTGCCGTTTTGTTGTCGAATCACAAAAATTATGAGAAGGGAAAAAAAGTGAAGTTTTTTGATTTACGCTCGATCCTCCGCGGTTTTGTGCATCCAAAACTCATTTGGATCTTTTTTGATCGCTCCTAACCCGGAAGCTGTCATGCATCAACTCCACGATCCATACCGCTTCCAAGAACTTCTCTCGAGCTACCTCGAAACACACAAAACATGGGGTCGGATCGACTTCAACACAGTCTATCCATTATCTTGCCATCTATTATGACGCAAAATGCTAGAGAGGAAGCACAGTTCACCAATCTATGCCAACCTAGACTGGTCACAGTTTCATTGTTCTTCAAACGAGGGCTTTGCGACGGTCTTGACCGCCGAAACACACATGGCAGAGATACACAACATTTTAACACGCCCCATCGATTTACCTTGCATAGATTATCACGTAATACCTATGTTGGAATACACATTTCACCATCCTTTGATAACGTAGTTTCATTCGCTCTTCCTTCGTGTGTCGCTGACACAGTGTTGACCTTACAGTAGCTGCTAATAGTAGTCTAGCTAACTACAGTAGATGCCGACGCCACAGAGAGGCAACCGGCTAGCTTTTAGTTCGAGTAACTTTGAAAATAAGTAGCTAGGTAGAAGACCATTGGAAGCTACAATTTGTTAGGTCTACATGTGGCTAGCGGCTAGGAAGGGTTGTGAGCCATAACAACAACTAGTTTGAATAGCTACAAGGTGCGGTGAATCCGTGATCCAGGCTGGCGAAGTTGTAGGTACGTCTACAGGGCCAGATGTATTGCCTCCAAGCAAGTGCATGCACGGCATATATGTATAACCTAGCAGTTGGCTAGGTAGTAAGCAAATGCCTAGCTCTAGCTAGACGGCAGCTAGTTCTTGTTGGCTCGAAAGTGTGGGCCCCGGCCGGCATCCTTTCCGGCCATCTCTTCGAATGTAACGGGAAGGTAATACCCCCCAAAATACCTAGCTTGTGGCCGCGTTGTTGCCAGCTCTCGAACGAATACAACGTATGGAGTAAGTTAGGAGGGTTAGCTAGCCTGCCACTGCAAGCGACAGTGGGGTAGAGCTGACAGCCAGTGGCTAGCTAGAAGGAGTCGAGAGCTACCTTACCATACAAAAAGATAGCTAGCTAGCTAACTAGCTACGGTATGATTCTAAACGACTGCAGCAGCGGTAAAAGTTCCACTTGAAAGGAGGGGTTTCTACAGGCCCAGATATTGCCTTACTACTAATACTAGACTACTTGCTGCTCAGTATCTAGCTACAGTAGTTACCTGTGGACAGATAGCTGATAGGTACTCACCAACTAGCTGCAGTATCATAGTCCGTATTGTACGGCCATGTAATGTAGCCTACGGCTAGCAAGTTGTCAATAGCTAGCAGTAAGATAACTAAAAGTTTTGCAACTCGCAACCCTGTAAAGTCGAGTGTGAAAACGGCAGGGTTTGTTGGCGGGGCAACATCTTGCCTCCAAGGAACTGATACCTAGCTCATAACTAACCGGCTTTTAGTAGCTAGTAGAAAGTCGGCATTTATCCAGCCGCCAAAATTAATACTCTAGTAGTAGCTAGAGACAGCTAGTTGCTCTTACTAGCTACCACTAGCTAGTAGTAGCAGGATCGGGATCATCGGTAAGAGGTTCCTGGTAGGTACTATCATGTAGCGAAGTTACCATCTTCTAAATAGCTACCATTATCTAGCTACTAATAAAGATCATTTCGTTGTCAAGCTTCCCGACCAAGTGAAGTTGAGTTACATACCGTACTCTCGGCTTGTGAGTGTTCGAAACAGAACATGAACTTTAGAATTGTTATTATTAGTAGTAGTAGTAGCGGTGATATCAAAACTATGCAGCATGGAAAACGAGACCTAGTCCAAGGACCATGCCCTTTTTTTCCATATTCGAGCCCATTGGCTGAGACTAGCTAGCTAGCTAGCCAAGCTGGGCTGCCTCCACGGACAGTACTGTTCTTGTCGTACCCTGTCCCAAAAATGGTTTCCTGACCGAGGCCGAGGGACCTATCGCTTTCTTCCAAGAAGGCATGGTGGTTGGATGCACCGTCATGGTGCACCCAACCCCAGACTTGCCCGAATGGAATCCCGGCTCCCATCCAAACGTTCGACTTGGTCCTACTATTCCTCTTCGCTAGCAAGGTAGTAAGCTTACTAGCCAGCTAGCTTGTTGGCGAGTCCATAGTCGAGACCAACCAACTCTTTTGCTTGTGCCTACATGGGAATGATTTGCTTCATCTCGAGTCCATCTTGTTCCAATCGTCCCACCACCTAACAGCCAATCCAAAACCAAGCAAGAAACGAATCGTGTGAGTGTACATGGAAAAGCAAACAGAGTAGAATTCATTCATTCATCCAAGCAATATAAGTACGTACAAAGTCTCGCATTTCTCGTTCCATATCGGTTTCCAACAGTACATCGGACGAGAGTGGCGACAAGCCAAACTTGTTGACGGCGTCCTTGTGGACCTTTGCATTTTTACTCAGGGCAGTATTGACGGTACTTCCCATGTCGTTGCCCAAAGCTTCCACAATGGCTTCGTCTTGGGCTTTGCCGGCGGAATACAGGGTAATCTTTTCCTTGGTCGTTTCTCGCAAGATAGGACTGATCAGTTTGTAGAGCGTCGAAAACCAACCGGGGGCATTCATCATGTACGTTTGGTAGGCCCGCGTCGGATAGTGGGCATCGATCATGCCGACGAATTCCTTGACAAAATTAATGAGGGCGGGTTTCCGCAACAAGCCCAAATGGAGGCCTTGCAAATCAATAATGCTAATCATGAGTGAGTCCTCGATGCTGGCATCCGAAGGATGCAAGACATTCCAACAATACTCAAAGACGTAGGCATATTGATGGAGCATATCGTCAATGCTGATTCCATTGTGCGCGGCCAAATCCAAATCCGTCAAGCCGGGACGTTGAATAAAGACGACGTGGTTCGAAGCGGGTCCACCACCGGCGGGGGCACTAAAACCAATAAAGTAATGCGGCAAGACGCGCTTGGCAATGTCGTAATTCACGTGGGGTCGTGCCAGAATCGTATCAATCTCTTTGGTGGACCGCCAATGCAACGAGGCGATCGTCGCTTTGCGGGCATTGTCTTGGTTGCTTTGATGCGCTTCCAAATAGCGAATGGGAATGGGAGCATCCTGATTGGACTCGTACGTCTTGGCGTTCGTCCACTTGTCACTGAGCAACAATGGAAAGTTGTATTTTTGGTAGTCTCGTGCTTGTGTTTGGGCGTATTTGCGTTTTTTGGAATTGCTGTGGTTGTTGTTGTTGTTTGTGGTGGTTGGAACTTTTACTTCTGCTTCTACTTCTTGGACTGTAGCAGTGGCAGTAGCCGTGGCGGTTCCTCCGAGAGCACTTTCGCGCGTCCCTGCTTTGGCGGCGCGTCGAAAGAACGGCACGGCTTCCACGAGCGGCAAATGCTGCAGAAGGATTCCAACTTGCGCGGGAAGCCCCGGTTCGTGGAAGCAAGTATAGGGCATGAACAGGAGGACCACCAGTCCAAACGCCAGGGGCCCAACCACACGATTGCGTCGTAGACGTTGTTGCACATGAGCCCAAGACCATCCTGGTCGATGATGATCATGATGGTAGTTCTTGTGTTTGGCGTGTCGGGAATGACCGCCGCCAGTGTGAACCTTCGAGGGGGACTTGGGCGTGGACAGGACTGTTACCGTCACAGTCATGGGCTCTTCCGTACTACTACTAGTACTAGTAGTAGCGGTAGAAGTACTCGTAATAGAAGGAGAGCTCATCATCATTATGAAGTGTAGTAAGAAGCAGATAACCTGATAGAATATAGGGATATACTAGTAGTAAAAGGTACTACTGAGGGATCAAGCGTGGAGGAAGGACCTTGATAGTAGGTACTCGTAGACAATGTGAAGAGCCGTTCCTATGTAGATAATTCTTTTGCGCCAATTCTGGACTGAGTTTGAATGGATTTGACAGTTTTTGAATCGCCTGAATTTTCAGGTGAACACAACCAGTTATTAGCTTCTGATAGCTAGCTAGTAGATTCGTATGAAGAGATAGGTAGGCAGAAAGGCAGATAGATAGATGGATGGGTGTAACAAAGAAGATGAAGTGTGTATTATGTTTTCGTTTGCTAACAGCAGCCGCTATCAGCCGTCGGAGTATAATGGTGACAGCGTGTACCCCGAGCTAGCTAGCTACCTGGTAGTAGCTAGCTAACTAATAGTCGTAGTAGTGGAGATGGCGTTTGTTGTGGCTCGTGGTTCCTCCTGTACAAGAGTAAGATTGATGACAAACTAGAGCTGAGCAGGAAGCGTATCACGCAGAAGATGCAGTTCGCAATCTGCTGCTTTTGCGGCATCAGAATTGCCCTCCTACACTGCAGAATTATTATCAATCATCAACATGTTGATGCTTCGATGTCATATTTACAACGTCAGCAGCGCTTATGTGTCAAACGTCGCATCACCCCACCTGCCAATCAAAAATCAAATCGCGCAGTCTTGGGAACAAACGGGATCAACCAGCCAAAAGCTAAATAAAGAACGACATTATTGGCGCCAATAGAATATTGCCGGTTCGGGTCGCCATGGCTTCCAATTTCCAAACGGATCGTTACTCGGAAAGGTGGACCCAAATCAATCCCCAAGGTTTCGAGTCAACTCAGCACTACGTATCGTCTACAATGTCTTCACAATGGTCAAACAGAGCCTCTTTCCGTTCCCCCTTTAGTTTTAGTAACGAGAAAAACAGTCGTGTTGAGAAACAAATATCTTCACCGCAGCTGCCATCGATCGAGCAACGAAAAGGCATCCCCGCCAATGGATGGTTGTGAGCCTCTCATTTCTTGCAATCATGTTTGCATAGCCAATGGAGTGCCCCTTTGGATCAATCAATAAATGAGCAAAAACCGCCCACATAGCTCAGTTGGTTAGAGCACCTCATTAGTAATGAGGAGGTCGGTAGTTCGAACCTGCCTGTGGGCTAATGTCATTTCACTTTTGTTGCCCAAAGTGATGAAGTCATAGATTTGCATGCATTCCTCTTCATTTTGCAAATTTTGGCATGTCTGCTTTCCCATTTGATTGATCAGAAACATCACACCTCAAGTCACTGAAAATTTTCACATGGTGCAGAAGTCAGCAACAGCGAGTTTTGACAAACAGTCAATTGATTTGTGGAGTCAGTCAACCAATGCATGGCGATGTCAAACACAGTGACAAGTTGACAAATGTTGTCAATGGTGGTGTCAAATTGGCAAATGATCAGTTGACATCGCACTTGTTTGACCACAAGCACCAAAATCGAGAATGATCATTGCAACCATGATTGTTGTCGCTTCCATGCAGAGTTGCAAAAAATCAGACATGTCAAACTGTGCCAAACCATGCAGAGATCGCACTGATTTGACCAGATCAGACAAATCAACAATGCGCTAGCAAGCGAACTGACCACCATGGTGTTCAAAAGAACTCACAATCACAATTTGCATTTTTCACAGGCGTTGGTCAAAAAAACAATTTCCAAGAAACACATGAACACAGCGCGCTCCCAAACAATCAGTCAATTTGCTGCGGCGGGAGCCACAGGCATGCCCATGGTCTCTTCACATGACAACTGTCACACCACAACCAGTCCAGTCCAAGCGCACAGCTCCAAACCAATTAAGCGCATCCAACCATCCTTCCATCTGCCCATCCAGCCTCCAACGGCTGCCGCGTTGTCGTGTCAATCCACTTGCACTCCTCACATCACCGCTGCGCTCCCCTGTGAAGATCCTTGCGGCATGCCTCCCGTCTTGCCCACTGCAAATCAAGCCAAGGCCTGGGCACTCGTTGGAGGAGCCCCCTCGTGGATCAAACGCGTCGAGCCATCATCCCCAGTTCAGCTGTGTCAAAACTCGGGAGTGTCCTTCAGTTCCTGCACACAGAGAGCATGAACTCTCTGTGCCCAGTCTTCTGTCCAACAAGCCTCCAAGCAGAGACGGCAGGCCACAGAAAGAAAATTGAGTGGCGCGGAACGCTGTGTGAAATCAGAGAAGGTGTCCTCAAAAGCGGATGGACGGACAGACCCTGCCAGCAGGAATCGCACAGAGCAGCCCCACGATGATGTCCGCAATCAATCCCGTGGTCAGCAGCTGCTGCCAGCATCTCCCATCGCCGTCGCCATCGCTCACCTCATCCCTTGACATGTCAACATGCACCACAGTTTGTCTTTCAACAGTCGATCAAAGTTTGCAGCTGCAGCGTGTTGTCCTCCATGCCCGAGCAGCCAGTTTGGGGGGAGCGTTCTTCAACCAAACAATCCCTGGTCACACAAATGATTCACACAGCAAAAAAGCACTCAAATGCAGCTTTCATTGGTGTGAATCGCTTTGTTCAGCGTGGACACACATCAATGGCAATGTTTGTGCCCAGCGGATCACAATGGTTTGAATCGACCCAATGTGGTGACTGTTGCGAACAAGGGCACCGGTGGCCTTGGGGTCAGGGTTGACCCCAGGGAGGCGCATTCTCACCCTCAATTTTGAAGACGCACAAGAGAATCTTTGGCACAGAAAGTCAGTCACATTGGAAACGTTTCATGACAGCTGACAAAGCAAGTTCAACAGCTTTTTTGACTGCTGCAGCTGGTTTTTTAAGCGTTTGCAAGATCAGTGCAGATGTCAGCAAACAGATGATTGACTGACATTTTTGATTCAACATCAAGCTTGCAAACTCAGAGTCAAAGTTTGTTCAGCAAAAGTTGCAAATGACAACAACTTTGAACATCCCATGGCCATCTCATGATTTCTTTGCTGGGGTTGTTGGGTGTCAAAGCAATGAGATTTTTTTTGGAACAAGCAAACAGACAGAAAGGTGGATTGATGTTCTGTGTTTTTTTTTGCAAAAACACAAATTGATCTTCCTGCTGAAACAAAACAACTTGAACAATTGCAGTTCTCAAAAACAATGCAATCTCGACAACAACTCTTTTTTAGAATTTTGTTTGTGACATCTTTTCTTCATGCAAACTGCATTCTGGTTGCCTAGCAGCAAGAATTCTTCATGCAATTGATCTGTTGTCGAGCATGGGCAGGAGGCAGATTCAAGCCCCGCTGCAAAACGCAAGTTCCCATTTGACACTCATTGGCTGAAAATTGATTGTTGTGATTTGTCTGTCACTTTTTGACTGTCTTTTGTTGACTTGACTCAAAAAGAAATGATGGCTTTGACAAAATGTCGTTGTCAACTTGAAATTGCGTCTCAGTTCTGTTCTGCACTAGACTGGTGCTCAAATTCACAGTTCACATGGGACAAATCCCATGTGAGCACAAGCCTTTTGCTGATGCAGCACAGTGCATGAT
>ENA-ORBV01008773-ORBV01008773.1-microbial-mat-metagenome-genome-assembly--contig:-NODE-8773-length-16849-cov-7.030169_pt1 | contig 16849 bp, 16 predicted proteins | sample MGYA00237777_ERZ505514 | MGnify/ENA primary metagenome ERZ505514 (study PRJEB26160, sample SAMN06269048) | microbial mat metagenome | isolation source: Oligotrophic lake microbial mat | place... | reverse complement strand
TTCAAGCAGAAGACGGCATACGAGATTCGCCTTAGTCTCGTGGGCTCGGAGATGTGTATAAGAGACAGATTTAATAGAATCAATAATTTGTTTTGCAATGCTTTCTGCTTGAATTCTTATTTCAGGAACTGCTGTTGTTTCCCATAAAACCCCTCGCAGTAAAGAACCTATGGCGAAGATGTCATTTGATGGTTTGGAACCCTCTTGCAAAACCCTGCCAGTTAATGTGGTTTGAATACCCATTTTTAAATCGCTAGCAAAAATTATTTTGCCGATTAGTAAGTTTACCACCAACTCATCTTTTAGTTCTATGTAATTTGTTTGTGGTCCTGTGCAATTAATAACTCTCCCTACAGTCAATTTACGGATCTCAGAACTTTTTCTTAAACGAACGGAAACAATTGTCGATTCATTGATTACTTGCATATCTAATAGTCGCCCTCCAATAATTTCGAGTTGGCCTGATTCTTTTAAATTGAAAATCTCCTGATGAGTAACTACGGGCAAACGATGTCGTGCCACGCCCCAAACATGACGGATGTGTGAGATGAATTGCTGTTTTCCCTTGTCGGACAATTCAACCCAGATTTTCTGAACATGAGGTCTTAAAGAATCGACAACAGCTCTCCAGGAAATGTTTTTTGATTCAGCAATTTTGAAATGTTTTCTTACTGTACTAAAGATTTCCAACATGCTTCTGTCTTTAATTTCAGAATAAAAATCAGGGTAATTATCCGATTTTCCATGCGGAGCAGGAGTGTATCCTTTTGGAGAAACAACGAATATTTTTCCGGTGAATACGGTTTTCTTTATGCTTAAAACACTATCTACCATAGTTAAGCCAGTTCCTATCAATAAAATGTTTTGATTTAGAGGGATGTTTTTAAGATAATCTTCATTCCAGGGGTTTTGAAAATAGTATGGACTTTCAAAAAATTCAGGAGTGTTCGACTTTGGAGATGATGGAATAAAATTACCTAATGCCAAAACGATTTTATCGGCAATAAGTTTTGATGAGTTACTCAATGAAATAGTATAGTTAATACCATTTTTTTCAATGTTAGTAGCTTTCGCATCTATCAATTTAAGTTGTGGATTGGATTTGTAATAATTAAACAATTCCAATATGTATTTTCCATAAATAATACGGGGGACAAATTGATCTTGCAAATTGTTATCTGAATAATTATTAGCAATCAACCAATCAACAAAATGATTCTGCTTGTTTGGAAATGCACTCATTCTGCCAGCGGGTACATTTAATAAGTGTTCGGAATCGGTTGTGCTGAAAGCAATACCAAGTCCGAATGGCTGGCCTGAATTAACGATTTTTACAGAAATATTTTTGCTGTTTTCAAGCAATTGAATTGCGGTTAAAGTTCCGCTCCATCCTCCGCCAATAATGACAATTGTTTTCATTTGCAAACAAAATTAAGGAATAGTTTAGGGGTAAAATATGACGATTAACTGTTTTATCAACAATTAGTTGTGAATGCAATATTGATTAAAACCCAATACTTTTCAGATAACTAAGTATTTTTGTAAGAATGAAAACAAAACGTCCTTTAATACTTGTTACCAACGATGATGGTATTTCGGCTCCCGGTATTGCATCTTTAATTGAAGTGGTTAAAACTTTAGGTGATGTTGTGGTGGTAGCACCCGATAAACCTCAATCGGGAATGGGGCATGCCATTACGATAAATGCTACTCTTAGAATTAATAAAGTAAATATTTACGGAGTGAAAGAGGAGTACAGCTGTACAGGAACACCAGTTGATTGTGTGAAAATAGCTGTCAACAAAATTTTAGATCGTAAGCCGGATATTATTGTATCCGGAATAAATCATGGTTCAAACATGTCGATCAATGTTATTTATTCTGGAACCATGTCTGCTGCAGTGGAAGGTGCTATTGAAAGCGTTCCTTCAGTCGGATTTTCTTTGATGAACGAATCCATTGATGCAGATTTTACCGCGTCTAAAAAAATTGTAAAAACAATAGTCAATCAGGTTTTGAAAAATGGTTTGCCTAAAGGCGTTTGTCTGAATGTAAATATTCCTAAAGTTAAATTTGAATTATTAAAAGGAATAAAAGTATGTCGACAAGCTAAAGCGAATTGGATAGAAGAGTTGGACGAAAGAAAAGATCCAAGTGGCAAAACTTATTTTTGGTTAACTGGCAGATTTGATAATTACGACAAAGGAAAAAAAGATACAGATGTGTGGGCGCTGGAAAATCAATATGTTTCTGTAGTGCCTACACAGTTTGATATGACCGCTCACGATTCTATAAAAGTAATTGAAAAGTGGAAATTTTAATCTCTAAAAAATGAAAAACTTTAATTGGAATAGAACTTGGGTAGGACTTGCAATTGGAATACTTTTTCCAATTATAATTTATACCATCTATTATTATTTTGTTTATAATTCGGGGTTGCAAAAGATGAATGTGAGTTTGTGTATAGCCACTAACTTAATTCCTTTTTATTTATATCAACGTAAAGAAAGTTATAATGGTTTGAAAGGAGTCTTAGTTGCAACGTTTGTTTGGGCTGGAATTATTTTTGGCTTGGCTTTTTTTACCAATTATTTACGCTTAGGATAAATGAACTACTACATCATAGCAGGAGAAGCTTCGGGCGATTTACATGCATCTAATTTAATGAAATCATTAAAGGTATTAGATGCAAGTGCTCAGTTTCGTTGCTGGGGTGGTGATCTGATGCAAAAACAAGGTGGTGAAATTGTAAAACATTACCGCGATTTAGCATTTATGGGCTTTACCGAAGTGCTAATGAACATCCGAACTATTTTTAAAAACATTGATTTTTGTAAAAAAGACATTTTGGAAAACAAACCAGATGTATTGATTTTGGTTGATTATCCTGGTTTTAATTTACGCATTGCCGAATTCGCAAAAGAAAACAATATAAAAGTATTTTATTATATCTCTCCACAAATTTGGGCTTGGAAACAATCACGCGTTCACAAAATAAAAAAAGTAGTAGACAAAATGTTTGTCATTCTTCCTTTCGAAAAGGAATTCTATAGTCGTTTTGATTATAATGTTGATTTTGTTGGACACCCTCTGTTGGATGCTGTAAATAATTATTCTAAAGAGTCGAGCGACCTTGGGCTAACATTTGATAAACCAATCATCGCTATTTTGCCTGGCAGCAGAAAACAAGAAATTTCTACCTTGTTGCCATTGATGCTATCTATGCGCAAGTACTACCCAAACTATCAATTTGTTGTTGCAGGCGCTCCGTCACAAGCACCGGAGTATTACCAAACATTTTTTCCTGATAAAGAAGTGAAAATTGTTTTCGGAAAAACATACCAGTTGTTGCAAAAATCAGAAGCTGCGTTGGTGGCTTCAGGAACAGCAACACTGGAAACAGCTTTGTTTGGTGTGCCTGAAGTGGTTTGTTACATTGCAGGGAAAATATCTTTTGTCATAGCGAAACAACTTATTAAAGTGAAATACATTTCGCTTGTGAATTTAATCATGGACAAAGAAATTGTAAGAGAGCTTATTCAGGCGGATTTGAATGAAGAGAATTTAAAATCAGAACTAGATAAATTGCTTACCAAAGAAACACGTAATAAACTGCTAGCAGATTATGCCGAACTCAAAACAAAATTAGGTGGTTTGGGCGCTTCAGAAAGAACGGCAGAGTTAATGATTAATTATTTGAAACAGTAATGAGAATGAAGAAATACATCCTTTCCATTTTCTTTTTTGCTTGTTTTCTTTCATTCAATGCAACAACTCTTAATGTTCGAATACTTACAACCAAAGTAATTCAATCCTTCATCTTTTCACCTATAAACGGAACGTATGATGTTTACGGAGACGGGAAATTACTTTTAAATAGTGACTCTCCTGGTATATTTCAATTGACGATAGAAAAAGATTCTATTATTTTAAAAACATTTGAAAGAACAATTGGGAAGTATGCTTCGCTGAAAATGCTTTCAAAATTGCCTGACGGAGCATTTAAGATAAAATCAGTTCTTCCTGAAGGAAAAGTAAGAACCTATGAAGATGATGTTATGATTGGCTTAACGGCAGATAAAAAACAATTTTTACTCATCAATAGAATTGATATTGAAAAATACATCGGTGGAGTAGTGGAGTCGGAATCTGGAACTCGAACTAGTTTGGAATATTATAAACTGCAATCTATTTTATGTAGAACATATTTGTTAGCTCACATTAACCGACATGTTGCAGAAGGTTTTCAGGTATGTGACGATGTTCATTGTCAGGCATACCTTAGCAGAACAACAGATACTGACATTCAAAAAGGCGTAAACGATACAAAAGGATTAGTGGTAGTGGATAACGACTTGAATTTAATTACTGCTGCATTTCATTCTAATTGTGGCGGACAAACAGTTGCTTCACAAGATGTTTGGGCAATGTCTACCAGTTATTTAAAATCTGTGAAAGATACTTTTTGTATAAAACAAACGCATGCCCATTGGAAACGAACTATTCCGGTGGAAGATTGGAAAGCTTATTTACAATTGAAACATAAATATCCTGTGGAGGATAGTTTAAAATTAAACAGTGCAACTACATTTACTCAACCGAATGGAAGAGCTGTTTATTTCACCGATAGAGATTTGAAAATTCCTTTGAAAATTATTCGTGCCGACTTCCAATTAAAATCCACTTATTTTTCTGTGGAACAACAAGGAGAATCCATTGTGTTTAATGGAAGAGGTTATGGACATGGAGTTGGAATGTGCCAAGAAGGAGCAATGCGCCAAGCGAAATTAAATCGTTCGTATAAAGAGATTCTGAATTTTTATTATAAAGATGTGCATTTGGTGGATCTTTCAGCTTTGAGCTATTTTAGGCAGGAGTAAGCTCAGACCTCACCCCGGCCCCTCTCCTTGTTCAAGGCGGGGGGTGTGTCTCCGAAGGAATGTTTTATTTAACGAAAATCATTTAAGGGCTATCCAATTGTGAGAACGGTCATCTCGTGCCACTACACGGGATCTGCTAATTAGAATGGCTAAAGCCACTAACAGAGAGATTCCGAGCATGTCCAAAGCGGAGTTGAAGGAGAGCACGGAATGACGATTGCGAAGGAACGAGTGTCTCCGTAAGAACTTAGAAACCAAAATTCTCCTTATCTTTAATCGTGCTTTCTAAAACAAAATACATCTTACTATTTCTCCTCTGTTTTGCCTTCGTTTATTCAAAGGCACAAACGGATAGTATAAAAACTACATTGAAAAAAAGTGACTCGGTTATTGTTGTTAATCTCCAATGCATTCCCACAACTTTGAATAAAAAACGTTTCGCTTTTGTAACAGGAACAGAAGCTGCACTATATGCCGGTTCACTTATTGGATTAAATGAATTGTGGTACAAAGAATATCCGCGTTCTTCTTTTCATTCTTTTAACGACAATCAAGAATGGCTGCAAGTGGATAAAATCGGACACATTACAACTTCTTATTATGTAGGTAGAGTGGGAACTCAACTTTATAAATGGAGTGGAGTAAAACGCAAAAAAGCAATCTGGTATGGCGGAATGTTAGGTTCTGTTTATCAAAGCACCATCGAAATCTTAGATGGCTATTCATCCGAATGGGGATTTTCCTGGGGCGATTTTGCTGCTAATACTGCCGGCTCTTTACTTTGTATCGGACAAGAACTCGCTTGGGATGAACAACGCATCGTTTTAAAATTTTCTTTTTTGCAAAGCGAGTATTCAAAATTTCGTCCCAATGTTTTAGGGAAAAATTTACAGGAAAATATTCTAAAAGATTATAACGGACAAACATATTGGCTTTCTATTAATCCTGCTTCCTTTATGTGCGATGAAACAAAATTCCCAAAGTGGTTAAACATTGCTGTTGGTTACGGAGCGGATGGCATGACTGGAGGAAACTTTAACCCTCCTTACATTAATGAAAACGGTTTTCAAATCTATCACGAACGTTACCGACAATACTATTTATCTTTTGATGTTGATTTAACGAGAATAAAAACAAAATCTAAATTTTTGAATACAGTATTTTACTCTATTGGCTATCTGAAAATTCCGGCACCTGCAATTGAGTTTTCTGAAAAAGGTGTGAAGGGAAGTTTGTTGGGGTTTTAGTAAAGGCCCTCAGCTAAAAGAAGTGCGGGTTTTACTTGCACAAAACTGTCTTAACCGAAAAGCTTTATTAAATGTACTGAACTTCCCGCAATTTTATAGAAATAAATTTATACCGCTGAAAAAATAAAATTGCAAATGCAGGAACTCCGCATCTTGCTTAGGTAATGCGTCTCATATAATACGTCTTAAAATTGCAGTCAGTGCATTTATTACTTTAATTTTAAACGAAGAACTCATTTCTACATCACGTCCACCTATTATATAGATGTCGTACTGACCAGCGATAAGATTAAGAGGTGTCGTATTATTGTCGAGTTTTAATGTTGTCATTGCTATTGCCGCTAACTAGTATATATACGAACCATTAGTTCGCATACACACCCAATTTAGGGTAGATATGCGAACCTTTTGGTCGCTTATTCAAATGTAGAGAAATATAACATCACAAAAAAATTCCCCTGCAAATGCACTGAAATCTTTTACCATTAAGCTATCATTCTTCCTATTGGCACTTCATTTCCTCTTACACGTTAAGATGCTTTGGCGGCTTGGTGACTTTCTCACGATTCTATTAATACTTAATTATTTTTAAAACAGCTGAACTGTTTGAACCAGTCACTCTTAGAAAATAAATACCATTTTTCCATTCTGAAATATTTAATTGAGTCGAATGAACTGGATTATCATTTTCAAATAATTTCTCCCCAATACAATTGAAAATAGTTATGGTTTGTGGTATTATTTTTTCGGAAATGGAAATAGTAATTACATTTTCAGAAGGGTTGGGATAAACATTAATTTCCTTTCTGAAATTTAAATCAAACTCGCTAATAGATGTTGGGCAGTTAGGTGCAATTGCTGAAGTGTTAATATTCAAAACTCCGCTTGTTACAAACCAGTTTTCCCAGGTTCCACCGCTTCCGGTTTGCCAATCGTTCAAATTAAATGAATTTATCCCCGTTTGAGTTCCTGCCACTTTGTAAACTTTTACAGCTTCATTCGTTCTATCCCATGTAAGAGATTGTCCGGCAGCGCAATTCTCCGGAGTATTTGGTAAAACGCAATTAGGTTGCAGAAAATAAGCATAGTCATTGTTTGCGGGATAGTCGCCATATACATAACCGATTCCATTTGTGTCAACGCAAACAGCAGTGTATTCTTCACAAGCAATTCCATTCGCAGCAACTCCGTAATCCTGAAATATTCTGGATAAAAAAGTAGTATGTCTTCCTTTTCTGTCAGGGCTGTCATAATGTGTATCCGTAATTACATTATTTAAAATTGGGTTGAAAAGAAAACCGTCCTTTAACAAAGTTACATCGGTATCATAAGGATTGTTTAATGCTGTAGCTGATGTAACACTTCCGTTTTGAGCAGTATTGACAATGGAACCCAGAATTGCCATTCCCGCGGAAGTACCTCCAACTGGAATTTTCTTTACATTAATCAAATAATTTAGAGCAGTATCAATTGGGGTTTGTTTCCAGTAAGAAACATAATCCCACTGATTGCCGCCAGCAATCCAAATGGCTTCGGCATTTCTAATTTGATTAATTACATAAGGATCGTACGAAGCTGTAGCATTATTAAAAACAATAGTTTCGACAGAATTTACAGGAACACCCAATGTAGAATACAAATAAGTATTGTAACCACTGGAACCTGTTGCACGAAGAACAACAATATCCCCCCCTCCACTATGTTGTAAAAACCAAATCATGGCATTGTCGTTTTCGCTAGCTCCTCCCATCAAAACTGTTACACCTTGTGTGGTGGCTGTTACATTTGAAGTGTCACCTGTGAAATAGCTGGTATAGGACTGAGAAAAAGAAAACTTAGAAAAAGTAAAAAGCAGTATGAAAATGAAAATCGACTTTGTTGAATTTAGCATTTGATCTTTATTTAAAATTAGTTAATGAAATTAATTATTTTTTTATGTTTGCTCGTATGATTCAAGTTAGCAGGGAGCGTTACCGTTGAAAATGATGGTCTGCGTATTGGCGACAGTTGGGCATTTATGAAACATTAATCTGTCTATCAATACTGATGATAAATATAAAGAAAAAAATTGAAGAGAACTAAAATACCCCCACAATAGCTAGTATGCTGTAATAAGTTGGGCGGGGGAATAATTATTTTTTCTAGAATTTGTCTGCGGAGAGTGCTTTTTGGTATTATGCTGTCGTGGAAAGACCAGTCGGAGTTTAAGTTTTTAAATTAGGGGAAGAAAAGTTTATTTTTTATACGCTATGCACTACAGGTATAACTCTTGGAAATTTTTTGTTTGTCTTTAAGATACTTCCAAGTCCTTTGTAAAAATAGCAAATGTCTATCCGAACGCGTTAAAAATAATTTTAAAAAACCCTGCCGTAAAAACTTCAATCAGAAGAAAAACGACAGGGTTCTAAATCAGAAAAATGGTTTAGCATCCAACAAACGCATTAATATTATCGATTTATTCTTTTTCAATTTTCATTACAACTTTCTTCCCTGAAAAGCCTACGGCAGATGAAGTTTCAAAAGTCATACTTTTTTTCTTATGTTCTTTTACTTCATACACGCCACTAAAATTTTGACATTGCAATATTGCTTCGTCTTGTTTATGCTCACCCGTCAGTTCAGATTGATTCGAAATTTCAAACTTATTTCCTTTTTCGCGAAATTGCCAAGCAAATTTCCCTTTTCCACCTTCATGATTTTCCCAATCTCCGGTACAAGATTCTTTATAAGCATCACATTCTCCTATCTGCCAATGGGGAAGTTCAGCCTCGGTTACTCCGTCAACTGAAAGTTCGGTGATATGCCATTCTCCACCATCGAGGCGATTGGCGTACATTTTCGTTTTATTACATGCCGTAAATAGAATGGCTACCGTCAAGACAGTACTCGTTACTAATAATATTATTTTTTTCATTTTATCTTATTTTTAAATGTTATTGAATTTTTGTTTGAAATACTACATCAATATCCGTATTTCCGGGCGTACATGAACCATCTTTAACACCGGGTTGATGCCTAAGTTCAACTTGCATTGTTCCCAATCCTGTTGACGTAGTTCTCCATTTTGATTGCAAGCCAATTGGCAAAGCGTTTGCGTCCAAATCTGTTTTAGTTACTGTAGCACTTGTTCCTGTTGGTGAAAAGCAAAATAAATGGTCAACACCTTCCTCCAGTACTTCATTAGAAATGGTATCGGCTGGCGATACAGTTTCGTTTAATAAAATGATTGTTGTAAGCCATGTTTTATTTGGCTCTAGTTTAATTGTGTCAAAAATATCATATCCCAAACCTCCATCTCCATCGGGATCACGAAAGGTCGCGTATTTAATATTTGAAGTGTTTGATGAATCAACAAAAGTTAATTTCAACGTTGTAATTACTTCCGACTCATTAATTACTGGTTGGGGAACGGTAACAAGATCTTTGTCTTTTTTACAGCTTGTCCATATTGTTGCTACTGCAAGTGTTGCAAACAATAATTTGATTGTTTTTTCCTTCATTGTTTCTGTTTTTTGGTTTATATTAATTGTTATTACTTATTGATTTACTTTTAAATCCCATGTTAAATGGCACTTTTACTCTGAACGTAATATTTCTTCCCATTGCATCTGTAAAATATCTGAACCTATCGAGGTAATCTCTGTAGGATTTATTTGAAACATTAAACACACTTACACCAAACTCTAAATTTTGATTTTTGATTTTTATTGAAAAGGAAGCGTGTAGATTAATTAAATAGTATGATGACGGAGGAGCAACAAAATCGCTATTTTGAGGAACACGCGATTGTTTGGTCACATAAAGAAAGGAAGCCGACAGATAAGATGAATTAATTTTTTTATAAGTCTTAAAGCGATATGTTAATTCGGTTTCGTAGCGATCGGAAGGCATCATAATTAACCAATCGTTTTCTTTTTTATTCCACGCTCTTAGAATGGATGCTTTGCCTGTAAATTCAAACGACCTATTGATTTTGTAATTTGAATAAAAATCAATTCCTTTTAAAGTTGCATCAGTTTGTTTGTAATAAAATGCAGGAAATGCCCCGTGTATTGTAAGTAAGGGAGATGGCGCAGGTTGCCTGTAAATAAAGTCTTGTATGTAATGAATGTAGGGCGAAATTTCTATGTTAATTTTCTTGGAAGGAATAAAATGTACTGTAAAAATTGCATTGTAAGTTCTTTCGGATATTAGAGTATTGTCGCCATACTCTAATGCCGCAGCACCGTGATGTAAACCATAGCTATACAATTCATTTACCGATGGTGCACGCCAAGCAGAACCCAAATTTATTGATAGGTTAAGTGTGGAGTCTTTTTTATAAATAGCACCAATATTTCCAGTAGCGTTCTCGAAAACATGAACAGGAGTAATTAATTCGTAAGTTGCATTTCCTACATATTGGTATTTATAAATTTGAACTCGTTTGTAATCGTATCGAATTCCTCCTTCAATTTCAAATTTATTTTTTTTCCAACGTTCTATCCAAAAAATACCGCCATTGTTGTTTCTGAAATTTGGAATTAATGTTCTTCCCTCATAAGTATTGCCTTGGGTCATTCCACTTATACCAATACTTCCTGATACATTTCTAATTCTATTGTGTTCCCAAATAATATCAGCAGTATGAGTAGTTAATTCAAATTGAAGTTCAGGTCTATTTAAAGCCTCTAACGAATTATTTAGTGGTTTGTGCTTATCGTATTCATATCGTAAATTATATTGCCTCGCATAAATAATTGATAATTTCCCTATTTCTCCAGTAAGAAAATAGGCCTTGAACTTCACCAATTCATGCTCAATGTGTTGATAAGGCCTTCCAATTTTATAAGTAAATGCGCCAGTTTCAAGAGGAACAGGACTATCAAATGCTTTTTGTAAATCCGTTAAATTTCCTATATGAGATGCTCCAAATATTCCAAGTGTGGTATTAAATTGACTATAAAATATTTCTGCTCCATATTTTTGTTTTATCCAGCCAAGTGTATATGAAAAATTATATTCTTTTAATCCTGTATTCACTAATATATAATTAGGAGCAGAAACAGTTCCATTTTGCTTTAATGTTCCTTGTACTCGCCACGAGAATGCTTTAAGCCTATTAAAGTTTCCGTCTAAATATACTGATGTTGTTCCCGCTTTCCCATTGGTCATTCCAACTAAGTTTATTTCTCCCCCAATTCCTGCCGAATCTCTCAATGGTTTACTCTCAACAATTACGACTCCGGCAATAGCGTCAGAACCATATCGCACACTATTTGCCCCTTTAATAACTGAAAGTTTATTTGCAATAAATGGGTCTATTTCAGGAGCGTGTTCTACTCCCCATTGTTGCCCTTCTTGTCTGATACCATTATTTAAAATAAGTATGCGGTTGCTGTGCATACCATGAATGATTGGTTTTGAAATAGAGTTTCCGGTATTGAGCGAATTAACTCCAACAATATTTTTTAAAGCATCACCAAGTGATTGACCTTTTGATTGATTTAATTTCTCATCAGAAACATCGTTTTTTGTTTGTGTAGTTTGTTCAATTGGTTTTTTAGCAATTACTTCCACATCTTTTAAAATTTCAGCATGATGTTCGGGATAAAAAGTTTTATTTGTTTTTCCTTTTACAATTATTTTTGTTTCAATTGTTGTGCATCCAACGTGTGAAATTTTAACTGTATAACTTCCATCACAAATGTTTTCTATCTTATAAAATCCTTTACTATCCGATACGCCTCCTTTTTGTAATTCGACAATATATATGTTAGCAAACTCAAGAGAAGATTTATCATGTTCGTCAATTATTTTACCCATTAACATGCTTTTACAGAGTGTATCAGATTGAGCAAATAAATTTGCCTGAATCAAAAAAAGAAAAATAATTGCAATTACTTTATACATCTTTTTTAATCTTGATGGTCCTTTATCATCTTGTCATGATCTGCTTTCATCTTTTGATGGTCTGCTGTCATCTGAAAATGTTGCTTTTTTATTTCTTCATGCTCTCGAACTATGGCATTGTGTTGTTCTTGAATTGACAAATCTTCCATTGTTTTATTTTCATGCATTTGTTCAACTTTAGAGTGGTTTTCGGTCAATGATTTATGCTGTTCTACTATTGATTTGTGTTTCTCGATCATCGCAGAGTGCTCGTGCTCCCATTTTTTATGCTCTTCTTCTTGGATTGTATCATTAAGTGCTTGATGCTTGAAAACCCAATCATCATGTTCTTTTTCTAATTGATTGTGTTCTGCTTCCATTAAGGAATCTTGTCGTTCTAATTCAATGTGCGTATCTTTTAATGCTTCGTGTAATGGTTTGTGATGGTCGCACCCTGAATATGTAAATGACAATACCGTTAATGCTACCATTTGTAATGTTGATCGTCCTTTCATTTCAAATTAATTTTAAGGTTAATGTTATTCTATATTGTTTCGGATTTTACTGTTTCCCATATAGGAAAATGGTCTTCAAAAACAAATCCTGCTTTCCATTGCATTATTTCTTCCTCTGTACAAAGACAATCTTGCAAATCATTTGTAATTTGTTCTCTATCCATATCTTGACCAATCAAAACCAATTCATTAATTCTATCTCCGAATTGCTTATCCCATCTTTCTTCAATTTGTTTTTGGCTATCAACAAATGAGTTGAAAGTAATTCGTTCACTAAATGGCATACTACACCACCAAACTCCTGCGGGGTCTGCCCTTAATGAACCACCTGCTTGGCTCCAATTAATTGCTTGGTCCTGCCTGGAAGCAATCCAAAAAAGTCCTTTACTTCGAATAATAGTTGTGGGGAATGAATCGTTCACATATTTCCAAAATCTTACAGGATGAAAGGCGCGCTTGTCCCTAAATACAAAAGATGATATTCCATATTCTTCGGTTTCTGGTTTATGTTCGTTCTCTAATTCTTTAATCCATCCAGCAGATGCCGATGCTTTTTCAAAGTCGAACAGTTTTGTATTTAGTATCTCATTAATATTAATTGAACCGAAGGACGAATCAATAATTTTTGCATCTCCATTTAGTTTACGAATTATAGCCTTTAATTCTTTGACAGTATTTTTCGTAACTAAATCAGTCTTGTTAAGGATAATAACATTAGCAAACTCTATTTGGTCGGTAAGAAGATTTACGATATTTCTGTAATCGTTAGGGTCGTTGTTGTGTAATTTTCTATCTTGAATATTTTCATTTGTAGAAAAATCTTTGAAAAAATTAAAGCAGTCAATAACCGTAACCATCGTGTCTAATGAAGAAAATTTTGATAAATCAACACCCTTTTCTTCATCAACAAAACTGAATGTTTGAGCAACAGGCAGAGGTTCGGAAATTCCAGTTGATTCTATTAGCAAGTAATCAAAGCGTCCTTCCTTTGCTAACTTTTCAACTTCTATCATTAAATCTTCACGAAGTGTACAACAGATACATCCATTACTCATTTCTACTAATTTTTCATCAGTACGAGAAAGTGCGTTTTCATTTCTCACTAATTGAGCGTCAATATTTACTTCGCTCATGTCATTAACAATAACGGCTACTTTTAAATTTTTCTTGTTGTGCAGTACATGGTTAAGCAGGGTAGTTTTACCTGCCCCAAGAAAACCGCTTAACACGGTTACGGGTAATTTTTTCATTTCGAGAATATATTGCTGATTAATAAAGATGTGTCATAGTCAAGCTATGATGCACGATAATTTATCTGTACGCAAGGATTGATTGGGTCAACCAAAAGCTAACGCAGTCAAATTATTGATACAGAAAACAAAAGAATCAGCAAACAGGGGGACCCCTGAGAGAAAAAGTGTATTTGGGAGATGTTGTTGTATTGGATGTGAATCCTAATACAGAATAGTGAGTTGAGATAAGTATAATATCTAACTGATCTTGATCTTTGGGTGGAGTAGATGGTGAAGAAAAAGTATAGTCACATATTAAACAACTATGTTCTAGTTCACAAAAGTGAGTGTCTGTTATTCCGCAATGCTTATCATCTAAATGCTCAATTTCGTGCATCGCTTTCTCCGCCATTGGGAAGATTAGCAATGCCAACATGAGCATTGAAATATATGAGCGTAGTTTTTGCATTTTATTTAACCATCAAAGTGCAAATGTAGTAATTATTTGAATGTGATTGTAAAATTCTATTTGAACGAGAATTTATAACATTGTTTTACAATGCCATACGCCTGTGGCTTGCGCCTTGACCGACTGGAAGGAGATGCTCACTATTCGTGCAAAGCACACCGATTTTGTGCGGTGGGAGAATGGTAAATATAGTTCTTTTAATTATTTGAAAGAAGCCAGAGAGTGAAAATCTCTTATGCGCAGATTAACACTCTGAAGCATTAGCAAGTCGCAAGGGTGCTGAAAGAAATTTGACATCTGAAGTAAGCGAGACTGCAAAAGTTTGTACTGATACTTCGACTTCGCTCAGTATAAACCAAGCAGAAACTGGATACGAGGCTTGTTGAGTTTCAGTGCGCCCTACTTAGTTTACACACAGTTACGTGTCCTCCGAACTAAGCGGTTATGTGTCTTTGCGGTTAGTTGGTTGCCGAATGTTTAATTGGAACATAGTTTTTAGTTTTTTGCTGAGCGATAGGGAGGCAATTTGAAAAATTGCTTGTTCTAATAGCACCCATAGGCGGGGATGGAATTTTGAAAGCTTATTTGGCGCAAAAACAAATTACTTCCTTTAAAAGGAGGCGACCAAATGTGCTTGCAAAATGTGCGGCTGATTACACACAGATCATTACACTTAGGACTATGCACATAGTTAACCAAATTGTGACTGTTTAGTGGCATATGCGGTTAGGTCAATTTACATTTAGGGCGACAGTACCTAGTTTTACTTTTTTACCTGCTAGCTCTAAAGTTACACCTACGTGTTCTAATATTTTAGTAGCAAGAAATACTTTTATACATCCGAGTTATAAGGTTGCACCAACAAGTTCTATAGTTGCATCTAGTACTTCTAAGAAAATTGTAACTTTTTTTATTGTTACACCTCCGTGTTTTATAAATTTGGAAATATGTTTTACTTTTTTACTTTGTTTCTTTAGGACTGTCCAATAAACTTTGTAAACAATAGAAATGGTTAAATACGACTTAAACTTTGATTTAAATTATTAAAAAATAAAGTAAGTGGTTTTTCAACTACCAGTTTTAAAAACACATTGGGCTCACCTTCAAAAATCATTTGTGTGGAAGTGTTTGTGGCATCAACTTCATTTATATTAATGGTTAAGGTATACGGAAAGGCATTTTTAGCATAATCGCAAATAATAATTTGGTTATTAGGAATTTTACTTTGAAACTGCATACCAATATTTACAAACGTATCTTTTTTAAAGGTGCAATGTTCAGCTATGGCTTTCCAATCAGTTATTTCGGGAGGCATAAGTTCGCTGTAATTATTAAAATTACTTAAAAAATCAAACACATATTGTGGCGATTGACTAATGATGGCTGTTGTAGTGGTAATTTTCATTTTAATTTATCCATTTATTTTTTAATGCTAGGGCTACAACTTCTGTTAAACTTTGGCAGCCTGTTTTTTCTAGTATTGTTTTTCGTTGTTTATTTATGGTTTCCACACTTCGGTTTGAATTGTAGGCTATTTCTTTTGATGTGAGTCCATTGCTAATGTGCTTTAATATTTCTAATTCTTTTTCAGATATACCCAATGTTACAAGTTCTTCGTTTACCGAATAGTGTTTTTCAAAAACCATTTTCCAATGTTTGTTTTCATCAAAACAATGTATTTTACAAAACATTTTATGTTCTTTATATAAATCGGTAATATTGGTAACAGTACCAATAATGGCTAATGGGTTTCTATTTCCATCGTCAGCTAAATACCAAAATTGTTGAAGCATTGAAAAGTATTCCCCTGTTTTTTGTTTTAAACGGTAGTTAACACTTATGCGAGTGCTGGGGTAATCAATCTCTGGCATTTGATATGTAAATTCCATTCCGTCAGGATACACTTTATTCATCAATACTTCTGCATCTATTGGATGAAAATTTTCAATAAATCCAACTGGGCCAGCCTCAATGACTTCTTCAGCAGTATAGCCTTCAACGTGAATAGCATTTGGACTGACATATAAAAACTCACCTAAACGATAATCAATTACAAATAAAATTGCATCCGTTTGTTGCGATAAAGGAATGTATTTCTCAATTTCACCTAAAAATTCATCTTTATTAATTATGCCTTTTTCTTTTATAGCGTTTTTTGCTTCATTAAAAAAGGTATGATAATTTTTTTTTGCCATACGCTAAACTAACAAAATTATATCAATTTAACTATACTCCATAACGAGCTATCGCATCCATTAATTGATCATGAGTAACCGTGTTTGAATTCCCAATTTGTTCCCATAATTGAATAGTATGTTTATTATCGTTTTCGGATGTGTAAGTTAGATTGTAAACACCATCTCCTTTTTCAAAAAAATAATTATAAAACCGTAAATTAAGTTCGGGTATAAATAAATCATCGTAATCAATTGATCCGCCTGGCATATTTTTAAACCATTGAGCTATTTTTATTAATTCGTTAATATGAACACTATGCTTTTCAGAAAACGTATTTTGAGATTCGAGGTTTACTTCAATTGTTAGGTTGCAATGATATTCTAATCTGTCTCTTATACACATCTGACGCTGCCGACGAATAGAGAGGTGTAGATCTCGGTGGTCGCCGTATCATTAA
>ENA-ORBV01008768-ORBV01008768.1-microbial-mat-metagenome-genome-assembly--contig:-NODE-8768-length-16859-cov-4.307889_pt1 | contig 16859 bp, 9 predicted proteins | sample MGYA00237777_ERZ505514 | MGnify/ENA primary metagenome ERZ505514 (study PRJEB26160, sample SAMN06269048) | microbial mat metagenome | isolation source: Oligotrophic lake microbial mat | place... | reverse complement strand
GGATGAAGCAGAACGTCGCAATCCCGGCCGACTCCGTCGTGCTCGATGCGGCCTCCGTGATTTACACCGACGAAGCCGGCAAACGCTTCCGACTACCCTAAGGCCGTCGCGACGTGACCCCGGGCGCATTTGGCCCCGAGCGCGCCGTGCGGGAAGTTTGCACCGAACGCGACCTGCTTAACTGCGCGGGAACCTTCTTCGAATTGCCGGCCGAAAACGCCGGTGGGATCGCCAAGCTGCGCCCGATCGCCACCCACAACCGCCGTATCCACGATTATGCGACGTGGCGCGGACTGCTGGTGATGTCGGGCGTCGAAGCCCATGCTCCCGGAGGCAACCGCCACATCGTGAAATCCACGGACGGCCGCGCCGCCGTGTGGGTTGGCAGTGTTGACGACCTCTGGGCGTTTGGGCGGCCGGTCGGTGAAGGTGGACCTTGGAAGGATTCCGCGGTGCAGGCGGGCGTGGCCTCGGACCCGTATTTGATGACCGGTTACGAGCGGAAGAAGCTCACCCTCTCTCACACCGGCTCAGCGGCGGTCCGCATGCGCATCGAGGTGGACCTCACCGGCACGGGCCACTGGGTCCAGTACGCGAGCTACGACGTCGCCGCCCGCCAGCCGACCGACCACGTATTTCCCGCCGGTTTCCAGGCGTACTGGGTCCGAGTCACCGCGGACACCGTGACCACCGCAACCGCGTGGCTCGTTTACGAGTGAGCCCAGGTTTGGACGCGTCATTCACCAAGGCCTGCAAATCTCCTAACCGTAATATTTCACACTCTGGCGTGAACGCTGTGTACGTCGATTATTACCTTGTCATTGCGAGAGCTGGACCAACCCGACGTTGGGTGGAATCGCCAATGAACACCCCCGCCCCGATTGTCATTGCGAGCGAGGCTGGCCGAGCGTGGCAAGCCATCGGGACGCATGGATTGCCGTCTCCCGATGACAATCGTCTACATTATACGGGCGATGGGTAAAAAGCCGTGAAGATCGGTGAGCCACCGGCTCAAAACGTCCCCTTCAATCCCATCGTGAGCTGCACGCCATAGGTGGTGATCTGATACTGTCGGGCATACCCAGGCGTTTCGGGGCCATAACGCAACAGCACTTCGGGCACGTTGAAGACGTTCTGGGCGTTAATATAAAAGGTGAAGTTGTTCTTCAACTGATAGTCCAGATTCACGTCCAACTTGGTTCGTTCTTCCCCATACTGATAGCCGTTCACGGCCGTGACTTGATTGCCCTTTTGCAGCCCGCGATAGTTCCACTTGGCCATGACCGTAAGGGGACGCCGGCTGAAACTGATGCCCCAGTTGGCGCTTTCGCGAATGAAGGCGTTGAAGTTGGCTTGCCGACTGCCTTCCAGCTCGAGCTTCGTGGCATTCGCGAAGGCCTGGAAATAACGTCCCCACGCGCCCAGTGGCCGCAGCGAATGCCGGATGTTGAACTCCGCTCCCCGTACGCGGGCGACTCCCGACAGATTGAACTGCGTCGAAAGCTCCCAGCCCGTGTATTCGGGCCCGAGTCCCACGGACTCCAATATCTCTGGCGTCGCGACGCGCACCGCGCTGCCAAAGAAATTGGAAATTTCCTTGAGGAACACGCCGGCACTGAACAGGCCGCCCTGGTCCGTGTAATACTCGAGTGATAAGTCGTAATTGTCAGCCGTCCAAGGCCGAAGCCCGGTATTGCGGATGGTAATACGCCCTTGGATTTGCGTCGGATCAATCGCGTCCCCGTCGAGATCGAACTCATCGATGGTCGAGTTGGGCACAATGTTGGTGAAGTCCGGCCGGCCATAGGTCTTCGCGTAGGCGACGCGCGCCAGCAGGTTGTCCCGGACATTGTACGTCAGGTGCATGCTGGGATAATTCCCGTCATAAGTCCGATCCGCCTGGAACCCTCGTTCCGCGCGCGTCAGCGCCAGCTCTTCTCTGGAGCCGACGGCTCCGGCCTGCGGCTTGCGCACGCGCGCACCGGCTGGGGTACGGGCGAATGAACCATCGGCGTTTCTCACCCACACCGCCGCGGGATCGAACAACACGCCCTCGCCTTTTGTGTGGGTCTTTTCATAACGAACGCCGGTCAGGACCTTGAGTCGATTCCGGAATAATCCCAATTCCGTCTGTAAATAGAGCGCGGATACGCCCTCCTGTAACCACTCGGAGTTGTTGATCCGGAAAACTTCTTCGGTCACCATTTGCGCCGGCGTCTTCGACCACAAAATCGGATTCGCCTTGTAGGCATCCCAGACTTTGTAGACGGAAACCCACGGCATGTTACGAAATCCGAAACTCTCCTGCTCGTTAAGGTAAGTGGTCATTCCATACGGCGCCGGCGAGTCGATGGTGGCGGCGTTGCCGTCGGGGCCGTTGTAGGTCCAGTTGATGCTTTCGCGCCGGATATCGCGCGTTTGCACCCGCTCGGAACCGCCGACCTGAATGGCAGCGGGAAATGGTAACATCGGGAGCGTCTTCCGTACATCCAGCTTCGCCGTCGTCATGTCGTCGCGGATGTATCGCGGGGTGGAATTCGCCGTGTTGAGCCGATAATTTTCCAGGTTGTAGAAGTCGACCGGCTGCTCGTTGTTGTCGAAGATCCGGATCGCCTGGGGCCGGTCCGCGTTCACGTCGGCTAGAACAACGCGCACCGGTGTGCGCATCGCGATGCCCAAGGTTCGGAACCGCCCGTGAATGGTGTCCTGGTAACCGCCCTGCGATCGCGAATAACCAATGCCGCTTTCCACCCGCCAATCGCCATTGTCGAAACGATGGCGCAACGTACTGGCCTTCGTGTCAAGTTGATGGCGGACCGAAGCGTGTTGTCCCATCAACGTAACGTTTCCGCGGCCCGTGGCGCCGCTCGTGAAGTCGTCGCCGTACGTCAGCCGGGTGCCATTAGCCACCGTGGGCGCGGCGTTCGTGCCCGTGTCGAAGAGCGCGGCCGTCGAGGACCGGTCCGAAACGAATCGGCTGGCCTCCACGTTGAACGAGAGCACCCCGCTCGGCGTAATTCGCCAGTCGGCCTTCAAGCCCGCCGAATTCCGGGCATTCAGGCGCGGCGAACTCGGCAGTTGGAACTGCTGGAGAAACGGGCGGCTGAACGATGCCCCCGTGCCGGTGCCGCCGGCGTTGTACGGCTTAACCGCGAGTTGCTGCCACATGAAGCGATTCTGCGTCTGGCCCGTGACCACCAACCCGAACGTTTTTGTCACCGGCAATGTATAGTCAAAACTCGCACTCGGTCTGACCTTGTAGACATTTTTATCCGGCGAGTGCGGCGTCTTCTGTAAGTCCAGATACGGGTGATTGGCGGAGAGGCTGACGCTGTAGCGCAATTGCGCGTCCTTCCGTTCGAACGCGCTTTTGCTGACCATGTTGATCGAGCCCGCCATCGAGTCCGCCGGAGTGGACGGCGTTGGCACCTTGGTTACTTCCAGGCGGGCGACGTTGTTGATGGAAACCTGGGTGAATTGGAAAACGCGTGAACTTCCCTGTGGATTTCCGGTGTTCGCCATCTGCATGCCGTCACCCGAGACCACCGCCATGCTCGTCGGAAAGCCACGCACCGCGACGGATGCGACCGAACTCCCCGACTCCGCGTCATACTCGGCCGTGATGCCAGGCATGAATTTCAAAAACTCGCCCACGTTGCCGTCGGTGACATCGCCCAACGCATCCGCCGCGATCACGTTTTTGATATTCGCAGCAAACCGTTGTTCGTTGATCGCGATGGACTCGCTATCCGTTTCGCGACCGGTGGCCACGACGAATTTGGCGAGCTTCACCGCTTTGTCGTGCTTGCCGTAAAGCACCTCGTTGTTCAGGTCGATGTTCTGCTCGAGAGTCTGGCCAAGTGCTACCTGGACCGTGACTGCCTGCGGATCCAGCCCGGTGAAAAATACCTCCAGAACCACCGGCCCCGCCAGCCCGGCCAACCGGTACGTTCCGGAGTCGTCCGTAAAAACGATGCGATCCGTCCCGCGCACCGTGATGCGCGCATTGTTGAGGTACTGTCCCGTTGCGATGTTCTGAACTCGGCCGGTGACGATTCCCGTCTGTCCGGAAGGATCGGCGGCGATTAGCGTGGAAAACAGAGCGAAGGCGAGGATGAGCCAGGAGCTCGATCGAATGACGCGGAAGCAGGGAGTAAGCATGGCGGGAGCAGAGCTGGGGATGAAACCGAACGCAGAGGGGTTGCGCGCGGGACTGCGGGGGTAACGCGCCGCTGGTCCACGTCGAGGTATAATCAGGCCCGGCATCCGCAAGGAAATAATCGCTCTCCGCGGCCGACACCCGGGGCGAAGTTGCCGTTTCGGCCCCCCGTTTCTATTGCCATGTAACCGTTTGGTGCAGACGGCTCGAATCTTCAGTTTATTCTTTGACTTGGAGATCGCAGCCATTACGTCCAATATGCCGCCTCTTTCGGCGTCCGAAAGCCGCGTTCCTCCACGGGTCCTCGTACCCGTGACGACCACTCCGGCTGGCCGATCTCAACTTGCCCATCTTATGACTACGTGCACGCCCACCGGAATCTCGCAGCTAAGTCCCGCTCGCCTGCTCTATCTTCTCCTCGTGTGGTCCTGGGTGGGCCTGGCTGCTGCGGCCGAGACCGGGACATTGACCGGCTCGGTGAGCAACACCGCCACTAGCAATCTCCTCCAGGGCGCGAAAATTGAGATTCCGCAATTGGGCCTGAGCACCCTCACGGATAATACCGGCCGATTTGTCCTCGCGGGATTGCCCGCCGGGGAGCACGAGGTCACTGCGACCTACATTGGACTCGATCCGGTGCGAACGCAGGTGACCGTCACCGGTGGGCAGCGAGCCGTCCGCGATTTCGATCTGACGACCGGGATTTACACGCTGCAAGCATTCAAGGTCACCGGTGAACGTGAAGGGGACGCCGCGGCGATCACGGCGCAACGGAATGCGGACAACGTGAAGAACATTGTCGCGATGGATTCGTTCGGAAATCTTCCCAACATGAGCGCGGGCGAGGTTGTCATGCGCCTACCAGGGATAGCTGGCGATCCCACGGACGAGGGACTCGCCTATAGCTTTAACGTTCGCGGGATGTCACCGGCGCTGAACACCGTGACGGTCGACGGCGGTCTCCTGCCGGCAATCGGAAACAACCGTAGCTTCGAACTGCAGAGCATGACCGGGACGATGTTCGAGCAGCTCGAATTGATCAAGGGCCACACGCCGGACAAAGGCGCCGATTCGCTGGGCGGTACCTTAAATATGAAAACACGGTCACCGCTCAATATGAAGGAGAAGCGACGGATTTCATATAGCGCCACCACGCGCATCGCACCGTCGTTCACCGAACAAATTCCGCTCCGCGAGGAGCACCGCGCCCATCCGCTCTTCACGCTGGGCTATCAGGAGGTGTTCAGCACGCTTGGCGGCGAACGTAATCTTGGCGTCGCGGTGAATCTTTTTTACAGCGAAAATGCGGTGGGTGGATTTCGGACGGTGCGTGATTTTCAGAGCACGTTGAATGAGCCGGCTTATCTCTGGAGCTATCGGACTTGGGAGAATTTCAACAACCGGAAGCAGGCCAGCATCAACGTGAAGACGGACTATCGTTATTCGTTCAACACGAAGTTTACGCTGAACCTGACCGTGAACGATAACATCGAGAAGTTTCGCCGCGCGTTCGAAACCCGCGCCTGGACTGGATCCGCGACGACCGTGCCCAGCGCGACCAGTGGTATAGTCCCAGGGTTCACCCATCGGATCACTCAGGTTCGGCCTACCGCCGGTTCGAATATCGACATCATGGTCTCCGGGCCAAATAACTATATCGTCCGCACGTATCAATCGGACTTCGGCGGCGAGCACACCTACGGCGCGCTGCAGCTCGATTATAACGGCGGCCTCTCTCGCAATAATCTTGAGCGTGGACACGGCACGGGAGCTTACCTGACCAACCGTCTGTCCAACGTGGGCTGGATTCTGGATCGGACGGAATCCGATCTCCACCCGAGCTTTATCCAAACCGCCGGACCCAGCATGAGTGATCCCGCGAACTATCGTCCGATCACGAATGGCCTCGAGATCCGCCCGAGCAAAGACACTCAGGAAGTCGCCCAAGTGCGGGGAAATGCCCGTTACACATTACCCGTGGCGACGCCGCTGTTCTTCAAGGCCGGCATCTCGTGGCGCGAGCAATCGTCCAATCTGCGCAACAATTCCCGCCGTTGGAGTTACACGGGCACCACGGCCCTGTCCAACGATCCGACATCTGTTTCGTACGACTCGATCAAAACCAGCCGCGTCCTTCCGAGGTGGGAAGCAACCGCGATCATGCGCGATCGGCTGCCGGCTGACCCTTCCGTCTGGCGTGAAGATCTTTTCTTCCACGAGCAGCTTCAGTACACTGGCACTCGCGGGGTGAGCGAGGCGGTCACGGCGGGTTACGTGATGGCGCAAGGCCGCTTGGGCCGCGCCGGGGTATGGGGGCGCACGGGTTTTCTGACGGGTGTTCGCACTGAGAAAACGGATACGGAAAGTTATGGTTGGGTTCGCCGTCGTTTCGGCAGCACGGCCGCCCAGCAGGTCGCGGATCCCGTGGGCTCGGCTGAGCGCGATTATGCCGGCACCCGACGCGACATCGAGGGCAGTTACACCAAGTCGTTTCCGAGCGTTCATCTCACCCACGATTTCACTCCCAATCTGAAGGCTCGCGCGAGTTGGTCGACGAGTTTCGGCCGTCCGGCTCTATCCAATCTGCTGCCCAATGAAACGGTCAACGAAACCAACCAGACCGTTACCATCAACAATCCCAGCTTGCTTCCCCAAACCGCTAAAAACTGGGATCTCACGCTCGATTACTATTTCGAACCCGTGGGCAATCTGTCCGTGGGCTGGTTTAACAAAACCATTCGCGACTATATCGTGAGCGGCACCAATGCCGGCACGGTCCCGGGCGGAAATGACAACGGTTACAATGGCGAGTACGAGGGTTTCACTCGCCTGACCACCGACAATGCCGGTACGGCCACCGTTCAAGGCTGGGAATTCAGCTATCAACAACAGTTCACCTTTCTGCCCGGTTTGCTGCGCGGTTTGAGCGGATCCGCCAACTACTCGATCATCACCACGAACGGCGATTTTGGCGGCACCACGATCCGGAAGACGGGCCAGGTCGCAGGCTTTATTCCGCGCGTTGGCAATCTCAGCCTCAGTTGGCGTTACCGCGCGTTCAGCACGCGCGTGCTCTACAACTTCACGGGCGAGCACATCACGAGTTACTCGGCCACGAGTCCGGCCTTGAATCTCTACCGCTTAAATCGCCGCACGGTAAATGTCGGCATGGCTTACCAGCTGCGACCTGCTGTTACGCTCACCTTCGACGTGTCCAACCTCTTCAACGAACCTCAAGTCATTTACGTCGGTATCCGCGATCGGATGCAAACGACGACCGTCAATTTTATCACCGTCACCGCTGGCATCAGCGGCCGATTCTGAGCATCAATCCCCTCGCTTCATGCCTTCGCAGCCGACTCCTTCTTCTCGCGGCGCTCTGACGCGCCGCGCTCTCCTCCAGCAAACTGGCCTCGGCGTGCTCGGCCTGGCCGCTCTCGGCTCGGTCGCTCCCGCGGCGGAAACCACCCCCAAGAAGACCGGCGGGAAAGCACCGGCTCCGGTCAAAGAGCGCGTTCCGCTCAACCGCTTCGGGCAGATGATGCAGAACTACTATACCACCCGCATCCGCACGGTGGAATCGCAAGGCATCGCGCGCCGCGCCGCGTTGCGCTCAAAAGCGGATGCCGAGGCCTATTTGCAATCCGTGCGTCGCGCGATTCAGCAGAGTTTCGGACCGATGCCCGAGAAGACGCCGCTGAACGCGCGCGTCACCGGCGTCTTGGAACGCGATGGCTACCGGATTGAAAAAGTTATTTTCGATAGCCGTCCTGGTTTTCCGGTTACGGCCAATCTGTATGTGCCGACGAATCGCAGCGGCCGGATGCCCGGCGTCGTGGGCACCTGTGGCCACGGTGATCCCGGCAAGGCGACGGGCACCTATCAATCGTTCTCCCAAGGGCTGGTTCGTCAGGGCTACGTCGTCCTCACGTACGATCCGATCGGCCAGGGCGAGCGCCTCCAGTACTTCACGGATCAACTCAAGCCGCGCCACGGCATCGGGGTTCCCGAGCATCTCTACGTGGGCGGGCAGATGTGCCTGACCGGAGAATTTCTCGGCTCGTGGTTCAACTGGGATGGGATTCGCGCGCTCGACTACTTGTTGACGCGCCCAGAAGTGGATCCGCAGCACCTGGGCCTGACCGGAAACTCCGGCGGTGGCACGCAGGCGACGTGGTTGTGTGGAGTTGAGCCGCGTTTCACCATGGCGGCGCCGAGTTGTTTTGTGACCACGTTTCGTCGCAATTTCGAAAACGAGCTGCCGGCCGACACCGAGCAGTGTCCGCCGGGCGCACTCGCCCTCGGCTTGGATCACGCGGACTACATCGCGGCCCTCGCGCCCAAGCCGGTTATCATCATGGGCCAGGAAAAAGACTTTTTCGATGCCCGTGGACTCGAGGAGGCCTACGGTCGGCTGCAGCACCTCTATCGATTGCTGGGCGCCGAAAAGAACATCGGACTGTTTGTCGGGCCGGATTATCACGGGTACGCGCAGCCCAACCGGGAGGCAATGTATCGCTGGTTCAATGACGCCACGAAGATCGCGTCAGCCGGAAATGAACCGCCGCTCACCCTCGAAAAGGAACAGGACTTGTGGTGTACCCCGCGTGGGCAGGTGGGCGAAGCCAAGCCGGAAACCGTTCGTTCGAAGACCGTCTCGCTAGCGCGGACATTCGCCCAAAAACGCGGTCGCCCCACGGGAGCTGCGCTGCGGACCGCCATCAGCGAAACGTTGCACCTGCCCGCCCGGACCGGCGTACCGGACTACCGTATCCTACGTCCAAGTACCGACCGCGCCTACCCGAAGAAATTCGCCGCCACGTACGCCGTGGAGACGGAGCCCGGAATCGAGGCGATCGTCTATCGCCTGTCGGACACCTCGCTGCTCTCGCGACCCCCCCGCGAAGGCAAACGCGCGCTGTTGTATATCTCCCATCACTCCGCCGATGCCGAACTCCGCCAGGAGCCTTTGCTCGCTGAGTTGATCAAGGCCGAGCCGACTCTGCCGATCTTTGCCTGCGACCTGCGCGGGATGGGAGAATCCCAGCCGACGACGGGCGCGCAAAATTTCCTCGCGGCTTACGGCACCGATTATTTCTACGCGGCGCACGGGATCATGTTCGATTATCCGTATGCCGGTCAGCGCACCTTCGATGCCCTGCGCGTAATCGACTGGCTGAAGTCGTGCGGTCACACGGAAATCCATGTCGTCGCCAAAGGTTGGGGCGCGATTCCCGCAACGTTTGCGTCGGTACTGTCGGATAACGTTACCCAGGTGACTTTGAAGAACGCCTTGGTGAGCTACGCCGCGTTGGTGGAAGCTGAAGATTACAAATGGCCGCTTTCCGGCATGGTCCCGGGCGTGCTGAAAGTATTCGACCTGCCCGACTGCTATCAAGCCCTCGCCCCGAAACAGCTCCGACAGATCGAACCCGACTCCGCCGTTCTCAAGCAGGTTTAGTCCCGCAACATCCGCCGTTGATCGAGGTAGGGCCCGACCTTGGTCGTGGCCTGCAAGGTCGGGTGAAAATGAACCTAAATTCCTCAGCAGAGGTAACCACTGATGAGCACTGATAAACACTGATTAAATAGATCCGGATCGATGGGATAGAGTTTTCCCTTAACTTACCGGGTGAATGCATTCCATCGCGCAACTCTGTTTGCATCAGTGGTCATCAGTGAAAATCAGTGGTTCAACTGAGTTTTTTAGGATGAATCGGCCGCGAGCGAGCTCGAGCCCGACGCCGATGCCGCATCAAAGCTCGGTGGACTCGGTGTCTGAGCTCCGTGGCCTCTGTGGCTCATGCCTCGGCGCCACTCACGCCAAAATCCCCTTCACGAGATGACCGTGCACGTCGGTCAGCCGGAAATCACGTCCTTGGAATCGATACGTCAACTTGGTGTGATCGAATCCTAGCAGGTGCAGAATGGTCGCGTGCAGATCGTGCACGTGCACCGGATCGCGCGCCACATTGAACCCGAGGTCATCGGTTTCACCGTGGACATACCCCCGCTTCACGCCACCGCCAGCGAGCCACATCGTGAAGGCGCGGTTGTGGTGATCGCGGCCATCGTTGCCGCCTTGTACCATGGGAGTGCGACCAAATTCGCCGCCCCAAATCACCAGCGTATCGTCCAATAGTCCGCGCTGTTTCAGATCCGCCACGAGCGCGGCCGTCGGCTTGTCGGTGTCGACGCAATTCTTCTGCAGGTCCTTGGAGAGGTTGCCGTGTTGGTCCCACGCCTCGTGAAACAACTGCACACAGCGCACACCCCGCTCCACCAGTCGGCGCGCGAGGAGACAATTCCGCGCATAGGTCGCTTCTTTCACGTCCTTGATGCCATACGCCTCGAGCACGTGCTTGGGTTCAGACGCCAAATCCATCAATTCGGGAGCACTGGTCTGGAGACGATAAGCCATCTCGTAGCTCGCAACCCGCGACGCAATCTCCGGGTCGCCTTGCTCCGCCAGGTTCGACTCGTTGAGTTGCCGGAGGGCATCCAGCGAGGACCGCTGCGTCGCCGCGTCGAAGCCGGCAGGATTGGATAGATATAGAATTGGATCGCCCGCGCTGCGAAACGGCACGCCGTTATAAATGGTCGGCATGAAGCCGCACCCATAATTGCTCGCGCCCGCACTCGTGCCTTTGGCACTCGTGAGCACCACGTAGCCGGGCAAGTCCTCACTCTCGCTTCCCAAACCATACAGCGTCCAAGCGCCGAGACTCGGGCGGCCAAACTGCTGCGAGCCCGTATTCATCATGATCTGCCCCGGCGCGTGATTGACGGCATCGGTCTGCATGGAGCGGACAATACAAATATCATCCACGACCTTGCCGAGATGCGGCATCAGCTCCGACAGCTCGACGCCCATGGCGCCATATTTTTGAAACTTGAATTTCGCGCCCAGCAGAGCCGAGTTCGGCTTGATAAAAGCCGCGCGATAATTTTCGAGCAATCCCGCCGGCGGCAGCTGGCCATCACGCTTGGTCAGCTCCGGTTTCGGATCAAAAAGCTCCAGGTGACTCGGGGCCCCCGCCTGAAACATATAGATGACGCGCTTCGCCTTCGGGGCAAAATGCGGCGCTCGCGGCGCCAGCGGACTCTTCGCCGTAACCGCGCCAGCACTACGCTGCAGGAGTTGAGTAAGAGCGACGCCCGCCAGCCCAACGCCACAGTCGCGCAGGAACCACCGGCGGGTAAGAAGGCGGGCCCGCTCGACGTGGAGATCGTGGTGATAATTCATGACGTTCAGGATTTATTGAGAGTCTCGTCCAGATTAAGCAACACGCGCGCCACGACCGTCCAAGCCGCGGCGTCCTGAGGCGTCGTGCCCGGAGGCAGGGTCGGCAGCAGCGCGGGATTGCCCGTCGCGAGCTCGCGCGGATTGAGCCAGCCTTCGGCCAAACGCGCCCGGGTATCACGCAGCAACGTGGCGATCGGCTCGCGTTCGCCGGGTTTGATGCCGCGCGACGTACACAAACGGTAAGCGAACTCGGCGCGCTCCTCGTCGGTGCGTCCACCCTCGCGCAGGATGCGTAGCGCCAGCGCCTGCGCTGCCTCGACGAAGATCGTCTCATTCAAACTGGTGAGCGCGGCGAGCGGGGTATTCGAACGGGCCCGGCGCACACACGCCGTATCGGCGTTGGGCGCATCGAACGCGTTGAGCACCGGATCGGGCATCGACCGTTTTCGAAAGACATAGAGCGCGCGACGGTACCGCTCCGGGCCCTGCGCGGGAATCCAGTACGTCGGCTTCGTGTAATTATAATCCAATACACTTTGCGGCACCGGCGGAAAGATACTGGGCCCGCCCACCCGCTCGGTCAGCAGCCCGGCGACCTTCAACGCGGTGTCGCGCAGGACTTCCGCTTCCAAGCGGAACCGCGGACCGCGCGCCAGCAGCACATTGCGCGGATCGCGTTCGAACGACGCCGGCGTAACGCGGGACGATTGACGGTAAACCGCGCTGCTCAGGATTGTGCGCAAGAGTCGTTTTTGACTCCAGCCGTGGTCCATGAAATCGACCGCCAACCAGTCCAGGATATCCAGATACTCGGGCAAGGTGGTGCGCGTACCGAAATCCTCCGGCGTAGTCACCAAGCCTTCGCCAAATACCGCCTGCCAAACGCGATTCACGGCGACGCGGGCGGTTAGCGGCGAACGGCGATCCACCAGCCACTCGGCTAGCCCGAGGCGGTTGCGCGGTTGATCGGCAGGAAACGCGTGGAGCGCGGCCGGAGTGCTCGGGTTGACGACATGCTTCGGTTGGTCCCAGCCGCCACGGTCAAGCAAACGGGTTTCGCGCGCGTGAGCGGGTGCACGCGCGGCGAGGTGCAGCACCGAGGTGGGTGCCTTGGGCAATGTGTCCCAAGCGGCCGCGATCGCAGCATGGGCGTCCTTCGCGTCCGGCAAGGTTTGTCGCCACGCGATGAAAATCGCATGGTTTTGCGCAGCGGTTCGCTGCTCCGCGGAAACAGCCGCCGCCAGCACGGCGGCATGGTCGGTTGCATCGATTCGCGGATCGTTCGCTTGCGTGAGACTTATACGAAAACGCCCAAGCATGGTGCTGTGACGACCGTTGTCGCTGCCGCCGTGATCCATGGTCATCATCACGCGGAATTTTGAACCCGCGGGATAATCGAGCGGACATTCGAACTGCATCACGGCGGCTGATTCCTGGTTGCGCCGCCCCGGACCGCGGTCCGCCCGCCAGGCCGTGTCCTTGTTCCCATCGATCATGAACTCCACCGGTCCTCGCGTGCGTTTCTTTTCCTTGTCGAAATCCGCGGTCCACTCCTCCTCGAGCTTTTCCGGCGGCTCGGCGAAATCCGCCGTAGCATTTTTCAAGCGCACGGTGTGCCACGCATCGGTGCCGGGCGTTTGCACCGTTACCGCCAGCTCGGTGATGGCCCAGGTGCCGTACCTGCTGCGCCCGGGGCCGTTGAACGGCAGATCGCCATGCGTCAGCGCTTCGAGCCGCAGGCCCGTCGCCCCGCGGAGTTCCGGCGTCGCGATGACATAAAGCGAACCGCGCGTGGACGGGTGTCCGAGTACCAGGATGGACCCGTCGGCCGACTGCGTGGGATGATTCAAGCCGCTGGTGCTCCCCAGTTCGGTCGCGGTTATCGTTGTCCACGGCAGCTGACGGTCGCGCACGGTTTGCGCCCACGCCACCGCGTCTTGCTTCCAGGTGGGCCGCTCGGATTGTATCCGCTCTTCCAAGACGGCAATCGCCCGCTCAATCTGGCCGACCTGCTTTTGCTGCTCGGGCGTGTAGACCCATGACTGCGCTTCGTAGGTGTCGTTGAGAAAAGCAAAGAGTCCGAAGTACTCGTCGTGGGTAATCGGGTCGAATTTGTGCGTGTGACATTGCGCACATTGAATCGTGAGTCCGAGCACGGCTTTCCCCATGCAATCCATGCGATCAAACATCTCCTCGATCCGGAATTGCTCGGGGATGATGGCACCCTCCTCGTTAATCATGCTGTTGCGGAGAAAGCCGGTGGCAACAACCTGATCCTGCGTCGCATTCGGCAAAAGGTCGCCCGCGATCTGCTCGACGATAAATCGATCATAAGGCAGGTCGCGATTGAGCGCCCCGATAACCCAGTCGCGCCACGCCCACTGTTCGCGAGGTAGATCTTTCTCGAAGCCATTGCTGTCGGAATACCGCGCCGCATCCAGCCAAACGCGTCCCCACTTTTCGCCGTAGGCGTCGCTTTGGAGCAAACGATCCAAGGTCACGGTCAAGCCGTCGCGCTTGAAGGCGGTAACGTCCGCCGGTGACGGTGGTAATCCGGTAACATCCAGATAAAGCCGGCGACAGAGCGTCTCGGCATCTGCTTCGGGGGAGAGTTCCAGTCCCTCCTGTTTCAGTCGGGCGGCAACCAGACGATCGATGGCCTGCTCGCTGCTCTTCGCGCGCAACTTGGCCGACGCGGCTGGAAGTGTCGGCTGACGCGGCGCCATGAACGCCCAGTGATCCTGATACTCCGCCCCGCTCGCGATCCATATCCGCAGCCGGTCGAGCTGCGTGGAACTCAGTCGCGGTTTTTGCGAATCAGCCGGCGGCATTTGTTCATCTTCGTGCGGCGATTTCGCGCGCAGCAGCAGCTCGCTCTCATCGGGCTTGCCCGGCACGAACGCCGGAGTGCCGGATTTCCCGCCCCGCAGCGCCTCCTCGCGAACGTCGAGCCGCAATCCGCCTTTGCGCGAGCCGGGATCCTGTCCGTGACAATGAAAACAATTGTCGGAAAGGATCGGGCGAATCTCGCGATTGAAGTCCAGCGACGACGGGGCCGGAGCGGCAATGCTGTTACCCGCAGTCGCCGACGCGACGGCGAGTTGCATCCAAAGGAGAAAGCTGGAGAAACGCATGAAAAGTAAAGGACGTGGTATGACACACCGATGACGTTTGAGCGTGGGCGAGGCGTCGGGGCATAAACGTAGAAACCGCTCCGACTTCGCGCAAGGCTGCAACACGGAAACCCGGCAACCGATCCTGGTCCCGCTGTGCTCCCAGCGCAGACGGATGAACCCCGCGGCGCGAGTTGCGTCAGCGCTCCTCGGTTTCACCGCGACACATTGGGTTCAGTCGAGTTCGCGGCGGTGCGCAGCGCATGCACTGCCGCGCCGAAGATTAAAATATTCCCGCTGAGCTCCACGGCCAGGAAAGCGGGAACCTCTTCCAAGCCATTAAACCACTTCGGTCCGAGGTGAACGATGGTGGCAAAGCGCGTAAGCGTGTACCCGGCGATCAACGCGATGCCGGCCATGACCACGGGGTGCGCCGCGGCAAAAGCCCGCAACCGCTGTCGCCAGCGCCATAATCCAACTGCCACCACCAGGGTAACCAGGAGGAAGAACGCGGCTCCAATGTAATGCTTGTACGGGTACACGCCGAAAAAGTGAGCGCCATCCCGCCCTAGGTGCACAAAGAGGGTGTGCAGGTCCGCCTCCTTGTTCGCGCCGAGGAACACGAGCAAAGCGCCCAGCATTCCCCAGACCTTCGCATCCGCCGCTGGTTGTCTTTGTCCTGACCGGTTGCGCCTCCCCACCCCGATGCAAACGAATCCGGCCAGGATGTACGCAAGGGTGCACGCCCACGCCAGCGCGGTCGGATCCTCGCCCCGCCACTGGATCAGCGCACACATCATCGCCTCGCCGGCTGGTCCGTTTCCTTGTTCACTAAGATGAAGGGATTCTCCACCAAGCGGCGTTTCTCGCCATAGGCGCTGATCGCCTGGGTCGCGTGGTCATCGGAAAAAATGAAGAGGATGTTAGGAGGACGTTTCTCCGCGGCGCTGGTTCGGCTGAAGAGAAACAGGAGCAGCAGGAGAACAGGAAAAAGTGTTCGCATAAAGTGAGACGCGGTTCAGGCGCGAGTTCGAGTGAACCGGCGGACGCGCCGCGGGCAATCCACGATTCACGGACCATGCCGCTTTCGGGGATTGAGTTTTCACGACACCCACGGGACGCCGGCATCCCTGCGCACAGACAGGGATGTCGGTATCACTCAGGCACCGTGACTCCGGCATTCCTGCCGGTAGGCGTTGCGCTGCGTTCCTCGTCGCTGACTCACCGGCAAAACCCCGAAGCGGGTCAGCGTTCTCCCGATTGACGCACCTCGCTTCGGCCGTTGAGGTTGACCCGTATGAAGCCCCGTCCCTCCACCCGCGCCCTGACTTTGTTCGTGAGCTCCTTGGCGTACCTCCTTGCCCTCACCACCATCATGGCCGCACCGAATCGTGAACTGAAGCTCTGGCCGGGCGTCCCTCCGGGTGACGAGACCTTCAAGGCTCCCACCACCAAGGCCGAGCCGAAGAACGACGGCACCCTCCGAATCGCGGTCGTGACCGAACCGACGCTCACGATATTTCAGGCTCCCGCCGGGCGGGCCAATGGTGCCGCCGTCATCGTGTGCCCAGGGGGCGGATACAACATTCTCGCGTGGGACAAGGAGGGCACGGAAATCGCCGAGTGGCTGAATCGCCTGGGAGTCACCGCTGCGGTATTGAAATATCGGGTACCACGGCGCGATCCGAAAGAACCGCACGTCGCACCGTTGCGCGATGGCCAGCGGGCGCTGCGGCTCGTCCGCCAGAACGCGGCGGCGTGGGGCATTGATCCGGCGCGGGTGGGCATTCTCGGTTTTTCCGCCGGTGGACATCTTGCGGTGATGGCGGGCGTCGCGTGGGAAAAGTCGACGTACTCCAAATTGGATGCGGCTGACGAACTCAGCGCCCGTCCTGACTTCGTCCTTCCTATCTACCCGGCCTATCTTGGCGACGAGAAAAAGGCTGGACCCTTGAGCCCGTTGCTAACGATCACCTCCAAGACGCCGCCCATGTTCATCGCCGTGACCCACGACGACCAATTGCGCGGAGTGAACGCAGCCTTGCTCTACGTCGAGCTGAAGAAAGCCGACGTCGCGGCCGAGCTTCACATCTTCACTCGCGGCGGCCATGGTTATGGCATGCGTCCCTCGGCGGATCCGGTCTCAGGCTGGCCCAAGTTGGCCGAAGGCTGGCTGCGGGCGATGAAGTATATTCCGGCTCTGTGAGCGATTTCAGATCTGAAGATTTGAGATCTCAGATCGAGGATATCTGACCTGAATATCAGAACTGAATTTCAGACCTAATACCAATCGCCCGAGATTTTTGGAATGTCATTGCGAGAGCTGGACGAACCCGACGTT
>ENA-ORBV01008767-ORBV01008767.1-microbial-mat-metagenome-genome-assembly--contig:-NODE-8767-length-16862-cov-6.202324_pt1 | contig 16862 bp, 17 predicted proteins | sample MGYA00237777_ERZ505514 | MGnify/ENA primary metagenome ERZ505514 (study PRJEB26160, sample SAMN06269048) | microbial mat metagenome | isolation source: Oligotrophic lake microbial mat | place... | reverse complement strand
GCCCACGCCGACAGCGTACGCGCGGCCCATTTCGCGCGGCTGCAAGGCACGGTCTATCTGATGCTGGCCGGCATCGAAGTCGATGCCGGCGGCGCGCTGGTGATGCCACCGTCGTTCCCCGAGGCGCGCCTGTCGCTGCCTGGCTCGGGCCTGTACGCCAGTGTGCGCAACGTGGCGCGCGACACGGTGTGGCGCTCGCCTTCGACCGTCACAGTCCGACCACCGTTTCTGCGCGATGCCGCAGCGGGTCAGTGGCGCTTCGAGACGCCCGGCGCCGACGGGCGCGATTACCTGGCCGTGGGTTATGGCGTGAACTGGATCGTGGGCACCCGGGCGGTTCCCCTGGAGCTGTCGGTGCTGGAAGACAGCGCCGGTTTCAATCGCGAGGTGGCCGCGTTCGCGCGCACCTTGTGGACCTGGCTCGGCGGCGCCGGGCTGTTGCTGCTGCTGTCGCAGGCCCTGCTGCTGCAATGGGGCCTGTCACCGCTGCGCCGGGTGGCGCATGAGATCCAGCGCATTGAACACGGCGAGCAGGCCGAGGTGCAGCAACACTATCCGAGCGAAATCGCGGCGCTCACCGACAACCTCAACACCCTGATCCGCCAGGAACGCTTGCGCCAGACGCGCTTCAAAGAGGCGCTGAGTTTTCTCGCCCACAGCCTGAAGACACCGCTGGCCGTGCTGCGCGGCGCCATGGACGAACCCGACCATTTGCGCGCGACCGTGGGCGAGCAGGTCCAGCGCATGGACGACATCGTGCAATACCAGTTGGGCCGCGCAGGTGCCAGTGGCATCGCGCGTTTCGTGCCTTTTCAGCGCCTCGCACCCATAGTGGAGCGCATCCGCGATGCGCTGGCCAAGGTACATGCCGGCAAAGGACTGCAATTCGTGCTGGCCTGTCCGGACGCACTCGAATGGCGTATCGACGAGGGCGACGCGTTCGAGATGCTGGGCAACCTGATGGACAACGCGTCCAAATGGGCCACACAACGTGTTGCCGTGTTGGTTTCGCGCGACAAGTTGGGGCTGACCATCCGCGTGGACGACGACGGTCCGGGGTTCCCGGAGAACCCGACATCGGTGCTGCAACTGCATGTACGCGCCGACGAAAAAGTGCCCGGTCACGGCGTCGGTCTGGCCGTGGTGAACGATCTGGTCAGCAGCCACCACGGGACGTTGGCACTGACTCGCTCAGCCTGGGGCGGAGCTCGGGTCGAGATCGTCTTGCCCGCGCCATGAAGGCGCCGGGGTGGCCCGAGACGGGCGTCAATCGCAATAATTCGTTTTCGTTCAGCCAGTGTTCAGTCGGCCGGTAGCACCATACCCCGTACCAACCCTAGGAGCCACCGGATGCAAACTTCCTTTTTCTCCAGGCGATTCGCAGCCGCGACCGCCCTGGTGTTCGTTGTTCTGGGCGTGGCCTCGGGCGCGCACGCACGCAGCGACGTCACCTTCTCCATCGGCATACAGGTGCCGGGGGTCTACGCGCAGCCGGCACCGTTCTACACTGAGCCCCCGCGCTTCTATTACCAGCCGCAGACTGTCTACGTGCAGCCGGCGCCGGTCTACGTTCCACCCCCGCGCGTCTATTACCAGCCGCAGACTGTCTACGTGCAGCCAGCGCCGGTCTACGCTCCACCCCCGCGCATCTATTACCAGCCGCAGACTATCTACCTGCAACCCCGTCCGGTGTTCGTGCAGCCACCGGCGTATGGGGTCTACTACCGCAGCGGCCCTGACTGGCACCGCACCCAATGGGAACGCGCGCGCAAGCACGGCCACCGAGACCAAGGCGGGAGACAAGGCTGGAGGCACGGCGGGCACCACGACTGACGCTGCGCCGGCTGATGGGCCTGCAAACCGGGACCTGATCGGCCCAGCAACACCAGCACCCGCCGTGCGGCAATGGCGCCGGGTATCCATGGCGCAATGCGGCTCCACGTTGGAACTGACGGCGATCGGCGGCATTCTCCTACAGCCTGATCGCTGGCCCGATGGTACAAACATTGGTAGTGACACACCAGACCATCGACCAGCACGCCCCATCGCAGCAAAGCGCGACCCGGGTCGGATTGCGCGTGTTGACCGTCAACATGCACAAGGGCTTTGGCGTCTTCAACCGCAAGTTCATCCTGCCTGAGCTGCGCAGCGCGGTGCGGGCGGTTCAGGCCGATCTGGTGTTCTTGCAGGAAGTGTTGGGTGATCACGCCGGACACGCCGAGCGTCGTGACGACTGGCCGGCGATGCCGCAATACGAATTTCTTGCCGACGACATGTGGCCCGAGTTCGCCTACGGTCGAAATGCCGTCTACCCGCAGGGCCACCATGGCAACGCGGTCTTGTCCAAGTATCCGATCGTGCGCCACGAGAACCGCGACGTGTCGATCCTAGGGCCGGAGCGACGCGGACTGCTGCATTGCACGCTGGCGGTGCCCGGCTACGGCGACGTGCATGCGATCTGTGTGCATCTGGGCCTGATCGAAGACCATCGGCGCCAGCAGCTCGACATGTTGTGCACGATGGCAAACACGGAAATTCCCGCCGATGCACCCCTGATCGTGGCCGGCGACTTCAACGACTGGCGCGGCCGGGCGACGGCCCATCTGGAGCGCGGCGCCGGACTGCATGAGGTCTTCGACATGGTCTATGGACAGTGCGCGCGCACGTTTCCGGCACGTTTCCCGGTGTTGCGACTCGACCGCATCTACGTGCGCTCGGCGGGCGCGCACGCACCGATGGTGTTGCCGCGCAAGCCCTGGTCCCACCTGTCCGACCATGCGCCGCTGGCTGCGGAGATCGACCTGTGAAACCCGTTTCGCGCTGGATCGGTGGCAATGACGTGCAGCTACTCGAAAACGGCGAGGCGTTTTTCCCTGCGGTGTTCGCTGCGATCGATGCGGCCCGCAGCGAAATCATTCTGGAGACCTTCATCCTGTTCGAGGACGAGGTCGGCAAGGCCTTGCACGCAGTGTTGCTGGCAGCTGCCAAACGCGGCGTGCGGATCGACATGCTCGTCGATGGCTTTGGCACGTCGGACCTCAGCCAGCCCTTCATCACATCGCTGACCCAAGCCGGGGTGCGCCTGCGCACGTTCGATCCCGCCCAGAGGGTGATGGGATGGCGCTTCAACGTATTGCGCCGCATGCACCGAAAGATCGTCGTTGTGGACGCGTCGCTGGCGTTTGTCGGCGGCATCAACTTCTCGTTCGACCACCTGCGTGAGTCCGGACCCGAAAGCAAGCAGGACTACTCTGTGGCGGTGCGCGGTCCGATCGTCGCGCACATCCACCATTTCGTGCGTGCCGTAGCCGACCAGGCCGACCATCGCGCGGTACACGCCGCTTGCGCCGATGCGCCGGACCCCGACGCCGCAGCACTGGCCGGCGACGCGCGGATGATTTTCGTCACCCGGGACAACCATCGCCACCGCAACACGATCGAGCGCTACTACCGCGTGGCGATCCGTGCGGCGCGCAAGCGGGTCGTGCTCGCCAACGCCTACTTTTTCCCCGGCTATCTGTTGTTGCGCCAGATCAAACGTGCGGCCCGACGTGGCGTGCATGTATCGCTGATCCTGCAAGGCAAACCCGACATGCCGATTGTCAGAATGGCGGCCAGCCTGTTGTATGGATCCCTGCAGCGCGCAGGCGTGCACATATATGAATACAGCGAGCGCCCATTGCATGGCAAGGTCGCCGTGGTGGACGACGAATGGTCCACGGTCGGCTCCAGCAATTTGGACCCCTTGAGTCTGACACTCAATCTCGAGGCCAATATCGTGGTACGCGATGCGGCGTTCGCGCAGCACCTGGCCGATCGGCTGCAGAGCCTGATCGACAACCACTGCACCATCGTCGCGCCCCAGCAGCGGGCGCCAGCATGGGCGTTCTGGCATTCCTGGCCCGGCTTCTTGTTGTTCCACCTTCTCAGTGGTTACACCCGCTGGACCAACTGGTTGCCGCACCGCGCTCCCAGGATGCAGGCCCTGGGCGCGCGCGGCCCCGGCGCCGCCGAGCCAAGCCCGGGAGTACACGATGGCGCGACCTGATGCTTCGCAGCCAGGGCACTCGCGCGACGCGCAGGGTGCTGCCGGCGTGTCGCGCGCCTGGTGGCCCTGGGCGCGGCGCGGCCTGACGCTGCTGTTTTTCGCCACCGTGGGGGTACTGCTGGTCCGGTTCGGCAGCCAGGTGCAATGGCATGCGGTATGGGCGACCGTGTTGTCCAAACCCGTGCCCACGCTGGCATGGGCGGCGGCCCTGGCCGCGTTCAGCCACGCCTTGGTGGCCAGCTACGACCTGATCGGTCGGCGCGCAACGGGTCATGCTCTGTCGATACCCAATGTGCTGTCGGTTGCGTGGGTGGCGTATGTGTTCAACCTCAATCTCGGCGCGCTCGTGGGCGGTGTCGGCTTTCGCTTTCGCCTGTATACCAGGCTCGGCCTGGACAAGGCCACCATCGCCCAGGTCTATGGTTGGAGCGTATTGACAAATTGGCTCGGGTATCTGGTGCTCATCGGCGGGGTCCTGTTGCTGTCACCCGACACCATTCCCGCCAAATGGCATCCGGGCCAACCGGCGACGGCCACGCTGGGCGGCCTGTTGGTGCTCGTAACTCTGGCCTATCTGCTGGGATGTGGTTTCGCAACACGCCGCTCCTGGCAATGGCGCGGCCACGGTTTCACCTTGCCATCCGGCCGCATCGCACTGACCCAACTGCTCATGTCCGCGCTGAACTGGCTTGCGATTGCCGCCGTGATCGGCGTGCTGCTGGGCGACTCGATCGCATTCACCGACGTGCTGGGCGCGCTACTGCTGGCGGCGGTCGCCGGCGCCATCTCCCACGTGCCCGCCGGTCTCGGCGTGCTGGAGGCCGTGTTCATCGCGCTGCTGGGAGATGCGATGCCGACGAACGACATACTGGCTGCGTTGCTGACGTACCGGGCCATCTATTACCTGGCACCACTGGCGGTCGGGCTGGTCGCTCTTGCGACCATGGAATCGCGCCGGCGCAAGAAGAATGCCGCGCCGGCGCCGGCGCCGATGCCGGCGGCGCGCTCCCACAACCGCCGGGTCCGGGCCGGCGTCACCGGAACGGGCCCATGAAAATGCTCCTGTCGCCAGACCGCCTGCGATTGTTGATCAATCTTGTGCGCGAGCGCTGCGCGCTCCAGTGGATGTTGACCGGGTTGACCGCGCAACCGCCCAGCTAGGCCACGCGGTCGGCACATCGCGCATGGCTGTGCTGAAATCACCTTACGCGGGCGCGGTTCCTGCAGGTGGGAGGTACCGGCGCGCCATTGCATCGGCCAAAGCGGCAAGCCGTCGATCATGCGTCCAGATGCGCGCCTGATCTGACAAAAGCGCCGATGCCAGCAGGCTCGCATGAGGGCGTGAGGTCTTCACGCCTGCGCGGCGGCAGTTCCATGTTGGGCACGGCGCCGCCCAGCGCAGCCAGGCGACGCGCTGTCTGCAACTGAATGAAGACCCGCACACACTCGCGGATCAGTTCGGATTTCTCGATTCCCGGTTCGGCCAGGGCAACAGCCTTGTCAAACAAGTCATCGTCAATCGTGATCGTGGTTCGCATGGCCGCCCTTCTTCATCAAACACTTCATCAAACACGGCATCATTTTGGATCAGATGTTTAGCCAAAGGCAGTTCGCCCGATAGCTCGACGCATGTGAGGAGGCTGTCAGGCTTGGGGCGCCGAAACCGTTCTCGAACAGCGGCGACGCCAAAATCGGTTCCGGGGAGGACCGTTTTTGCCGGATTTTCAGCGGTCGGTTGTCATTTTTCAGTGGAGCCAAGGCGCGGCGTCTATGACCTTGCCACCAACTGCGCCTCCGCCACCAGCCAGTCGCGCAGATAAACCGCCTCGGCGCGCAACTTCCCGCGCCGCGACGCCACGATATAGATTGGCTGGTCGGTCGTCACGCCCTGCGGCACCGGTCGCAGCAGCAGTCCCTGTTCGACCAGCGGGTCGACCAGGTGCCGCCAGCCCAGCGCGACGCCCTGCCCTTCGATGGCTGCCTGCAATACAACCGAATAGTCGTTGAAGCGGAACAGCTTGGTACTTCGGCCCAATGACACGCCGAACCGCGCCAGCCAACCCGACCAGCCCAGGCGCGGGCGGTAGCGCTCCTCCAGGTGCAACAGGCTGGAAGCGCTTGGACATGAACCAATGTTATGGCAAAGATGAAAATATTTGCCGATCACAAAAGGCACGAAAGCTTCTACTATCGCCAGGCAACAGCGCATCGTCGACCGCATCGAGGACTTCATGACATGAGTGACACTGATACCAAGCGGCATCGCCGAGGCGGTCGCGAGCGTCGAGACCCGAATGCCAAGCCGACCGCGCCGGCGTATATCCGCCGCAACATCCCCACTTACGACATCATGGGTGAGGAGAACCTGCGCAAGATCGAGGCCGCCGCCGACCGCATCCTGGCCGAGGTCGGGCTGGACATCCGCGACGACGACGAATGCCTGGCCTTGTTCCGCAAAGCCGGCGCCAGGGTCGACGGCATGCGGGTGCGCTTCGAGCCCGGTCACCTGCGCGAGATCCTGAAGACCGCGCCCAGGGAGTTCACGCAACACGCCCGCAACCCGGCGCGCTCGGTGCAGATCGGCGGCAACAGCGTCGTGTTCGCGCCTGCCTACGGCTCGCCGTTCGTGATGGACCTGGACCAAGGGCGGCGCTACGGCACGCTGCAAGACTTCCAGAACTTCATCAAGCTCGCCTACAACTGCCCTTGGCTGCACCACTCCGGCGGCACTGTCTGCGAGCCGACCGACGTGCCGGTCAACAAGCGCCATCTGGACATGGTCTACGCCCACATGCGCTACTCCGACAAGGCCTACATGGGCTCGATCACTTCGGAGGAACGCGCAGAAGATTCGGTCGAGATGAGCCGCCTGCTGTTTGGCGCCGACTTCGTGGACAAGAACTGCGTAATCCTGGGCAACGTCAATGTCAATTCGCCGCTGTTATGGGACGGCACCATGACCAAGGCGGCGCGCGCCTACGCGCGTGCCAACCAGGCCGCAGTCATCGTGCCCTTCATCCTGGGCGGTGCGATGGGGCCGGTGACCAACGCCGGCGCGATCGCCCAGTCGCTGGCCGAGACCATGGTGGGCTGCGCCATCACGCAGCTCGAGCGCCCCGGCGCGCCGGTGATCTTCGGCAACTTCCTGTCCAGCATGTCGCTGCGTTCGGGCTCGCCGACTTTTGGCACGCCCGAACCCGCTATCGGTTCGATGGTGATCGGCCAGCTCGCGCGACGATTGAACTTGCCGCTGCGCTGCGCCGGCTCGTTTACCACCTCCAAACTGCCCGATGGACAGGCAATGCAGGAGAGCGTGATGTCGATGTTGTCGGCGGTGCACTGCGGCGCCAACTTCATCCTGCATTCGGCCGGTTTCCTCGATGGCCTGCTGTCGATGAGTTACGAGAAGTTCATGATGGACGCCGACTTCTGCGGTGCGCTGCACAGCTACCTGGCCGGCGTGACGGTAGACGACAACTCCCTGGCCATCGACGCGTTCAAGGAGGTCGGCCCCGGCAGCCACTTCCTGGGCTGCGCCCACACCATGGCCAACTACACCACCGCGTTCTTCGACTCCACCATTTCCGACGACCGGCCCTGGGAGACCTGGAGCGAAGACGGCAGCAGCGACAGCGCCAAACGCGCCAACACACGCTGGAAGGCCTCGCTGGCCCAATACCAGCCACCACCGATGGACGAGGCAGTCGACGAATCGATCCGCGACTACGTGGCGCGCAAGAAGGCGTCGATGACGGACCAGTGGTACTGAGGCATTCACGATGGCAACCGGCAACGATCCCCTGCTCCAACCGTTCCAGCTGCGCCACCTGCGGCTGAAAAATCGCATCATCGTCACGGCCCATGAACCGGCCTACCCCGAAGACGGCATGCCCAAGGAGCGTTACCGTGCCTACCAGGTCGAGCGCGCCAAGGGCGGCGTTGCACTGACGATGACGGCTGGCTCGGCCGCCGTCTCGCGCGACAGCCCGCCGGTGTTCAACAACATCCTGGCCTACAAGGACGAGGTCGTGCCGTGGATGCGCGACATGACGGAGGCTATCCACGAACACGGCTGCGCCGTGATGATCCAGCTGACCCACCTGGGTCGGCGCACGACCTGGTCCAAGGGCGACTGGCTGCCGGTGGTTGCTCCCTCGCATGAACGCGAGGCGGCACACCGTGCGTTCCCCAAGAAGATGGAAGACTGGGACATCAGCCGCATCGTCCAGGACTATGTCGACGCGACCGAACGTATGGTTGCGGCCGGCGTGGACGGCGTCGAGTTCGAAGCGTACGGCCACCTGATGGAGCAATTCTGGTCGCCGCTGACGAACACGCTCGACGCCCCCTATGGCGGACGCCTGGAGAACCGAGTGCGCTTTGCGTTCGACGTGTTGCGCGCGGTGCGCAAACGCGTCGGCGACAAGCCGATCCTGGGTCTGCGTTATTCGGCCGACGACACACTGGCGAATAGCTTTTCGGCCCAGGACGGCATCACGATCTCCAAGATGCTGCGTGACAGCGGCCTGGTCGACTACCTCAACGTCGTGCGCGGCCACATCGACACCGATGCCGGACTGACCGACCTGATTCCAGTACAGGGCATGCGCGCCAATCCGCACCTGGACTTCGCCGGTGAAATCCGCGCCGCCACTGGATTTCCAACCTTCCATGCCGCCAAGATCCAGGACGTGACCACCGCGCGCCACGCCATTGCCTCGGGCAAGCTCGACATGGTCGGCATGACACGTGCCCACCTGACCGACCCGCACATCGTGCGCAAGATCATGGCCGGCAAGGAAGACACGATCCGCCCCTGCGTCGGCGCCAACTTCTGCCTGGACCGCATCTACGCTGGCGGCGAGGCCTATTGCATCCACAACCCGGCGACCGGGCGTGAGCTGACGATGCCGCACGAGATCGCGCCGGCAGCGGTCAAGCGCAAGGTGGTTGTCGTCGGCGCCGGTCCCGCCGGACTGGAGGCCGCACGCGTCGCGGCCGAACGTGGCCACGACGTAGTCGTGCTGGAGGCCGCGCCCAAGGCCGGGGGCCAGATCCGCCTGACCAGCCAGAGCCCGCGGCGGCGCGAGATGATCGGCATCATCGACTGGCGCCTGGCGCGCTGCGAGGAACGTGGCGTCACCATACGTTTCAACACGCTGGCCGATGCACAAACCGTTCTGGCGCAGAAACCCGATGTCGTGATCATCGCCACCGGTGGCCTGCCGCATACAGAGGTACTTGGCGCGGGCAATGATTTGGTCGTCTCCAGCTGGGACATCCTGAGCGGCGACGTCAAGCCCGGCAGGAACGTGCTGCTGTTCGACGACGCCGGCGATCACCCGGCGCTGCAGGCGGCCGAAGTGATCGCGCAGACCGGCGCCCGGGTTGAAATCATGACACCCGACCGCTCGTTCGCGCCCGAAGTCATGGCGATGAACCTGGTTCCCTACATGCGCAGCCTGCAAAAGCACGACGTGACCTTCACCGTGACGTTCCGGCTCGAATCGGTGCAGCGTGACGCCGACGGCGGCCTGCTCGCCATGGTGGGTAGCGACTACGGTGGCGTGCGAAAAGAACGGCACGTCGACCAGGTAGTGGTCAACCATGGCACGCGGCCTCTGGATGAGTTGTATTTCGAGCTCAAGCCGCAGTCCAGCAACCAGGGTGCAGTCGACTACACCGCGCTGATCGACGGCCTGCCGCAGGCCCTGCCGGCGCCGGGATCGGGCGCATTCCAGCTATTCCGCATCGGCGACGCGGTGTCGGCGCGCAACACCCACGCTGCCATCTACGACGCGCTGCGGCTGGTGAAGGACCTGTAATTGCCACAGCAGGCGTTCCCCCACCTGCTCAACCCGTTGTAGCTGCGCCACAAAACCCTGCGCAACCGCATCGTGTTGGGCGCCTACACCCGACGAGCAATCGAAAAATTGAATAGCCCTTTCGCGCTCATGAAAGCGCATCGCGATGAGCTTGTCCTGCGCTTGACGAAGTGCCCGCCGACATCGTAGATGACTGGTATCGGGCCTACCGAGCCTTCATGCGTTTCACGCGGGGCCCGACGTTGCACCTGGGCTTGCGGATGGCTTGCCGCGAGATGACGGCCTTCGACAACCGCCGCTTCCTGCACGGCTGTTATGTGGATCGGGTCGAATACGATAGCCGTATGCGCCAGTTGAAGCCTTCCTGACCCGGCCGTCAATCGATGGAAATAGCCACCCTGATTCTGCTGTTCGCGGGTGGATTTCTTTCCGGAGCGGTCACCGCCGTCGCCGGCGGCGGCAGTTTCCTCACTTTCCCGATGCTGCTGGCGGCTGGCCTGCCACCGATGTCGGCCAACATCACCAACTGGGTCGCGCTGATACCCGGCAACATGTTTGCGCTGGCGGCCTACCGCAAGGAACTGGTCGAGATGCGCCACCAGGTGCGCGCCAACCTGCTGGTGGCCGCGGCCGGTGGGCTGACCGGCAGCCTGCTGCTGCTCTGGACCGGCGAAGTGCGCTTCGAGAAAGCCGTTCCCTGGTTGATGCTGACCGCGACGCTGTTCTTCGCGTTCGGCGAATGGATCAAGCGGCGCCTGCACGCCTGGCGCAAACCAGGCAGCCCGGGGCTGCCACGCCGCGCCATTCTGGTGTTCGAATTCCTGCTGATGGTCTACGGTGGCTATTTCGGCGCCGGCCTGGGCATCATCCTGCTGGCCGCGTTGGCCATGGCCGGAGAAGCATCCATCCACAAGGCCAATGCCAAGAAGAACCTGATGGTGATGGCGCTGAGCGCCGCCGGCCTGGTGGTCTTCCTGCCGTCCGGGCAGATCGTCTGGGCCTACGCCATGCCGATCCTGATCGCGTCCAGCCTGGGCGGCTACAGCGCGGTGTTCTACATCCGACGTATTCCCCAGAATGCTGTGCGCCAGGCGGTGCTGGCCTGGGCCATCGTGCTGACGGCGGCGACATTCTGGAAGTACGGCTGAACTGGCAGAGTACGTCTGAGCGCCGCCTGCGATCTTTTTTGCCGCAATCTGTAAGTTCTCAAGCGCTTCGTTCGCCTAATGGTTACGAAGTCAGGGAACAGTTTCTGGCTTCGGAAACCATCCCCTCAACTTTGGAGTCATCCATGACCGTTATCTCGAAAATGCCCGCTGTCGCCTTGGCCCTCGCATTGGGCGCTGCTTTCACGGCCATCCCGGCTGCGGCGCAGTCGGCCGACAAAGAGAAATGCTTCGGCGTTGCGCTCAAGGCCAAAAACGATTGCGCCGCCGGTGCAGGCACCACCTGCGCGGGCACGTCCAAGACCGACTATCAGGCCAATGCCTGGTCATACGTGGCCAAGGGAACGTGCGAGAAGACCGCTTCCAAGACCTCGCCATCGGGTATGGGCCAGCTCAAGGAGTACATGGCCGTCAAGAGCTGAGCATGAGCCCGAAGTTGCCGACGCAAGCTGGGCTGGGCCTCAAGCCCGAGCACTTCCAGGACGTGCTGCGCACGCGTCCCGGCGTCGGTTTCTTCGAGGTGCACGCCGAAAACTACATGGTGGACGGCGGGCCCTTGCACCAGGCTTTGACGCGTATTCGGGCCGAGTACCCCTTGTCGCTGCATGGTGTGGGTTTGTCGCTGGGCGGAGACAGCCCGCCAGACGAAGCCCATCTGGACCGCCTGGCCAAGCTCATTGATCGTTATCAACCGGCTGCATTTTCGGAGCACCTTGCGTGGTCCAGCCACGGTGGCGTGTTCTTCAACGATCTGTTGCCCGTGGCCTACACAGCGGCCACCCTGCAGCGCGTATGCGAACACGTCGACCGCGTGCAAGAGCGCCTGCGCCGCACGATGTTGCTGGAGAACCCGTCGACCTATGTCGAGTTCAGCCACTCCACGCTGAGCGAAACCCAATTCTTGAACAGCGTCATGCAGCGCACCGGCTGCGGTTTGCTGCTCGACGTGAACAATGTTCACGTCAGCTGCGTGAACCACCACCGCGATGCGCGTCGTTATATCGACGAACTGGCGCTTGATCGCGTGGGTCAGATCCATCTGGCGGGCTTCACGCAAGACACCGACGGCGCCGGCGATCCCTTGTTGATCGACAGCCATGGCGCGCCTGTCGACGAGGCCGTATGGACGCTCTACGCCGCGCTGTTGTCGCGCCTGGGGCCCGTGCCCACGCTCCTTGAGCGCGACAACGACGTGCCCTCTTTGGCCACCCTGGTAGGCGAGGCGCACCGCGCCGCCGCGCTGCTGGCCGACTCGGCGCCCGCTCTGCTGTGTGCAGCATGAACCGCCCGTTCGCCGCCGCCTTGCTCGAACCCACGCAGGCGGTGCCGCAGGGGCTGTGCGCCTGGAACGGCTCGGACCCGACCCGGCGCCTGGCGGTCTACCGCAACAATGTGCTGAGCTCCCTGATCGATGCCCTGGCCGATCTGTGCCCCGTGGTGCAAGCCCTGGTGGGCGAGGAATTTTTCCGCGCCATGGCGGGTATTCATGTGCGGCAGTCGCCACCGCGTTCGCCGGTACTGGCGCACTATGGCGGCGACTTTCCCGCCTTCATCGAGGCCTTTGAGCCCGCGCGCAGCGTGCGTTATCTGGCCGATGTGGCTCGTCTGGAACTGGCGCGCCGGCGCGCCCAGAATGCGGCCGACACCGAGGGGCTGACCGCCGAACGCGCCCAGGCAGCGTTGTCCGATCCGCAGCGCGTTCCCGAACTGCGGCTGCGATGGCACCCGTCGGTCACGCTGCTGCGCTCGCGTTATGCGGTGGCATCGTTGTGGGCGGCGCACCAGACTGAAGGCGAGCCTGAGCTGGAGCATATCGATCCCGACCAGCCGCAGAGCGCGCTCGTCTTGCGCCACGCGTTCGAGGTGCTGGTCCTGCCGGTGTCACCGGCGAGTGCGCGCTTCATCGAGGCTGGTCTGGACTCGGCAGCGCTGGGCGATGCAGTGGCCGCAGCGATGCAGGTCGACGCGGCGTTCGACCTGACCGGGACCCTGGGCCCGTTGCTTTCCTACGACGCGCTCACCGGCATTGAACTTCCAACGAGAAACGCATGAACACCCAAACCCCACCCCTGAACTCTCGCAGCAACTCAAGCGCTGGCCTCGCCGGATTGATTCGTTTCGGTGTGAATCAACTTTCGCGCATTCCGCACAGCTTCATCGCGCTGCTGGCACGCTTCTCCATCGCCGCCGTATTCTGGAACTCGGGGCAGACCAAGATCGAAGGGTTGGCGATCAACATCGTGAACGGTGAGTTCATGCTGGGTTGGCCCCGGCTCTCGGAATCTGCCTTGGCCCTGTTCGAACAAGAGTACCAGTTGCCGCTCATCGCACCAGCCGTGGCCGCACCTTTGGCGGCGGTGGCAGAGCATGTATTCCCGCTGCTGATCCTCCTCGGGCTGGCGACCCGCTTCTCGGCGTTGGCCTTGCTGGGCATGACCCTGGTCATCCAGCTCCTGGTCTATCCGGGCGCCTATGCAACCCACGGCACCTGGGCAGCGGTATTGCTCTACATCATGGCCCAGGGCCCCGGAAAGGTGTCGATCGACCACTGGTTGTCGCGTCGCTGAGACCGCCGCGCCGCGCGGGACGGGGGAGCCCGCATGCAATCAAGCCGGGTTGACATCCTGGCCGGCCCGGCCGGCCTGTTCCGCATCATGTGGGGCGAGGGCACCGACTCGGTCGTGTGCCAAGGGGTCAGCCAGCAGACCGGCGCAAGCCCTTGGCGGATTGCGCGAACCGGGTGATGCGAGACCAGTCGCGCTGGGCCAGCGCATCGGGCGGCACCAGCCAGGATCCACCGACACAGACCACGTTGGACAAGGCCAGCAGCTCGGTTGCATTGGCCGTCGTCACGCCACCGGTCGGGCAGAACCGGATGTCGGTGAACGGTCCGCTCCAGGCCTTGAGAATCGCCGCCCCGCCGGCCTGCATTGCCGGAAAGAACTTCAGTTCGCTCAAACCGTCTTCCTGGCACATCATGATTTCGCTGCCCGTGGCCACACCCGGCAACAGTGGCAAACCCAGGTCGCGGCAGGCCTGGCCCACCGCCGACGTATAACCCGGGCTGACCACGAAACGGGCGCCAGCGGCTGCGGCCGCGCGCGCATCGGCCGCGCTGCGTACGGTGCCGGCCCCGAGCACGGCCTCGGGCACGTCGCGCGCGATCGCCTCCATACACGCGAGCGCCTGCGGGGTGCGCAGCGTCACCTCCAGCATGCGAATGCCGCCGGCCACCAGCGCACGCGCCACCGGTACCGCGTGCGCGACATCGTTCAGCACGATGACCGGAATCACCGGCGCGTCCTGCATCACCTGCAGGGCGGTCAATTGAGAATCTACAGCCATGAACACGCTCCTTCTTCTGCCGTCGTTACATTGCGCCGCATACCGGCGAACAACTCGCGCCCCATGCCCAGGCCATTGGCCAACACAAGGTCATGCGGCATTGTCGCCAGTTCGCGCGCCTGCCAGTCTTGCGGGTCGACCAACGCCTGCAAGGTGCCGGCGTCGGCATCGAGTCGCACGATGTCACCATCGCGCAGCCGGGCCAGCGGCCCGCCGGCTGCGGCCTCGGGCGATACGTGGATCGCCGCCGGCACCTTGCCCGAGGCGCCACTCATGCGCCCATCGGTGACCAGCGCCACCTTGAAACCCTTGCCCTGCAGCACCGCCAGCGGCGGCGTCAGTTTGTGCAACTCCGGCATGCCATTGGCCTGCGGTCCTTGCCAGCGCACGACGCAGACGACGTCACGGTCGAGTTCGCCGGCACCGAAGGCCTGGTGCAGCCCCTCCTGTGAATCGAAAACCCGCGCCGGCGCCTCGACCACATGGCGGTCGTCCGGCACCGCCGATACCTTGATTACGCTGCGCCCCAGATTGCCCTGCAGCAGCTTGAGGCCACCGGTGGAGCCGAACGGGCTCTTGGCCGGGCGCACCACCGACGTATCGCCCGACGGGCCCGGGTCGCGCCACGCCAGTCCGTCCCCTGCCGCCTCGGCAATCGTTGCAAACGCGCGCAGGCCTTCCGAGCGCACCGCCGCGACATCAGCGTGCATCAGACCGGCGTCGAGCAGTTCGCGGATCACGAATCCGGGGCCGCCCGCAGCCTGGAACGCATTGACGTCGGCCGTGCCGTTGGGATAGATACGTGTCAACATCGGCACCACTTCGGACAAGGCCGCGAAGTCGTCCCAGTCGATCGTGATGCCGGCCGCCCGTGCAACCGCAACCCAGTGGATCAGATGGTTCGTTGAACCGCCGGTGGCCAGCAGCGCCACCATGGCATTGACGATGCAGCGTTCATCGACCAGCACGCCGATGGGTGGACACGGTTTGCCAGTGACGGCCTGCGCAGCCTTGCGCCCGGGCGGCGTCGCCTGGCCCAGCACGGTACGCACCGCCTCGCGCGTGAGTTCCTCGCGCAGCGCGACACCGGGATTGATGAAGGCGGTTCCCGGCACGTGCAGACCCATGGCCTCAAGCAACATCTGGTTGCTGTTGGCCGTGCCGTAAAAGGTGCAGGTGCCCGGACCGTGGTAGGCCTGCAACTCGGCCTGCAGCAGTTCGGCGCGGTCGACCAGGCCCTGCGCCGCCTGTTCGCGCACCCGGCTCTTGGCCGTGTTGGACAGGCCCGAGGTCATGGGGCCGGCCGGGACGAACACGATGGGCAGGTGGCCGAAATGCAGCGCGCCGATCAACAGGCCGGGCACGATCTTGTCGCACACACCCAGCATCAGCGCGCCGTCGAACATGTCATGCGACAAAGCGATCGCGGTCGACATCGCGATCACGTCGCGCGAGTACAGACTCAGTTCCATGCCCGGCGTACCCTGCGTAACGCCGTCGCACATCGCCGGCACCCCACCGGCGACCTGGGCCGTGGCGCCCAGGCGGCGCGCCTCGGCCTTGATCAGGTCCGGATAGTGCTGCAGCGGCGCATGGGCCGACAACATGTCGTTGTAGGCGTTGACGATGCCGATGTTGGGCGCGCGCTGCGCGACCACGGAAATGTTGCGCCGACCTGAAGGCAGGGCCGCCGCCTTGTCGCCATCCGGCATGGCCGCCAGGGCATGGGCGACGTTGGCGCATCCCATGCGTTCGACGCCGGGCGGACGGTTTGCGGCCAGCGCCAGGCGTTGCAGGTAGGCCCAACGTTGCCGCGCGCTGCGCTGGCGGATGCGCTCGGTCACGCGGACCAGGGTGTCATGGAGTTTCATCGCGGTCCTGTAACTAAATTACAAGATTGATCGTAACTGGTTACGGCCTGGCGGGGGTTACCAGCGGGTTACCTGTCGGACAAGCAGGCGAACCAAAACAAGGAATACCTGTTGCAAAAGCTTCGCAAGGGCTAAACGTCGGCTGTGAGCAGATGGCGACGGGAGGCAAAGCCGAACTGCGCCGGCGGTCTGCTCGACCAAAAGGTTAAGCGCGTACCTCGACAAGTTCGCTCGTTGAATGTGGTTCAGGGATGGGAACCCCATCCTCCTTCATTCCCTCTAGGTGAAATTCGATTGCCTCATGGATGAGATCCGTAACCTCTGCGCGCGTCTCTCCGACCGCGACGCAGCCCGGCAAATCAGGCTCGTAGGCGCCAAAACTTGACGTACCCCTTTCAATTACGACGAGATATTGCATCTCACTACTGTCCGGTCAATGAGGCCGCGAAACGGAGAAGCGCCAATACTGGCGCGGGTTTGCGGGCGATTTTTTTTGGTGCCGATTTGAAATTTGAAGCCTCATTTTTTGGTAGTTTCCCTAGGTTGACAACTTGGGGAGATTGCAATGAACACTGGCAAGACGCTGTTTGCGCAGCTCATGGAGTTT
>ENA-ORBV01008765-ORBV01008765.1-microbial-mat-metagenome-genome-assembly--contig:-NODE-8765-length-16864-cov-5.571454_pt1 | contig 16864 bp, 11 predicted proteins | sample MGYA00237777_ERZ505514 | MGnify/ENA primary metagenome ERZ505514 (study PRJEB26160, sample SAMN06269048) | microbial mat metagenome | isolation source: Oligotrophic lake microbial mat | place... | reverse complement strand
ATCTACACCTCTCTATTCGTCGGCAGCGTCAGATGTGTATAAGAGACAGTCTCACAAATTAATGAATTTTATTGCAGTGATTCCAGCATCCCCTCATCGCCAAGCAAGACGATAGAGAAACAGCAAGCAGCATTTGTGCCACACAGAGAGGAAGCACCCACAACAAAAACTAGATATGTCCAGCATTTCGTCAAGGGACAGCTGCTCCGATGGTCCCGAGTTCCTCAGCTTGTCACTGCCAGAGATAATCAAAACACTGGAAAAGGAGCAAATTATCCCTTACTCCAAAGAATTTTTCATCCGTGAACTTGCAATCGACTTTAATCAACAAGAGATAAGAAAAACAGGGCAGGCGTCGAAACTCAACAGGTTGCTTCTTTCACAATGTGGCTTGGAGGAGAGCAACAAGAGCAACTACTGTTTGAAAACATTGATTATCGAATGCAGGCCTAGTAGTAGAGTCTTTCGGAATACACATAATGCTTATTTGGTCCAAGAACTCGGCAAGGTCTTGCAATTTTCAGATGGAGCAGCATCCATTCAGCGCCTTGTGATTTCGCGAGTTGGACGAACTCGTTTTTTTATATCCTGCTGCCCAAGCAACAAATCCGATGCCATCCGGCACCATGCTGGTTGAAACAGCACATGTTCAAGCGGCCGGGCAGATTTGAATGGTTCGATAATCAGGCAAATGGCACCTCCCTCCGAGATTTGGAAATACACAATATACACCCTTTATCGGCTGCTATGATTCTTCGCCTGTTGCAGTTTATCGACAATCAACAACCAACACTTGACCATTTGGCGATATCGGATTGCAGCGTGGACATTTGTTCCATTCCGTACTTGCTGGATAGCGGGTTACTCAAGCGTGTGGCATTGCAAGGTTTGATTGCAGAAAGGAACCATCATCCTCATATGTGGAAACTTCATTTTGAAAAGGCGATCCAGGATATCCAAAACAGCAAGAAACGACCACGCAAACATCTGAGCCATGTCGACATTTCTAGAACTGTTCTCTGTCGAGATGAGGATATGAAATCAATTCTTCGTCAAGTCGTTGGCAACAATCCTGACCTGTCTCGGCTCACTTTGGACGCAGAGCCAGCGAATCAAGCTCAAGGACCCGGCATCCGTCTTTGGTCGATCCAGACTCTTGGAAATCAGCTATTGAGGGTTTCGGAGCTTGAAATATGGGGTGAACGATCCATCGAGTGGATGGAAGAGCTTGGCCGACTAGTGACGCATCCAAAATGTTCTCTGAAACGTTTGTCCTTGCATTTAGGGAGCCATGCCAGAGCCGAAACTCTAGCACCGTTCGTTGATGGGATCGGGCGCAACAGAACATTGGGAAGTCTCTCAATTGTCCACGAAGGAAGAAATTACGGGTTCGAGACCGAAATGTTGGCCGAGATTGAAATACTACTAGAGGCATTTTCTAACAAGACAGCAAGCAACAATGATGTGAGTCTCAAATCTTTCCAATATGAAGGAGGAGTTGATGAACGAGACTCCTCCGTGGAAGCCGTCCTTCAAAGGCTTTTTGACAATGGACTGAGACTGGAGGAGATCAAGCTTGGACACGGCTCTCATCATTATATGCCCAGTTATCGTTCCTTCAAAATCCAATATTTGGCACTGCGCAGTCGCATTTGGAATGCTACCGTGGCTGGAAAATCCTTGTACTCTATTGTGCAGATGCTTATCCACTGGAAGGAACACGGGGGTGGTCAAAATCTGGATAGAAGCATGCGACAACAACTCTTTTTCTCGGGTTTGTGGCTCAGCATCAGGGATAACTCTAGACAGTTGGTACAGCTAGCTGGTAACGAGCGATCTGGGATTAAACAATGAACGAAGTAGCAAGGCTTCGTTGTTGTTTCCCACGCGGTATAAGAGACAGCTTGAACCCAGGCCCTGCAGATCCTAAGCTCGGTGCTCTAGCCGCAGGAACCGCCGGGTTGCTTGTTGGCATCACATTTCAATGACGTAGGTAAGATCAGGAGACGCACAATGGATCCAATTAACATGATGATGAGAACGAACGATGTACATGTACTAGACCTCTATCTACTAGAGTATCATACTGGTACTGTACTCTCTATTGTACGCGCCTTTCGTTTTTGGATACCATCAAGCTCCCAATACAACTGAATGTTGGTTTAGGGCGACTTCCGATGCTCTGTTAGCTACAAATTATGAGCAGAGCAGACGTATCTGAGATACTCTAATAATTGACCAGACTCCGGGCCTTTTACTCTTTCAGAAACAAAGCGATTGCCTCTTTGTATCCTCTAAAAGGTCCAGAAAGATGAGGATATCCACGGTTTTTTGTGTTGGCCTTTCGTGGACAGGTCTTGTCGTTGTTGGGAATTTACCATGCCTTGTCAGTGGTGGTTTGGTAGCTTCCGCCAATACTGATACTGTATGTACCCTTAAGGCACCCGCGATTATCAACCCCAATAACTATGCCACTTGTACTGCGGAGAAAGAGAATATGCCTGCTGGTACTCGAGTCTGGTCTTTGGAAGCTGTCAGCATTACAGAAGCTAGGAGTTTCTTCTCACTTGCAGCAGCAACAACCGCAGAAATTGAACTAAAGGACGAAGAGTACTGCTATTCCCAAAGTGGCGATTCCACTCCTCGATCCTCCAATTTTCCAGATAGAAATCATGGGTCATCGAATACATCCTCCTCGCACCTGGCCGCCATTGCCATGACGCTCTTGGTCACCGCTGTTTTGCTCTGTACCACCCTGACACATGCGTACCCTGTCACCAAAACAACCTCGTACGAGCTCCAATTTGATGGTTCCTTTCGTCCACCTCGGGATGTTGGATTTCCCACGTCATTATTGGATCGTGTTGGAACAGCTGCCTCCTTTGTTCGTCGCATTGTGACTGTGTCTACCGACGACGGCAAGGATAAGAACGAGAAGAAGGATAGCAAGAGCAACAAGGGCACCAATGAGAAAACAGTTCAAGACAGAAGTTGGCTTGGAGGTAGAGCATTTCCAAAGGCGAGTTTGGAAAATTCAGCACAAGCAGAATACGAGGGACTCTTGTTGGGACTGGAAAAGATGGTTTCGTTGGCGCAAGAAGATGAAGCTAGCAAAACAAAGGACAGTAGAAGTGACGAAGACATCATTACCGAGACCACGATCCTGATTCGCGGGGACTGCAAAACCGTCATTGACCAAATGCGGGAATCCTCACGTCCCCGCAAACTCGAGTCCGAGTACAATCGAGCACAAGAGTTGCTTCAGGAACTCTTCCGTTGCTGTCAACAGGAACAACAACAACTTCCGTATCCTAGCATTGACATTGATTATCAGCTTGTCCCTCGGGAACAAAACACTTTGTGCGATGGTCTATGTGAACAAATTCGAAGCAAACTCTTGGAACCAACTGCGTATGGTGCAGTTAGGGATGCCATTCTGCGACGAGACGATACTGTTTCCTGGACGGGAATCAAGGACTGGGGCTTGATCCCTTACTCCAAGCGTCCTGCTCTGTATCAACTACTGGCACAAACAACACTTCAGCAGAACAAGGATGAGGATAAGGATGAGGATACAGCGAACTATTCGTTGCTGCTGCAATTAGGAGAGCACATGGAAGAGGAAGGCAAACTTATGCTTGTTTCACAACAAAACATGCCGTCGGCAGAGTTTGGCAAGCGGCTACAAGCCCAAGGTGTCATGTATCAACTACACAGTCTGAACAAGATGGCGACAACGATGGTAAAATCACAGAAGAAATACCAAAAGCTTGCCTTGGCCAAGGAGCGAAAGAATCGCTTTCTTCTGGAGCGATATGGATGGAACCAGAGAGATTGCGCCAAAGTAGAACAGTTAATGCAGATTTGTGATCCTACTACAAATTCAATGAATTTGGAAAAACGAGACGAAGGAGAAGAAGCGGACGAGCTTCCCTCTGATCAGGAGAAACTAGAAAGAGGTCTTTGGAATTCTTGGATAAAAATGGCCGCCGTCTCGGCCATTTGGAAGCAAGAAAAATGCCTGTGGATCAATAGCAACGATTGTGCGAGTACGTACTCGAAAACGTTGTAAGTTGCATGTATTGCGTCCTCGTCACTTTCAGATCTGTTTCCCTCATTCTATTAACGTCGCTGCTGTATCGCGTGTGTTGCAGATTGAACCAAAACCGGAAATACGATTGCAGGCCCATCAAAAAGTGTTTTCAACTTAAGAGCCAATGCAAACTGTCATTTTTCCTACTGCTGGCGGCAGTTTTGATGAATCCTGCTTCGTCCACGATTACTTTTTCTTGTATCAGCAGCAGAGCAGGCGCCCCGTGTTTCAGGGACAACGTTAGTAGCACTGCTACGAATGGATTGCCTTCCACGAAGCTCGTACTATCCCTACGGGGTGGAGGTGTCAAGAATAAGGTCAACGCAGCAACCCAAAAGAAGCAACCCAAATCTGAAAAAACAACAGCAGTGAAAATCACAACCACGAAGAACGCACAGAAAACGCCATTGTCGGTCATCGACTGGGGCATTTTTGGTATCTACTTTTGCACAGCCTGCACCATCACTTTGCCTGTCTTGATTGTCCCGATGATGGACGTCGAACTACAAGCTCAGGCATCCATGACACGTGCGGGGGCGGCAACATCCGTTGGCATTTCCTTGGCTGCCATGGTCGCGTCCATGTCCCCCCTTGGCGGAGGATTTGGAAAAATAGTCAATGGGTTCGTTTGTCAACAAATGGGAGCGCCCTTGTCTAGCAAGCTTTACTTCACAGGGTCAACACTAGCATCCCTCGCCTTGGCAAGTATTTCGTTGGGAACAACAGCAGCAGGAACAACACCTGCTTCGTCCATGCTCTTGAAACTCTTGACGAAGGAGAGTTTGGGGTGGATAGTAGCAGCCATTGATTTCTTTGCGGCCATCCAATGGACAGTATCCAGTTTGTTTCTCAGTCAATATTACCGCGACAGTCCAGCTTTGTTTGCACGAGGAGTTACCGTTTTGAGTCTTGCCAGTACCAGCGGTCAAATAGCGTCCAAAGTCATTGGAGCTTTGTTGTTGCAGTATATACATTGGAGACGGCTGGCGCAGATCATGGTTGGCCTTGCCATGCTGGGTTTTGGGATTAGTACGTGGACAAGTCACAATATGAAAGTCTACACAGCAACAGCATCGGCATTGGTGAAATCTAAAGACAAGCTAGTAGCAAATCCAACAGGAACAGGGCAGCCACGAGCCAGTGTACGACATGCCATTACGACCGTGTTGGGAAGCGGCACGTTTTGGTTGGTTGGTCTGGCGCATGTGTCGGGCTATTTGACACGGACGAGTGACCGTGTGATCGGAAGCTTTCTTCAAGACATTACCTCCTTATCCCGTAAGTACTCTGGTGCCACCCTGTTTCTCTTCTAGCATCATTTACGTTCTAATTACGAAAGCGGATTCCTTTACTCCAGCCCAACTCTGTGGAGGTCTGACAGCATTCATGACGGTGGGATTTGTATATGGTCTCATCTCAAGCTCCAAAAGGTTTTATCAACAAGCTGAGGTTGAGCCCAAATTACGACAATTGAAAGCAGGATACGTACGCACAGTTCTTGGTGTCGGTGGGATGGTTGCTGCTGCGGCATTCGGCAAGGACTATTGGAATCCTTACGTTAGTGCCTTTGTCATCACTTTGTGTGCGAGCCTTATGGCTAGCTCCATCGCCTTTCCGTTCTTTCAAATTCCCAATCTGGTATCAAGTGTTTGCTTTCCGGAAGTCAAACCAGTGGCATTGTCCCTCATTGATGGTACGGGATTTTTCTTGACATCGCCCATCTGGAAAATCTTCACCGGGATGCTCTTGCCTCGCTTTGGCTGGTCGGTTGCATGGTCCATTGTTGCCATTCTAGTGACGTTTTGTGGCACCCTCATGATGACAGTTGTCCCTGGTATCCTAGAAACACAGCATCAGCAACAACAGAAGAAAAAGAAGAACTAAATTCCAATATTTCACATCCGCTAGACTAGTAGCATGTACTACTAGCTAGAGTCTTCCAGACAGCACCACCTAGCTACTAGTACTGGCAAGCTAATAGAGGATAAGCAAAACAACAAAACGTCCAACACTAAACCAGACACAAATTCGCGAATCAAGCCAGGACTTCGTAGCCGTGAAACGCGACCAAAGCATTTTTGTAGGTTGTTTTCAGTCGTGGAGGGAGAACGTTCACGGGAACGTTCAGTCGAACTCGCCTCGACTCAAGCGAAGAGGCCACGGCATCGAAGATTCAAAGAATATGCGCAGGCAGTTGAACCTGGCGTTTACTCTTTCTTGCATTCTCGAGAAAGTCTGAACTTATCCCGCCTCTTGCTTAGGTTCCTTGTATCCGGAGCAAGACAACACAAATGATCATTGACAAGCAAGATGGACAACAACAACAACGCTAGTTCCTTGACAATGGAGATCACTTTTCAGTCTCTGGAGGCAAGCATCCAATATACCGTGACGTTGTTCGGAGAAGATACCTACAGGACATTTTTGCAGGTAGCAGTTGTCTTGGGAAGCTTCCTTCAGCGGCAGACTTCACCACAGGGAAGCCCTCACGATAAGGTTGAACTCGCTGCCATGGCTTTGCAATACTGGAGGAATCGAAATGTCATCACTCCCTTTCTTGCTTCTCGCTTAATGGAACATTTTCTGGGGTTCTACCATCCACGCGGTCCGTTGGATGCAGCAACTACGTCCATGGTGGCCGTGTTACCAGGGCAGGAGCAGCAGCAGCAACAACGACACGACTATCTACTTCAGCGGCAGACGCAGCTACAACAAAATCAGCATCCACAACAGCCACAGCAACCTTGGCGACAGCCTTTGCAGCAACAACAGGAGAGTCTTTCTACGGCTGCCTCGTTGGGTCCCGTGAGTAGCCGATCTCCAGTGTTGCCACCACGGCGCGACCGAGGACAGCAACAACAGCAACGAAGTGTCATTGATTTGACTCCTGGGACGAAAATGATTCCCAACCCCAACGGGGAACCTAACATCCCTGGGACGAACACGATGGCCATGCCCAACACCAGTGATGTCCACAATAAGATTGTCAAGGCAGAGAATGATGGCATGGCACTTCACAACGATGACGGAAAAACGAGCAAATACTTTAAAAAGAAACGTGCCCATAGGTCTCCCTCCAACAGGGAGCAGAAGAAGAAGAGTGATAACAGAGCAGTGCCTGCTTCCAAAAAAGTACGACCTAACGTCTTGAGAGATATACTTCCTAGCAATGGGCAAACAAATGTCAGCACGATAGAGCCCCGTCTGCTAGAAGCAACTCACCCGTCCAAAGATCCATTGGTCAAACCGTCCAAGAAGAACAAAAGCACAAACGTTGAGGCACCGGTGGGAGACGAAAACTCTATGATGGCACAACCCTTACGCCGAAATACTGAAAGTGAAGCGACTACAAAGGAAACCAAAACAACAAAGAAACCTCCAGCTAATACTTCTACCAAGGCCACCAAACGCGTACCTCCTCACTCGGAGGAGTCATCACGATTGCAGACAGCTCCAGCGACGAGTGTCAAGCGTCCAGCAATGAAGGTTGGTGATTCCGCTGGTGCTACTGCTCTTGTAATCCCCGTGGCTACTACATGCTCCATGGCAAGTCGCGTCATTGACTTGTTACTTTCTAACCAACTTTCACTCTCGACCAAGGACGCCATTGCGGATGCCTTCAACGACTGGCGCGTTTCAGAACGCGATCTGAGCTCAAGCGCCGATGCGGTCCAAGCCGCCCAAACAGCCTTACAGCAGGCACGGCAAGATCATCAAAAACACCGTGCAGCGCATGACAAAGCATATGCCACGTTGCTGCAGAGGACGAATGTGCATACTGATGGCGGTGGAGGACAAAAAGAGAATCAACAAACAAGTCAATCACTGATAAATGAGAACTGACATTCATTGATGAGAAAGCAGCCCATTGCTTACTGCTTGACCTGACTATAGTGGATTTCAACCGCGAGTGCAGTTGGGAGCTTTCCCCCATGTCATGAAAGCAGACGGTGTATCTCTTGCCGGTATCTGCAATCCAATTATGTCTTATATCCACCTTTGAGCAAAAATTTTACTGGGGTGCCTATCTTAAATAGCTAGCTAGGATTTGTAGCTATGCTCATGTAATAACTACTCTGGTCTTTCTGTGTTCTCGTCGTTCCAAGGACTTTTGAATCTGCTACCCCAATAAGGGACCGAAATAAACATTGCGATCACGTACATGGTGTAGGTAATAAGTGTAAAGAAAAAGAAGAACCGATCCATCTTTCGAAGAGAGATGGTGTACATCCATGTCCAACATTTCTTGCCAAAGAGTCCTTTGTTTTCTATTCTGGCAGCACTTTCCCCCGCCGCTGAAGCAAACCGTGATGCTGATTCTTCTGCAGCCAATTTACGCTTCTGCATTTGTTGTTTAAATGTCGAAAGGTGCTCGTTGATGGATTCGGGGTCGCTTTTGGAAGCGGATACATCGTCGCCAAAATCCTCAGGTGCGGAAGGTACTCCATTCTCGGCATACTCTTGGAAAGAGGGAAGTTGCGTTTGTTGCACTTCCTTTGGCTCCTGGTTGTTGTTGTCATCGCCGTCGTCGCTTGTCATTTTCTTGTTGGGCAAATATATTGATTCACCGACACCTTCGTAGAATTGGTTGCGCCGTTCTTCGACATCAATGGTCGGATTATCAGTGGCTAGGCTTAATGTTGCATCTTCGCGCAAAAAATATAAATATCCTACCCCGACAGACTCCACCAACCCAACGATCACCCAGTAAAAGCTCCACCCGATAAATTTATCAATCCATAGTCGTTCGTTGCTGACGGGAATCATCCCTGCTGTGGCGATGGACTGTGCCACAACAACCAAGGCTAGCGCCATGCCATAAGACAAGCGTTCCCCCACTCGCAAGTCTAACAAGAAGGTACCAAGACTTACATATGTCAAAACGATCGTTGGGATCTACGAAAATGGGTAGCAAACAGATAAAAAGAGTAAGCACAGCGAAATTGGACAAATTGAGTCCCATTTATACCAGAGGCGTAACACAATCCACATCACATACAAAATCAGAATCAATGATACATGTCGGGACTCACAATCAGATTGAAGACATAGTAACTTTCCGCCCGTTTGAAGAAGAGATTGAAGTAGATGAGATATTCATCATATGTTTTGCCACTTTCAAAGAGTTCGGGAACTGGCAAATACTCGTTGTACGTTGCTTCAAACCGCCCTGCTGACAAACCAGAACCATTAAATAGATTGTAGCGAATCTGACTAGGATCGTTGCGCACCCACGGACCCAGTAACAATTGACATCCCAATGTTTCAAAAGGAATCTGTGACAATCCAGTAAACTGACACAGTGCCTCGATACCACCAATCCGGACCCAGTTTACAGTACCATCATATACTACAATTGCTTGTGTACTGCTGAGACCAGACAATCCGGAGACTTGATTATACAAATCAAAATCCGGAACCCAAATTTCGGTTGTTTCTCGATCCAATCCGGTCCAAGCCGTGGTATACCCAGCACAATGCGTATCATTCAAGTCCCAGGTCAAACGAGGATCCTTCCACTCAAAATCTACAATAAAAAATATCTTTGCCGTTCCGGCTTGAACGTCAATATTTTCCACTGTTTGAAATTGAAAATTAACCGAAATTTCCAAAGGCTGGCCGGGTACTCCTGTAACAGGAGGAATTGCGGAATCATAGTTCTCCAAGATTGATTGTCGAATGTTGGCTTCACAGACATACCGTGGAGTAGATCCTTGACAACATTCTGAATAAAACCATTGTAGTTGGGAGCATGGCTCTGTCGCTGTAACGGGAATGGTCGTTTGCGCCAAAGATTCCCAATCTCCACATGTTAAATTGGCTGGGATTCCCTCTTCTTCGGATGGTTCATACGCGGGACGTTGGTCGGGCATCAGTTGCGCCTTACTGCCACAAATAGAACACATGGAAGTATTCAATGTCATCGTCATCAGGTCGTCGTCGACGTTGTAGTAGTTGGGAGGAGTATTTTCGATAAAGCTCTCCTCTCTTGCACTCGAGTTGTTATGAGTGACATTCGTGTCGTTGAGGTTCGCTTCTTGGGATAGCGAAGCCGTGCCAGTAGTAGTAGAGATGGTTGTCTCAAAAAAATCAGAGGGAACAACAACGATGGTATCTAACCGTCGCCGTTGGTGCAAAACATTACTCGGTCGTTTCATGTGATTTCCAAAAGATGAGGGAGCATTTCGCCGTGCAGCATGTGCAGCAGGGACAACGCATAACAAGAAGAGAGACAGAAAACCTCTTGTTCTGACCCCCCCTAAAGGCACTGCCATCGTCAATCGACTCCTAGTAGTTTGGTCCGCCACAGTCTTGTTCAGATCGCGATAGCTAGATAATCAAAAGCAATTAAACCACTAGTGGCCATCTCTGTTTGTATGATAGCTCAATGCAAAGACCAAGAAGGCGCTTCGGAGGTTCGATTCGTGATAGATGCAGCTGCTGTGTTGGTGTCATTGCCCCCAACTCTGGAGTGGGGGTTAAGGCAAATTTTATCAGTTTGGAGCTGCATGGGTGTTTGTGTGTTTGTGTGCATGTCACATGACGGAAGGTGCAGCGTTGATTTAAATGAAGGTGCCAGTGAGACAGTGTTGATTTAAATGAAGGTGCCAGTGAGACAGTGCTCACAAGAGAAAAGGTGCCAGTGAGACAGTGTTTGCATGTGGAAAGGTGCCAGCAAGACAGTTCTCATTCTGTTGGGGACACACCACTTCAGTGGCCTCCAATCACAATGCACAAACAACTGTGGGGAAAAAGATTAAAAAAACGGAACCAATGCATGTGCAGAAAAGTTAGCACGCACATCGCACTCTAACATGTTTTTCCATCGTTCGGCAAGGAAGGGATGAGCATCTTTTTTGTTTTGAATGACAAACCGACACATGAAATCCTGCATTTTGTTTGTCAAGTCAACTGTCTGCTAGCAGACTGATGATGCTGGCTGACTGGCTGCAACTCAAGTCATCCAACCCAGCAGTTGTCTAGGACATGTGCTAAGCGCCGGAAGAAAGCTTATGGGTTGAGGCACAGAGTGGCTAAAAAAACAGAACTCATTGATGCAACATTTGCGAGCTGTTAAAAAATTACATCACACAGTTCAAATGACATGATCTCAAGCAATTCAACATTGAAGCTAAAAGAATGTGACCGAAAAGTGTTGAATGTGAACCTCATCTTTGCAAACTGTTTTTTCTTTCAGAACATTGCATAGAAATGCTGAGAGATGGACAATTTTGCCTGAAGTCACGATGGTGATTCTCACGTCTCCGACACGAGTTCGTCAGGAAGGCGGTTTGCGTCACAAGCTGAAAGCCCTTCTGCACTTTTCTGTGAAGTTCTGTGCTGCGTGGCATTCCACTGAGTTCCCCTGGTGCTAACATTGAGCAATGTTGACAATCTTGATGAAAAGAAGCGGTCATTTGGGTCATTTGGGTCTTTTGGAGAAGGCTTGTCATGTGCAGTTCTGCGAGCAATGCAGCAAATTGTCCAAAACGAGTAGTTGATTTCTTGAGGGCCCGGTCAAATTTTGATCAAAATGCACCTCAGTTCAATTTCTTGTGAGTTTCTTATTTGTGACATGCACAGGCAATTGCTTTGGTGAAACATTGCAGTAGGAAACTTTAGAGCAAACAAACAAAATTTGCAGACAATTGCGCTCCTGTTGACGAGTTTTTGGTGACACAACAAGCATGTTTCAATGCATGTTGGAACATCTTGCATCTCTTTCCGCCACACAGCTAGACCATGGTGCAAAAGACCACACAACAAGCATCCAATGGAAAATTGCATGTTTGTTTGTCATAGCATGACTCATGGCTTGAGGACGATGCTGGGATCTCAGTTGACAAATCATCGTTTTGGAAGCAGTGTCTTTTTTGTGCTTGTGCAAAACAACACGAAAAACATTGAATGCTCACAGAGGAACACAAGAGAGGTTCAAGAAATTCAACTTTGAGTGTCTGTGGTTTTTTACTTTGAGTTTTGATTGTCTGCAGAACACAATGTCATTTGCATCATCCTAAGTTTGATGCTTGTTGGTGCTCTGAAATCATTCACACTTGTGCCCTTTCCACACCAATGTTTTTTGCTAATGGAAAGCAAAAACCAAGATTTTTTTGATTTCTCGAATCCATTTAAGTTCTCTGGACTGCAATGTGGCAGTTAATGGCATTGAAAAAAAACCTAACAACTTCAGAATTCACAGCTGTTCATCTGTGTTTTTATCAAGTCACACTTCTTTCATGAAATGAGCTTGAGGCATGCCAATGTTTCTGATTCAACTTGCAACCCTTAAAAAAAACTTTGGGTTCTCAAAACTGGAATCGAATGACACTCTTTGCCACGAGAAGCAGAAGGCTAACAAGCCCTAAGAACTGTTGCAAAGATTTTTTTGCATCTGGACAACATCTTTTTGTTCATCAAGAATTCACTCTGTCTGTCAAATGATCTCATTGAAGGAACTTATTGAGCCCACAATGATGTGCATCATCATGGCTTGCAACACATTTTCACACTTAACCAACAATGAAACTTAGTCCAGCACGTTTTGCTTGTGGTTTTTGCAATTCCGGTTTGGAAGAGAAGACCCATTTTGACCCACCTATCAAACACCATGGCAGCACAACAATTGTTCACAAGGGTTAAATTTATCCCCTTCTTATCGACATTGTCATGGTCCTGCTGACCACACTGAAAGAAGAAGCCTACTAGCTGGAGCCAGTAGCTAGCTAGCTAGCTTGCTAGTAGAGTACTCCGGAGTAGTAAACACACTTTTAAAAACTGCATACAGTTTGAGCTTCTTCAGCGCATTCTCTCACTGAAACGTCCGGAAACACGTGTTGTTGGAATGGAGTGAACGTATTGGATCCCGATGGAAGCTCCTAGAAGTCTAGCAGTAACGGGTTTTGCCGGGTTGGGTGTTGACTGTTGAGGAATAGACAATAAGGAAGTGTATAGACAATACGGAAGTGTACAGTACTTGCAAGTTGCCGAATGAGATTATCGACCTACGAGGGCTAAAGAGTACATAGATTTAAGATTTAGAAAAGCATGAACTTATTTATGAATTTGGTCTTATGGGGGAAGATGACTTATGTGATATTTTTATTGCATTCGATTACGGAATTAGAGGCACATGGAAATTTAATTGCTCAATTGCCACACACAGATGGAATAATTCCCTGTCCCGTACGTTTTTACAGTGGCCACGATTAGACAAGATAGCGAGATGTTAGTTGAAATGCGATTGATAACAAACACCAACTGAATTCCTCTGACTTCCGACATGAAGTAACACGGTGTAAACCAACGGAAGCTGCTCCGTAGTATTCTTTGCGTACTTAAATGGCCTAAAGGGCATTGGCCTAATTGGAAATCACGAGTACATACTTGAGGATAGCTGCTATGTACAATTCTATCTGGCTATGTAAGATTACGGAAGCTTTCGGTGTAGTCTTTTTCTAGTTTTTTACTTCGGACGCATGAAGATCAGCGACAGACGCCTCTAACTACTATCGGCTGCTGTATTACTTTGTATAGAATTTGATAATTACCAACACGTAGGCATGAAATACTAGTACCGCCATCATCGGATTGCAACGGAAATCTTACTTCAGTAGCTAGCAATTACAGTGGCTACAAAGAAGCGGCAGTCTACGGGAAACCCTTACATACCGGTTTCATGGGCCAGGCATCGATGACCAAAACCATGAAATTGGTGGTATTGTACCCGGTGCGCCGGCTGGGTGTGCGCTGTTGATAGTCATACTGTGGCTATTACAGCAGCAGCAGGTAGTGGCTTTTAGCGCTCCGGGATGCGAGATACATATTTGTCTTCTAGCTACAGTAGCTAGTAGTTCCAGTAACTTGTAGCACTCGGGAATGCTTTCGCGTGATGTACCCCGAGGCGGTAACACTCCGTCTACCGGGATTCCATCTAGAGTTGCTAGCTCCAGTTTTGATTCCCCTCCTGCTTGTCTAGCTAGCTAGGTACTAGTACCCTAGTAGCTAGTTCAAGAGGTGGGGGTGTTCTAGAGTAAGTCAGGATGTGAAGAGGAGTAGTCTCTCCTGGCTCTGGTGTTTGAAGCAGCTTGCTAAGCTAGGTCTTTAGATAGGTTGAAGAGTTGGAGGGTATAGTCATTTTGATAATGCTCTAGTAGTTATAGTAATGTTATAAGATGTGTGTACTTTTAATGTTGTACGATCCCCAAGGAAGTGCTACGGTCCCTTTTTCTAGTGTAGCTTTTTGAATAGTATAGTATACAAGAACAAAGTCCTGGTTTGTTGCTGGGAGTTAGCAATCAAATATCCAGGAAACTGTTCATTTGGAGAAGATGTTTTTGTTTGGTTTCTCAAAATGACCCAAGTCCGGAGGAATGGAAGGAAGACAGGGAAGAGGACAGTTTTGGTCATGAGATTTGTGTAGATGGTAGTTGTAGCAAGAGTAGAGGCTTTACAGTCCTCTTTAGATCAAATTCCTGTCGACACGTCGGGTGGAACCCGTACTGCGAGTCGACGAGGAGCTCTTGCTGGGCTTGGGTGGAGACGGACGTCCACTTGCGCGTGGGCGCTGTGGAACGCCCATGGGAATGGCGCTGACGGCACGACGAATGCTCTTTTTGTTGCCGACGGGAGTCTTGGTGGGTGTGGCGGATTTGTGACTGCTGCGGCTGTGACTAGTCGAGCTGATGGAAGAAGCCTGCGAAGAGGCAGAAGATTGCATGCTGCTGCTCTTGCTGCTTCCCTTGCGTGTGCGTTGTTGCAATTCGACGGCAATCTTGTCTTGAATGGGCACACTGTCCATGATGTGACAGGCATAGATCCAAGCCAACCACACCGAGGCGTAGAGTGTAATATTGGCCAAGGCAGCGTACTCTTCCGGCACAAAGGGCACAAGACATCGGGCATGTTGCAGATCGAGTCCAGCTTGTCCCATAATGACACCTTGCCCAAAGAGTTGCCGTGCCAAGCGCTTGCGCGCCGTCACCCTGTGAAGAAGTGGAATGGGCGTCATGCCCCGATTGCAACTGGCCGAAGCAAAGAGGACGTAGGACTCCCAAATTTCGGCAATCAAACTCGGCAGTAAGACGACGTAAAAGGCCCATTGCAAGGCATGACTAATGGAATGGCCCAGACCTCCTACAGACGAGGATCCCAACCAAATGACAACCCCAGCTCCGACCAAGCCACTCAGACATCCTATACAAAACTCTTCTATTTGTCCCAAATGACCATATTCAAGGTCGGCAAATTGGGGTTTGGCTGCCTGTAGCAAATAGGGTGATTGTTGCATAGCTGTTGGAGCTACTTGGGGTAGCTCATCATCGTCATGTGAGCTACTACTACTACTAGTAGTTGTGGATTGAAAGAAATGCAGCGGTTGCCGCGGTCGGTGGTGTTGCCACCGATGTTGGTCCATGGTGATAGTGCAGTGCTCTACTTACTAGTAGAGATGTAAGAGAGGAACTAAAATAATATGACCTTACCGTAATACTAGCCAGCACTAGCTAGCTACTGTACTGTAGTAGTGTCAAGTGGTTATTTTTTGTCGGTATTGAGTTATTTTATCGAGTGTGGGTGGCCATTACATGTACGTGTTCTCACACTGTACCGGTACGTCGTACTGGCTTCCTCTGTGCATTATTATCGGCACTGGAGTTACCAGAAGAAAAGAAGAGATGCTAGTCGTTTTTTAAACTTGGCCGGGGGATAGATCAGAGTAAGTACTAGTTACTTCGTAGTAAAGTAGCGCTGTGCTCGCGCTGGGTATCAGATGGTTGTTGGATGGCGGTAGTAGCTGTGATCGGTTTTACCTAGTAGACTACGACGTAGTGACTTGTACTGGAAGTGGGTGTAGGTTCCAGCGTAGGAGAGAATGACTGATGAGTCTTTTTCCGACTCTCCCGTATTTGCCAGTAAGTCGAATTGTAGCTACTATTAGTACTAACTAGTACACACTCTCTACGGAATCCTAATACCATCCAAAAACTCCAGCGGAACTGAACGAACGGTACAGTAAGTCGTACTCCGTACACCTCTTAGGCAGTCATGATTGTAGTCATTGAGAAAGACATTTCGTCCAAGAAGTTTCAATTACTCAGTATATACGATCAGGAATGGGAACAGGTCCCAAATTATATAAGAGAATGATTTTACAGTCCGAAATTTCTCACTCTGGAAACCCACAGGTGATAGGGATGGATGGATCGACTTCGACTAACAGTGGAGTGAGTTAATATACACGTAGTACCTACCGTAAACGTTATGAATCCTCTTCACGTGAAACAGCTTCTGGTACTTAATAATTCATTGAAGAGCATCCTATATTTATCAACCATGAGTCACCAAGAGTCACAATCTTGGGGCATAAGACTGCTCGGCTAAACATCATCTGCCAGTTAGTTGACCTAATCACCTCTCCTTGTTCAACTGGGTATGATTAGTTCGTAGTAAAAAAAGCGGGTTCGAATGCGAAGGAGGTCGAACCGAAATTTTTGTCGTAGTCACACTTAAGTCAAATTACAAGTTACCTTATTAATCTTTTTGAAATTGAAGGAATTGCTTTAACTTTTGAGTCTGCTGTATTTGATTTTATGGTAGAAAGAGCTCTTGAATACAAACTTGGTGCAAGGGGCCTGCGAAGCATTTGCGAAAGTATTTTAACCGATGCTATGTATGAACTTCCATCTCAAAAAGTTAAATCGTTTGAGGTAACACTTGAATACGCACTTCGCAAATTCAGTACCAGTAAAATGAGTATGCTGAAAGTAGCTT
>ENA-ORBV01008759-ORBV01008759.1-microbial-mat-metagenome-genome-assembly--contig:-NODE-8759-length-16871-cov-6.162379_pt1 | contig 16871 bp, 16 predicted proteins | sample MGYA00237777_ERZ505514 | MGnify/ENA primary metagenome ERZ505514 (study PRJEB26160, sample SAMN06269048) | microbial mat metagenome | isolation source: Oligotrophic lake microbial mat | place... | reverse complement strand
GATGATGCTAATGATGCCAGCATGACTTGTCATTAGTTGCCAATGATAAGGCTAGGGATTACCGTTACCAAACACTATAACTAGCGTACGTAAGCCTTAGTCTGACTACTAGCTAGCTAGCTAGTACATGTAGCAGTGCGTTTTTTTTGTCTCGAAAACTTGTCCGACCAGTGCATCCTTCTTTGGCAAATTCGGAATCAACGTACAAATTGTACGAAGAATGGCGTAAGGCAAAATTGCGATGGTCCCAAATCATAATTGCCGCCACTGCCGCTCAATATGTTTACAAGTATCTCCAACCACTTTCTGCAATGGACCTACTTACTCGCACTCGGAGTAGTAGATATTCTACTGGCAAAAGGTAACGCTTTTACAAGTATTTGCTTTGTGGTTGTATTGATAGCCTTCTCAGTTCTCACGGCAGTAAAAGGTTGAATTTTACTCCGATCGACAGCGCATTCTTTTTCTTTTTCTTCGATACGAACCAAGTGTAGGGAGAATCGGTACATACCCGGCAGCGTACTTTAGTTAGCTAGCTATCTACTAGTACTGTGTGCCGGTACTCGTAAGTCGTAACATTCTCGTAAGTCGTAACGATGTTTCATTCGAATACCAGAAAATATATTCAGTAGGCGTTTCTATTGCTAATGATGAGCTCTACCGTTAATACCACTCCAATAATCGGTATTTATGAGTCAGGCTCCATGAATCATTAAAGAAATATCAATTGAAACTTTTTGTGATCTTTTTCTTTTATCCTACCGGAGCGACACACACAACGAGTGTTACTGCCTGGTTTTCAAATCCTTTGCGCCTTTTTCCCACTAATCCTGCTTGTTGACATCCCGGCACACACTTTTTTTCTTTCCCTCTCCATCTCACAACACAAAGGTTCTAAAACTTGCACGGAAACAATCAGTTTCCTTTCCAACAAATAGTTTTAGACCAAACACTATCAAGACACATACAACCAAGATGATGAACTCTACTTCTTCCAACAGCGTGAGCAGCTCCAGCAGTGACAGTTCCACCATTAGCGCGACCACCCGCGCTCTGCAACAATATCAAGCCCAACATCAACATCATTTCTATCCCCAATACGTTCACGCCGCGCCACCACAAAGACAATTTGTATCCCCGGAAGAAACGGGCCAACGACTCCTCAGCATGCTGCAAGACTTGTCGCCCATGGTGGATTCCGATCCACAAGTTTTGAGCCTCATGCAGGACGTGTCCAATCTCATGTGTGATTATGAATGATGAGTTTGAAAATGCAAGTGCAGGACAATGGCGACCTGAGGGTTTGAAATCCATGAGACGAAGGAAAGAAAGAGCAACCAGTGTAACACAAGTGAAATTGAAAGGGAAAAGAAACTCTTGGTGAAGGAATTTAGACATCCGCATGTATGGTACTATCAGTGATTGGACGGAACTGAACTGAACTGAACTGTATTGAAACCAGCCAAGAGACAAAACAAAACTGTAACAATAGCAAGCAAAAAAAGTAAACCTAAAAAAGACTAAACACAGAAGGAACCTATAGCTTGTTTTCGCTTCAAGACTGCTATCTAGCTAGTAGTAGAAAGTACATGTGGTGGTAACCGGTTCGCGCTCTAGCCGGTGCTGCTCTAGCTGTGAGAAGCGGGCTGGAAAGCAGCCTGGATAGGCCATTCCCTAGTCGAGTTAGGTAGCTCCTGCTCTCGCTCTGCTTTAGATCTAGGTAGTCAGACAGCTGCCGGAGAGCTATAGTACTAGTACTAGTCCTGGTAGTGCTCCCGACCGGGCCGACCTCAATACCACCACGGCACAAACAGCTCCAGAAGCTACGACGTACCATACTAGCTAGCTAGCTAGATACGGCGAGTAGCTCACCTTTCTATCCTTGCCCTTCACCGACTGTCTCTCCCATGTTACAGCGTAGCGAAGCGGGGGTTTGGGTTACTAGCTCTAGCTAGCTAGTATGGTCATGGAGGTTACTGTATGGTTATCCCTAACCCGAGCCAAACGCTGTCGGTGGGCGATTGACCTGGCAACGGGAAGGGTAGGGCTAATTCCATTCGTGCTACATGTAAACCATGTTGAGATACGTGTGTGACTGAAGATGGCGGGAATAGAGCTACCAGTAATGCTCGTATTGAAGCTTCCGGCTCGCTGGAGCTCTAACTGATGCTGGTGCTGTAATGCTGGTAGCTGCTAGTGCTGGTACCAGTACTAATAGTAGTAGCTAGCTAGTTAGTTCATTATCAAAACGTCACGAATGGGTCACTCACCCGGAAGCGACCACGAACAAAATTTAAATCATGCCAGCGAATTCGACAACGATCTTGGATAATCTCGACTCACAAATTAGAAATCCGCCCCCGAAAAGAGGTATGATTTATTATCACAAATTCCAACACACATCAAAAGCATCCATCCATCAATCAATCACTCAATTCATATCATGGGTTTCACTCTCTTTTCCAAGCGTAAATGCAGCGCATCCTCAGGTGATATCGACAACAAATCCGGCATCATGATTTCGCTTTTCGGCGGAAAGAAGAGAAAGCGACCCTCCAAGCAAGCTGCCAAAGTACTAGGCGGAAAGTACCTTTCCAAAAAAGCTGCTAGTCTTAAAACCATAGATACTTCTGCGTACGACGCCACAGAAACATCCTCGGAGGATGACTGGAAGTCTTGTGGCAGCCGTGACTTTTTAGAGCTTCGCACCAAGTTATCCTTTGAAGATCAGCAAAAGGAATGGGGCCAAGCCATTCAAGATGCACGCCGATTGCCTCGCGTGGGCTCTCAATACTATTCCAACAATCACATGATGGTCAATGAAGAACGAATCAAACGTACCATTCCTGCCTTGAAACGATCCCTACAGTTGGACGCCTTGGCAAGATGGCATGCGGAAGCCATGGCCACAGAAGGTCAGGTTCGACACTCGGATGCACGTGCCTTGCAGGCCAACCTGATCGAAACAACTACTTCTAGTATGAATCACCATTACTTGGGTGAAAATGTCGCCAGTGGAGCATCCATTCGGTCGATACACGATGAAATGGTCTACAATGTGGCGAATATTCGCAATATGACCGATCGAAGATACAAACAAATGGGCATGGCAACGGCCCTAGGATCCAATGGAGAACTCTACCTTTGTCAGATCTTAAGCGATTAAGTCGAATTCCGGCATTCCTTTGTTGGAAGGTCGGCAACATACAAATACAGAATCAATAGAATAGAACATTATAGAAATCAAACGTCGCCAATAGTACAGCCTGTATAGCTTTGATTTTCATCATGTAGAGAAGACAATTATGAACGCAAAAGTTGGGTGTGGGCGCAGCAAATGCGGGTTTCAAAAGGAAGAGTTTGAAAATGACCAGCAAGGCCACCATGGCGGCGCCGTGCTCCATGGCATCTTCAACCTGCATGCAGCCAGCATACAGTTTTCCCCAAAAAGTAACCAAGATGCTGGATGAACGCAGAACGCAACGGCATAGCAATTGATTGCGCTCCTTTTTGCAAGCCCAGCTCTGTCCCGAGTGCAGACAAGAGATGTTTGGATGAAAGTGCCGGCCAGCCCACAGTGAAGCAATGCATAATCATGTGTGGATTCCCCGAAACACAACAGGTTTCATTGTTAGGGTTGACAAGAAGCAGTGGATCAGACACAAATTGTTTTAGAATTGCAGTTCTTTCTTTGGCACACAGGGAACAGCTTTTTGATGTGACTGCTTTGACAGCACCAATGGGGTTGCCTTGCCAGAGGCTGCCGCACATGGAGCTTTCACTTGGGTGTCTGAAGAGGGAATTGCATCAGGGAATTGGGTTGTGAAGCATTTGGTGTGCAGGGCTGACTTGTCATCAAGTTTGTTGAGCTTTCTGACTTCACGCAAGTGTTGTTGCATTTTGGCTTTGAACCTTTGTTGAATGATCTCTTCCTTTGCTTTTTCAGTGTTCTTGCATTTGATTTCGCACACCAATGTCGCATTCCTGGACATGTTTGTGTTGCCCCTGACAAAAAAATGTCTGTTCTGCAGTTGCAGCGCAGAGATTAAAAGTTTTGGGAGGTCAAGAGATCTCCTTTGACAATCTCTCTAAGATTGCTGAACGAGACAAGACACTCTCCGTGATTGGAGATTTGACTCAGATTTGATGTTCTTGATGACTTTTTGCCAGAATTTGGACCATCCGATGCAGAAGAAGACAGCAATTTGTCCATTTTGTTGCTTCGTGGAATCATTTTTTGCTTGTTTGAGTGCTTTTGCTTCCTTGTGTTGCAGTTCGTGTGTCAGTGTTTGAATTGACCATTGTGTTGCAAACCTTTGAAGTTGCAAACGAATTTTGTCCAGTGACCAGCTCTTGTTTGTTTCAGTGATTGTTGTCAATTTGGATGCCTGAAGGGATGGCTTAGAAGCATGCTTGGGTGTGGAGACAATTCAGTTGTTGGCTTGGTTTGTGGGATTCTTTTAGTTGATGTGCAAGACATTTTCCAATGCAATGGACATCTGTGGGTTGAGTGTCTTGCATTGATGGTGTCTCTCTGCTTGACAGGTGCCAAATGTGCGTTGTTGGCAATTGACTCCAACTGGTCTGTTTGCTAAGTTCCAGAACTTCATTCTTCACTTCAGCATGTCATCCCGGGAAAGTTTGTTTCGAGCAGTTCCATGTCATCATCTCTGGATGAGTCGGAGTGTTTGATTTTTTGAAGTGTGATTTCACGTTGTCCAGGATCCATGTTCCTGCTAAATCTTCAAGCAATTCATGCCTGTCTGTGGTTGACCATTGTCTTCAGAGTCTCTGTTGTCATCGTGCTCATGGTTTTTGTCGGTGAAAGCAAGCGTCGTTGACTGCATTCCAGCAATGTTTGACATTGATTAGTTTTCTTTGTGCTAGTCCTTGGAAAAAGTGATGACAGCTTCCCTCACTGGTGTTGATGTCCTTGATGGGCAGAAATGTTCAACATCTGTCAAGGCTGTCATTGATTTGTTGGAAGTTCTTCATTGTTTCTCAAGCAGGTCTTTGAGATGACAATCTTTCATTGTTGCTTTTGTCATGCTGTCTGATTCATTGTTGCATGAGATTCTTTTGAGTCCCATGCAACATGTCTTTGGCAATTTGGGCATCCAGTTGGTGGCTGGCCTTGTCATCTTGACAGGGAAGTTTCCTTCTTGATCAGGGTTTTTTTTGTGGTGTTTGAACAACACTTTGGCAGACGACATTCAGTTGCCTCATGGCAAATGTTTTGTTTCACAGAGCTTTGTTCGTTGCATGTTGCCCCTGTCAGTGCCACTTTGCAGTGCAACGCATGTTCTGATGGTTCCTTTGTTTCTGCTGCTTTGGATCTTCAAAACTCCCTGCCATTTTTGGCCCAGGCTAGGTGTCAAGCTGCTCATTTGCAGCAGTTGGACATCATGGATGTCATTCTGATGGAATTGGTCGTGTCATTGGGGGCTCCCACCAGGTCTTTGTGGTTCTCAATGGTTTTTGCAGTCTCTTGTTTTGATGAGACTTGTTGTTGCATCCTTTGACTTCTGCTTTGTCAAGTCCAAGCTGTCTGTCTCCAAGTTGCGGAAGAAATCTTTTGGATTTGTCATGAGCTCAAGGTGCTGAGAGGCTTGTCTTTGTTGGTCCAAGATCAAAGCTCAAGCAAGGTTGTGTGATTGTTGTTGTCTGTTGCAGGCAATGCTTCCAATGCCAATGCTGGAGCTTTTTTGTTTTGTCTTTTTTGTTTCTCTGTGAACAGCTTCAAAAGTCTGTTGGTTGTTGGTTGATGTGTGATTTTGACATTTGATTGTTGCAGGCACATTGTGGTCTGGAAATTCTGCAACATGCTGATGCTGTGCTGTCATTTTGGGAGCCTTGATTGACTGTGGACATGCAATTTGAATCCAAGATTCAAGGTTGGAGAAGCTGCGACATTTGTTTTGTTCCATCCATGTTGGTCCAGAGTTCCACTTTGCGACGCTGACATGCTTCTTTGAGATGACCGTTTGTTCCCTTTTTCTTCATCAGATTGATGTCACAGATCTTCTTCTTCTTCTCTCAAGGGTGATGGATCATGCAGAGAAAGACAACTCTTCTTCAGTGTCTTTGTTGTCATTGAGAATGCTGTTCGGACATCACAAGTGGGACTGTCAAGTGTGTTTCCATGCTTTTGGCTGCTTCTTTTTCATCAATTTGGCACGTCAGCTTTGGGCATGACAGAAACGCGAAGTCAACTTAAGACATTGCAGCACAAGACCCGGAAGCATGCTTCAATTCTGCAAGATCTGTCTTGCATGGAACAGCACGAGACGCAAGTTTGGCTTGCCACATGACATGAAAATTGATGCTTGTTCACTGGAGGTGATCCAAGGACTGACGACAACTGCCCTGTTGTGTGGGGCGAAAAGCTCAACGCACCAGCTCCAACCAACATGTTCTTGTGACCAAGTTGTTGTCCATTTTGTCATTTTGGTGGTTCAGACAGTGAGTGAGGGGCTTGTCATGATTTGTGCCAGGACCCGAGGGCAACTCTGGTCTGTTTTCTTCTTCTTCTGGCGACGGTTGCCCAACTTGCAAAATGTGAGAGCACAAACCAGCTTTTGTGAAGAATGTCATGCAAATTGTCAAGACAATGCCTCTTGAATTTTTTGTTTGTTTTGCAGCTGCATTTGGAGGCAATTAATTTTCAGGTTTGTGTCGCTTCACAACGTTGACCTCACATGTTTGTTTTGTTCTTTTTTGATTTCGTTTGATTTCTTTGTTTCTCGTTGTCAGTCAGACAAAAGATTTGCTTTGAAGCTGTGCTCGCTTCTCTGAATGTGCACATGTTGATTGTCGTGACACATGTTCTCAGTGGCAATGTTTGTTGGGACTGCTAGCCATCTGCAGTGCCAGCTGCTTGCTAGCTTCTGGCTAGTTGCAGTCGTTGTGAGCCAACTGGCTGCCTCTGATTGGTTGTGTTGTTCAAATTGATGGCGCACAGAGGAGTTGGATTAGGAATGCACACATGCTCGTGTTATTGATTGTCATCGTGTACATGTGCGAACCATGTTTTTGTCTGTTCGGATGTCTCGCAAAACGAGAATCAAAGAGTTTAACAGCAGCCTGATTTTAATCGTAGGAGCCGGCGTGTCAATCGGGTGGTCGTTACAAGACATTTATGTAAAACGTTTTGTACTGTTTTTGTGTCAGTCTTTCACCAGGTGCTTAGAATACTCCGGTGATATCACAAGTTATTGGTCATCGGGAGACTGCACCTATTAAACATAATGTATCTTTATCTGGGAAAAAAGACATTTATTTACACGAAGAATTAAAAGTAGCTACTCCAAATTCCGCTGCTACAGTAGCTACTGGGAGTAGCTACGTAGCTAGTACTTGTACGTATTAGGCTCCTACATCCTGGTGCGACAGTAGAAAGCAATGCCTGCTGCTTCGGGTTAACTAGTAGCTTCTAGCTAGCTACTAGCTAGTATTACCAGTAGTTATGACTTCGTACCAGGTAGTACCTTGCATTTAATGACTTGTGTTCAAGCTACAGGAACTAGCCAGATGGATCCAAATGTGACGCGATCTGTTCACGCCAGGTGCTGTCAGCTGGCACAGTCATAATGAAAAGTATCCGGATCCAATTTAGACAGCTGATAAGAGTAACGGAATTGTTTGTGTAACTATCCAATTAAAATGCGTTGATGAGTATCTGGTGAATCCAAAAGCGTCTTTTCTAGCATCTGGTGAATCCAAGGAAAAAATGTATCACCTGGCAGCAATCCAAGGACCGTTTAGGACCTACTACGAGGCTAGCGCCCATTCGACTTTCACTTCAGCAGTCGATGAACCCAACTACCATTCCAGTAAGCTCACAAATTAGTTTCGTTGCCAAAACGAAACTCACTGAACCAACACAAAACAATTCTACAAACACCGGCCTGTTTGTTGTTGTTTATTGCTGGTTGTTTTCTATTTGGATTTCCACAAACTTTTGGCGGTCGTGTCGAAGTAAACACCAGATAAACTCCCCCCCATTGAAACTATCAAGATGACGATCAGGTGGCAAACTCGTACCATCTTGTTTGCTCTGATTGCCGCGGCGGTGGCCGGGCAAACGGTACGTTTTTGGTGTCGATGTATCTGTGCAGATCTGACCTGTGTATTGTACTAGTAGTATATGGTAACAGCAGATGAATATTTCCCTGTCTCGTACTCGAATGCGAACTCACGGGTTTTTATACTATTTGTTCTCTTCTCCTTTTCGTCTCCGCATCGGTTATTGTCAACCAACTATAGTTGCGTCGACCGACGGGTGACATATCGGCGGCGACTCGTGTTAGCGTGTCCGAGGATGAGCGCGACCTCCTCGAAGAGCAGCGTCGTGTCTATCTTTTAGACGCTTCTGGACGCAGGGCGTTGACTGCCAAGAACAAGAGTGCCAAGCCCCCCAAGAGTGCCAAGAACACGAGTGCCAAGCCCCCCAAGAGTGCCAAGAACAAGAGTGCCAAACCCCCCAAGAGTGCCAAGAACAAGAGTGCCAAGCCCCCCAAGGACAACAAAAACAAGGTTGCCAAGAAGACTCTTACTCCGCAGCAAAAAGAAGCAGATGTACGTTTACCCTTTTGATATAGGACGGAAGGACACCCACAGATTTGCAACCCCCCTGTTCCACTAACACAAGTGTGTATTGCATTGAAATGCCAGAAAGCAAAGAGAGCCGAACAAAAGAAGGCGGCTGAAGAAAAGAAGAAGCAAGCTCAAGCGAAACGCGATGCAGAAAAAAAGAAAAAGGATGAGGCGAACAAGAAGAAGAAAGAGGAAGCAGCCAAGAAGAAGGAGGAAAGGAAGAAGAAGAAGGCCGCGAATGACGAAAAGAAGAAGAAACAAGCGGAAGAGAAGAAGAAACAGGTATGTAATGGATGAACCTGACTGCCACTCGATGTCGTGACCTACTGGTTGGCTCAAATTGATTGTTCTTCTGCATCTTACAGAAAGAAGAACGAAAAAAGAAACAGGCCGCGAAGAAGGAAGAGCAGAAAAAGCGTAAGGAAGAACAGAAAAAGAAACAAGAGGCGAGAAAGAAGGAACGCCAAGAAAGTAAGTACAGGTTCAGGTGTGCTGTCTTCTGTTTTGGATATCGCATCGTGATAGTGCGATCATCTAAGCCCTTTCGGTTATTGTCCGTGGTTTACACACAGAGAAAGCAGCGCGCCAGGAAAAGCGTAAAAAGCTCAAGGCTGATAAGGCCGCCAAGCGCGCAGAACGAGCTCGCAAGAGGAAGGAACGTAGGGAGAAGAAGCGCGAACAAAAGCAGGTGAAGAAGAAGGAGACACCGCCTAACTGCAAAGAAGAGGAGTTTACCAAGGAAGTTAAATGCGATCCCATTCCTAAACCACCTCTCCCATTGAAGTGTAGTGGCGTGAAAGCAAGCTGGTGGGGTGATCCGCATATCACCACATTTGATGGTAAATTCAACTATTTGGAGGTTTCTATGCTAACTGCATCTCTAAACCTTGCCCAGAGCTATTCCTCACACTGTTTTTTCATGGTTGGTGGGTGTTATTTGTTGTTGACATAAACTGATATCCAGGTGTCAAGGTGTGTACATTCAAATATTTCCCCGTCTGTCGAGCCACCTGGGTTGTCCTATCTCACACGCCTCTTTCGCTCTTTTGCACTTCAGTATGACTGCCAAGGAGAAGGAGAATTTTCAGTTATCAAGTCACTACAGTCTGATTTCGAACTCCAGGGCCGTTTCATGCGCCCAGCCACTGTGGCGCGCCCAACTGTCACCAAAGCAATTGCTTTCAATCCAGCTGATGGCGAGCCCACGATCCAGATTCAAGTGCAGGAAGAGACCGGTGTTACAGAATGCGCGCTCACCGTGTTCGTTGGTGGAAAAAAATATGTGGTGGGTAAGGATACAGCCCCCGAAGGTATGCGAATTGAAGCAGGACAGGTTCAGGGCCAACCTGGTTTGAATATTCTTTACGAAAATACAGACCTCCAATTGGGAGTCTTTGCCAAGTCATGGAGTAACAATGGTTGTTATATGGCTATTGACTTGTGTATCCCAGACTGTTACCATCGCATGCTTGATGGCGAGAAGTTTGTCGGACTTCTCGGAACCCCAGACGGCGACAACTCGAATGATTGGATGGACCGTGACGGCACCACGGTCCCCTTCTTCCAAGATTTTGTCGGGGAGTACAACTACTGTGTAAATAATTGGTGTCTTGATGAAGCAGCAGAGTCGCTATTTGTCTATCCGGCTGGAAAAACCTTTGACGACTATGATAAGTGTGACCTTGGAGGTACGTACACAAGCTGTCTTCCCTGGAATCTTAAATGCGATGCCGTTCACTTCCCTTACTCCTGTTTTCTGTACACATGGTTATGGTCCAAACAGAGGATCAAGAAACAGCTGATTGCATTGATTTTCCCGGCGAAGACATTATTGCCATTTGCGCCGACGATAGAAATTGCGTCGTTGATGGTTGTATTGGTGGCGTCGAGGCTGCCAAAAAGTACATCCAAGCGGCAGCGTTTCTCGTGGACAAGAACTGTGGTACCCCATTGTTTTCCGAAGACTTTGAGGACGAGGGTGACGCCTCTTCTTATGGCAATATCGCCCAGAATGATGCAGCAGAAGCCTTGAATAAACTGAAAGAGACACGATTTCTTTACCTTGATAACACGGATCCCCAATTTGAACATGTATTTGCAAATATCCCCAAGGGCGCTGACCTTCTTGAACTTTCTCTGAAGTTCTATGAAATCGGAGGTTGGACGAGCCAAGATGATGTGACGCTTTTTGTCGGAGATGCTGAAATCGATATTGGATCATTCATTGGCAACGGCAAGGACAAAAATGAGAAAACCGGAATAGCAAGTGGAATCTACTGGAGCCGAAAGTCCATCTCAGCCAGCACAAACCTAGGCTTCGGGGCACTTGGAGGTGACGGAAGTGATGAAATTCACGAATTTCTTCTCAAAATCCCTCCTAGTTTTTTTGAGTCAGGAACATTCACCTTCCAGGTCGTATTGACAATGAAAGAAGACACGGTCGCCGCTGGCATTGACGACTTGAAACTGGTGGCCTTCAAGCGCAGCTGTGAGCTTTCTTGCGATGGATCGTCTGTGATCATAGACGACTTTGAAGATGTAGACGCGGCAGGCACTTGGGGATTGACTACCACACTGAAAGATGGTAATACTATTCTCGGCCCTTTGAAGACCGGTGGTGATACCATTGCAAAGCAGTATCAGCTTGCTCCGATGGGAGCCGACTTTGCAAGAATCACATTCACGTTGATTACTTCAGGAAATTGGGCAGATGACCCCCAGAGCATGTTTCTGGTCTCTATTGATGGCGCTGCATTCAATATCGGTCCTTTTGATGAATTGGAGGATGCGACGACCGCGGATGGTGTCACTGAAGGTGGAGAAGAAGTTGACGCGGCTGAGGCGACCGACACCGTCCTGGCAGTCCCTCCAGTGCTTGAAGTGCCTGTCGTTATAGGCGAAACGGATCGTGGAGAGATTATCTGGGAGAGGAAGTTCATTTCTTCTAGCAGTGATCAGACCGTATACAAGGTCACTATAGAAGTGAGCGACAAGTACTTTGAAGATGAGTTTCTGATTCTTGGATTCAGGACAGATGCTCCCGATGGCTCGATTAGCGCTGGTATCGACGACATTGTGATCGCGACATTCCCTGATCCTGAGCTATGCAAATCCGCTCAAGCAGCATTAAAATCCGACCCTGAACTCTTCTGTCGCACAGGCGGAGCGACAGGGGCTATCCCCCCGGGCAAATGTTATAAATCTTGGACGGAGGAGGTTTGTGCTCCTACACCGGTAAGCTGGGCAGCAAGCTCTCGAAAACGATAGTGTTCAGTTCGTCCTCTGGCCGTAAACTCACGTCACGTTTTTTTTCTTCTCCGGACTCCAGTCCCCGACGTTTGAGGCGACTTTTGCCCCCACCATCAGCCCAACCACGAACACGCCCACTTCTACTCCAGAGACTGAGCCACCGACCCCAGATCCCACTGAACCTCCAACTCCTGAGCCAGAAAGCCCCACCATGGCTCCCACTCTCACACCTCCAACAACAGACATGCCCACTTCTCCTCCAGAGACTGATCCTCCAACCAGCACTCCCACTGGTGTGCCGACCCTGGTCCCCACCAGCAGCCCCACCGGCCCACCAACGCAGTACCCAACCAGGGTCCCGACGGGCCCCCCAACTGACGGCCCCACTTCTATACCGGTCACGGACGATCCAACCGCATCACCAACTTCTCCTCCTGAGACGGATATGCCCACTTCTCCTCCCACTTCAACGCCAGAGACGGAGCCACCGACCCCAGATCCCACCGAACCTCCTACTCCTGCACCAGAACACCCCACCATGGCTCCTACTCCTACACCCCCAGAGACTGATATGCCCACTTCTACCCCAGAGACAGAGCCACCGACCCCAGATCCCACAGAGCCACCAACTCCTGCTCCAGAACACCCCACCATGGCTCCTACTCCTACACCTCCAGAGACTGATATGCCCACTTCTCCGCCAGAGACTGAGCCACCGACCCCAGCTCCTACTCCTGCACCAGAAAAGCCCACCCTTGCCCCCACGATCAAAGATAAAAGTCTTCCCACTGCCCCCCCTGCTCCTCCTGTCACAATGACAGGAGATCCCCACATCAAGACATGGGCAGGCCAGAATTACGACTTCCACGGCGAGTGTGATTTGGTGCTTTTGGATAACCCTGACTTCAACTACGGTCAGGGCATGAGGATCCATGTCAGGACTAAGATTCAGCGCTGGTGGTCCTACATTGAAAGTGCTGCTGTACAGATTGGTGCAGATATCTTTGAAGTCAAGAGTGGAATTCAAGATCGTCAATACTGGTACAACGGAAAGAATGTCACTAACTTTGAGAATGGCCGAGAAAGTCTTGTCAGTCATCATTTGCCATTCACCGTGGGTGGCTTTGATGTCCGTTATCGTGTCAAGAGTGATCATGTGATCCAATACAAGATTTTCCTCCCCGATAAGCAGGTCCTCGTCCTGCGCTCGGTCAAAGAATGGCTTCATGTCGAATTGGACTACAGTGAAGCCAAGGACTTTTCTTCCAGTGTTGGCTTGATGGGAACCTTTGGAGAAGGTGTACTTGCGGGTCGCGATGGAACCGTGTACGAAGATCTCAATGCGTTTGGTCAGGAATGGCAGGTCCATTCCGATGAGCCCCAACTGTTCCATTTCACAGATGGTCCTCAGCATCCCGACAAGTGTCTGATGCCCGATGAAAGCACCAGTGCCACGCGTCGGTACTTGAAAGCCAACACTATCACTCGTGCGGACGCCAAGAAGGCTTGTGGCAATGTGAACAAGGGTGACTTTAACAATTGTGTATTTGATGTCATGGCCATGGATGACATTCAAATGGCAGATGGATACTAAGTCAAGAAAAGAACCCTATAGGTTCCTCACTCCAACGAGTAGCAAATCCCAAAGAATATATTAGATTCGTGGGAGGACCGGCGCACGCTGAACAGCTGATGCGCTGTCGCCCACTGAACGGAAGGAAAACATAATTCTATACATTTCTAAAAATAATAGTAAATCATTGTTTTTGTGTAACACTCCTCTTTTCTTCTGCTAGAAAATCCCTTCATCTAGAACTACATGTAGTAGCGAGTAGTAGACTTGTGTTGGGTTTCAATGCACAGTAAGATCGATTGATCCTGCTCTGCTTTGCATGACCGGCAATGGACCCTAACCAATGCTGGCATTCCGGCCATTCTTTCCATCCTTTTTCGTCGTAACTACTAGCTAGCTAGTAGTAGAAGAGCAAGAGCCTAGCTACTACTACGCAGGCAGTGGAGTCTACAGTAATACAATAAAGGCACACGCAGAGTGGGTGGGGCAGTTAATTCGCTACAACGAATATAGCATAATGAATTCTTATCAAAGTCTTCTTCTTTTCGAGTAGTCGTCACGAATTGGTGCCATTTTCCGTTTTACAAATGGTCCGTGAGATTTCGCAATTTGTTGTCTTGTTTCCTTGGCGGTTGGGGGTGGATTCTATTCCTTTGGCTGCGCAAGCTTTATGTAGTCCTTGTTGGTTTTGTGTGGGTGGGTGGGTTTATTCGTCCCACAAAGTCGCCAACGTATACGGACTGGTTTCGCCAAACCAAAACGATCCATCAATGTACCGCAAATGTTTATCCAGAGCCGCCAAAGTCGACATGTCCTCCTCATCCAGCTCGATGGAAGCGGCCTCTAGATTTTCTTTTTGACGTGTGGCCGACACACTCTTGGGAATCACGGCCGAATTGCGAAATAAATGCCAGGCCAATAAAATTTGAGCCGGTGTGGCCTTGTGTTTGGTTGCGATTTTCGCGACGGTAGCATCTTGTAAGATGGGAATTTCATCGGGACGTTTAAAGGCGGGATCTCGATCATTGGACCCCAATGGAGAATAGGCCGTCAAAAATATACCTTGTTCTTTGCAGTAGGCAAGCAATTCTTTCATTTGCAAGTAGGGATGCATTTCGATTTGATTGACGGCAGGTTTGATACGGCACTTGCTCAGCAAATCTTGAAGCTTTTGTTTGCTAAAGTTGGAAACGCCAATGTCCTTTACCAGTCCTTTGTCGACACATTTTTCCATGGCACGCCACGTATCTATGATCGGCATTTCCTCGGGTGGCAAGATGGAGGAGCCGTCAATGCCTTGACTTCCCTTTTTCATGGCCACAGGCCAATGAATCAAATGTAAATCCAAACAATCCAATTGCAAATCGGCCAACGTTTGGCGCAAGGCCGGCTCCACATCGGCTGGCGCATGTTCTGTATTCCATAATTTGCTGGTAATAAAGATGTCGTCTCTCTTGACATCGCCAGCCGTAAAGACGTCTTTCAAGGCGGAACCAATTTCGGCTTCATTTCCGTAAATAAAAGCACAATCCAAATGTCGATAACCCATGCCCAAGGCGGATTTGACCGCTTCGCCGACCACGCCTGGATCCGATTTCCAAGTGCCTAGTCCAATGCTAGGCATGACGGCACCACTGCGAATAGTGAAATATTTCATTGTAGTGTATTGTAGTTGTTACTTCTTTCTTACTCTTGGAAAAGTCTTGATCAAACTCGCTATCTATGACTTGTGGATACTTTACAGAGTAGCTGTTGTAGTTGTTGGCGTACTAGTACTAGCTACTCTAGCTAGCTACTTAGAGTAGCAGCTTCGTTGATAAGATGCTGAATCAATGGATGTCAACGAAGAAGATCTTGATTCGAAGAAGATCCGACATACGTCACACGTACCACCAACATGTTGTTGCAACGGGGCTTGTGTGCACGTCCATCCTTTGTGAAAGAAACGTTACCGCGAAGCCAAATCCACACTTGGAGTATCAATTGTTATCATTTTGAGTGCGTGTGCGTTCCAAGTTTTGGTACAGAATTACGTGCAACGCTAAAGTGCCCTAAACCTAACCGGTTGGATGGTGTCACCATACTCACCAAATCTCTAATGATGACACGTATGCACTCTTCAATGTGTGCGCTGTTGAATTCGGTTGCAGTTGAAGGTGGGCCAAACAAAGAAGTAAAGGGATACCACACACCAAGACACCGCCGAACTCTTGTCATCAACACGATGATTTTAAGAATTCTGGATAGCTCTTCATTTTTTTTAGTCTACTACAAGAATAGAACAAATGATGATGATGACAAGTAGGATGAGTAGGATGGCACTGTTTGGAATTTTCCTTGCACCATTCATGAGCTGGAGTACTAGTACAGCATGGGCATGGACGATGGTACCTCGTCCTTTCAACATGCAGCCAAAGTGCCACGGTCCACAACGACACAGGGCCACGACAAGAGCCAAGAGTCTTTGGACCTCCTTTCAGGATGAGGATAACGATGCTCCAATTCATGTTCTAATGAACGATCAATTGAAGTGTCAGGAACGATGCATTGAATTCCCAACGTTGGGAAAGGTTCGAGTTTTGGAAGCTACAGAAGAATCGCAGGAACATCTGGAACAAACAGCCATGGCCATAGCCCTCAACTTGGCGACCAAGAATGACGACGACAAGCCGCTAATGAAAGAGGGCGACGTCTACGGTGCCACAGTATGGCCGTCTTCCTCGGCGGTGGCCAAGTATCTACTGGAACAAAAGCAAGATTGGTCGAATACAACCGTAGTGGAATTAGGTGCCGGACCTGGATTGGTCTCCATTGTGGCAGCCTTGAAGGGCGCTCACGTCATTGCAACCGATTTGGAACCCTTTCCGTTGGAAATGGCACGATATGCGGCATCCACCTTTCACAATGTGACACTAGAAACACAAATCTTGGATTTGTGCGATTACGAAAAAACACCGCTGCCAACAGTTGACGGTGCCGCAGACATCGTAGTGGCTGCAGATGTCAATTATCTTGAAGAAACTGCCGTGGGACTGGCCCATCGTACCGCACAAGCCTTGGCACAAGGGAGTCGCGTCATAATCGGAGATAGCCCGGAACGACCCGGACGGCCAGTGTTTTTAGAAACGCTGCAAGAGCTCACGGGAATCAATGTGGAACAGGATGTACCCATCATCGAGTCGAGTGGAGTAGCGTTAGATTTAGGACATGAACTGCCCGTCACCATTCTCGATATTCAACCAACAATCGTCCAAAAGCGGTAATATAATTATTTTAAATATGTTGGCTTCAATGGCACGCATAGGGGATCGGCATGTTAGAATGCTGCGGTATCTTGTCGTTGAGTTCAGTCATGGTGGGTAAATGGACTTATTCGGCGAGTATTTACTGCGATTTGAATTCGGCGCGAAGGAGATTGGGCTGCCGAGAAAAACCGTCATCAGCAACGCGGTAA
>ENA-ORBV01008756-ORBV01008756.1-microbial-mat-metagenome-genome-assembly--contig:-NODE-8756-length-16878-cov-5.423427_pt1 | contig 16878 bp, 15 predicted proteins | sample MGYA00237777_ERZ505514 | MGnify/ENA primary metagenome ERZ505514 (study PRJEB26160, sample SAMN06269048) | microbial mat metagenome | isolation source: Oligotrophic lake microbial mat | place... | reverse complement strand
CCACTGGAAGAAGAGAAGGAAGAACTGGAACCAACCACAACAACGAGGGGTGGGCGTCGCATCACGAAGAACCGGAGGAGCGACTTTGAACACAATTAAATTTAGTTTAGACAATGCAGCGCTCCAGGGCTCAAAAACCAGTGACAGTTTAGATGATGTGCCAGGGCTCAAAGCTCAAATTCCCGTAAGATCCTTCCAGGGTTCAGCCCAACTTAGACGTTATCATAGGCGAGACTCACTGGAGTGCATTTTGCGCATGCCTGCAGATCTTGCTTTCTCATTCGATCAGTGAAGACCCAACCAAGACACCACCATCACCGATGACTGACAATTGAAATGCCTCTTGAACTACTTTTTCTAACACCAACTTCCATCTATTATTGGGCTTGCTCGGAAACTACTACTACTGGAGCTAGCTAGCATAAAAGAGCGTTCACTACGAAACTATCTAGTACTAGCTATCTGGACAAGCCTCCCTCCATCTCGGAAGGAGCGACTGTGATCATCAATTCATCATGTCGAGCCCCAGCAAAAAGACCCGTACGGCCGAACGATTATCGGCGGCTTCCAATCGCAGCACGGAAAAAGTACGAAGTGATGAATTGGACGCCTTGAAACAAAAATATGCGGATTTCACCACCCGCTTTGCCCCTTTCAAACTGGCCTTGAAGAGCTACCATCAAAGCCTGGTCAATTTGGAACACAATCGCTCGGAATTGCTAGAACAAATAGAAGCCTTGAGTCAAGGCACGCCTCTCTTTGATACGGCTGCCAGGGGCAATCAAGTGATCGTGGCAGCACCCACATGGGCCAAGACGTATGCGAGTAAAAAAGATTTGTCGTATTGCGGGATGGAACGCCAAATGTCCGCCTTGAATCAACAATACATTACTCAATTTGAAGAATATTGCCTCGAGTATTTGAACGAGTGGGAAATTGTGGTTTCCACGAGAATAAAAACTTCGATTGACAAGAGTATGGAATTACGAAAAACCTACGATCACTACAAGGACAAGGTGGAAAAACTAGAAGACATCGAAACGAAAACGACCGACAAGGGCAAACAATTGAATCAAAAAGCCAAGGACAAATTGACGCGCAATCAAACCAAACTGACGACCGCCAAGGAAGAATATGACAAGGTAATTACGTGTCGTGTCGAGTGTTTATGTGTGTGGTTATGTTTTTGATTTAGCGTATTTCGAAACTAACAAGAGTATTTGATTTGATTTCTATATTCCAGTACGCCACTACCACGGCCCACTTGATCGATGAAGCCGTCGACTGTGCTTGGCATGACATGACACCGCTGGTATTCCGATTAGCCAATATGGAATATGATCGTCTAGGTGGAGCTGACAGTGAGGCATTGACAGAATCACTTGTGGGTTTGATTGAGAAATTAAAGGCCTTTGCCATTGCCCAAAAAGTCGATATGGAATTGCCCGATATCAAAGCCAAAAAAGCACCGTCATCCGCCATTAAAAACAAGGGGACTGGAACACGAACACCACCCAAAAAGACAACCTCATCGACGACACCCGTCAAGAAACCACCTACTGATTTGAAGGATCCACCCAAAAAGACACCCTCCAAAGCAGCGCCCGCCAAAAAGGCAGCAACTCCAGCGGCGGCTGCCAAAAAGACCACACCCGCGGCCAAATCGACAACCAAAGCACCCGCCAAACAGTAGACTCTGTTGTATTTTATATTATACTACATTGTACGTTGTAATGTATTATGGAAGTTGTACTATACCGGTGTGTAGAAGAATTTAGCAGAGTTGACTGGTACTTTATAGTTGTAAGTTGGAGTTCACTCCGAGTCGATCTGCTCCTCCTCTTCCGGCCTGTCTACAAGCTAGTTAGACCTACTGTAATAGCCACTGTAGTATAGTCAAACTCGTGCCCGTAGAAGCTAACAATAGCTTGTAGAACATGATGGCACTCCACTACCAGATAGCTAAGTAGTAACAATATATCGTCCTCACTCTACCGGTGATAATTGGATATCATGATTAGTAGAGGTTCAGTTTCAATTGCTCCACGTCGCTGCCGGCCTAAAAAGCTATCTGTGCCACTAGCTAGGTAGAGAAAGCAAACTGCTGTAGAAATAGCTAGCACCCTGTGCCGCACTACTGCCTTATTTGTCATCCTAAATCGTACTAGCTAGTAGTAGACACGCATTGATGGCAGTTTATTTCATTCGACGACACATTCAATGGGACTTCAGCTGTCCAATAGGTTGCGGGTACAACCATAACATGCAGATAGGGGTTGCGGGAACATGGGTTCGTCGCTCTACTCTACTAGCTAGTAGATGACGACTGACCCGTGACACGCAGTCTGAAACTAGCTTGTAGTAGGATGATCGAGTCCTTTTTGTTTCGTTTTTTTGGGGGGGGGTCCCGTGTTCATGTGTTGCTTTAGGTATGATATCTACCTCGTACCAGGTACCAACTTGATTATGCAGCACGTAGCCGAAAACTAGCGCTGGCTACCATGGCTATTTTATTAGCTTTACAACAGTAAATGAATTTGATGGTCGCTCACCGTACTTTATCCATCTATTCAGAAATGTTTCCATCATTCTGACATGACGCTCATTCTTCGCGACCACCTCGAATCGTATGATTGCAATCCAATCTTCTGTCACAGATGAAACCACAGAAAAAGCCCTCATCAACCATCACAGCAAGGAAGATCAATGCTACAATCTAGCTAGTCTGCCAACCTTATTATAACAATACCGTGCAAGCACTATGGCAAGAGTGGTAAGACTGCCTCTAATAGCAGTGACAGCAGCAGCGTGCATAGCTATGCCTATGCAGGCAGCTGATGCCTTTGTGCTGCCGGCAGCCACGTCTCATGACTCCTCTTACAGACCCATCACCCATCGGCCGTCACGGATTTGTAACAGTAACAGCTGGAAGGGCCAGGATAGTACGGACAACGACTGGAAGACAAATGACACATATCAACAAGTAGTAGCTGGTGACGATGACTGGGAAACAATTTTGAAGAAGAAACGCGATGGTTCTTACTGGTCCGACTTTGCGCCTTCTAGAGACGACGAATCTTCTGTGGAAGTAGACGAAGCCGATCAGCAATTGGAAAGACTGTTTGCTGTGCAAGCGGAAGAGGTTGAGTTTGTGACACGAGAGGCAGAGCGTGCCGACAAGGCTCGTCAAATGCAAGAATGGGGCTTTGACGCCAGCACGATTGCCTCCGCTTTGAATGTAGCTGTTGAAGAACGTCCTGACGAAATGGAAGGTATGCAGAGTTACCGAGAAACGTCCTATTTGGACACTGAGGATTTGACCACCCTCGAAAGTCATACTCGAGTACCCAAAGATCCTGTCACCAACGAACCACTAAGGAGTCAAATGGTGTACGTGGATGAACATACTTGTATTGGCTGTACCAAGTGAGTGAGAAACAGAATCTTGAATGCGTGTACTTTGGAATTTGGTGCGGTTCTACTCGACTTACAAGTTTTCATCTATTCAATCTCACAATACTGTACTTGACAATACCATTTCAAAGTTGCGCCATGATTGCACAATCTACTTTTTTCATGGAACCCGAAAATGGACGAGCTCGAGTCTTTGAACAATGGGGGGATGATGAAACAACCATTGAAATTGCCATGGAGACATGTCCCGTCGACTGCATTCATTATGTCACCTACCCAGATTTAGTACAACTCGAAATTCAAAGAAGAGATCAATACATTAATGTCTTGGCTGGACTGGTCAGTCGAGCAGAACGTGGAGCTCGTGATAGCGGATTCATGTCGACGACCCCCAAAGGTTTTGGCAACCGGAAATTCACCAATGCTCCCAACATCAACCGGGGTGGATACGAAGCGGACAATCCAGAGTTGATGGCCAAGGAGCAACAAAGGCGCTTCCAATTGAGGAGACAACAATTAGAAGCCCAACGACGACAAGAGAATAAAATTGCCGACTTGTAATAGTAATCATAGACGAGAAATTTTCCAGTATGATTTGATCCTCCTTCCTCCATAGAAATCCATAATCTGCTAACTAGTTTCAAAGATCGATCGAATATCTGTATTCAACTTTGTCGTGGCTACAAACCATTCTGTATTTCGACACAGTTCAAGGTGATGTCGAGCTTGTCAGGCTGATGCTATCCATTTGGATACAAGCCGGCACTGACAACCGACATCCCCTCCCTTCCTGACCCTAACCCACCCTGCTTGGTTGGCGCAACTTTCAACACAGTGTTAGTTTGGTCTTCAAGAGTATGGAAATAGTGAAACTTGTCATGCAGGCTAGATCCACTGACGTTTCCCGTCTTCGATATTGTATCCCCCACGAGCTGGAGCAGCACTCCTTGCCAACGCACTGGTAGGCGATGAAAAACCGACAGGCCTCTATCTTGTAGAAGGACTGCGATCGGTGGGCCCCTGATCGAGAATGTTGCCAAGAAGGCCTCTCGCTACTAGTATTTGTAGGACACATGATCTGCTTGGGCAACAATTCTTACTTGTGGGACAGCTGGGTAGCTAGATTGAGCGAGTAGGCTGTGGTAACAGCTCCGAGAGAGGAGGAGGAAGGAACGAGAGAAGTGCCATGGGTGTTGTATTTGGAACCGTCATTGAAGTTATGGGTAAAATTTAGTCCCGACACATTCATGCCTACATTTCCTCTATATAACAGACGGGAGTGCTGGATAGTGATCGATCCAATGAATGAATGCAAAAAGTGTTGTAGCTTAGTAGCTAATAGCTGGTAGCGAGATATCAGATATCTCGCTAACAGCAATTAGCTAGCAACTATCTCGTAGGAAGCGAAGAATCACAAGATTCGCCATCATCTATGAGAAAATGCATATACTGCAGCACTTCCTCCGTAGGCGAAATCGCTACTGCACTAGCTCCTTGGTTGCCTACTAGCTCGGAAGTGCATACATGATGGGCTTCGAGTCTACAGGGCAGTCTGCCTGTAGCTACTATGTAGTTAGCTTGCTGATACTTGTTTGGAACAGCTTCGATTGTAGCACTCTGCATTCTCTACTCACCGCGGCTTTTTGAATAGCTTCATGGCATTGGGGATCCAGGGCATTCATTCAAGGTGACGAAGCGCACTCGCTGTGAGTAGGAAGATGTAATACTTACATGTCATTCCATCAACCTATGGAGGCCTCTGGGTTTGACAAGTAATCGTTCGTTCCGACGGTACAGCAGCTATCTGTGTCAGAAGTATGCATTTAGTTCGTACTAGTATTGTTTCCGCGGTTTTAATGGCGGCAAGACGAATGTGTAGTCGGGACATAAAAACTAGGCGTCCGCTTTCGGTATGTATTCAGTCAGGCGTAGTCGTGCAAAGTTGAGTCCCAGCAGACTTCAGAAAAGGTTCCATCGTATGATCCCGAATGAACAAGGGCTTATTTGTTGACCGATACCAAGTAAAGAGCGTAGCAAGCAGCTAAGTAGCTACTAATTGTGATCGCTGACCGCTATCCAACTAGCTTTTACGTCGAAGAAGCAACTTTTCTTGCAGACGAATCCCAAGCTTCACCACCGCTTTTTCGTTGAGACACAAAGAATCTGAGCCAGATGTTACTGGGCTAAGGTTCCGAACAGGCAAAACAACTAGCCATAAATGGAAAGAGAAGCTGGAATTGCTTAAAGTTTTGATGTTTACCAATGTATAAATTACGTTTACGTCATGTAGAGGAGCTGCTCCTAGCTAGCTAGGGAGTAGCAAGGAAACCATTCAAAAAATTACATTCCAGGGAAGCCACCAATTTGGGTGTAGAGACCAGGAGGCCCTGTCATTTCTCCCTTGGGGCAAACACAGAGCCTGGCAATCTTGTCACCAATGAAAAAGAAATAGAACTCTTCTGGATCATTGATAACTTTCTTGCCTTTTGCCTCAATGGGTTCACAGGGACCAAGAGCATAAGGAGCCCCTGTGTGAGTTCCATGGGCCTGAATATTCTGAACCACCACCACTGATGTTTTGCAGGAGGCAGCGCCCAAATGTTCATATTCAAAATGAAAATCAGGAAAGGCTGCAAAGATCTTGTCCAATTCCTCTGCCATAGCATCCCAAGACATGACTGCATCTTTTTTCTTCTCTTGATTATAAAAGTGCCACTCCATGTCACCATGAAACAACTGCCAGGTGGACTTCCATTCACTGGCCGTCCAGCGGCGAAAAAAGTCCTTGATCATTTCGATTCTCTTTTCCTGCACGAGCCTGTCGTCATCGTTGTCGTGAGCTTGAACGGTGCCCTTCATTTTGGCAGACAAGGACTCGGCCATGGATTGGATCTCTTTCTTCGCCAACCAAGTGTCGGAAATTACTGCCACTGCCGCTCCAACGACTGCCGCTTCTTCGCTGTTAGAGGCGTCCGAGGTAGTAGCGGTGATCTCTTTGGACGCTTCTTTGGAGGTCGTGGTACATCTGTTCCATTTGAAGAAATTTTTGAGGGCTTTGGCGGTCTTCATGGTGTCACAATAAAGTAGTACGAATAAAGATTTTTTCTGCGTCTATTGCAATTATGAGTGGACGAGAATTTGTAATTATGAAAGGAGGAGATATTGTAATCCTACAATAGTAGCTGCTACTGTACTGGTACTACTAGTAGATTTGGAAGAAGAATGACCAATCTTTTGGATGCGTTCCAGTGAGTGGCTAACGTTTTTCGAAAGCGGAAGATTACAGTTCTTCGTCGAACTTCACTGTATGTGTCGTGTTTCGTTCTCACATAACCATTACCAGTACTCGGAATTAAAAGTTCACTTCACTTTCTTTTGGAACAATGACAGGTCAAGGAACTGTTTCTTGTAAGCGGTCACAACTGGTCATTTACATGAAATTTTCGATTTACTACGAATTACTCCGCCATTCTAAGTTATACTACTAGTAGTAGCTAATTTTAAGAAGACAATTAAAAAACCTTCGGTGGTTACGGCCTACGGGGTTCTTTTTCTTTGCTGATGCATGCAACAAAGCATGATGATTGACACTTCTGTTTCGCAAGCAGGCTTTGCGTAATTGCGTTCCAATTAAAACGGGTCACTTAACTTTTGGGAGGAAAAGATTCGTTAGAGATTTTCACCAGTGGTCGTCATTAGAAGGCAAATGTTTAAATTGATTTAACGACCAACAGAAAGTAGTTCCTTGTGAGTTGTGACTGCAAAGCACATGAATTAGGGCTTCTTCACCTTTGAACACGTTACCACTGACTGCAGTTCAACTGCACAACACAGCAAGCACATTGAACAACCACCAAAGACTAACTGGCCGGGTGACTGCAAGTCCGCAATGCGCAAGGATTGCCCATTGCAGCTTCCTCACTTGCTAGCTAGCTAGCAGCAGGAGTTCCGGATCGACTTGGTTAGGGACTCGTTCGCGTCAGCAGAGATCTTCGCAAAGATCTGTGCACCATGCATGCAGGCAACCCAACGACTGTGCGATGCAGTTTGTCTTCCTTGCTTTGCCGCAACTTGCTAGCTGTCCGCACGCCCTGATTTCTCAATCCATCACAATGCGGGATTGCAGTTAGGGCTGTCAGAGCTGTCGTCTGTCAAACAAAATGGCACATCCGGTTGGCAGTTTGGAAGGGCAACTGCGACAGCACAGCGATGGTTCGTGGCGATGTGAGCTTCGTCCAGAACAAAGAAGCACATCGTCACTAAGCGACTCCACACAAAGACGCTGTTCAGCACAAGAACACCAGTGGATTGGGCTGTCTGTTGCTGCTAAATTGTTAGCAAGAAGATGATGCAAGACACAGCGTTTCCCAGACCAACGAGGCGCCCAAGCACCGGGATCAACAGTTGTGAGAATTCGACAATTGGTCATCGACCAAGACCCCATGATCGCGCCAGGAAAGAAAATCTAGTCGCGGCAGTTGCCCTCAATGCTCAAAAGACAGCGTCGCCTTCATGCTCAGTCGAACGGCCGTCGTCGAAGAACACAATGGTGAAATGGAAGCGTTGACGGAGTCCTGACTGTGAAACTCGGGCTTGCTCAGCAAGGGAAAGTCACGCCGCTAGCTAAGCGACATGCTCCGCTGTCAGGAGGTCGTTCCAAACCAGTCACGGTGTTCCAGTCGATCCATGCGCCTATTCATGGTGGACCCGCCGCTGAGACACTTCGATGGAACACGAAAGGAACAATTGATGATATAATGCAGCTAACATTTGTAGTAGAGAACGACTAGTTACTAGCTAGATTGGTTGCTATCTATCGCGGGGTAGACAGTAGCGACAAATGCTCCCACGGGATCCAGTTCCCCCTGACCCTAGTAGCTCTGCCCAGCCATCGACAGCAAAGCTCACGCGCTAGCTAAAAGATACATTAAGGAATAAAGATGCGATGAATATAGTAATAACAACTCCGGAGTCCTACTTGTTGTTACTTTACTATGGATATGATATATGCAGACGAGCTTCTCGTGGCGTATAAGTAACCTGCTTGCTACTGGCGCCGAAGAAGCACACAAAACGGTGAATTAGAAGCCGGGACATCCAAGGCAGCTCATTACATACCAGGAAATCCACCAATTTGAGTGTACAGGCCAGGAGGACCTGTCATTTCTCCCTTGGGGCAAACACAGATCCTGGCAATCTTGTCTCCATGAAAGAAGAAATAAAACTCCTCTGGGTCATTGAGAACCTTCTTGCCAGCAGCTTCAATGGCCTCACAAGGGCCAAGAGCATAGGGAGCTCCTGTGTGAGTTCCACTTGACTGCAAGTAGGGAACTACCACTACTTCTGATGCTCTGCTGGCGCCAGTGTAACCTACTGTTTCATACTGAAAAAGAAAGTCAGGAAAGGATGCAAAGATGTGGGAGACTTCCACTGCAAGAGCATCCCAGGACATGACTGCATCCTGTAGTTTCAATTGATCATAGAAGTACCATTCACTGTCTTGGGTGGTCAACTGCTTTGCCCCATTCAAATCATGTGCATTCCAGCGAACCATGAACTCGTGAACAATGGCGACCTTGTCGTCCGTGGAGCAAATCGAATCAGTCTCCTTGGCCTTTCCCAAGGACTCGGCCATGGCTGGAAGCTGCATGGCCGGCAACCAAGTGTCGTCGATTTTTGCCGCCGCGTTGCTGGGATGACTGGCATGACTGCCGAGGCTGCCCGAAGGGCTGATTTCCTTGCTGGAGTCATGCTCTGTTTTTGCCTCGTCGTCATTGGTGTGCTCTTTTGCCGCTTTGCTGGGCTTTCTCCAACCGAAGAGCTTGCTCAATTTGGATTTCAGAGTTTTGGTGGTCCTCATGGCAACAGCAACATCTTCTAGAAAAGCACTAGCAAAAAAAAGATGCTGCATTGGAAAAATTGGAAAAGAATGAGAGGAACCAGAGGGATTTTTTTCGGCTCTGGAAAATGTGTCTTTGGATCATTTGTGCAGTGTTCGCTTCGCAGTGGAACTGGAACCACGTTCTGTGGTGAAATGTCCGAAGCGCACGCCCATGTCTTCGGGTTGCAACCAAGCAAAAGGGCATGTTTCATTCTTTGTCACGTGTTCCATTGAGGCCGGATGTCTTGCTCACCAGAGCAGGAATTAAGAAAAGACTCCTTGAATTCCGGAAAATGGTTGGAACTAGAAAATTGATGTGATGTGGCTAGCTGCAGGCGGACATTAGCCGTCGCGTTCTGGTCTTCTCCTAAGGGGTTGCGCACCCGAACACAAAGCATGCAGCGCACACCCTGCCACACGGGTGCTGGCGCTAGCTAGCAGGTCTAGCGCTGTGGTCATTGCTTCAAGGTGAGACACATTAGGCGAACGAGAGAACACACCAAATGAAGCTTAGTCGGCTTCCTCATCAATGCCTGAAGCTTGTGACCTTGACATTTTGTGTTTTAAGGGAGACAGTCATTCGACGATTGCTGCTGACATTTGGAATTGGAACGAGCATTGGAGCAGTTCACTTCAAGTCCAACCTCTGCCTAAAGAAGGTCATTCTTCGATTGAAAATTGAACCGTTTGTGTTGCAGCGAAACCCGAGTCGTGACATCGGCTTTTCGATCTTGCTGCCAAGAAGGCAAAGCCGAACCGTTCGCTTTTTTCAAGAAATTGGCTGTCAGTGAATGATGACGAACCGATCCTGGCTGAGTTGCCAAGGCAAGGAGTCGCTCCTACAAGACCATGTGAGTCTTGTCCAACCAATGATTCAATTCACCTGCCCAGCTTTTGTGTTTGACATGTGGCAATGAAAATGTTGGTTTGCCCATGATGAGGTGACCAGATGGCAGTCTGTTCAGAGCCAGGCCAGCCCAGCGCACTCATCATCTCCAATTGGAGATGTGTTCCAATTGGTGCATTGGCCAGCGCCGCAAAATGGTTTTGACAATTGTCATTGAAGCAGCACAGCAATGCATTCTGATGTCTGCACATCAGCCAGCACTGCAAAACAGTTTTCACAATTGTCATTGAATCAGCACCACAGCGCAGCTCCTGAAAAACTTTTTGGGTCCACTGATGTGTGGAACTGGGTGCACCAAAAGAGGCGCAGTTTTCAATTTCCGCTGAGGTGGGTTTTGCTGTCTTTTCTGGTGCGAAGCAGCCCAGAAAGGCATTTCTCATTCATAAAAAAACTCTTCAGAAGCCAACAAGTCAATGGCAGAAATGAGAATCCACACTGATTTTGGATTGGGGCTTTCTTTTGTGCTTGTTTGGTCCATTTGTTTGCTGAAAGGACATTGACAGATCCGTGGATCCTTCCCAAAAGAAGCAGGCAAAATTGGTTTCTTTGGGAGTTTTTGTGGCCCTTTCAAATCTGGAGGTCCTTGGCTCCATGGTGGCAGCGCTGCCGCACACAACTTCGGCTTTCAGTTGCACACCAATCATGCAAATGTGCTCTGTGTCAACACACATGACAACTTTGTGTGTTGGACTGGCTTGTTTGGCATTGTTTGACTCGTCAGCGCTAAGGTGGTCTGCTTTGCACACCTGTGGATCTGTTGGGTGCAGATTTTGTTGATCAGAAGTTGTTGGGTTTGAATTGTTTCAGTCTTGTTTGTTTTGAGTTTGTTTGTGTGCTGAATGTGTGTTGACAGCTTCCTGGATCCATGCCAAAGAAAGTCGGCAAAATCAGTCCGCATCAAGCCCACTTCAGATGTCCGGAATCCCACACCTCCATGGGGACAGTGATGACTGATGAGGTTTGTCATCTGACACACTGCATTCCAGCAAGCATGTTCATGTGACATTGCAAAGCACCCAAACGTCAACAAAAGTGCAGCTTCTGCATTTTTTTGTGTCTTGCAGTTGGTGATTTGGCAGCGGTTGCCAAATGAATCAGATGCAAACCATTGGTCTGCATGAGATTTGCAAATGAAAATTCAAAAGAAAGATTCACGATGACAATTCATGCCGCAACAAATCCCAGTTGAAATCTGTTTTGTCACAGGGTCAATTGCAAATCTGATCAACAACAGATTGATCCATCAGATTGACAATTGGAATGACACTTGTCTGTTGTTACACCATCTGCAATGCGTGTCATTTTTGATTGAAAATCATTGGCTTTTGGTCACCTGTCATGCTTTCTTTCCAAGAAAGACATTGTTGTCAAGATGGTCTGTTGTGAGGAAGAACATCTTTTGTTTCTTTCCTTTCGGTGACTGATCCAAAAACAGCTTGTGACTTGCAAAAGGAAGTGAAACATGACAGTTCGCAGTTCCCAAGCTCAGTCCCTGGTCAGTCCTCATGCACACTCAGAGCCTGTGTCATGCTGCTGAACAGATGGAACCATCATCACCTTCATGCAGTGGTTGCATGACCGAGTCACACTGTGTCTGTGATTGTTTGTCTTTTTCTTTTCAGATGCAACTGTGGATGTGACAAAGTTCAGCATGCATGTTGGCTACTGTCTCACAGAGCTGAGCAATCCTTAACTGCACTGCAGGGAAATCACTGCCTCTTGGCCCCTTTTGGAAGTTGAGGGCTCCAAGGACATGCAAAACCCACACAAGCCATTGTTTAACAATCCTAAAGTTCACCTGTCGTCACTGCTACTGTACCTCTGCTAGAGCAGAGCTGGCGATGAGATAGCAAAACCAATAACCCTCGAGCTGCCTTCACAATACAAAATGCTACCTACTATTGACATATCTTTATTGCATGTACGTCTTGGATGGCGTTATGCTTTAGAATGTTAACAGCTGTGTAATTCACTACTTACGAGGACGGGCAGTCGCATTGACATCCACAGAAAATGTCGGTACAATCAAAAGACCAAGTAAAGTTGGTCCCATTGTTGATCAATATTCGATCGCAAAGACTATCTGGCAGAGTCCCCGAAAGCATAGGGTTTCCGGTCATGTCCACACTCCATTCCGTCTGATTAGACCCCAAGAATAGCGAGTAAAGCTCTGTTGGAAATTCTCCAGAGAGGGCGTTGTTGGAAACGTTCAAGACTCGTAGCGACGCAGTGAGCAAACCTAGTTGCGACGGAAGCAGTCCCGTAATGGCATTATGACCCAACCATAATTCCTCCAAGTTCAGTAGACGACCAACTTCCGTTGGAATGGTCGACGAGAAGAGATTGTCGGAAAAGTGAACTGATTGTAAATCCGTCATTAGTCCGATATACGTCCCCAAAAGTATGGATCCGGACAATTGATTTCCGCTGACATCCATTTTATAAAGATTTGCCAAGAGTCCCAGTTCTGTCGGCGGGGATCCAGTCAAATAGTTGTTGTTCACTTGAAGTTCTTGCAAGAAGGACAGTTGACCCAATTGTGCGGGGACACTCCCTGTGAATCGATTGTTGTTGAGGAGAAGCCATTGAATGTTGTGATCAAAAAATGTAGGTATGGCACCTGTCAGCCAGTTGTCGTTGAGATAGATATACCGCATGTCCAACAAGTTGGCAAAGGAAGACGGAACGGTTCCTGTGACATTGGGCAAGCTCAAGACAAACAAATTGGTACATAAACCTACTTCCGAGGGAATCGTTTGCGAGGGATCAAATGAATTTAGATGTAGGGCGAGTTGTTGTAGATTTTGTAGCAATCCAATCTCTGTGGGCACGGCTCCTCTAAAGCGATTCATGCTGGCATGAAGAATGGTCAAGGTGTTGGAGAGTAATCCAATCTCGGTTGGAAACTCGCCCTCGAATTGGTTTGAGGGAAATTGCAATTGGTACAGGTGTGTGAACGTCCCAATGTTCGCGTCGAAGGTCCCACTGATTTCGTTGTTCATCCAATCAACGGCCTGCAACGATGTGAGCCAGTAGAATTCAGGAGGCAAGGATCCCGTCATGTTGTTTCGTGACAACCACATTACTTTGTAGGATTCCGTATCCAACAAGTCCATGGATGTGTCGGTGTCGGTGTCAGTGCCGTTGGCTTGCGGCTGTGTTAAGTTGTCCAGTACGACGTTGAGGCTATGACAGGGCGACTCTGTGAGGAGTTCGGGTCCAAACATTGCAGTACGGCCGACAGAAAACCACTGACATTCATGAATATCATAGCTGAGCCAATCCTTGTTTTGGGTCCACGTGGGACCGTTGGTGGCATGATAGAAGGCTGCGAGGGCAAATCGTTGCTTGAGTCTGGACTCGGTATAGTTGAAAAGAGCGGGATCCTGTGCCAGCCACTGAAAGGCTTGGCCTTGTGGAGAGGAGGAATTCTGCTGTGCCTGCAACAGCGTTGCCTCGGGTAAACTCAGTCCCAAATAGTCTTGTGGTGTCTGCTTCGTACTCGTACCGGTAGTATGGCTGGGTGTATCGGGTTTGGTATTGGTAGTGTTTGGTTGTGATTGCCTTTTGCGTTCCCAGACGGCCAGGGTAATAACGGCACAGGGGAGACATAACAAAAGGACCACAATGGCAATCAATTTGGCACGGGACTGTGCCTCCGAGTAGACCGTCTTCGGTTGCTGCTCGTCCGAAGTTGTGCTCTGATTTTCAGGCTGGGGTCGAGCAATTCCCATGACTTGATTCTCTTCATCCGTGACTGCTCTGGCCGTCATGAGACTGGGATCGTGAGTGTGAGCGTGAGTGTAGTCGTCGTGCACTTGGGGTTCCATTTGGCGGTCCATTTGGAGGGCTCGCTGCTGCTGCTGCTGCTGCTGTGGAAGTGGCATGTCCCTTGCTGGCAATCTACTTGCCCTTCCAAGTACGGAAGGATCCACAGATGCAAGTCGCACAGATGCACCTCCCACGGACCCGCCTTGCAAGTAAGCACCTGGCCGAACTTCGTCGACGAGTCTGCCTGTTGCCGTCCATACACTTGGCAGAGATTCTATTTCAGATACAAACATTTCTGTATCAGTAGTAGTAGCTGCTGCTGGGAATTGGGAAGGCAATGGGAATGGCGTCGAGTCGAGGCAGTTGCGCTCACACTCGCCCCTGCACTCGCAGAAGCAGTCCTGCTGGCACTCGAGGCTGATGGATGGCTGTTCCTCTTCCTGTTTCCCTTTCTTCATGGGGGTACTACTACCAGTAGTAGTATTGGTGCTCGTCTCGCCGGGTGCTGGTACGATTGCCCCTACTCCTACCAGTAGATCGCTCTTTGCCTCCTCGTCTGGCATACTTACATTGCCATGGGCAGCTGCTCCACAAGCAGCCGGAGTGCCCTTGCTCTTGCTTTCCTTGGATGAATTCGTTTCGTTCGTCTTCATTGTCATGTAGTAGCACTGCTCTGATGCTTTGCGTTTTATGTTGCTACTAGCAGTAGGAACAGAGTGACAGCCAGAAAAGGATGTTGTTTGTGAGCCGATTCCAACACAATTGTACTAAGTACGGAGTATTTTGGGTAGCTAGCTAGAGTAGGGCGAGAACACATCGCGTATTGACACTGCTCCAGCTACTGCTCCCTATCCAGTTTGCCGTATTGTCCTGAAAAAATGAAACAGTAGTCAAATCTACCAGAGTAGCCACCTAGTAGCTAGCTACTAGGCCAAGACATATTAGCTTCCGCTTTCGAAGTGGATCCGTCGAAGTGAAACTATGAAGCACCTTGAAAGAAAGGAACCTTCTTCCAAGAGCTTCCCAATGGAAAAAAACGAGAAGGTGAAGCTGACAACTTCCTTTCAACAATACAGTGTGTGCTCAAGCGAAACGAACCCTTTAAGCCTTTATTTCCCTTCTTTTTGATTTACTCAGCGTTTGCTCCGCCTTGTCAGTCTCTTGAGCCTCCTGTTTCCGTATATCCCCAATCCCCATCCTGAGTTATTAACCAAAATTTAAAGTAGTGATAGCACCAGTAACAGCACTAGTACCGCATCTAACTAAAACCTACTAGCCGGGAAACAGGCACTACGAGTAAACGCTTTTTCTTCGGCACATCTTTTTAATCACTGAGTAGCTCCCTAATTCTCAAATGCGGATGGTCTGTTTACTTTCTCGTGGAACAAGGCCCATGTAACCAAAGCGAACACGGTCGAACTTCTTACAATTTTAACCATCGATCGAAGGACCTCTTTTCGATCACTGCTGAGTCAATTACACACTGGCCACATCGACGACAACCAGGAACACTGTTGTCTTTTGTCAGTTGCACATCCCAATTAAACACGTCGTCGAAACTGCAGTGCACTCGAAAGTTGAAACCAAGAAAACACGGCGGAAAAGAATTGGCCACCGCAGTTTTATTCCTTCAGGGAGAAGACGTGTCGACATGTCAGTGTCACAGACGTCTGCCCACTGTGCTGCAAAAGCTTCTTCTTTTTTGATCACTCCTTCTTGCACCTCCGGGTAAAAATTGACAGCTGAGTTTTCATTTGCCCCGAACTGCTGCCCCTGACACTCTTTCACTGATCCACCTGCATTGTGCCTCACCACAAATTGTATCCATCCAATGAATGGAGCAACACTGTGTTTGTCAGCATTGTTCCACACGTTGGATCAAGGTTTTTGAATGACAAAGACCAAAAGCAGCACCATGGTGCACCTCAGCAGGGCTTCGGCGGAAATGAATTGTGACATTGACAATTCAAAACACAAGAAAGTTGGTTTTCCTGTTCGCAATGTTGCGTTGACATGGTTGTTGAAAAAATGGAGTGAATCTGTGCATTGGGGATTGAGCTGCCATCCTTTCACCTCGCTTGATTTGAAATCCGGTCCACGCATTCGTGGGAGGTCTGAACACATCAAGTCTGACAAAGACCATTTTGTCAGGTTGCAAATTGAAAAAAGAGTCACACAAAAGCAAAGACTCACATTCACATCAAATGCGGAAAACAGTGATTGGCTCGATGATCAAATTTTGCCAATGAGTCGTGATTTCCTTTTTTGAGAAAATGGGTTGGCGCATGTCCAGAGATCCATTTTCAAAGCAATCGCACAAACAATCAAATGTTGCATGTCATGAGCACCACAAAATGCATCAGATTTTTTCAAGAACACAAACTGAGATCTGAAACTTGTTTTCAGAAGAACATTCTCGATCATTTTTTGAATCCAGCATTGCATGAGCTCAAAAAGATTGAGATGTTTGATGATCAGTGTCAAAAATTTCAACAGAGATCTAATCATGCTGTGAATTGTGATTCTTGTTGCATGTGACAGCAAAACAAATGATTGCATTGAGCTCAAGCAAGAGAAAAAAGATCACTTCTGTTGTCAAGAATGAGGAGGTCATCACTTCAGTTTGCAAGTTTTGCTAGAAAATGGACTCATCAAATCACTGCATGTTTTCTTTTGCCAACAATGTTTTTTCTGCAATGCTTTCGAAAGAGGTGTTGAAAATTGAAATCAAGAGACAGAGACGCTCAAACTGGCAGAACAGATTGAAAATTGCAAACAACAGAAACTTCAAAGTGAATGTTGCACACCTCTGTTTGAATCAACAGTCGAAGGACTGTCTCTTATACACATCTCCGAGCCCACGAGACTAAGGCGAATATCGTATGCCGTCTTCTGCTTGAAAAAA
>ENA-ORBV01008755-ORBV01008755.1-microbial-mat-metagenome-genome-assembly--contig:-NODE-8755-length-16883-cov-4.306736_pt1 | contig 16883 bp, 11 predicted proteins | sample MGYA00237777_ERZ505514 | MGnify/ENA primary metagenome ERZ505514 (study PRJEB26160, sample SAMN06269048) | microbial mat metagenome | isolation source: Oligotrophic lake microbial mat | place... | reverse complement strand
CCATGTAGTCCTGCGCATCGAAGTGCGAGCGCGTGTTGCTGGGGCTGCCCACGGCCACGATCGGCGCCAGTACACCGCGATCGTACAGCGGCTTGAGCGAACGCAGCGCGGGGTGCAGCCCGAAACGCCCGTCGAGCTCGAGCGCTCCAGCGGCACCTGCCGCCAGCGATGGCCGTGAAATCGCGATGTTGGGCCGCAGGCGGTAGTAGGAGGGGTCTCCATGCGGCACCACGACATTCAGCGCGTCGGCGGCACCGCGCTGAAAAATGCAGATCAGCACCTTCCCCTTCGCCGCTTCCGGCAACGCCATGCCGAACGTAGTGCGCCGCAGGAACGACGGATTCAACCCCATCGTCACCAGCGCCATCGCACCCGAACGCATGAAGACTCGTCGATCCATACCTGCTCCTTCGAAAGAATGTCGCGTGTCAGCGGCGCTGAAATTCGGGCGATCCGATGGCGAGGCCGATGATCTGCGCCAGTCCCTGGCCAGCACCCGCGCCGCTGAACCGCACCCCCGGCCCCATGCCGCGGGCGAGCCGCGTGCCGCGATCGGTCGTAATCGTCGTACCAGTGCCCTGCGTGCCCGGTGACATCGCGCTCCCACCACTGCCGCGCATCGCGCCACTCGGCAATGCCGCGGGTGCGTTGCCGGAGTCGGCAGACACGTCGGTCTGCGCCATGGCCCGTTCCAGCATGGGATGGTCGCCACTGACCAGAATACCTCGCATGTCGGCGCTCACCGCCCCGCCGAGCAGTGCACGCACCACACCATCCACCTGCTGATCGCGCGGCAGCGTATCAAGCCCTGCGTACAGCGGCCAGTTGCGTACCCGTACGCCCGGCACACTGCCGCTTGCCAGCGCCATGCCGAAGTTGATGCGATTGAGAATCGCACCTGTGTTTATCCAGCCATCCCCCGTCTCGGGCCAGCCATTCGGTGCCTGATGCTGGTAGATCGGCTGTCCAAGGCGCGCGACGATCGCTGCCGATCGCGCCGTCGTATCCACGGCGGCCCCCATGGCGCGCAGCGCGCTGACCACCACCTCGAACGGTGACTTCACCTTGGCTCGCCACGCGATCTGCGAGAAGAATTCCTCGCTGGTCACGATCGTACGGACGACTTCACGCAGATCGCCGTCGGTGCGCCGGAACGTCTCCGCGGCGCGGGCGACCAGTGCGGCAGGTGGTGTGTCGCTGACGAAACGCTGTGCCAGTCGGGTCGCGACGAACGTGGCTGTCGACGGGTGGCGCGCCAGCAGGTCGAGCAAACGTTCCCCTTCGGCCACCCCCTGACCCGCGGGAAAGACGGTACCGAGGACGAGCTTCGATCCGGCATCGTGCAGCGCGGGATTGAATCGGAATGCCGCGGTCTCATTCGGCCTCTCGATGCTCCACCCAGTCAGCACCCGCGCCGCTTCAGTCACATCCTGCTGCGTATAGCCGCCGTCCACGCCAAGGGTGTGCAGTTCCATCAATTCACGGGCGTAGTTCTCGTTCAGCCCTCGGCGTCGCAGCCGCAGCCTGGCCACTGCGCTATCGCGTTGCTCTGGCGACATGCCCGCCAGTTGCGGCGCGCGCTGAGCGTATCGCCGCTGCGCCGCCCGTGCAACGCGTTGCGGTACCAGCGTCGGGCGCGTGCTGTCAGCCGCACTCTGGGCGTTGTCGAGATAGACCAGCATCGCCGCGCTGTGCGCCACCGCGCCCAGCAGCGTGCGAAAGTGACCCAGCACATTCGGACGGATCGCATCCCGCTCGTACGACACCAGATAGTGGCGCATCGCAGCGCTCTTCCCAGCGAACACATTGAAGTGGTTGAGCCAGAAGTCCGTCAGGACCTCCTCCAGCTGTCGCTCACTCACCACCGCGCGTGCCACGCGCGCTGACGTCAGCTCGAGGCCAATCACGGCGGCGCGTCGCCGAGCCTGCGTGTATTCCAGAGTGTCGTTGCGATTGAAGCGCATCGAATCACGCGACCCGCCGCCGGCCGCCTGCCGCATCAGACGCTTCAACACCGGATTCGGCGGATATTCGTCGAGTAACGCGGGTAGCGACATGCCAAGTGTCTGGTAGCCGGTAAGGTCCGACGCTGCCAAGCTGTGCTGCGGCGAGAGCTGGTCCGCAATCCAGGGATCGACACCCCGTTCGCGCACGGCCTGAACATCCCCAGGACGCGCACCGAACGTCAGCCGGTTGAGGGCGTGGAGTACCTGCTGGTCTGCGGTCTGCTCGCGCAGCGCCACGCTCGAGGCGGCAGGCAGTCCAGCCTGCGTTGCGTCGGCACTGCCAAGCGGAGGTGCGTTGCCGCTACTGGCGCAGGCGGCGCTGACGAGTGTCAGCAGGATTGTCAGGGTACGGCACCAACGCACAGGCAGCTCCAGTGAGAGTGGCTTCAAGCTGACGGACGTGCGGCGCCGCCTCGCGTTAAGTCCGCGGGCGGCCCCTCAATCCGCTCCGAATGCTGCAGAGATTCCGTGAGGCGATGTGACACTTGCCCGGCCGACGGCGTCTTCCGTCTGTTCACTCTGGCGCTGTCTGCACGCGGACTATCGGCTTAGTATCCACGATACCAGGCAGCTGTCTGCGCTGCGCCGCCCGGACATTCGTCCCGCGACACCCACGCCATTGCTGAACGACCAGCCCGTCGATGACCTGACCGGTCTGCCACTGCGAGGCGCGTTCGTCACCGCCGCTGCCGCCGCAATCACCAGTGCACGAGCGACGCAAGGTGAATGCGCCTTGCTGGTCATCGACGTCGATCAGCTCAAGGCGATCAACGACCGTCATGGCACCGCGCGCGGCGACACCGTTCTGGCGCTGGTCGGGGAACTACTCCGTCGAACGCTGCGCACTGGCGACCTGGCAGCCCGCTGGGGCGGGGACGAGTTCGTCGCCCTGCTCGCAGGTGCGCCCATCGCGCGCGCGCGAGAAGTGGCGGAGCGTCTCGGTGCCGCGATTCGCGGACACGGAGGGCTGACTGATGCGACTGGGCTGCCGATTTCGGTAACGGTGAGCGTTGGCGTGGCGTCATTCCCCGCGCATGGCACTGATCCAGAAACGCTGTTCGCGGCGGGCGACCGCGCGATGTACCAGGTCAAACGCCGCGGACGCGACGGCGTAGCCGTTGCAGGCGCCACGCACGGCACCGCTGTCTTGCCAGCCCTCGACCGATTCGTTGGCCGTGGCGAGGAACTCCGCGGTCTGGTCGCACTCCTCGATGACGCCGCCAGCGGTCGACCCCGTACCGTTGCAGTGCTCGGCGAAGCCGGCGTTGGCAAGACCACCTTGCTGCGACAGCTCGAACCCGAAGTTCGGCTTCGCGGTGGCTCGATGGTGATTGGTCGAGCAGTTGATGCTGTCGTGATTCAGCCGCCATATGCGCCTTGGGTCGAGATCGTCGAGGCGCTCGAACGGCAAAAGCAGACCGCTACGGAGTCCCGCGCGAGTCTGTCCGGAGGCGCATTTGACGAGCGCCCAGCGGGGTCGTCGGCGTCTGGCGGCCCACCGAACGCTGCCTCGCTTGCCACCCTTTTTTCTGCTGGCAGCGCCCCACCGCACGGCATCCGTCTTCCGAGCACGCCAACACCAACGCGAGCGACGCCGGCAGTTGGTGGCGTTCGCTGGCCTGAGCTTTCGCGAATCGTCCCAGGTCTGGCGAGTCCCGCCACCGTGCCGCTGCCGCCGACTGGCAGCAAGTTCGCGCTGCTCGGAGAACTGGCCAGCTATATCTCCGAAGCAGCTGCGCAGCGTCCGATCGTGATCGTGCTCGACGACATGCAGTCTGCCGACGCTGCCACGTGGGACGCGTTCGAGCACGTCGTCACGCAGCTGGAGCGCGAGCCGATTTTGCTCTGCCTGACACTCCGCATGGAGGATGTCACGCCAGAGATCCACGAACGGATGCGGCGCCTCGTCGTCAACCGACGGATTCACGAGCAGGCCCTCGCGCGGCTGACGCGTGACGAGCTGCGTCGCTGGGTCGATGCGGTCTTCTACGGTCAGGAGGTCGAACGCGAGTTTCTCGCCTACCTGTATCGCCAGACCGAGGGGAATCCGTTGCTCGTCGTTCAGACGCTCCGGACACTGGTTGACGAAGGCGACATCTGGTGGGACAAGGATCGCTGGCACTGGCATCCGGTCTCCGAGCTGCGCCTGCCGAATGGTGTGCTCGACCTGATGGGTCGTCGTCTGGCGAAGCTGAGCGGCGACGATCGGGATGTGTTGACCGTGGCGGCCGTGGTCGGCCGGGAGTTCGATCTGGGTGTCGTCCAGGATGCGGCTCGTGTCACGCCGCAGGTGCTGGCGTCGGCGATCGAAAGCGGCGTTCGTGCCAGCGTCATCCAGCCGGCGCATGGTCGAGGCAGTGATCGGTACGTCTTTGCGCACACGCTCCTCATCGAAGCGCTCTGCAAGCCACTCGATACCCGGCGCCTGCAGCGCACGCACGATCGGGTGGCCCAGGCCCTGCGGAAACGGATGCCCGATGCCGTGGCCGAAATCGCCATGCACTTCGACCGTGCCGACGATGCGCGACAGGCGCATGCCTTCGCCCTTGCTGCCGCCGAGCGGGCGAGGCGAGTCTACGCACACGAAGAGGCCGACGAGTTCCTGCGGATTGCCGAACGGCATGCACCTGACCCGGCATCGGTGGCCGCGGTGCGAGTGGCGATGGCCGAGGTGGCGGAGCTCCGTGGCCGGTATGCGGAGGCCGAGGAAACCTGTGCGCTGGCGCTGGATTGGTATGCGGCCCGCGCCGACCACCGGCAAACGCTGCGCTTGCGTCGGATGCGTGAACGTCTCCGTGCGCTCCTCGGTGAGCCCGCGCTGAAGACGCTGCGGGCGTGCGAGGCGTTGGTCCAGTCAGCCGCCGATATCGGCGCTGACGATGAGCGGGTCGCCGTGCTCGGGATGCTGGCCGCGACGCATCTGCGACTCGGCGACCGTACCGCCGCCGTCGCTGCGGCGCGCGATGCCGTGCAGCTGGCTGGCAGTCTTGGTGACGACAGCCTGCTGGCCGATGCGCTCGTTCGCCTTGGCGTGTCGCTCGATGCCGATGATGCCCTCGACGCAGAGAAGAGTTATCGCCGTGCGCTGGCGCTGTACGAGCATCTGCACGACGCGCGTGGTCAGGCGCGGTGCTGGGATCGCATCGGCGTGGTGGCGGCGCAGCGCGAGGAATGGGAGAACGCGAGGACGGCCCTCCGGCGAGCGATTGATCTTGGACGCACCGCCGGCACACCCGATGAGTGGGGGATGGCGGCGCTCGACCTCGGTGTCGTCGCGCGGCGCACCGGGGATCTCGAGCAGGCGCGCGAACTCTTCGGCGACGCCTTGGCCCTCTTCGCGGCGGTCCAGAACAGTGAGCGGCAGCTGCTCGCGCTCTACCATCTGGCCCACCTCGATCGCGAGCGCGGCGAGTTGGCCGCTGCGGCGGACCTCTACGACGTGGCGGCGTCGCTGGCGGAACGTGTCGGACAGCACGACGTCGAGGTTGGTGCGATCTCGGGCGCGGGCCTGTGCCGGTTGCGGCTCGGCGATCGGCTTCGCGCGACGCAGAGTCTGATGAAGGCCGATGCGATCTCGGGCGCCCGCCGCGAGTGGTTCCCCGGGCGTGAGTTGCAGGACGCCCTGGCGGTCGAGCTGCTCGCCCTCAGTGGCGATACCGCGGCCGTGGGCCTGCGTCTCACCGAGGGGTGGCGGCGCGCGCAGGCCGCCGACCCGTGGGCTGCGAACTGGTTGCTCACCGAAGTCACATCGACGCTGACGCAGTCTGCACCGGGCCTGCTCACGGCACTGCGAGCCGAACGCGGAGCGGGCCGCGCCGTCGAGATAGACTCCGGCAGCGGTGCACAAGCGCCGCCGTGATCCCGGTCCGTTGCGCGTGTCAGGCGCGCAGCATGTATCCGGTGCCGCGGACGGTATGCAGCAGCTGCGGACCATCCGCACCGTCGATCTTCTTGCGCAGATAATTGATGTACACATCGACGATGTTGGTCGACGGGTCGAATTCCGTCTTCCAGACATGTTCGGCGATCTGCTCGCGCGTCACGGCCCGTCCCGAGTGCTTCATCAGATACTCGAGCAGCGCGTACTCCTTCTGGGTCAATGAAATCGGTGCTCCGTCACGCGTCACGTTGCGTGAGACGGTGTCCAGATGCAGCGTCCCCACGCGGAGCAGCAGTTCCTCGTCGCGCAACGTGGATCGACGCAGCAATGCACGAACGCGAGCCACCAGTTCGTCAACATCGAAGGGTTTGACCAGATAATCATCGGCGCCGGCATCGAGACCTGCGACCCGATCGCCGATCGTGACGCGAGCCGTCAGCATCAGCATTGGTGCGCGGAAGCCACGCTCGCGCAGGTCTCGCGCAACATCCAGGCCGTTCGCCTTTGGGAGCCCGATGTCAAGAATGATCAGATCCGGGGCCTGATCGATGGCGATTGCCAGGCCGGACTCCCCATCCTGAGCCGTCAGCACCGCATACCCGCTTTCCAGAAGCGTGCGCGACACCACCTCCAGCACCTCGGCGCGATCTTCGACGACGAGGATCGTCGCTCGTCCCTGCTCGGCGGTCGTTGTCATGGAAGGGAAAGTAGGGCGTGAACTCCTGTCGGCAAGACGCCACAGGGTGATGCAGCGGACTGGCCAGTCGCACAGGCAGTCGTCTGCTACAAAGACGTATCAGCCACGCGCATGGCTCTGGTGACGAATTCGAATCTGGTGCAGTATCTGAGATGGTACGACGCTTGCTAGCGTTGTTCTGGCGGGAACCGGAGCGGCGTGTCGCTTGCTGCGGTGACGGGCGTCACCTGGCGCCTGAGCGTCCCGTAGAGCGGAATTGGCCGCACCGATGCCGTGTGTTCCACGGGGAGGGGGTGTCGATGATCGATGTGTTCGTTCGGATGGCCGCGACGCCGGTGATGGCTGGCGTGGTAGCCGAGTCGGTGCGATGGGCAGCCGGGGCGGATCCGGCGGCAACGCGCCATCAGGTCGTCACGCTCTACGGTGATCCGTCTGTGACCCACCTGGCGTGGGCGCTGGCCGCTGCCAATCGCGGTCGTCCTGACGCCGTCTGGCGCATTGCCGCCGATGGCAGCGCAGTTGCGGCCGAGCTCTCGCTGGCCACTTCGGTGCTCGCGGAGGATGCGGCGATCCTGATCAGCAGCAATGGTCCGCAGTTCCGAACCGCGATCGCGCATCTGGCCAGTGTCAAAGGCCAGGAACAACACAGCGCCGCGATTCGGTTGCCGATCAACGTGGCCTCGTACGCAGAGCTTGATGAAGACGCAATGCTGGCCTCGCTGCGAGAGGCCGAAGGAGATGTCGATACTGACCTTCGGGAGGATGACATCGCAGCCTGACCTGTCTGTCGCGTGGCGGAATGCTTCGCCGTGCCCGGTACCAGCGAGGGCCGGCGATGCGTGAGCATCACGGCCCTCGCTCGTTTTCCGGGCACCCGCGGCAGTCGCGCCGCCACAGGAATGACTACTGGGCCTTCGCGGTCTCGCGTTGGGCCAACTTCACGGCCTCATAGGCGTTGACGATGCCTCCAGAGACCGAGAGCGAAGCGAACGGAACCCGCGCGGTTTCGCTGCCCGGCCGCAGGACCAGCGTGTTGGGGTACGGCGTCACCGTGGCCATCAGGATCCGCTTCACGTCGGCTGCGCTGAGCGTCGGAAAATGGGACATCAGGAGCGCCGCGACGCCACTGACGACGGGCGCTGCGAGGCTGGTGCCATCCTCGCGTGCATACTCGTTGCCGAGCGCCGCTGAGAAAATGGAGACGCCAGGCGCAAAGAGGTCAACCATCGTCCGACCGTAGTTGCTGAAATCGGCGGCCAGGCGCTCGCCCGGGCGCCAGCTCGATGCCCCCACGTCAATCCATGTGGCGGCGCGGCCACCGGCCGGTGCGGTGAAGTTCGAGCTGGGAAAGGTTGCTGCGGCGTCCACGTCCGCGCTCTCATTCCCCGACGCGTGAACCAGCAGAACGCCTCGGGACACCGCGAATTGCACGGCGCTGTCGACGGCAGCCTTGCCCGGCGAGTACGGTTTGCCGAACGACATGTTGATGATCTGTGCTCCCGACTCGACGGCGTAGCGAATCCCGTTCGCCACGTCCTTGTCATACTCGTCGCCGTTCGGTACCACCCGAATCGGAAGAATACGAACGCCCGGCGCGACACCGACAAACCCGCTGTCGCCGCTCACGGCGCCGATCACGCTGGCCACCGCCGTGCCGTGGGATGCGTCGGGTCCCGTCACGTTCGGGTTGCCGTAGTGACGCCCCATGGCCGGCGTATCACCCACCACCTTCCGACCGTCGAAGGCCAGGTTGAGCCCGAAACTCAGCCGCCCTTCCACCTGACGCCGCGCCGCGCGGGACACATTCGGTGTCAATCCGTTCGTCGCAAATCTCTGCAACTGGAGCAGCGCGGTTCGGCTGGCGGTCGTTTTGGGCAGCATCCTGGTCAAGGTGGCGTCGGTGATGGCCGTCTTCTCGACGCCATTGTCCTTCGCGACCACTGCCAGCAGCGAATCGTACTGCGTCAGCACGGGGCGGAGGCCACCCCACTGCGTCGTCGCCTCAGCCACTGCGGACGCAAATGCGCGCTCGAGCTCGACGCACGGCGTCGCGACTGGAGTCTTGCCGCCGTTCGCCCGACAGGTTGCCACCACCCGTGTCAGCTCGAGCCGGTCGTCGTCGATGTTCCCGATGGCGCCACCGATGAAGTTCCAGCCGCGCGCGTCATCCACGTACCCGTTGCCATCGTCGTCCTTTCCGTTGGCGGGGGTTTCGCGCGAATTGAGGACCAGCGCCCCGCGCAGTGCGACGTGCGACGTGTCCACGCCGCCGTCGATCACGGCCACCGTGATGACGCGCCTTGGCGCCGCGTTGTGCAGCAACTCGGTGAGTGCGCGCCGCGCCCCGACGCCGGCAACGCCATCAGTGGCCGGGTCGAGCAGATGCCAGTCGGCCGGCGCGCTGCGATAGGCAAGGCGTGGAGTGGTCACAGGCGCCGAACCGGCTGCGGGTGTCGGCGTCGGCGTGGCCGGCGCGACTGCCGCTGGCGCCACTGCCGCTGACGACTCTGCCGGCGTCGGGGCGGTCAGCGGGCGTTGCGGTGAACACGCTGCAACGAGCAACGCAGAAGTCCACAGCACTGAATGACGGACACGAGTTCGTTGCATGATCCTGCCTCTCAGACTTTGTGGAATCCGATCCGCGCTGCCTCGCGGCGATCATCGGCCGTATAGATCTCGAAATCACTGAAGAACGCCGGTGCCTCGACCTCCAGCAGGCGCAGCGTGGCCACTGCCATGCGCCTGATCTCGAGTTCGGCGGCTTCACTCGAGCGCAATTCGAGCATCGTGCGCCAGGCACGTGCATTGGCGGTCACGACCACCTTCGTTTCCGTCGAATTCGGCAGGACACCGCGCGCCGCTTCCCGAGACATTTTCCGCCGGTGGACCTTGTCGGTGACCCAGCCGTAGCGCTGCATCAGTTCATCTACGAGATGGATGTAGGCCGCCTGCGCCGAATCGATCTGGGCGCGCCACGCCGTTTCGAGCGGCGCGTCACCAACCATCGCCGGCGGAACGACGAACGCGGCGTCACTCTCGTCCACGTATCGCTGGCTCAGCTGCGAGTACGCAAAGCCGGCGCGATGCCGAACGAGCTCATGCGTCAGCGAGCGACTCACGCCTTCGAAGAGGATCGAATAGTTCGCGTGTTCCAGAACGCTCCCGTGCCCCTGCTTCTTGATGTTCTCCAGATACTCCCGCGTTGACCGGCCAGCCGGATTTCGCTGGCTCATGTAGCAGAGCCGTCCAGCGAACTCCGCCAGCTTTTCGCCATCCGTGGCCTCACCCAGCCACGCCACGCCAAGGTGCTCCGGCTCGAGGAACTGGGGGCGCGACAGGAGCGTCAGGCGGGGTTCGGTAAAGAACTCGGGCACGGTGCGGGGCGGTGGGCGTGGATGGGGACGCGGAGAGCTGCTCCCAAGATATCCATGCCAGGCGGGCACTGTGTTTTTCAGCACTCTGATCCGGCCAGATCAGCCAGGAGCCTCGACCGGCGCGCGGTGCGAGGGGTGCCCGGCGGTCCGTCCACCTCTGGCGCTCAGCGCGCCCAGTCGCGTGTCCGCAGCCCCAAAGTCACGAGTGGCGCGACGCCGATGCCGCCACGCCGGCTGGAGTTGATCGTCCACGCCCCGTTGCCTGCGCCCGCCATCGTGACGCCGCCCGTCACGAACCACGTCGTGCCAATGAAGCCGCGGTGCTCGATCCCGGCCTCGAGCCGGCCCCCAAACGCCTCCTGCTGTGAGACATTGGCGATTCCGACCGCCACCGCTGGCGGTTCGACTGGCGTCACGAACTCGGGGCGTTGCACGACCGAAGTCCGGCCCAGCGACTGCACGAAGGCGCTGGCCGAGAAGAGGGGGCGGAACTGGGCCCCGAATTCCGGCAGCGCGAATTCGGCCCGCAGTCCGCCGGTGGAGCGGGTGAAGTCCCGCGAGCCGTCGGCGCCAAGCGACGTGCTCGCGATCTCGTAGAACCCCGAGATCTCGGTCCGCCGGATCATCACGCCGACCGCGGCGCCGACACCGGCTCCTGCCTGCAACCCGCCCGAGAGCGCGTACGCGTCCGCGACGGCAGAAGGCACCGGCGGCCGACTGTAGGTCGCGAAGATCTCGAACAGCGGTTCGATCTTTCTCGATTGCGCCGGGAGTGTCAGCGGCAGGGCCACGATGCTGAGCATCGCGAGCCGGCGGACACCGCGACATGTGAACACCTGGCGAGGCATGGCGGGAGAAATCATCGGGGAGTACCGGAAGACGTGGACGTGACCTCGATCCGAACCTGATGCGCGGTCCAGACCCCGCATACCGGGGCCTGTTTCACGCGGATTTGTCACGATGCGTCGCTTCAGTCCCTCTGTACCGTGACAGTGTTCGCCAGCGCCGAAATCGTGACGAATGCAGTGGAATCATTGGATGCGTCGGTGGTGTTCTGCTGAGACGACGCCGGTCTGCCTGCAGCTCCCTCTCAACGATCCACGAGGCAACCCTCGATGCTTGCATTCACCTCGCGCACCGTTCGACTGGTCATCGGTCTGGTCGCGTTGCTGTCGCCAATCACTGCGGTCGTTGGCCAGCGCGCACCCGCGATCCAGGTGCGCGTCGCTGTCATCGACTCGCGACAGCTGCTGCAGGACATGCCCGGCCGGGCGAAGGCAGAATCCGAGTTTGCCCTCGAAATGGCCAAGGCTCGCGAAATGGTCCACACCGCCACCGATTCGATGAAGGCCGCCGTCGATGAGTTGTCACGGCATGAGGCAGATCTGCGACCTCAGCAGCGCGAAGCGGCCGTGATGATGTTGCGGGCGAGGGAACTGGCGCTCGAGGACATGGTGGCACAGCTCAACGCGATCACCAGAACGCGGCTCGACGAATTGCAGAAGCCGCTGCTCGATCAGATGCGCAGCGCGGTGAAGGCGGTGCGCGAGCGTGAACGGTTCACCCTGGTCTTTGACCTCGGCGCCGACGGTGCGCCCATCGCCTTCGATGACGCGGTCGACATCACGCCGCTCGTCCTCGAGGAGCTACGCCGCCGACCCAGGCCTGCGCCACCTGCGCGCTGAAGGCGCGCTGGTGCTATTCGTCGAGCAGGTCGAGCCGGAAGTGACCGTACCCGCGCGTTTCCGCGACGGTGTCCAGCGCGCGCCGCGCAGCGGCAGTGAGTGGTGGCAATGACGTGTCGTACTTGATGTCCGTCAATGGCGTTTGACCAGGCAGCGCCACCTTCACGCCCGGGTTCAGGATTCCGCGCGGATCGAAGCAGCGCTTCACCAGCTCGAAGAGGATGATCGCATCGTTGGCCCAGAGTCGTGGCATGAACGGCGTGCGCAGCCGCCCGTCCCCATGCTCGCCAGCCAGAGTCCCGCCGAGTACCGCGGTCAGTGTCACCACTTCATCGAGCGCTGCTTCGACATGTGCACGCCAACCGGGCTGCGACGTGTCGACCAGTGGATTCACGTGGATGTTCGCGTCACCGGCGTGGCCGAAGATCACGCCGGTGAATCCGTGATGCTCCAAGATGCTGCGGACGCCGCGGATGTACTCCGGCAGTGCCTGCGGCGGCACCGCACCGTCCTCGATGAACTGCATCGACGTACCCACATCCGTCATCGTCGCCAGCAGTGGGCTCGCTGCGTGGCGAACACGCCAGAGCGCCGCGATCTCCTCGGCCGAACTCGCCCGCGTCAGGCCGGTGGCGCCGAGCGCCTCGAACGCCGTCGTGATGGCGGTCGCCAATGCCTCCGCCTCCACCTGGGTGGGGGCCTCGGCGTCGAGCAGCAGCAATGCCTCGACCTCCTCCGGGAGGCTGCCCTGCGGCGCGGTCTGGCGCACGAAGTCGAGAAAGGTGCGATCGAGCAGTTCGCAGGTTGCGGCGCCCAGCCCGACGGCCTTCGCCGATGCATCGACGGCACCTTCCAGCGTCGTGAACCCGGCGCAGATCGACGTGCGACCCGCTGGCAGGTCGACCAGCTGCAGTTCCACGCCCACGATCAACGCCAGCGTTCCTTCGCTGCCAACGAAGAGGTCAACCAGGTCGCCCGACTTCGCAAACTCCACCAGCGCGTACCCGGACGACTCCTTTCTCACACCGGCGTGGCGGATCCTCGCGACCGGTTCCGCCATCGCCGTGGTGAAGATCGTGCTCATCGCGTGCGTCGAGAACCGGCGGATCGCGGCCACGTGCTTCGCCTGAGTCGGGAGCTCGGCACCGCGGCGAATCGTGGCCCGTGACCCGTCGTCGAACACGCACTCGAGTGCCGTGACCCAGTGACGCATGGCACCGTACTTCAGGCTGTGTGGCCCCGCCGCATTGGTCGCCACCATCCCGGCGATTGTCGCCCAGGCCCCGCTGGAAGGGTCGACGGGGAACCACAATCCATGTGTCCTGGCCAGAGCGTCCACAGTGTCGCGGATTGCACCCGGGCCGACCCACAGGCGCTTGGTTGCCCGATCGACCGGCCCGATGGACGCGAGGCGACTGAGGTCGACGATCACGCCATCGCCGATCGCTCCGCCGGCCATCGATGACCCCGAGCCACGCGCGATCAGGGGGGTCTGGGTGATCTGCGCCCAGTGCGCGAGCACGGTCACGTCTTCGGCGTCCACGGGCACCGCGATGGCCCGTGGGAGGATGCGCGCAATGCCGGCCGCCTCGGAGTACACGCCGCGCGCATCGTCATCGTCGCGGAACGTGCCGCGGAAACCTGGAGGTGTCGTCACGCCGATAGATGTAGCAACCGACACTGGATGTGTAGAGGGGAGCGCCGGTCGTGCGTGGCGTACAGGGAGATTCCCGACCATATATTGACTGTGCCTTCACACGAGAATCAGAGTCTGGCGGACGCCGATCATCCGCCAGCCGAGCCGCCAGCATTTGTCCAGTGCCCTCTCAGCCGCGAGGTCGAGCGCTGGTGCCGCGACACCCTGCCGCGGGTTTCACGTACCTTCGCGCTCAGCGTTCGCGTCCTGCCGGGTGAGCTGGGTCGCGCCGTGCTCGCCGCGTATCTGCTCTGCCGAATCGCCGATACGATCGAAGACGCACCGCATCTGGACGCGCACGTGAAGGCCGCCACGCTCGACCGCTTTTTGCACTGTTTCGACGATCCAGCGTCGGCCACGGCACTGGCGGACGATCTTGCCCTCTGGCCCGGCGATGCGGCCCACGTCGAACTGAGCGGTGGATCGGATCGCGTCTTCGCCCTCTTCCGCTCCCTGCCGGTCCCGACGCAGCGGCATGTGCACCGGTGGGTGGCCGAGATGGGACGCGGCATGCGCAAGTTCGTGCTGCTCTACCCGAATGGCATTCGGATCCAGACACTCGAGGAGTACAAGGAGTACTGCTACTACGTCGCCGGCACGGTGGGGTACATGCTCACCGATCTCTGGCACGAACACTCGCACGCGGTGAGTGAGTCGGTGTACCGGAAGCTGCGCGAGAAGAGCCGGCAGTTCGGCGAGGCGCTGCAGACGGTCAACATCCTGAAGGATGTCGCGACGGACGCCGAGCACGAGAACTCGATCTACATCCCGGAGAATGCACTGCGCGCGCACGGGAGCGGGCACGCCACGATTCTCTCCCTGGCTCACTCCGACGGCAACCACGCGGCGCTGACGGATCTGGTGCGACTCGCCTGGGCCGATCTGGAAGATGCCGTGCGCTACCTGCTGATGGTGCCGCGTCGTGCCTGGAGCATCCGGACGTTCTGTGTCTGGCCGCTGCTGTTTGCCTTTGCCACGCTGCGCGATCTCACCCAGACGCGCGCCATGCTGCAGCACGGCGGCGTGGTGAAGATCACCCGCGCCGAGGTGAAGTCGCTGCTGTTGCTCGCTCCGCTGCTGGTTGGGAGCAATCGGGCCGTGCGCTGGCTGGTCGAGCGGGTGAAGCTCAGGGCATTTGTGCTGGCTGGGGCCTGAGGGGAAGCCCACGGCATGCGAGCACGCTGTGGGCGGCCGATGTGAAACCGCGCGCTCCTGTGTTGCGCGGCGCGTGCTCACGTCGGACGGTCACCGCGTTCCGCGTTTCGCCGCCGTCGCATCCTGCACCGCCTTGGCCACTTCGCGGACCCCCATCGCCACCGCGTTGATGGTTTCCGTGAGCAGCGGTGGCGCGCCACCAGGCAACGCCTGTTTCGGCAATGCCCCGTGCTCCAGCCGGTCGAGCAGCTGTTCCAGCGCCAGCTGCGCGCGCTCCGCCTGCTTGCGATGGCCTTTGATGATCGCCCAGCCGGCGAAGCCCAGCGCAAGCACCGGAATCGTCGCGAAGCCGAGGAACAGCGGCAACATCGTGAGTGGTGCCAGCACCGACCCCAGGACCACCGGCACCATGCCCAGCCCGACGCCAACGGCGGCGATGATCATGCCGCTGATACGCCGCGTCGCGCGCAACTGCGCGATGTCCGCGTCGAGCCGCACCGCGGTGCGACCGTCGCCGATCGCACTCACCGTCACCGCAACTTCCCCGGCGCGCGTGAGCGTCGTCGCGGCCTGATTGCCGCGCAGACTGCGATCCAGTTCCGCGAACACGCCCGTGCGCTGCTCCCACGTCCGACGATTGCCGAACCGACGCTTGGCCGGCATGCGATACTCGCTTCGCATCCATTCCTCGAGCGCGGCCAGTACCACCTCTGGAGAATGCCGCACGGCGCGCGTCACGCTCACCGCCGCCGGCCCCATCACGCGCGCCTCCAGCCCGGTTTCTTCCGCCAGCACGACGCGCGTGCGCTCCTCGGCCAGCGCCTGCTGCAGCGCCGTTGGCGAGAGCCCCACTTCCTTGCCGATCTCGATCAGCTGTGCCTCGGTCATCCCATCCGGCGCATCGGCTGTGCTGGTCGCGAGCTCCGATGCACGAGCCAGCACGCGCTCCATCGCGCCGCGATCGAGGGGCGTTGGTGAGGAAATGGGGACCTGCGCATCGGTGTCGGCCACGTAATCACTGTCCTGAAAGAGGAACTACGTCTCACTTCAACCCGTCGACCGTTCGAGGGCCGACGCGTATTGCGTGGAGGCACACAGCGCGCCGGTCTGACACTACGGCGTTCCGATGCCAGCGGTGTCAGCCGGACCACTGCGGCGGATCGGGGCCTTCGCCCATCAGCTCATCGACTCCAGCACCACCGCGATACCCTGGCCGCCACCGATGCAGGCGGAGCCAAGGGCGTATTTCTTGCCCAGTGTACGTAATGCATACGTGAGGTGCGCGGCAATCCGGGCACCGCTGGCACCCAGCGGATGCCCGATCGCGATGGCCCCGCCGTGCAGGTTGAATTTGTCCATGGGAATGCCGAGCTCCTTCTGCACCGCCAGCGCCTGCGTCGCGAACGCCTCGTTCACCTCGATCAGATCCATCTGGTCCAGGGAGAGCTGTGCACGTGACAGCGCCGTGCGCGCCGCCGTCACCGGTCCAATGCCCATGATCCGCGGCTCGACGCCGCTCACCCCCCAACTGACCAGTCGCGCAAGCGGTGCAATGCCACGCGCCTTTGCCCACTCGGCGCGGGCTATCACCAGCGCGCCGGCGCCATCGTTCAGCCCTGAGGCATTGCCCGCCGTGACGACGCCATCGGGTTTGAACACGGGACGCAGTTTCGTCAGCGACTCGATCGTACTGTCAGGGCGCGCATGTTCATCGCGCCCAAAGTCGACCAGCTGCTTCGTTTTCTTGTCAGCCACCGGCACTGGCACGATCTCCTCCCGAATCAGTCCGTTGGCCCATGCGTCACGGGTGTTCTGCTGTGAGCGCAGCGCAAACTCATCGGCGGCTGTCCGCCCGAGATGGTAGACATCCTCGAGGTTCTCGGCCGTGACACCCATCGGAGTCTGGCAGTACGAATCGGTCAGTCCATCGAACAGGAGGTCTTCGAGTCTCGGCGAGGCACCGTACGACAGCCCCCAGCGCAAACCACGCGCGGCATGCGGAACGGTCGACATGCTCTCGCCACCGCCGACCAGACAAACGTCCGCATCGCCGGTCATGATTTCATGCGCGCCGTTGATGATCGCCTGAAACCCCGACCCGCAGAGGCGATTCACCGTCAACCCAGGCACCTCGATCGGGCAACCGGCCTTGAGCCCGACGTGTCGGGCGAAGTAGACGGTGTCCGTCGTGCTCTGGATCACATTGCCGAAGATCGCATGACCGATCTCCTTCGGCTCGATGCCCGCTCGCTCCATCGCCGCCTTCGCTGCGACCACCGTCAGATCCACGGCCGACATATCGCGGAGGGTGCCGCCGAACGTGCCGAATGGCGTGCGCGCCGCGGAGAGGATCACGATGTCGGTGGCGGTGCCTTGGGTGCCCATGGAGT
>ENA-ORBV01008753-ORBV01008753.1-microbial-mat-metagenome-genome-assembly--contig:-NODE-8753-length-16887-cov-5.744973_pt1 | contig 16887 bp, 9 predicted proteins | sample MGYA00237777_ERZ505514 | MGnify/ENA primary metagenome ERZ505514 (study PRJEB26160, sample SAMN06269048) | microbial mat metagenome | isolation source: Oligotrophic lake microbial mat | place... | reverse complement strand
TACAGTAAATTAGTGGTTTGCATTCACTACTGGCGCCGCGGTCATCCACGGACGCACACTGTCCCCTCGGTTGACAGCAGCACGAAACGCAGTCACGCAACCATCACGAGAGTCACAGAAAAGCCCAAGGAACTTTCTCACAAAGGTTCAATCAAAAACGAAAATGCCCCTGATGCGAAGTGAACAAACTTTGCACCAGCTTTGTTGCAACCACCTGAAAGTTTAGCAAAAAGTTGTGTTGCAATGCTGAGTCAGCTACTCGATGCCATTTCCGTCATGCACTCGCAGCAGCTGACAGCGCAGGGTGTCAAAACCTGTGACATCGATTCATGTTTGTTTGTCAGGCTGCCAGCTTGAAGCCATCTGGAAAGCTCTGCTGCGCGCCATTGTCATGTGAGCTGCTGGCCAACACGGGAGTTGACCCAATGGAAATAGTTTGCCAATAGGAGCGCACACTTTTGCACCTCAGCGTGTCCCCAAACGTTGCCCTTGTCTGAGCAGCACTTTGTTGTCAAGAAGAGAACATTCTGCCAAACCATGCCTTTCGTGACACAATCCCATGTTCTTTCTCAACCAATTTCAAGTGAGTTCTGACTCTGACAGAAGACAACGTGCAATGTTCAGAACAAATTGAATGACGTGCGGTGTCTGAATTGCAAACTTTTTCAACTGCTGTCAGCATCTGCACTCTCGAAATGGAGAAAACAAAAGGCGTCTGCTGACAGCCTGGTGCTCTGAAGCAACAAATTGTGCTTGTCACACCAGTCTGCTGACGCTGGCAGATTCAGTGAGCACTTCAACCTGCGGGAGATTCAGTTGCAAACTCATTCTCATCTGGTCAAGCAGATTCACTTCCAGCCAAGATTCGCGGATCAACCTCTGAACCACCATTTGCCACAATGCAAGTTCAGTGCAAGTTGCTGCTCTTGTTGTGGCCAGCTGCATTCAGTGACTCAACAGATCTGCTCATGTTCTTGACATCATTGTCATTTGAAGCATTCCCATGTTGAGGATGCTGTTGAGCTGCCAGACAATGACAAAGGTGCTGGAACATTCCCAGTCGTGCCTGCAATGAAAAAACTGTCACGGTGTGCCAAAATGCTGTGATGAAAACATGTGACATTTTCATCATGCAATTGCACTCAAACACTGTCACAAAACATGTGATGACAAATCATGTGACAAAAATGTGACGGTTCTTGACGGTTGCTGCAGTCTATTTGGCACAATCCTGTGACATTTTCATCACATGATTGTGCTCAAACACTGTGATGAAACATGTGACAAACAATCCTGTGATGAAAACATTAAGTAAAATCGTTTAATGAAACAGTGGCAATGTCACAGTTTTGAAATGCACGACTGGGAACGTTCCTGGGGGCAACACATTTTTTCTACTTCTTGGATGACATCTCATATCGGAATCTGAATGAATTGTGCTAATGCTGTTGCAAGCACGCACCTGACGCACGGTGATACGTTCTGCTCTAAAATGTAGATCCCACAGAAAAGACACAATTCACTGTTTCAAAAACCAATTCTAAAAAAAAGGACAGTGATTTATTCAACAATTTTGGTCGCCGCTAAAATGGTTCCGACCGGCTTGAAGAGCACCAAATTTTCCGGTTGTCCCAATTCCACGACCTTGAATTCGTATTGCATTATAATTTGTGCCAATACTTCGTACAATTCAGCCGTGGCCAAGGCTTGTCCCAAACAATTTCGTTTGCCCAAGGAAAACGTCATGACGTCCATGCTTTGCTGTTTGGTTTGCTCTGGTGTAAGTCCTTGATTGGCGGTGGAATCGGCATCCCAACGAGAGGGAAGAAACTCATTGGCGTGTGGGTAGACATTGGGATTGCGTTGAATGGCATAATACGAAGTGAGGACGAGAGATCCTGCAGGAATCGTAGCATTGGTTTTCTCGCTGGCGGTAGTGCTTGTAGGAACATCGTTGTTGGTTGTTCTTGTCAGTGTTGTGGGAATATCCTTTCCAAGGACACGAACGGATCCTGCGGCTGCTGCGGGATACAGACGCAACGTTTCTTTGACAATGTTGTGGAGTAATGGAGGATACGTGCCGCTAGTACTGGTACTAGAAACAGTACTGCCAGTATTGGTCGACGAGTTCAACAATTCCCTTCGCAATTGTTGCTGCAAATTTATATCTTGTGCCAATTCTCGAAAGCAAAACGCCAGCGTATTGGCCGTCGTATCAAATCCGGCAATGACCAGAGCCACCATATCCACGATACGTTCTTGATCATTCTCATAGTCGCTGTCGTGAAGAACGGTATGAATGATCTTGTGTTGCGTTTCCAATTGGTGTTGAGTAGATTTTTGACGGTATTGATCCAACATGGTTTGGCAGAGTTGGTACATGCCACGAGCCGCGGCACGTGCCTTGCGTTTGCCGGGAAACATCCACGCCGTGATACGAAATTGCCGCCAAATATTTTTTCCATCGTTGGTTCCAAATTCTTGCCAACACGTTTCCAAATTTTGAAGAGTGATCGCTCGTTCGGCGGCGGACAAGGGATAGTCAAAAGCGACATCACAAATGACGCTCGAAGTAATGCGATTCATTTCTTGTAAAATATCAATCTTGTCCGACGGCTCAAGTTCCAATCGATCTTTCATCCATTCTTGTGTAATTATTTGAATCCGGTCTACCATTTTGGATAAATTGTTGGGATGAAAACACACGCCCAACGATTTGCGAACGTGTTTCCAACGATGCCCTTCGGCAGCAATAAAATTCATGCCATTGGTGGTATCAATAAAAAATTGATTGGCCGGAGCCCATTTGGTAGAACAGGTTGCTTCGAGAACGCGTCTCGCGGTAGTGCCATCGCCCACGACGTAAAAAGGAGGAGCCAAGGGAATTTTAGGTGCTTGAATGACATTGCACTTCATTTGATCAAATAAAAGTTCGGCAATCCACAAGGGTAAACGTGGCGAGAAGAAATTTCCAAGCCATTCCTTCAGGCTTAGATCGCATTGGGGTGGCTTGTTGTTGGTTTCGGTGATCTTGCATGCAGTAGTAGCGACAGACGAGTGTTTCCAGAGCAACAACGCCGTAGATCCAGCAATCACCACAGCCACATTGAAAATGTTCCATGAGTTTTCGGTTCCTTCTTGGTCCAATGCCATGATGATTCTTGCCTCTCTCCTTCACCCTCTTGTAGTATGGATAAATGGATTCGACTTGGTCGAGCAGCTGTGTCCAGCAATCAATGAGGGAAAGTTCAATGAATCGCTTCCTAGCTAGTTGTGCTTGCTGCTTGGAGTCAGCAGTAAACATATCTTATGTTGAACGTGGTCGAGAATGGAACACACAGCACATGCATGTGTGAAGTGGCAAGAACGATAAAAAGGAGTCAGTGAGTCATGCAATCAATTGAATGATGAATGAATGAAGGTACGAGAGGTGACAGATACGATAATAATAAGGCTAACGCTACTATTATTAATAGATGCACACTTACTCTTCTCCGTTTTGCTGACTCTTCCGTGTGCTGTCCAAAAGAGACAACAAAGGATTTCGAATTTAGGTGTCAGTGCGCCTAAGTAAATACGGATGGATTAATTCCTTCTGATTCAAATAAATACGATAGTAGGTGCGACTCCGGGCTATCTGGCGATGGGGAACACAAAACCCTAAAAACACAGCGCAATTGCCACACAGTACATGTACAAGTGAAATCACACCCAGTTTTGGTGTAACAGAATTGTGTTCAAAAATTATCATAATCATTGCTCCTACGATACCTACACTCTAGCTAGCATGTGTAAATGAATCATGTAAAGTAACTGTATATAACAATCCTACTACTCAAACTCATTCACATATTAATTGCTAGCCAAAAGGTAGCCAGTTGTGCTCTCCTTACGTAAGTGCCGCCTTTCCAAAGCAGCGTCTCTCTCGGCTCGCTGCAAGCAAGTCCAGCCATCATCAAGATTTCTCTCTCTCTCTACAAGAAAGCAAGCAGAAGAATGACCGAGAGAGAGGACGGCGTCAGCGTGACGTTGTTGTCGTTGTCGGTTTTCCCGCACCAGAATGACACAATCCGCGACAATCAAACGACCACAGCATTTAACAACACCTGGGAGGATGCATTACTAGGTGGAGACGACAATCAAACCACCCCAACACTCGATAGCATTTGGGATGCCTTAGGCGGAGACGAACACATTGCCATTTCCTGGCCCGACATTGGTGAGACACCATCATTTGCTGATGCCGACGTGATGACGACGAATACTGCCGTTCGATCGAAGCCTGATCATGCCGGTGTCTTGAAGGACACCTTTACTGTGTACGGGCCGTTGTTTCTGGCAACATTCTTTGTCTTCTGTGTCTTGCGTCGGTCTCTGCCGCAAGCGTATGCGGTACGACGAACCCAGGAAAAACAGCAACAAGAATCCAATGACAAGAACAAAAACAATGCTAGTGCCAGAAAGTATCATCATCAAACGTCCACCAAATTTCTACCCGAAGACTTGCCGACCCATTTGGCTGACAATCAACATGGATTTCTCAATTGGTTGTGGAAACTCTTTCTCATTCCCGATGAAGAAATGATGGAAGAATGTGGACTGGACGCACTCTGCTTTGTCCGCATTTGCTCGATGGGCTATCGCCTTACTCTTAGTGGAATGTTCAACGCTATATGGCTGATGCCAATCTATGCCACAGCCGAAGATGGCGTCATGCAAGAAGGAGCCAACGGCCAATTGGAGAATGTGAGTGATCCCTTATTTGAACTAACGACAGGCCACGTTCCATCCGAATCGTTTAGGTTTGTGGCCACGGCCCTTGCCGCCTACATTCTCTTTGGTCATGCAATTTATGTGATCACGGAAGAAATCAAAACCTTTACCAGTTTGCGACACAAGTTTTTGAGAAAACCGCGGGCCCGCAATTTTTCCGTGTATGTGAGAAACATTCCCGCGGCATGGAGAACCAATCGTGGTCTCCAAAAGTTCTTTGAACGCTCGATTGGAGGTATCCGAGTTCAAAGCAGTCATGTTTGTTTGGAGACGAAAAATCTCCGAAAGAAGGTCGCGGAGCGTGAAAAAATTGTCACGGCGCTCGAGCATGCCGTGGCACAAGCCGATGAATCCGGCAAGAGACCGACGCATCAAGAAGACAAGGGAATCCTCAAACAGCTTCATAATGTACAACACATGCTTGTGGGAGGCGCCGAATCGGATCGGGTCGACTCGATTGACTACTATAACATTCAACTGAAAAATGCCAATCGGGATATTACCGAATCCATTGCCAAACTAGACGCCAAGGTACGCCAGCGGCGTGGAGATCAAAATTATGAACACAGTGACGCAGAGAACAACAACGACGACGATGCCGATGCGTCATCCTCCGACTCGTCCTCCATGAGCATGAACTCACAGTCCGTCGTAAGTAAGAGTTCGGGGAGTTTATTCGATATTGTCAAGGCCAACACCGGCGGTGTGGTCAAACGAGCGGTTCATGAAAACATTCGTCTTACCAAAGAGGCCACGGGTACAGTGGCCAAAGCCGCCACGGGGGCCGTCAAGTTGGTATTGCATGATGCGGACGGGAAAATTTATTCTGCTGGATTTATTGTCTTTAGCACACTGTCCACGACTCAAGCCGTTCTCCAAATGGTGCATCATGAAAAACCATACGAGATGGAAGCCATTGAAGCTCCCGATCCGGACGATGTCCTTTGGTCCAATGTCGGCCGAGAGCATAAAGATTTGCAAATGGGGACACTTTTGTCGCTGGCAGCAACCTTTGTCATTTGTGTCTTCTGGTCCTTCCCCGTGTCGTTTGTCACGGGTTTGTCCAATGTACAAGAATTGCGCAAGTCCTTGCCCTTTCTGGATGCCATGTTGGATGCCATGCCAATGCTTCAAAACATTCTCCAAGTCTTTGCTCCCCAGCTCTTGATTATTCTCAACGCTCTACTCCCCATCATTTTAAAATGGGTGACGACATTCGAGGGTTCGATTAGTGGTTCTGTCGTTCAGAGCTCATTGTTCGTCAAGCTGGCATATTTCTCGATCATCCAAACCTTTTTTATGAGGTACGTATTCAGATCAGGATACTTTCACGAATCGCATGGACACGAGTAACTTAACCCGCCATGTTGTCTTGCTTGGCCTCTTTCATTCTTGCACTATAGTGCGATCTCAGGGACAGTTTGGCAAGAGATTCGCAGTATCGTATACCAACCGGAGTTGCTGATAGACCTTTTGGCCAAATCTTTGGCCGATCAATCTGCCTATTTCATTCAGCTATGTTTCATTTCGGTCTTTTCCACCTGGCTTATCGATGGCCTTCATTTAAGTCGCGTGGGCATGGGTATTCTGCGAACATACGTGGGACCAAATCTAACCGCTCGGGAACGCAAAAAGCCCTTTGTCTCCTTGAAACCATTGGCTATGCCGGAGGACTTTAGGTTTGGCATCCACATGTCCGGTTTGGTAGGTTCACGTGTGTAGCACTGAGTATCATCAGTCGTCGATCCCAAGTTAGTGATGCAACACTTGCTCAATGGATGCGGCTGTCCTTATATATCTTCCGATTCTACAGGTTCTTTTCTTTTTGGTTTATCTGGTGTACAGCGTCATTGCACCTATGGTCACCTTTGTTGTGGCCTTTTCTTTTGTGGCGTTGGGGAGTATGGTAAGTGCTTTTCATAAATATCAGATAGTGCCGTCCTGAAGTTCCATTGTGACTTGAGAATGAGGCGCGCTTTTTTTTTATGTACTCAAAAGCGAATCTCCTCTCTATATCTCTTGGTACTGCTAGTATCGGCACCACTTTGTGTATGTGTACCGGAAGAAGCCGGACAGTGGTGGTAAAATCTTTATGGACTTTATCAAGGTTCTTACGAACTGCTTGCTCATTGCGGAGATGACAGTATTCGCTCTGATGGTCCTGAAGAAAAGCATTGCCTCGACTCTTTTAATTCCGCTGTTGATTGGCACGGTATGTTTTTCAATATACGTTCGTCAGCGACACTTTGTTGTAGCCGAACGGTTGCCTACTAGGCTCTGCTTAAGTACGGATAGAAGGAATAAGCATTTGAATTTGTCGTTCAAGGACTCATATCTCCAACCAGAAATGCGTGAACCGGAAGGTATGAAAGCGTGTCGAGTTTGGTAGTCGTTCGTCGTCGTCGACGATGTTTGCTGACTTTCCCCCTTTCCTCCCGCCTTTATAGCCCTCCCAGATGTTGCCGAGGAACGGTTAGGGGAACTTGGCTTCGACCAAGATATTGTCGTGGATCCTGAGGTTGCTTTCACAGCCAGTACCTATGGTGGTACCTACGACGATGACCTGGATGTGATACAGGAGGTTGATTCACGTGATGCAGGATCCTACCGGACCACCACTTCGAGTGGCATACACTGCCACGTCACAAAGTTACAGGTTCCAAGTAGCTTTTTTTACGAATGCAACGAACATGATGACAACAAGGATTATGATGCATGATAATCAAAACGAATGGAATGCTATGCTAGTCGTCCTATTGTACAATTTCTCTTGCCACCGACTGCAACTACTAATGTTATAAACATATTACTACATTTTTTGTGCCACATTTTTAGTTATTCTATTAGTAAGAAAAAAAGAGAACTAGTACTAGGGTACTATAGCTAATTGCCGCCTCCAGGATAAACAACACGCTATTAAGCTGCATATTCCTTTCCTTATTGTGGCTTCATGACCGCCTTCACTTCGTCTTCCCATCCAGCTTTTTGACTTTCTTTTTTCACGTCGACGCCTACTTTTTTCAATAACTTTAGCGCGTCGTGAGGCCGACTACAATCCAATGCCTTGCGCAACATTTTGGGCTTGAATTGTTGGGATTCTTGCCCAAATCCGACCCAGATATAATTGACTTCGGGCCAGAGTTCGCGTGGCAACCACGACTCTAGTTGCAGGCGGGTTTGTTCCGGCGTTTTGCTCGAGACCCAACCAATTTGATTAAACATGCGGTTCATATGAACATCGACGCCAATGCCCGATGTCGTTCCCCAGGCAATGGTTTCTATTAAAAACGCCATCTTGGGGCCTATCCCTGGCAGATTGTCAATCATTTCTTGTGCCGTCTTTGGGATATCCCCCTCATAATTCTGCAGTAGAATGTCACAGACTTTTTTAATGTAGGTCGTCTTGTTGTTGTGAAATCCCACTTTCTGAATCAATGCATTGAGTTGTTCTGGAGTGGTATGATGGGCAATGTTTTCCAAGGTCAGGCCGTGTTGTTGAAGCCCACGGACTGCTTCGCCGACCACCGCATCTTTGGTTTGACTGCTGAGCATGAGACAAATCAAAACTTGAAATCGAAAGACCTTGTCGCCATGACATCGTTCGGGCAATACTTCGGCTCCGGCATCGTCAACGGGTGCTGTTTTGTCTTGTCGTAATTCCTTGACAAGAGCATACGTCTCTTGCCAATCGTCAGGAGGTTTTACCACCTTGACAGTTGGCGATGACGCGGATTTTGGTTTTGGTTTGGATGCTTTTTGTGGAGGTCTTTTCTTGGCACTGCTACTAGTTGTTGCTTTTGCAGGAGTGGAGGCTTTTTTGGCTGTGGTTGTCTTTTTTGCCGATGCAGATACAGTGGTACGTTTCGTTACTGTTGCAGATTCCTTCTTGGGACTCGTCGTCTTTCGTCGCTTGGCAGGAGACGGCGTTACGGCAGGAGAAGCATCCTCTTCTTCCACCTTGATGCGTTTGGCGGGTGATTTCCTAGTAGTAATAGTTTTTGTATTTTGACTCGCATCCTTGTCATTTCGGTCATGGCTGGAATCTGCTGGCGATTTCTTCGCAGACAATGCCGTTGTCGTGGCGGTGGTGGATAAAGAACGTGCAATCCTTGGCGTGCAAATAACAGTAGCAGCAGTGCTTGTTGTGACTGCGAGTCGAGTAGATCGGCGCGTCTGCATGCTTGTCATGATGGTACCAGTAGCATCGGCGGCGAATAAGGCTGTTGGAATAAATTCACGTGGTGGCCCGTAATGATACAAAACGGAAAGACGACCAACGGGTGCGCAGTTGATAGGCGCTAGTGAGAAACTGTAGGAGGACAGCGGCAACTGTGGAAGCCAGCAACAATAATACGATATGCAGCACAAGCGTGCCAATTTGTTGGTACGGAAACAACGGCGAATGGACTGGAATGATCGCGTTCGATACAGTTTCATCCAGGCAACTGCTTTTCTCGTCCTTTGCTCTGGCTGGCTATGTCTAATACCGGTAGGGAGTTGCTTCGGCCGACCTTAAAATCTAAAACCAACAGCTACTAATGACTATTTATCGCAAAAACTATAGTGCTGCCAGTCACAAAAAAACGTTAACATGGTCATGGTTTTTATTGCCGACGTCGTCATCTACTACGACGTACTAAGTACACTGTGTATCGTATCTGAAAAGATCCAAAATGATGAGTGGGTGTGTACCTAATGTGTCGAATTTTTAAACCTCGCTCACTTGCTCCACACTTCAATTTCCAACCCAAGATTCGTTGATTTCACTGACATTGAATGAGAGCGAGCTGTAGATCTCCCCTACTAGCTACCTGGTAGTAGCTAGCGAGATAGTAGCAGAACATAGATGTTGAAGGGGATTAAGCACTAAGCTACAAAGACTCATTGGGCCAATGTATTGTTGAATTAGCGGCTCATACAAGTTTTACTGTCAAGCTAATAGGCTGATAGCAACATTACTGTAGTTGTGACACTGCAGTGACTGGCAGAACAGTTCTATCCAATTGACGATTACAAATCTTCAGTTGAATGAACCGACAGGCAAGCAATCCTGTATGCAACTTACAACCAAATAGAGGAGACAACTAGTAGTAGTAAATGGAGTGCACGGCAATAAATGAAGCTTTGGCGCTCTTGGGGGATGAGCCAGTTAATCTCGTCGCTTAGCTTTCAAAATCCAGCTCAAGACCGGAAACGAGACAGCCAACGAACCCCCGCACAAACGGCGATTAGCCTCTGTTACTGCTACTACTAGCTAGCTAGAGTAGCAGCTATGGTGGAAAGTAGTAAACCGAACTAACCTCGCTTCGCTGGATCCCGCTTTTATCGCACAAGCTAAGCGACGGTTTGCTTCTATCTTGCCTGCAAGCCAATACTACCAGTGTGAGCTCACACGACTGTTTGCTTCTTATCTTCAAACCAGTGGGTGAGCGCAAAGAGCTTCTTGGCTTCAACCCAGTGGGAAAGCGAAGTGATCAAGGCTCTTGTAAACCGTGTTGTGAAGGGTACTCATTGTGGTAAGGTAGTACACTTGAAGAACCTGGCAAGTGCTCCTTGTTCCGTATGCGCTATGACTCGTCCACCAAGAATGATAATGATGCGAAGTACGATTGTCGCTGTATGCAGAGTCTAATGCAGAAAGACCATATCCTTAAAGAACCCTCTTTTCAGAAATTACCATGATGAACAGTCCGGTCATGGTTCTGTTTGTTCGTTGGATTTATGAGTATTTATGACCATTGAAGCTCGGAAAGGTGAACCTCCTGTTATTTCGGTTTTCTCGTGAGTCGTTCTGTGATAGCCTCACGAGCAACAAGGATTATTGGATTGAAGTGTAAGTGAAAGGGCTCTCCATGCTTCTTTAGCAAACCAGCGTACAAGTGGTGTTGACGCAAAGGTGAAGGCAATACGCGCTCTCGTACAGTACCTAGTAGTTGTTGTAGAGGTATCCATCAAACTAGGTAAAAGTAGTTTCCAGCAATTTCTCACAAAAAGCACTTCACCTGTCACGCTTTTAACCACCACCAACCAACCATGAGCAGTCTCAGCGAGATCTTCCTCATGCACTTGAAGGCAACTTCATTGCAAGAGAGCTGCAGTGAGATATCCATTGTCCAAGATAATGCACACTCTTCCAGCAACAGTTTATCCATGTCCTTTCGTGATTCGTCCTCTCGGTGTTCCTTGGATGCCAGTGATCGATCCTTGAACTCTGCTATGTGCAACAGCAACACCCGCAGTCTTACACGCAGCTGCAGTAGAAGAACGAGGAGGGGAGGTCGACGACCACCAAGCCGAAACAGAAGCTGCAGTAGCACTTGTAGCAGCTCGCGATGGGAATCCGTGGAAACAGTCTGTGGCCGTGCCTGTCGCGATAGTAGCCGTCGCGAAAAGCAGGATGATATCCCCTTGTTTATTCCCATGCGCCAAGATAGCGACGAAGACCTCATGTCATCATCCAATCTAGAAGACGATGAACTTGACATGTCCATTTCCTTAAACGATGGCAGTGAGAGTGTTAATGGCGCCGATAGTGTTGATAGCAGACGAAGCCGAGGGGATTCCCGCCCATCACTTCCACGCCGACAAAACAGTTCCCAAAACTTGGCCCAAAACTTGGGTGGCATGTCCTTGCCGAGAATTCCACGACGACTAAATAGTACGGAGAATACCAGTATGGAAAGTAGAGAGCAACAAATGGGGAGACGACTGCCCAGCGGCAGGAGGATCACCAGACGAGTCAAGACGTCTCCAACAAGTCTGGGCAGGATGAAGGAAGGGCACCTTGTTTCTACTACTGTTCAGTAGAAATTGAACGACCAACAACGTTTGGGATGTCCTAACACATAATAAACTGCAAATAAATTGAGCACTCATCATGTACTGTAGATAGTTGACACAGGCATGTGCCTAGTTAGGATAAAAATAGTGGACTTTTTTTCAACACCAACCAGGATGTGCCGTAGTAAAAATGTCAAGAACCAGGATGAATGCCTACGTTCTTCAACAAATTTCATGTTGCTTGAATTCTTTACAAGTAAGACCAAGAACAGTGAATGTCGCAGGAGTTCATTCAAATCCAACATAGTTTGGAAGTTTTGGGGGGTTATCCTCTTCAGAGTTGCTGGGAAAATCTGCAGAGCCTAAACCGGTGCGATCATCCCTATGCTAAGTCAGCCATCACCTGCTAGCTACTCTGGCGAAAAGTCTTGGGACTAGACCCGTCAGAAGGGAATGCCAAGATATGAAAGGTCTGGCGCGTGGACCAAAATGACCAGCTTCAGTTTCTTCCAGTGTTCTAACCGGCGACTGGCTTGTTTGTTAGCTGCAGCATGTAGCGATTCCTAGTCAGCTCTGCCACCCTCAGCATGTATATTGGGTGGACCTTCGTTTGGCAGCAGCTACTATACTCTATCCTCTACACTAGCTGGTCTGGTTATTAGCAGAGTAGCTAACAGGTACCATACTTTTATGAGTCAGGCTGAGTCGAAGGTAGGGTTCATTCGTGTTTGTTTGCCTGCGGCAGAGTAGTGCGCCGTCATTCAAACCTGCTTTATTCAGTCCCGGATTCACATCCTCTTTTATAACGGCTTTGGTAACGCTCCTGAAGCTGCCTCGCAAGACTGAATTCATTGGCGATTTGTACGATTGCGTGGAACCAGCATCACCACGCATTCATTTGTTAGCACGATCAGCCGTTCCCGGTTGGCTATTCTTTCGTTCCGAGAGGATCGGCACGAAGGTAACGGCAACTTTGCATCATCATTCTAACTCTCATAATTTAAAATCATCCCACCAACTAGAGGAGACGAACAGCACTATATACCGTTACCGAACAAGCAAGCAATAATGTTGTCTCCATCTACTAATCCATCTACCAACCCATTTTATCTCCCTATGAATAACAGACAATCGGGAGCCATGTGGCAGCTACCCCGTCCCCGTTCCACAGGTGGCGCTACCCACAATCACGGGTTAGAGACCAGCCCAAGCCAAGACAGCCGGAATGGAAACAGCGAAAGAAAGACACTTGGCAATGTAACAAACAGATATTCACATCTAAAACGAAGACAATCACTCCACGAAGAAGATGAAGGAGAGAATCTGTTACTTCGCAACAGCCTCACGAATGCAGCCGCATGAGCGACAGCCGGATGACCCACTTTCATACACGTTACATTTTATAGATACATTTTATAAGGGACTATGAACGCCAAAGTAAATAAGCAAACTTTCTCAAATATAAAAACATCTCTACTTCTGATGTAAATTTTGTAGGTTTGTGTTCGTACGAAGTCGATCACTACCCTCACTGTAACACTAGAGGTTGGCTCTCAAAGGATAAAACCATTCCCAATCACCATCAACTAGCTACAAGTGTTTGGCGACACACCGAAAAGTAGACGAACAAGGCTCCGACTTGATAGATGAGGTACTACGCTAATTTACAACTATGGCTATTGGCGTGCCAAGAGTTTTGGCCCAAGTACGTTGCCCCGCTTACCTGGTAATCTATACGTTTTTATTTGTAGAGTAGAGAATCTGAAGTACAAATTCGATCACTTCCTTCACTGCAATACTAGAGAGGTCGCGACTATTCCCATTGCTAGAAAGCAAGACCTAGCTTGGGGTATTCGAGAACTCACTGAAAAGTACAACACACCTCGACAAGAAGACGAGCTGAACTCTGACTGGATACACACGCTACGATAAAGAAGTAACTATTTATATGGAGCATTGGATATAGTGATGATTTATGAATTTATAGTTTTATGATGTTTTTTATGCATGATGCATTATGAGTTCTGGTGGCCTGTAGCCACAATTGGGACATGTGAATATACAATCACATCCTTGTTGGTATGCAAGTAAGTAAATAAGTAGCAAAAATAGTTCTGCAAGTACACGTATTATTCTGTTTTCCCTCCCTTCATCCATATTCATTCCTGCAGTCTAAGCTGCAGACCCAGCACAAGACTGCATCGAAAGCGGGCTCTCACATGCTGCGAATGTCTGGGGAACTGATGCCATTAACGACTTGGCACGGCTTGCTTGACGACGGGGAAGAGAAGGAGGACCATTCCTAGTGGTGCGAGCAAGAGGTCTTGGTGATTTGGCCTGTGTCCTTTTGGTGCGCATTCTTCTACCTCGAGGAGGACAAGGAGAGGTGTGGTTGCTGCTGCCAAGATTGATTTGCCGACCACTGGCTTGGCGTTTCGGAAGGCAGGGAAGACTATCGGTCGAAATGGTTCGCGCCACAACGGGTCCTGCCCTCGTCCTTCCGGCTCTCGCGGCTCTCAATGGTCGCTCTCTCGCTACTATTGGACTGGTTAAGCTCTCTTGCAAGTTCTCAATGACAATGATACAAGACTCTTCTTCTTCGTCTTCATCTTCAGAGTCCGAGTCGTCCGAGTCGGAGAACAGACTCGGGCTGCTTACTTGTCGATGTGGGATTCCTGGACGACCATCGGAAGGCTTGTGTTGTTCCCAGCGCTCGCTGCAATGCTCGCTGCTGGAAGATGTGCAGGAGCAGGAACAATCGCTGCAATCATCAGAATCGAGATTGTTGGTAAATATTTCAAACGAAGTTAACGACGTCATGGTCAATGATAATATTTTTCAACCTAATAGTGTTGCAGGATCGGATTGGTGAACTATTTAGGCCAAGTGCTCAAGTTATGACAAAAAAAAGATGGTGGTTGATTGATTCGGAAATGCCCTTTCGTTCGACGGGTCATTCTGATGTTTTTCAACTACGCCTCGGGTCAGAAACATTTAAGCTTTTATGTTGAACGAACGCTGATCTCCTTTAAGTGTTTTGCAAATGCCAGTTTTGGTCATAGAAGTTGTAAAAAAGAGCAGACGGGCAAGACACTGATACTACAGTGAGCGGTAGTTCGTAGGCAGCGTAGCACCACGTAGATCCCGAAGAAACTCTTGTAATTGTCTGTACATTACATACCACACATACCATACTGGATTTTGACCACTGGTAAAACACCTGCGCATCGGATTTTAACGTCACGGAATCGTAGAAACGTGAGCTAGCTAGGTAGCTACTAGATAGTAAGTAGTCTACTAGCTAGTTAGTAGTAACCTAGCTTGTGTAGCTAGCTAGCTACTAGACTACTAGTGGTAGGACGGATTTCTGTCGCCTCATCACTGCGTACGCACGGGATTCTATTGAAGAAAACTCAGCGGTACTAGACCTACATGTACTGAAGTAGTTTCTTTCAACCTGCACACTGATTGTGTAGCAACCAAGAATTTGAATGCCGGTTCAAAAAAAGAAGCGATAGGGCCATTGCCAAAGAATCCTACAAGGCTATTCAGCGTCGAAAGTCATTTGCAAACCAAACAGGTGAACAAGCGAACCTACGAACAGTACTATAAAAATAATAAAATGTACCGGTTCGGTTTCATCACCACGAGAGAACATTTGGGACTAGTCACTGGCTGATCGGACTGTCGAACGCTCAGTATATACGGAGTAGACCACAATTAGTAACCAGTGTACTCGGAGTACTAGTGCACGAGCCCTTGGCTGTAAAGGGTTGCTAGTAGCTACTAGTTCAACAAAGTGAACCAATTCACGTCCATCACTGTTTCCTATTTTACTACTAGCGTGTTGTCACCTATTAGGCTGTTGAGAAAAGGAGAAAAAAGTTCGCTTCTTTATCCAAAGTTTGACATCACCTCTTTCTTCAACCTACACGGTAACGCGAAGTCAGTACAATTGGTTGGCATTGCCCTTGGACCTCGTAGATAGATGCAAATTTTCCTCTGAGAGGAGACTAGAACCGTAAAAGAAAAGATACCCTTCGGATGTCGGTTCCCTCGGTGGATGTTTTACTGGAAACAATACTGGGTCTATTGTAATTTTCTCGAGGACACGCACACCTTCAACAGTGACGAATAGAAACAGTAATCACTGGCTTGCCTGTAGATCGTCGGTCACACGTGATACAATAGTTTTCCCTCGGACAAGGAAGCTGGGAGTATAAAAAGTGCTGGTTCTTAAGAAGCAGACTCCAGTGTTCTCTATTTCCTTCGTTTCAGTTCCTGTTCCTTGGAGCGAACGATCTGTCAAAAGAATGTTTTCGTTCCTGTTGTTCCTTTCAGCTTGACCGGTATACCTGTTCATCAATCAAATGGACTGACATCACTCCGAAAGTCGACATTCCATGTCATTACATTGGCCTACCCGAAGCTGCCTGTAGCTTCAGCTCTGCCATTCTCGTTTTCATGGTATCTAGCAATTGCTGGTTGGTCTTGAGCTGAGACTTGAAAAGGTCTTTTTCTTCAAACGGGTCATTGTCAAGCCGAAACAATTGCTCGTAGTCGTAGTCTGGCCAAAGTATATATTTGGAGTCTCTGCGGACCAATGCGAGACTCGCCGGAATGTTTTGTTTGTCGCCTGTGAACCACTCGTAGTAAAACTCATCTCTCCAGGTTGAATCTTCGTTTGTGTGGTCGTCCCCAACATGGCGTAGATTGTTGTTGTCTTTGCTCTTTGTACTTTCGCCGTTATTGTTGTCCATGTACAATGTCGACATGTCTTTGCCTTGCATTCCTTGGGGCACGGGAATCTGTGCAGCCGATAGCAGCGTCGGTGCGAGATCAATGTTCAAGGTAAAATCTTCGTTGCGCTTTCCAATCATGGACTTGGGCATTCTAGGATCCTGTATAATCAATGGAACACGGATACTCTCCTCAAAAGGAAACCCTAAACAGGAGGACAACGGCAAAGGCGGAGTGCGGCGATGAGGGTACTGTAGTCGTGCCACCCTTCCATGAACGCCATGATGATATGAATCACTTACATTTTTCAGCCAAACCATGCTCGCCTATATGATACATTTTGTTGAGATAGATGCAACCAAACGCTGTGTCAGAAAGGGCCATGACAAAAAAGAGGCAAAAACTGACAAACACGTCCATGAAGACGACGCTAGTAACGACGACTTTTGTATCGTACCATGAAGATTGCCATTGTCCGTAGTGAATATCACCAGCGTCTTGTCGAGCACATTTTGTGCTTTGAGTCTGTCTCTTATACACATCTCCGAGCCCACGAGACTAAGGCGAATCTCGTATGCCGTCTTCTGCTTGAAA